>WNFJ01024131.1_pt1 | contig 12490 bp, 13 predicted proteins | sample 5400461 | NCBI WGS metagenome assembly WNFJ01 (sample SAMN13153349, study PRJNA577476) | soil metagenome | isolation source: 115 cm saprolite on Douglas fir-dominated hillslope | place: USA:California | collected 2013-09-17 | reverse complement strand
CTTGAGAATGCTCCGGCCCGTCAAATCCGGGTTCTGTTCGGAGCCAGATAGGGCAAACTCGCGTTCAATGACGCGCTCGTTGAGCAGGAACCACGAATAGTCATACCCGGACGTCGTAATGTGTTGGAGCGCCCCGAGCGTATCGAAGCCAGGGAAAAGCGGGATGGGCAAGCGATGCCCTCGCGCATCCAGCCACAGAGGTGATGGTCCGCTCAAAATACGAATAGCATGGCGGCTCCAGATCGGCGCGTAATTGTGAATGCCCTCTGGATAATGCCACATCCGATCGGGATTGATGAGGTGTCCCCCGCTCGCCGCCACGACTTCAAGCATGCGTCCGTCAACGTAGTCGGGCACCCCCGAAATCAGTCGCCGGGGAGGAGGTCCCATGCGTTGCGGCCAGTTGCGGCGTACCAGGTCATGGTTGCCGCCAATGCCTCCCGAAGTCACGATCACCGCCTGCGCTTGTAACTGGAATTCCCCAACAACAGACCGGGAACTCGGCACGCCACGCTCGACAAAGCCCGGTTCCAACACCTCACCCTGGACACCATCAACCACGCCGCCCTTCATGCTCAATGCGGTTACCCGACGCCGGAAGCGCAAGGTCACCGCACCTCGCTGCACCCCTTCCCGCACGCGCCGGACAAATGGCTCTAAGACCCCGGGACCCGTTCCCCACGTGACGTGAAAGCGTGGCACCGAATTGCCATGCCCTGTCGCAAGATACCCTCCGCGCTCCGCCCATTGCACAATCGGAAAAGTGCGGACACCCTGCTCATGTAGCCAGGAGTACTTCTCGCCCGCCGCAAAGCCGACATAAGCCTGCGCCCATTGCCGAGGCCAATAGTCTTCTTCCCGATCAAACCCCGCGCTGCCACACCAGTCCTGCCAGGCCAACTCATAGGAATCGCGAATACCCAGCCGCCGCTGATCCGGCGAGTTCACAAAGGCCCCCAAAGGACCAGAACGCCTGTCCTCCCAACGACATTTCCGGCTCCTGCTCGAGGATCACGACCCTTCGTCCCGCGTCGACGAGTTCCGCCGCGGCGACCAGCCCTGCCAGGCCAGCCCCAACAATCACCACATCCGCCTCATCTTTCATATCTTGCTCCCCCTTCGTATGTTCGCCCTTTTCTCGTCGAGTCAAGCAAACAGGATAAGAAGCGAGGCTGCTTCCCCTCGCTCAACAAACTCCCAGTTAGGAGGAACGAGGCAGTTCCATGTAATAACGTTTGGGATTTTTGGGATCAATCAAGACGCTGACCTCAAAGCTCACATCGCTTCCTGGAGTGTAGTGTTCGGGGAGTTCATCCCTGCTGACGGTGCGCTTAAAGGTATAGTATTCATGGGTCTGGGGATACATCCCCTTGGCAACGATATGATAGGAGGGAGGAGTCACAGATGCCCGGTAATCCAGGTTCGTTTGTGCGTAGGATGCCCCACCCAACTCATCCAGGGCGAAGTCCACACTACCAGAGGTGCGGCGGTCCCCCCTAGTACTCACATCCATGACATAGGCAGTGATGCGTGTGCCATTTTTTCGGAGCCAATCGACTTCACGCGCTCGCCGATCACCCTGACGTTTCACATAGAAATAGAGGAGGATGGTCAAAACAAGCACAACAAGCACTATCAAGCCAAGGATCGAAATAATCAGGAGTAAATTACCGCTCATCTCATTCCTCCTATTAGAGAGAAGAAGCAATGGTGCTTTCACGCCTATTGTAATCCATATGTGTTCTATGCACAAGAGCTTCCTTGACTGGTGATTGCCCAGAAGTCCGCCAGAGATCCTTCGCTGCACTCAGGATGACAGCCTGGGGTTTTGTCATCCTGAGCACCGCGAAGGATCTCCGGCGCGCCTTCGTCTAGCCACCCTGCCTCACGTGGCCTGGCGGACTGAGGGGGAATCACCAGCTTCCTTGATCCTATACACGGCTGTTGCAACACCGGGAGCGAAGGCCAGGCCGTTCTCGCGTCAAAGAGCCTCATTCCATACTTATCCCGCCGTTCACCGGCAGGTACGTGCCGGTGGCGAAACCGCTGTCATCGCTGGCAAAGAACGCGATAGCTCTGGCGATGTCCTCCGGTTGAGCGATGCGCCCAAGCGGCGTCATGGAAGTGACACGCTGTCTTTGCTCGGCAGTCATACGTGAACTCAGTTCGGTCTCTACCATCCCAGGCGAGACGACATTGGCCGTGATACCATATGGGCCGTATTCTTTGGCAATGGAGCGGGCAAACGCTGCAAGGCCAGCCTTGCCCGTGCCTATGCTGATCGCCCCCGGCATAGTCGGCGCTTTCGATAAGCCGCTGCCTATGTAGACAAGCCGCCCGTAGCGTTGTTTTTGCATAGCGGGTATAACTGCTTTGGTCAGCTCGAAAGCGGCCTGCAATTCTCTCTCTACGCCCCAGATGAACTCGTCCCAGGTCATCTCGGCAAAGGGTTTCACAAAGGCAGACGAACTGACGCTGTCGACCATGATATCAAGCTGCTCGTTCTCTTCAAGGATGCACTCAACCATCGTCTTCACATGTTCAGGTTCGCGAACATCAGCCTGCACGGCTACGGCAAGCTGCCCATTGGCGTGAATCTCCGCGACAACCCGCCTTGCCGCCGCCTCGTTTTTCAGGTAATTCACGAATACGAGCGCGCCGCGAGCCGCCATGAGTTTTGCCGTCGCAGCTCCGATGCCGCCTGCGCCACCGGCAATCAGCGCGACTTTCCCACGCAATATCTTTTCCATTATGATTGCTCCAGTCCTTTCGTCAGCATTGTTACAGTATCAACCACAAATTGCGCATCAGTCAACGGGAATGGTTCTGCCCCCGTGAAGTAGCGCAAGAAAGCATACTGAAAACACGGGCCAGGCAAGAGTGACGCACCACTGAACGCGTTCAGCGAACCTGTCATGCGCCCTTGCCGCTGCCCTGCTTCGATGTAGGCAGTGACGGGACGTTCCGGCCCTGCCAGAGGCTTTGCACTTTGGCGGTTATTCATATACCTGATATCCCTTCAATGATCAACAAGCTATACAGGCCGCGCTTGCCCTAGTCCCATCGAGGTTTTGTAGCCTATGCCGGAATAGAAAGCCAGTTGGGCTAAGAGCAGGAGTTGTTGGCGTACTGTTAAGGGCGCCTCCGGCGTCGTGGCCTCGTCTGGACCACGCAAGTGATATGTACAGTTACCCACAAAGCCTGGTTGCAGATGAGTAGTAAATTTGACCTGGTGTGTTTTGAGTTCATAATCCGCTATGATCATGCCATCATCCTGGATATACTGCTCGATACGATCTTTCTGAATTACATGAACAAGATCGGGCGGTGCCATGTCCTCCCAACGCCTGGCCAAGCCTGGAAAGACGTATTGTGGTAAGGGCAAACGTGCATGGTGGGCACCGTAATCCTTGCTCCTGGCACTCGTGCGATTGAAGGTCGTCAATGAAGCAAATTCCAGTCTCAGAGGCTCGACACGACCTGGCCTAAGAAATTTTGCTTTCTCCACAAGGGTGGGCAGTGAGGCAAAGCCCGTCCAGCCTGTTGGATCATCATTGTTGAGGATAACTTCTTCGAGAGTGAAACGTTGTTTACCTATCTGAATAAAGGAGGGCGTATCGGCCCCCATTTGTGAGGTGTTGAAGTGCATCAAGGTGCTGTAAAACAGCGGGAATAGTTCACCAAGCAGCAGGGTGATGCGTATCGTATAGGTTTTGTCGGGATCTAAGGGGAGATGTATGTTGCCACGCTCAGCATCCAGCATGCGCTGCGTTGGCAGATGAAATTGCAGGCTTGAGCATGTGAACAGTCGCCGCTTGTTGCCCTCGTGAAGGAATGTCCCTACGTCTGGCGCGTCATTCTTCAACCAGTGCAACAATGCACCGTGAACCAGTTCGCCTGAGAAGGACATAAGTGTGCCGCTCTGCAGCGGGCGCAGTTTCAAAAGCATAGCGTAGAGCTTGGCTGGGGCTGTGGAGGAGTATGGTATGTTCATGAAGTAAATCCTTTCACCTACCAAAAACCAGAGATATAAGGTTCTCTATTTATCATAATTTTCATCATTACCCCATATAACGCTACACGATGGTACACGTGATTTACTAGCACTTTCTACCTATACTATAGACATCTCCCCGAAAAAAGAGTAGTCTGATAGAAAAGCGCTTCTATACAGAGGGTTTGGGAACTGCGTCGCCAGGGTTATACCTCACCATGCGCGAGTACACTATGATAGCCTCTTTTGACTGAGGATAGTATACAGCGATCCAGGCAACCCCAGCCTCTTTATAAAGACGTACTAAAGCAGTTAGCAGCCAGAATGGCGTAATACCATCGATAATCAGCCCGCTATCAGTTCGCACTGGAGGAACGGGCAGAGGGCCAGCTTGAAAGTAATCGAGATGCTTTGATGGAATCTGTAACGAAAGTACCGTTGCCTCCTGGTGGTCAGAGGTTTGCATAATTACCTCTGGTGACTGCTCTGTACTCAATTGCAGGCGGAGAGGCTGAATCCAGCCAAAGGGCAGGCGTGGATCGAATTGATAGAGAGGTTGCCCATACGTATGGGCAGCAAGAGTGGCGTAAACCCAATTTGGTCCTGCCCCATAGATGGAAAGAGGGACATCTGTAGGTACACTAGCCAGCAAAGGTGGTAGCATCCCAGGTTCCCACCTGGTCGCTGAAGGATCAATAGCTTTCAACGATGTATAGAGGTTTATTACCAATTTCGTCGGAGACCGTTCTAAAAAGGCATGTTCGAGTTCCTGGGGAGCGGAAGCGTTAAACAGTGCAGCAATGCGCTCAACAAGCGCAACGAAGAGTGGGCCATTAGCGGCTGTAGTGTCATTACGTATCAGTCTGGTGAGCGGACCTGTCAGTACGGGAGAATAGGAAGTTATGGCGGAGGGACCTCCTAATTGAGAGTCTATCTGAGCGAGTGGTGAAAGGCCGCTTTCCGCTATCAAACGCAGCCAGAGTCGAGTATAATCTTCTTTATCGGCTCGGAGGAGTAGCAGGGAATGAGTACATTGGCGCAGCAGGCAAACCTGAGATTCTTTTGGACTTCCACCCATATCGACAAGGAGAGGGAAACAGCGATGTTCCAGGTCGAGGCAGATGCGTTCCACAAAACCTTGTGGCCATTCTCCCTTGATAGGCATGCGGATTTGACTAACCGTTTCCTCGTCGCTTTCTTGAGACCAATTGCCCTCACCATCGGGGCAGGCACGAATTGCATGATGGCGAATACCCCGCTCACGTAATGCGTGAGTCAGGCTATAGAACAAGACAGATTTTCCTGCGTGAGGTGGTCCGCCGATTAATACAGCGGGCAAAGTGGGTACCTGGTTGACCATTGATTGATATCCTCCTGTTTATTGATACTGAGTCAGATAGGAGCGTCTTCTTGGCGGAACATACACACATATTACTGGCAACCCTTGGAGGGCAGCCACAGGTGGTTACGTTTACACTTGATCTCTTGCTGAGAGGTGGTTTCCCTATAAGCGAAGTTTTTGTTATCCATCCGAAAGCATCAGATCTCCGGTTACAACACGCATTAGCCTGCCTGAGAGCACAGTTCATCGATGACCGTTATCACATAGATGGACGTACCATCAATTGCCGTTTTGATACGCGAGTCCTGCGGCTGAACAACATTCCAATGGATGATATTCTTGACGACGTTGGCGCCGTTGGTGCACACGAGACCATTTATCACCTTATTCGTGAACTGAAACAACAACGCCAGTGTATTGTTCACCTTTCTGTCACAGGCGGCAGGCGTACCATGGCTCTGCTCGCCATCTCTGCCGCGCAACTCAACTTTCAACATACCGATCATATCTGGCACATCTATACCCCCAGGGAATTCAAGCAACGAGCTGACGAGGGGGCGATCATGCACGCTTCCCCTGAAGACGGTGTACGCCTTTTCACAGTTCCTTTCGTTCCCTGGGGCAGCTATTTTTCAGGGCTACCACAGTCACCCGATAGCAGAAGCCAGATGGATCCTCAAGAACTCGAGCGCTGCACTCGCGTCATTATTGCACTGACGGAGAGCCAGAGAAAAACACTCCAGGCATTTGCCAGGGGTCTCAACCGTAAGCAAGTGGCTGAAAACTTAAAGATCTCACTCAAAACCGTCGACGCACATAAAACTGTTATCTATGAGAAATGTTGTGAGGTATGGAATGTGCCCTCCGATGAATCGATAACATATCACTTCCTCAAGGAAAAGTTTGCAAGATACTTCGACAGTGTTGAGTATACTACTCCGCGATAAGAAATACATTGGAGGAAGTTCTATATTTTTGGGGTAAAAGTTCTAATGCGCTTTAATGGCTGTGATGTTATGCTCTAGAAGCACCCTCAGATGGTTGTTTTAGGAGAGAGAAAGGATTGTAAGGATGCAGGAAGTAACATTTACCCTGCAAACGATAACGCCAATATTTATGGCAGGAGCAGATTATCGGTCTATCCCAATTCCACCTAAACGGCAACAGGGAAAGCGTACAGTCGCCACTCAGGGATGGGACTTACAAGCGGAAATTCGATCGTCTTCGTTTCGTGGCTTAATGCGTTACTGGTTACGTACCGCAATTAATGGTCTTGGCGGTAATGTCAGAGATATCATGCAGTTTGAGCAGAGCATTTTCGGCACCACAGATCAGGGATCACCAATAAATGTACGGATATCTAATATCTCGAGGAAAGCCGAAAGGTTTAGAAAAGATAAGGAGAGTTTCTCTCAAGAAAATATAACAGGGAGAGATTACTTACTCTGGTCAATGGCGGAAAGTGGGAAAGGTCAGGATTATAAACCAGACCGCTGGTATTTTCCAGAAGGTACCCAGTTCAATGTAGTCCTATCAGAACGCATTCCGGATTCCGCCGTTCCGCAAGCATTGCCCTCCGCGATTGCTTCAATGTGGTTGTTGACGTACCTTGGTGGTATTGGCTCACGCTCTCATAGATGTGCAGGAAGTTTGACAGTGCAGCATATTAGAGGAAATGCCATTAACCTGCCCTTTGCCGAAGCCGCAAGCCAGGAAGAGCTACAGAGGTTCTTACAACGAGGACTTCAGGAGATACGAAAACTTTATGCTTCTCATCTTCAAAGGCTGAAGAAACAGAATAGTACTATGTCTTTACCACATGCTCCTTTCGACAGCTTGTTGCTGCCGCGCGTCGGTAATCTTTCTTCGTCATCTCACTACTGCCGTATCTGGATACTCACCCAGGATACCGGCTCCCCTTGGCAATCCCTGAAGGATGCCATGAACACAATAGGGACCCAATTAAAAGTCAAACCAGGCCTCAATCAGATTGTCTATCCCTCGACGAGCTCAATCGCTACAGCACGTTTTGTCGAAAAATTGCTGACTTCCAATGGAACAGACGAGCCTCTCCTCTATTGCTGCGCATAATAAAACTAAGTGGCAGTGGATATGTTGGCATCGCTGTTTTGTTTAAAACGCCTGCTCCATCAATTATTCATCCGAATAACAAACGCATACTTATTCCTTCGCCCGATTATACCCTCATCGAAAATTGGATAACAACGGCATTTCCACGGGCACTGGAGGTTCTGTTATGAACACTCACATGTTGATGTTTTCTCTAGGTCCGGTACAATCCTTCATCTTACAGGCACGCAAAACGCGCGATCTCTGGATCGGCAGCTTTCTCCTCTCAAAGTTGATGGAAGCAGCAATGGAGGGAATCAATGACGATGCCTTTGTCTTTCCCGGCACAAAGGCAGAAGAACGCAGGATCAAAGCAGACATCCCGGATCTGCCCAATAAATATGTCGCCCTTTTTGCGTCGGCTGAGAACGCTGAAAAGGCCGCTCACCAGAGCGAGAAGCAAATCGAAAAGAAATGGAAAGCTATCTGTGATGACGTGCGTGGTCGACTCCTCGCCAACTATTACACTGCTGAGGTTCAGGCTATATGGGAGAGGCAGACCGGTGTGAGTCAGTCTCAGACCCATGTACACCAGTTTTTCGAGATCTACTGGGTAGTCGTGCCCGATCCTGGACAAGGCTATGGCTCCTGGTTAAAAGAAACCACTCTTGTACTCGATGCGCGCAAGCGACTGCGCGACTTTTGGCCACAGGATGAGCCTGGCGAGAAGAGCACTATCTCTGGGGAACGTGAAGTGTTGCACGGAGAAGCCTTCTCGCGGGAAGATGTGCGGGCTTTCTGGCGAAGACTGACAGCGAATGAACGACACACGAAAAAAGACATTCACAAAGACGGTTCTGAACGCCTGGACGCTATCGACAGCATCAAACGCTTCGCCCTCTACTCACCTCACCTCAAACCAGGCCTCAATCAGATTGTCTATCCCTCGACGAGCTCAATCGCTACAGCACGTTTTGTCGAAAAATTGCTGACTTCCAATGGAACAGACGAGCAACTGAAGAACTGGCGACAACTTACCGAGGGCGATTTAGCATTAGAGTATCCTAACGCGCTTCCTTATTTGAAGAATCGAGCTGGCGCTAAGGAGTGGCTACTGAAGCGTGATGGTGATTGCTTTTTCCCTGAAGCGTTTACACCGCGCTATCTGAAAGAGAATTACCAATTGACAACCCGGCCAGAAGAGAAGCAGAAAGAGCCGGGGTTGGGTGTCAAACCAGAACCATTCATTACAGAATGCCTGGATGCTTTGAATGGGGTTTACCTGACCGCTGGCACTCATCCAACTCCTTACTATGCCCTGGTGCAAATGGATGGCGACCATATGGGGACGATTATGAGTGGTGTTTCTGACGATAAACAGCATAAGAATGTTAGCGGCGCACTCTCAACCTTTGCGCGTGAACATGCGCCTCAAATTGTCCAAATGGGGTATCCGGGGAGGCTTGTCTACGCGGGTGGTGATGACGTGCTAGCCCTGACTCCGTTGGATGGGATGCTGACGATGATTGATCGCTTGCAACGAGAATATAAAGGCACCGTCGTGCCCGCGGTTCCCGAGGAGCAGAGACAGCATGTCACCGCCAGTATGGGCATAGCCATCGCGCATCACTTTACTCCACTCTCGGTGGTGCGTCGGGCGGCATTGGAGGCAGAGAAACTGGCGAAAAATCTCTACGGGCGCAATGCCTTTGTCGTCACTCTGCTCCGTCGATCAGGTGAGCAGACTCGCGTTGGCTGTCGCTGGGAGTATCCTTCTCTTGCTAGCATAAAGCATCCTTTTACACCTGTGAGGCTATTCCAGGACTTCTACAGCTATTTTCTGCACGACATTTTCTCGCCAAAAAGTATCCACGTCCTTCTGGACGAAGTGCCCGCGTTGATTGGTCTGGAACGCGCAGCCCAGCGCAGCGAGATCAAACGTGTGCTGAAACGCCAGTTGAAAGAACATCTAAACGCGGAGCAACAAAAACTGTTGCTGGGTCAGGCTTACCGGTCAGAGAATGAGCAGCAGGTTGCAGAGGAAAAGGAAAAGCGTATTGCAGGGAAAATCGCAGAGTTAGCCGATCAGATAGTAGCACTGGCAGAAGCAATGGATCAGGAATCAGCAAAGAAGCAGGAATATCACCTCTCAGTGGAACTGCGCGACGATACCCTGCGCTATGGACTGGTGGAAACGCTCGGCTGGCTGCTTGTGATGGCCTTTCTCGCACGGGAGGGATTGGAATCATGAGAATTTTTCTTGAACCAAATGAGTCACTCTTGTTTCGCACCGGACGCCCATTCGATGCGGGCGAGGCCGATTATGCTGAAACTCTTTTCCCGCCCACGCCCGAGACCATCCAGGGAGCCGTACGCGCCCTGATTGCAACCGCCCAGGATACCCATGCTACGCTCTCACAGTTGTTTCGGCTTGGCTCACCGCTCGTGTCGCTCATTGGTGACCGGGAGAGCTATGGACGTTTTCGCATCACCAATATTGCTCTGGCTCGACGCCTACAAAATAGCACGGATATTGAGCCGCTCTATCCTGTACCGGCGCACCTGATGAAAGATTAGCAGGGCTTCTTCTGTCTCAGGCCGGTTGAGCGAAAAGAGGTCAGCAGCAATATGCCTGCCGGGATGTACTATCTGCTGCCCATGAAGGAGCAGCCAGTGGGAAAAATCCAGCCGGTAGAAGGCTGGTTGAATGAAACTGATTTGCAAAGGACTTTGAGCGCAGACACCGACCTTAGTGGACTCCACATTATCCCCAGCACGGAAGTGTTCGTACATGAGCCCCGTATCGGTATCGGCATGGATAATGCCACCAAGTCCACGCGCGATGGTATGTTATATAGCGTGCAGATGCTACGTATGCAGCACGATTATCGGTCCGATCAAGGCTTTCTCTATGGCTTCCTCGTCGATATCCGTCTGGCTGATGAAACGCAGGGACTGTTGCCCGATGATCAAACCAGAAGGACGCTGAACCTGCACGCGCACGGTGAGGGCTGGGTAGTGCTGGGAGGTGAGCAACGAGCAGCCAGCTATAGCATAGTCGGCGAGACTCCACCACTGCCCCACCAGGTAGCTCGTTCAGGCTACGGTACCTCGCTGTATCTGGCAACACCTGCGGCATTAGAAAACGGGTGGCAACCTGAACTCTGGCCTACCGGTGTTGCGCCAATCGCGGCAGCCATTCCTCGCTACCAGTCTATCGGGGGATGGAGACTGCAACCAGGGCAGAGTGGCGGCGAGAATAAATCTATGCGCCGTTGTGTGCCGGCAGGCAGCGTCTACTTTTTTGACTCACCTGTTCCTATCCCCACTTCATTGACAGATTACGGTATGGAAATTGGTTATGGTATCACTATTGCAGGAGAATGGTCAGCATGATTACAGCAACAAACATCCTCTATATCTACACAGAAACCCCCTTGCACGTTGGCGCTGGCTCCGGGTTGAGCAATGTGGACCTGCCGATCCAACGGGAACGCACCACGCAATACCCGATGATCCAGGGAAGCGGGATCAAGGGAAAATTGCGCGCCACGGCGGAAGTCGAGGGACTGCAAGATCTGGATGTCATCTTTGGTTCATCCAGGGACATCAAGGACAGCGCGAAAAGCGGCACGCAAACTGGAAGCAGCGCGGCGCAGCAAGACTATGCTGGGGCCTTGATCGCCGGCGACGCCCGCATCTTGCTCTTTCCAGTGCGCTCGCTCAACGGCATCTTCGCTTACACGACCAGCTACGATGTGCTCCAGCGTTTTGCCCGTGACCTTGAACGCAGTCGAGTCCCTTTCCAAAATAGTTGGAGCGTCCCGAAACCTGTTGATGAGCAGGATGCGGAACTCCCAACAGCCCTGGTCACCTCTCCAAGCGATCTGACCATTCAGGAGCCTCAGTCTCAGGAAAAAACCATCGTCTTAGAGGAATTCAGCTTCAAGGCCCAGGAAGTTCCAAATCAGGAACATCCAGATAAGGATGGACCGGTGAACAAGATCGCGAAATGGCTGGCTGAAAATGCCATTCCCAGATATGGTACAGGGTCAGAAAGTATGTACTGGCAGGACAAACTCAAAAGATCACTGGTAATTCTGCCCAATGACGATTTTCGCGATTTCGTGCTCTACGCCACCGAAGTCATTACGCGCATTCGGATTGAGCGAGAGACCAAGATAGTAAAAGAAGGTGCTCTCTGGACCGAGGAACATCTGCCAACCGATACCCTGCTCTACGTGCCCACCTACGCGACGAACTCGCGCCGCAACGGGCACACCCTGCAAGGGAAAGACATCTTGCAGAGCGTGAGCACGCTCAATAACAAACCGGGCAGTTATTTGCAACTGGGCGGTGACGAGACGGTTGGACGAGGCATTGTATGTACCCGCTGGGGCAGTATACAGGTACTTCGAGAAGAGAAGACCGTGAGCAATAACCATACAAGCACTTCGAGAAGAGGAGATGGTGAGCAATGACCACACAAGCAACGGGTAATCAACAGAAACGCACAGGCACCCGGCGACAAAATGTGGAGCAAAAACGCGGCAGGCAAGCCTGGAATAATATCGAATTCATCCAACTGGAGAGTCAGCGAAGAAAAAGCGATACGCTTCAGAAGGAGTACCGCACGCGTGTCAGTCAACTGAACACCATGATCCAGGTCAATGGCCTGGGGCAAACGCTCGGCTTTTTGAAGAGCAAAAAGGAGCAGCGCCGGGATAAGAGCGGGAAGCCTCTTCCTCCAAATGCCTACGACTACCTCCTCTATCATCTCACTCAATGGACGAGTGGTCTTTTTCCTCTCCCTGACCCTGGCCCGGCTTCTCCAGATGCGGTGCCTCAAGGATATGATGGCCTGCTCAGGTGGATTATGCATGAAGCGAGAAGCGTCGATTACCGGCGGGTCACCACAGAATGTCTTGCCTTTGGCGCCTGGTTGCGCCGCTTCGCTGAAGCGGAACTCAAAGCGCCAGAGAATGCTGAAGCAGCTACGTCCTCTCAGGAAGGTGCAGTATGACAAAATACTATCTGCCCAGAAAGACGGCAGACAAACTCAATCGGTGCCAGCAATCACAAAA
>WNFJ01040441.1_pt1 | contig 12491 bp, 8 predicted proteins | sample 5400461 | NCBI WGS metagenome assembly WNFJ01 (sample SAMN13153349, study PRJNA577476) | soil metagenome | isolation source: 115 cm saprolite on Douglas fir-dominated hillslope | place: USA:California | collected 2013-09-17 | reverse complement strand
ACTCCGATCGAGATTTACGCTGACGGAGAGTTTGTGTGCGAGACGCCCGCCGAGATTTCTGTGGCCGCGGGCGCGCTGCGGGCGATTCATTCGCAACGCTAGTGGCGCGGCTTGGCGTTACCAGCCAGTTGCGGCATGGGTCGGTGTTTTATTTTAGTTTGCCGGTGGGGTGAGGGAGACGGCTGCGCGTTTGGTGGGCCCGCCTGGATTCGAACCAGGAACCAACAGATTATTCATCAACGTTTGAAAACTATTGATTTCAGCGACTTCCCAACGTTGATTTTGGTCACAAGTCAGCAGATTTGGTCACAGTTGTTACCCCAGTTGTTACCCTGACATGCGCCGCAACCGTCACACCGGCGTCATAGTCGGGCCGGAGCTTAATAGTAGCTGCGAATGCGACCGAGATAGGAACGCAAAAAACGTGGGTTGTCTGCAAGGCACCGATAAATCCCACTTGCGGTTACTTCGACGGGACGTGGGAGGCACTCGCAAATCACAAAAAAACTAGGGAACAACAGCTTGGCCCCGGCATTTGCCCGGAAATCCGCTAAATCGACGCTGAACGTCGCTAATGGATATTTTCGAAATGAGGGTGGGTAACCCCTATGGAACCTCCGCCGAACCCGCTAAACCCCCGCGAAATGACGCTGCAACGGTCTTTAAGAGGTGGATGTCGGTGTTCCTACGACCGGGAAATGATCTGACACGAAATATCCGGTGCGAAGGCTTGAGCCGCGAGTACTTGCGAGGAGATGATGAAAGTGGGGGCACGCGAATGAGAACACAGAAACGAAGGTGCAGATCGACAAAGCGTTCACCAGAACCGACTGTCGGGCAGAAGAAGCTATATCGATGGTATTCAAATTGGAAAAGCCTCCCGTTCACCTGTGAGCACTGCGGTGGACAGGCAAAGGCGAAAAGACTTTCCCGGATGAAGGCGGAGTGCTGGAGTGTCCAAGATGTGACCACGGCGTCGCCTACGTATTGCCGGTTTCGCTGAGTCAGGTGCCAGCGCCAACATGCGCGAAGGTCTAAGTGACATGCGCCGAGTCAATGTTGAGACATGGCGACTTCATCTGCAGATTCTCAGGCAGCAACCCGTTGATTTCGCCAATTATCCCCATCTAGCCGTTCGTAAAACCAGCTTGCGCTCAAGTCGCAAACTTGTCCTCAAGCGCACCGTCGGATTGGAATTCACGAGGCAGAGCCCGCAGCCCTTGGTGCTGGGGGGCGACACTGCTTCGCATCACTTAATTCGTTGCTAGAATACCGGTTTTCTGGTAGCATCCGCCCTGATTGGGGACGACTCTCGGGAGGCTCGACGAGCAGATCCTTGTGCCCCCTGGCGACTGCGGCAAGATGCGGCGACCAGATTCCCATGGCCACTTGCAGTGTCGCAGCGTTTGCCTGACCGGGGCAGTCCGATGAGGAGAGGGATCGCAAACATGGCGTCCAAAATGCGTTTGGTTCGTGTTTTGCTTCTGGCTGTTACTTCCACGTGGTCCTTCTGCCTTCTCAGAGCGCAAGAGTTGGCGCCACGGCTGGACGATCCCGCAATCGAGCAGCGGGTCAGCGCTTTGCTCGGCCAGATGACCCTGGAAGAGAAGATCGGCCAGCTTGTGCGTTCTTCGGCGGGCGGTGCCAACGACCTAGGGAAGTCAGGTCGCGACTTTCGCGAGCAGATTGTCAAAGGCCAGTTGGCCTCGCTCGAGAACTTGACGGGGGCGGCGCAGACGAACGCGTTGCAGAAGCTTGCTGTCGAGCAATCCCGTTTGCACATTCCGGTGCTGTTCGGGTTGGACGTAATCCACGGATACCGGACCGTTTTCCCTGTGCCGCTGGCCATGGCCTCGACGTGGGATCCCTCATTGGTGGAACGGGCGTCACGTATCGCCGCCAAGGAGGCCACCAGCGAGGGCATTCGCTCGACGTATTCGCCCATGGTCGATATTGCGCGTGATGCCCGCTGGGGACGCATCGTGGAGGGAGCGGGAGAAGACCCATATCTGGGCTCCGCGATGGCGGCCGCCTACGTCCGCGGATATCAAGGCGCTCGCCTGGACGATTCGCAATCCATGCTGGCTTGCATGAAGCATTTTGTTGGCTATGGAGCCGCCGAAGGGGGACGAGACTACAACTCGGTGGACATGTCGGAACGCATGTTGCGGCAGATATATCTGCCACCTTTTCACGCCGCCGTGAAGGCTGGCGTCGGATCGGTCATGAGCGCCTTTAACAGCCTCAACGGTGTACCCGCCACTTCCGACTGGTTTACCTTGACGCACATTCTTCGCCAAGAGTGGGGATTTCAGGGAGTGGTGATCAGCGACTACGGGTCGGTGAGGGAGACGATTGCCCATGGCATCGCGGTGGACGGCCCAATGGCAGCGAGCAAAGCCCTTCTCGCAGGGCTCGACATGGACCTTGAAGGCAACGAGTACTCCCCCTATTTGGCGGAACTTGTGCGGTCTGGAGCCGTGCCGGAAGCTGCCGTGGATCAAGCTGTGCGCCGCGTGCTTCGTATCAAATTCGCGCTCGGATTATTCGATCATCCTTATACACCTGAGCCGGCAAGCGGCGGCAAGCCACAACTCGATCCCGCCGACGTGGAGTTTGCCCGCACCGTTGCGGAACGCTCCTTCGTGCTCCTGAAGAACGATAACGCGGGAGGGAAAGCCCCGCTCCCATTTGGCCCGGAGGTCCGTACCATTGCCCTGATCGGCCCTCTCGCCGATAGTGCCTCCGATATGCTGGGCCCTTGGCACGCCAGGGGTGATGCCGCTGACGTAGTAACGTTGCGCGCGGCATTAATGTCGCGTATGCAGCAGTCAGGGGGGCAAGTACTGTTCGCTAAAGGCACCGAGATTTTAACTGCCGCCGATAACGGCTTTGCCGCAGCGGTTACCGCGGCCAAACAAGCGGATGTGGTCCTGATCGCGCTGGGAGAAGACGCCTGGTGGATGAGTGCCGAGGCTGCTTCCCGAGCCCATCTCGGTTTTCCCGGAAATCAGCAGCAGCTCTTGCAGGCAATAACGGCGACGGGAAAACCGATCGTGTTGATCGTTTTCAGCGGCCGGCCACTGACCCTCGATTGGGCCGCGGGTCACGTACCCGCGATTTTGCAGGCTTGGTTCCCGGGAATACAAGCGGGGCCGGCGCTGGTGCGAACCCTTTTCGGCGATGTGAGTCCCAGCGGGAAGCTCACTGTTACTATGCCCCACAGCGTGGGCCAGGAACCGCTCTACTATGACGGGCTGAACACCGGCCGTCCTGCGGACGGCGTCGATCTCAGTCGTCCCCCCAGCAACCCCGACGAAAAATACCACTCGCGCTATGTGGACGAACCGAATGCGCCGCTTTTTCCGTTTGGTTACGGCCTCAGCTATACCAAGTTTAGTTACTCTCGTTTGGAGCTCAGCACGTCACAGTTGAGTGCTAGCGGTCTCAACCAGAAAACGGCGCAGGCGCTGCATGTGTCCACCACGGTGAAAAATACTGGATCGCGCGCCAGCGATGAGATTGTAGAACTTTACCTCCGTCTTCGCGGAACCAGCGTCGCTCTTCCGGTGAGGCAACTGAAAGGATTTCGAAGGGTTGCTTTAGCGGCTGGGGAATCAAAGCGGATCGAATTTACCGTGGGACGCGATGAACTTGCCTTCTGGAACATTGATATGCGGGACTTGGTTGAGCCGGCTGTTGCCACTGTATGGATCGGTCCCAGTTCCTCGGAGGGCGAGAGTGCAGATTTCGTCATTGCGAAGTAGCCGGCTCCTGACAACTCGACAGTTGTGCAACTGGATGCAAGATGGGAGAACCATGAACCTCCACAAATACTTACTCCGAACGCTTCGCCCGGCTGCCGGTCTCGCGACTCTGGTTATTATCCTGTTGCCCGCTTACGCGCAGCGCGGCTCGGGACCGGGCACCCCCTCGGCGCCCTGGATGAATAGCAGCCTTTCTCCAGACGAGAGGGCAGCGCTAGTTGTGAAGGAGATGACGCTCGATGAAAAAGTTTCGCTGTTGCATGGGACGGGCATGGCTGGTCTCAGCCCGATGAGCCCGCTGGCTGAAAAATCCAATGGTGGCGCCGGATATGTCGTGGGTATACCCCGGTTGGGGATCCCCGCCATCCAGATGTCTGACGCTGCCTACGGTGTGAGAAGTAGCGGAGAGAATGGCCGTTATTCCACGGCCCTGCCAGACGATCTCGCCGCTGCGGCAAGTTGGGACCTGGATGCGGCGTATGAATATGGAGCGCTGATCGGCCGCGAATTACGAGCCCAGGGCTACAACATGTCTTTGGGCGGGGGCGTGAATCTGGCACGTGAGCCTCGCAACGGACGAACCTTCGAATACATGGGCGAAGATCCCGTTCTGGCGGGGAAGATGGTCAGCCAGGTTATGAGGGGAGAGCAGGCGCAACACGTTATAGGCGACATAAAGCACTATGCGCTAAACGATCAGGAGAGTGGGCGCAATGCGGTCAATGTCAACATTGACAAACGGGCGATGAGAGAAAGTGACCTGCTGGCGTTTGAGATTGGCTTGCGCGAGTCCAACGTTGCGGCGGTGATGTGTTCCTACAATCGCATGAATGGAGACTTTGCTTGTGAAAACAAGTATCTGTTGACCGATGTGTTGAAGAACGACTGGAATTTCAAGGGCTTTGTTTTGTCGGACTGGCAGGGGACGCACAGTGTGGCGAAAGCGTCGGCGGCCGGATTAGATCACGAGGAACCGGGGGAAATCTTTTATGGGGACGCCATGAAGAAGGCGGTTGAGTCCGGTACTGTACCCTTGGCGGAAGTGGATGATCATGTTCACCGGATCCTGCGGTCCATGTTTGCGACCGGCGTGATCGATGATCCTCCACGGAAGAGCGTTGTCGATGTCGTGCGCGGTTTTGAGGTAGCGCAGAAGCTCGCAGAGCAAAGCATTGTACTACTGAAGAATGGCGGAGCCCAACTTCCTCTCGATGCGTCCAAGCTTCGAACCATCGCGGTGATCGGCGCCCACTCTGACGTTGGAATGCTCTCGGGCGGCGGTTCGGCGCAGGTAGATCCGCCGGGAGGAAATGCCATCATGCCACCCGACGAAGGGCGAACCACCTGGCAAGCTCACATTTGGTTTCCGACGTCACCGCTGAAAGCCATACGAGCCAGGGTTCCCGCTGCCAAAGTTGAATACGATCCGGGAACGGATTTCTCCTCGGCAGCAGCCCTGGCGAAAACCGCGGATGTAGCCATTGTGTTCGCAGAACAGTGGGAGAGTGAGGGGATGGACCTTGAGAGCCTGTCACTCCCGGACCGTCAGGATGATTTGATCGCGAAGGTTGCGGACGCAAATCCACATACGATTGTAGTGCTCGAGAATGGAAGTCCGGTAACCATGCCATGGGTTGGCCAGGTGGCCGGCATTCTGGAAGCTTGGTATCCCGGCACCCGGGGAGCAGATGCGGTTGCCAGCGTTCTTTTTGGCGACGTAAATCCCAGCGCAAAGCTTCCAATCACTTTTCCCAAGAGCGATGCAGACTTGCCGCATCCCACCCTGGTGAAACCGCCGAAGGAGTCGACCACCGAGAGCGGAGATACTGAAGCTTGGAAGAAGATCGCAAAGGGTCTACCCGCCTTTCAGGTTACCTATGTCGAAGGACTCAAGGTTGGCTACAAGTGGTATAACGCGGAACGAAAAGATGTGCTGTTCCCCTTCGGCTATGGGCTTTCCTACACGACCTACAGCTATTCCAGTCTCAAGCTGACTTCCGGGAAGAGTGTTCGGTTGAGTTTCTATCTGGCGAATACCGGCACCCGGGCTGGCGCGGAGATTGCAGAGGTATACGCGGTCTTGCCCGCCAGTGCAGCAGAACCACCGAAGCGTTTGGTGGGGTGGACGAAAGTCAAACTCGATCCGGGCGAGAGTAAGGACGTTACAATCGAGATTGATCCGTGGTATCTCTCCATCTTCAACGTCGACCCTGATGCCTGGCAAGTTCTACCCGGACAATACACGTTCCTGGTAGGAGGCTCCTCGCGCAGTCTGCCGTTGAAGGCGTCGGTTGATCTGAAATAAGGAACCGTTGCCGCCGAATGAGTGCAGAATCATGTTTTGGCCGATTATTGGGGGCTTCCGAGACCAACCTGTTTTTGTTCAGGCTCCAGGATATTCCGATGACCCACATCCCGCTCTCCGCAAGGATATTCAAGAAGAGGAGAAAAAGCTGGAGCAATTAAACAAATGGACTGACGATGGGAACGCGGAACGGCTGCGGAGATTCATTTCCTTGGTGCGCTCATGGGAATCCTCCAGTGCCTGCACTCCCCGCTACTTACCTCCAAACCATGGTGGTCACTGAATTCGCCTGCAATGGAACCGGGGCCGCCATATTCGCGAGCCGCAGTTCGATCGTCCTTGCGGGTCCCGGGTTGGTCACGACCAGCACCTGCTGGCCGTCTGGATTTTCCAGGGCAACGTGCTGCAGGTCAACGGCCGCGCTCTGGGATTCAAAGCGGCGAGCTCCGCGACGGATAGCACGGGAGTAGTGAGCAAAAGCCCAGTATTGTCCGCTGCGGGTGATCTCCTTAGTCTGCGAGTTGATCGTCACCACACCGCCGCAGGGAAAGGGTCCAATGTTCGGCCGGCCCTGTTCATCGAGAGCCAGGTTCCATGCCGTGATGGAGCGGCACCAGTTGCTCAGTACCCCGCTGAAAGTTCCGGCCCACTTGCACCAATCCGTAAGATAACCGGGATCTGTGTAGTCCGGGCCGCCTTCGGTCCAATGCATCTCTGCTTCCGGGTAGGCGTCATGGACCTTGCTCATCATGTCGGGAGTGCCATAGTAGCCGTGCCAGGCAACCGCATTGGCGTATTTCCGAAGCTTGTCGTCCCCTAGTGTGCACATGGCACGTCCCCACAGATTGTAGTTATGGTCCAACAGCCAGATCTTAATCGGCATCCCTTGGCTTTCCAAAAGCGGGCCCAGATGGTCGCGCACAAATTCAATTTCGTACTCTTGCGGCCAGATGCAAGCGGGCATTCTGCCATCCTGATCGGTATCAACCTCGTTCTGGGAGGTTAGCGCTTGCACCGGCACGCCTTCGGCTGCATACCCCTGCAGAAACTTTAAGTAGTATTGCGCGTAAACCGGCAAGTAGAGCCTGCGCATTGCGCCACCCCGCATCGTGCCATTGAACTTCATCCAGCCGGGCGGGCTCCAGGGAGATGAAAAAAGAAAGATGTCGGGATTCACCTGTCGCGCCTGGCGCAGCACAGGAAGAATATATTCGCGGTCGTGCTCGATTGAAAAACGCTTCAGCTCCGGATCGGGCTCGCCCTCGTCGAAGCTGTAAAGCTTCGTCGAGTAGTCGCTCGATCCGACGCAGATGCGGCCAACGCTCAGCCCCATCTCCGACGGATGGAATAGCTCATGGAACAGTTGCTCTCGCGCCGAAGGCGAGAGTTGATTGAACGTGTAACAGGCAGCGTCGGTAAAGGCGCCGCCAAATCCCAAAATCTGCTGAAACTTCATGCTGGGGTTCAGCCGGAGCTGATCGGTCCCGGGCGTCCCCAATGCCGGATGCCAAGTAGTGCGAGGAGCGGCGGCAAAACGTTCTTCGCCAGCCGTGACCCAAATGGAAATCTCCGAGCTGCCATTCGACGTCTCGTTTCCAGCCTCGGTCATCGCGGAGGCTGGCCGAAACAGGTCAGGAGCAACCGCTGCCACTAACCCCAGAGTTGAAATTCCGAGAAAACTCCTTCGCGACGTTTGGTTTGTCATAAGCGTCTCCTCTAACTACCTCGCACGAGAAGTGCACCTGATGGAAACTTGGCGGAGCGGCTCCAGTATTGGGTGATCAAATGTCTGACCAAGGGCGTACCATTCGAAACAATATCACGCGGGATGGCCAACGACTCAAACATCACGGCTTGTCCGCTTCGAGGCTTTCGCGACGCTTCAAGCGGTTGGTCTCGATGAGTTTTTGATATTCGGCGAGCGCTTGCTGGGCGTCCTCGATCCGGCCGACGCGGCGATAGGCCTGGCTCAACTGAAAATACGTGGTGTCACGATCGGGGACGAGTTTTTTTGCAGCTTCGAGATTTTCAATGGCGCCAGCGGCATCACCTTGCCGGAGGAGCGCGCGGCCCAGTTCTAACCGCGCCATTTCATAGTCTGGCTTGGCCTGGACAACCTTGCGCAAGATGGCCACGGCCACTTCGACTTGGCCCTGCAATAGAAGCGTGTGGCCGAGATGATAGTTGCTGGCCGGGTCGTCGGGATGAATTTCGAGCTCGGCGCGGAATTCGGCGGCGGCGGATTCGAAATCGCTCTGACGAAGGTGAACGAGGCCCATGAAATAGTGGGCTTCGGGAAGATGGGAATCGATTTGCAAGGCGGCCCGGAATTCGGTGAGCGCGTTCGCATCGTCCTTTTGCTGGGCGTAGGCCTGGCCGAGAAAAAAATGGACGGTGGGATTATTGGCGTTTTTCTCAAGTAAGACGCGGAAGATTTGCGCGGCCTGCTCGGACTGCCGCGTTCGAACGAGGGCAGTGCCCCAGGCAAGGAGCAGGCCCGGATCGTCCGGCGGCGCCTTGAGAAAAGGCTGGAGGACTTCGCCGGCCTTCGCAAAATTGTCGGTCAGAAAATAGCTCAGGCCGAGAAGCTGGCGGACAACGTTATCGTCCGGGGAAGCAGCGAGTTGGCGCTCGAGCGGCGGGATGGCTTCGGAATAGAGTTCGGCGCGATAGGCTGCGAGACCCCAGTTGCGGTCGATGCCGGGGAGCGCAGGCTTCCAGGCGGAGGCTTGTTTGAAAAATTCCGCGGCTTCCGCGAAATTCGAAGCCTTGGCGCGCATGACGCCGAGGTCGTTGTAAGAGCTGGCGAGAATTTCCGAAGCGAAGGAGCGGTACTCTTTCGCGGCTTTGGATTCCGCGGCTTGTCGAGGAGCGGGCGGGCCCTGGGCGGCGGGATTTTCCTGGACGCCGCCCTGCACCATCGCTTCGGTGGATTTCTGCTGGTCGCTGGCGCCGGATTCGAGAAGACCGGCGATACGGTCGGAAGTGTGGCTGTCGCCGTCGGAAGGGGCCGCGGGTTCGTCGAAAATGTGCTGGGCGTCGTAACGGAATTTTGCCTCGCGATAACGCTGGGAATTTGCGAGCGCTTTTTGGGCTTCGTCGAGGCGGCCCAGACGGCGCAAGTCCTGGCCTAGCAAGTAGTAGGCGCGGCTGACGTCGCGCGGGATTTCCCCGGGATCGGGGACGAGACGGATGTATTTTTCGAGGGTTTCGACGGCCTGGGTGAGACGCTTCGTTTCGCTATAGATTTCGCCAAGATAGAGATAAGGGAAGAATTCATCGGGACGGATGCGCTTGGCGTGCAGGAGAGCGGCTTCGGCAGCGGGAATATCGCGGAGCGCGACGGCGGAGATGCCTAGGAGGAGGAGCGCGTTGTAATCCTCGGGATGGAGCTTCAGCTCGCGTTCGAATTCCATGCGGGCTTGCGGATAGGCATCCTCGCCGCGGAATTCGAGAATGGAGTAACCGAGCAAGGCGTGAGCGCGGGGATATTTCGGATCGAGGTGAACGGCCTTGCGAAATTCGGCGACGGCGGGTTCAGGAAAGTGGCTGAGAGAATACGCGCGGCCGAAAAGCACGTGCAAAGCGGCGGAGTCTCCCATGGCGTCCTGCAAGTGCTGGAACCATTGCTGGGCGTCGGAGAAGCGCTTTGCTTTCAGGTAGGCAATGCCGAGAAAGTAGGAAGTTTCAAAGTCGTCGTCAATGGCGATGGAAGCCTGGAGTTCGCGAATGGAGGCGGGAAAATCGCCGCGGTAGAGATCGACGCGGCCGAGGACATTTTGGCCGCGGGCATGACGCGGATTCTCGGCGACGACGGCCTGGGCAAGCTGGCGGGCTTTCTTGATGTCGCCGGTGCGGAACCAAGCGATGGCAGCATCGACAGCGATATCCGGATCGGCGGGAGCGAATTTGAGAGCTTGATCCAATTCGCGAGTGGCTTCGTCGAAACGGGATTCGGAGATGGCAAGATTGGCGACCTGGCGGAGGCCGAGAGCGATGGTCTGGTCGTAGTGGCGTTCGGCTTCGGGGAGGTCACCGGCAGCGAGAGCGGATTTGGCGGAATCGAAATTGTGCTTGAGGAGAGTGGCGGGGTCGGCGGCGGGACGAGATGTTGAAGCCAGGAACGCGGAAAACACGAAGGGGAGCAGCGCTCTCGAACAACCATGCAACAACGGAAAGAATCGCGAAAACAAATTGGAGCGATAGGAGGTACGACCACCAACGAGCAGGCAAGAAGGATTCCCGTGGGCGACGGGAGAGCTGGAGTGGGGCTTAGTGAGCACCGTTCGTTGCTCCACCCGCGGGCGGCGGGAGAGGTGTGGTGGTGCGGATGCCCGAGCCCTCGACGATCGTGTATATTGCATCGGCCGCGACGTTGTCAAGGGTTTCGACTTTGCCGCTGGGCCAGCGAATTTCCACAGATTCCATTTTCCTGGCGGTGCCAAGGCCGAAGTGGAGGCGCAGATCGTTTTGCGAGACGTAACTTCCACCGCCGCGGACTTCGCTGAATTGCTTTACCCCCGCGGAGCGAATGGTCACGCGCGCGCCGATCGCAGCGCGATTGCTTTTGGTGCCGATCAGCTTGAAGAGGACGCAGTGATAGCCGTCGGCGTTCATGTTTTTCAGGAGCGAGGGAGGCTCGTTCACGTTCAGAAGGAGGACGTCGATGTTGCCGGTGTTGAAAACGTCGCCGAAGGCGGCGGCGAGACCGGATTCCTTGGAGACTTCGTCGAAGGTGCCATCGCGATTGTTGCGATGGAGGAGGAGCGGCTCGCGATAGCGAGGGCCCGTGTCCAGAGTGTCGATCTGCGGATAGACGTGGCCGTTAGCGACGAGAATGTCGAGCCAGGTGTCATTATCCATGTCGAAAAAAGCGGTGCCCCAGCCGACGTAAGGATAGCTGGGCTGGCCGACGCCGGAAGTCCAACTGACATCGTCAAAACGCTGCTGGCCCATGTTGCGATAGAGTGAGTTGGGCTGCTCCTCAAAGTGCGTGACGAAGAAGCTGAGGCGGCCACTGTGGTCGTAATCGCCCCAATCGACACCCATGTTGCCGAGCTCCATGCCTTCGCCGCTGAGCGCCACGCCGGTAAGCAGGCCCATGTCGGTGAACGTGCCGTTGTGATTGTTGTGGTAGAGATAACTGGGAACTGAATCGTTGGCGACGAGCAGATCGGGCCAGCCATCGTCGTCGTAATCTACCCACATGACGCCGAGCCCGTAGTAGCCGATTTCATCGTGGACGCCGGCTTTAACGGAAACTTCCTCGAAGGTGCCGTCGCCACGATTGTGATAAAGAAAATCGCTTTCGCCTTCGAGGCCCCAGGGGCCGCATTGCACCAGAATGCCTTTGAAGCGGCAGAATTTGTTGCTGCCGAATTGAGGAAGATTGTTCATGTCGAGATGGGAGTAGCGGGAGACGAATAGATCGACAAAGCCGTCGCGGTCATAGTCGCCCCAGGCAGCGCCGGTCATGAAGCCGCTGCCGCCGACACCGGCTTTCTCGGTGACGTCTTCGAATTTGCAATTGCCCAAGCCGTGATAGAGCGCGCTGCCGCCAAAGCCGGTAACGAAAAGATCGAGCTTGCCGTCATTGTCGTAATCGGCGACGGCTACGCCCATGCCCCATCCGCGGCGCGTGAGGCCAGCCTCCTTGGTGATGTCTTTGAAGGTGCCGTCGGGCTCCTGATGATAGAGGGTGACCAGAGGGTCGCCGCCGGAGCGGTAGCGCTCGACGGTGGAACCGTTCACGAGAACGACGTCGAGGCGACCGTCATCGTCGCAATCGAAGAGGCCGACGCCGCCACTGGTGGAGTCGATGACGTAGCGGGCTTCGGGAGCGGCGATGTGGGAAGCGGTGAGGCCGACTTCCTTGGCGATGTCTTTGAAGGTGGGGATGGGCGGAAGGCCGCTGCGGTCTTTTTTGGCGGCTGTGGGTAGCTTTGGGAGCGGGACGCGGGTGCTGCCAGCTTGCTGGCTAGGGGCCTGGGAGCGCGAGGCGGAAGCGATGGCAAGAACGAGGATGGCAACTGAAACGATGAACGAAAAACCGCGCCAAGGAGTCTGAAACATATCTTGAGTATCCCAAGAGATTAATGCCTAAGCGAGGGTCGCACAACCAGAGCTATTCGAAAAGGGCAAGAATGAGCCGTCCCGCCAGGTCCCTCGACGGGCTCAGCGGGACGGTGAAGGAGCAGGTTGTGCCGTACGATCAGAAGGTGAACCTTATTGAGTATTGCAGTTGCCGGTCTCTTTGATTGTCGGCAGTCACCTGGCCCACAACCGAATTAGGGGTTGAGTTGGCAACGGAAACGGCGTTTGCAAGGGACGTTGTCGGTGCTCCTGTTGCGTCCAGAAACGCCGGGCTTGCGGCGGTGTTCGCTGCGCTGAAGCCTATATTTACGTAGCCGTTTGTGTTC
>WNFJ01074717.1_pt1 | contig 12492 bp, 15 predicted proteins | sample 5400461 | NCBI WGS metagenome assembly WNFJ01 (sample SAMN13153349, study PRJNA577476) | soil metagenome | isolation source: 115 cm saprolite on Douglas fir-dominated hillslope | place: USA:California | collected 2013-09-17 | reverse complement strand
TTCTTCCAATTTCCCATCCGCTTGCCGGAACTGGTGAAGTGCAGCAAAGGAAACATGGCAAACGGAAGCTGCATTGCCAGCACGACCTGGCTGAGGGTCAGCAGATTGGTAATGCTGCTGTCGCCGCGCAGGCCGATGATGAAAACTGCGGGCAGGATGGCTAGCGTGCGTGTGATAAGCCGCCGTACCCACGGTTTGATTCGCCAATGCATGAAGCCTTCCATCACGACTTGTCCAGCCAGCGTGCCGGTGATGGTGCTGCTCTGCCCGCTGGCCAGCAGGGCCACCGCGAATAGAGTGCTGGCAAGCGCAGTGCCCAGCAACGGAGCCAGCGTCAAATAGGCGACTCGAATCCAATCGCTGCCAGCGGCAAAGTGGAAGATCCGGCCTCCGGGAACCGTCACGCTTTCCTTGCCAAAGAACACCGTTGCCGCCAGCACCAGAATGGCGGCGTTGACGAAGAAGGCCACGGTTAAAGCGACGATGGAGTCCAGGGTGTTGAACTGGATGGCACGGCGAATGGATGGGGTGTCCTTTTGAAACTTGCGGCTCTGCACCAGGGCCGAGTGCAGGTAGAGGTTGTGGGGCATGACCGTCGCGCCGATGATCCCGATCGCGACGTAGGCCATGCCCGCTTGACGAAAGTGTGGTGACAGGAACGCGCGTCCCATTTCCAAAAAGCTGGGTTGGGTCTGCGGCAGAACAAATATTTCGATGAAATAACAGACGGCGATGGTCGCGATCAGCAGAAGAACCACAGCCTCGATGGTGCGCATGCCAAAACTCTGCAGCGTCAAGAGCAGCAGCACGTCGAGGCCTGTGATGATGACGGCCCACAGCAACGGGATGTGAAACATCAGATTGAGAGCGACGGCGCTGCCCAGAACCTCCGCCAAGTCGCAGGCGCCAATGGCCACCTCGCTCATCAGCCAGTTGGGCCAACGGGTCCAGCGGGGATACCAGTCGCGGCAGCATTGGGCGAGATCCTTGCCGGTGACCACGCCCAATCGCGCGGAAATTATTTGCATGAAGATGGCCATCAGGCTGGCCAGGCCGACGACCCATAGCAGGCCGTACTTGAACTGAGCGCCGGCTTGCAGGTCCGTCCCCCAGTTGCCGGGGTCCATGTAGCCGACGCTGACCAGAATCGCGGGGCCGACGAAAGCGCGCCAGTGTTCCCAGAAGCCGGCGCGGTGGTGCGGCACAGCGACAGTGCTGTGAACGCTGTCTAGTGATAAGTGGCGAGTGGGCTCGGCATTGGTGCCAAGCGCTGGATCCGGCGCGTCGATGGGGTTGTGCTCGTCTGTCCTCATCTAGTGGGTTCCGGGAGTCGTCGCTTCGCAAGCCGGTTTCATTGTTAAGCAGTATACATCAGGCTAGATTAACTACGGTTAACGTTAGATCGCCGTCTCAGGTTAGGTCGGACACGAGCGAGGCCTGGGGCTATCGCCCCAGCGGCTGAAGCCGCGGTCGATTGTTTGCGGCACTTGCGGCGCGGCTGGAAGCCGCGCCTTTCAAAGCCGTGCTCTTTCAAAGCCGCGCTCTTTCAAACCGTGCTTTTTCAAAGACAAAGTCAAAGCTTAAGTTTTCCGGTAAGAGCCAGGTGGATCCTAGGATTGAGGAGCCAGAGAGACCCATATCCTCTCGGCGGCCGGGCGGCCTAGAACCACTGCGCCTGTGGCGGTACGGATGGAGAGAGTCTTGTCATAGTTGCGCTCGAGAAGGCGGAACTTTGCCTTCGGGCGGATACCGCGGGCTTCGAGAAACTGCAGAAGATGCCGGTCGCGTTCATAGATGCCGCTGACGGCGTAGGTTTGTCCGGGTTCGGCGTCAGCCAGCAAGACCAGGCCACGGCGGCGGCGGCTGGCGGGACTCTCCAGTTCGCTCAGATTTCCGTGCGGACACGCTCCACCCGGGCCCAACTTAGCCAGCAGCTTGGCTTCGAAGTCGGGGGAGACGGCATGCTCCAGACGTTCGGCCTCGTCGTGGACCTTCCACCACTCCATGCCGAAGAGTTCGGCCAGCATACGTTCGATGAGGTGATGGCGCAGGGTTAGCTTGCGGGCAATCTTGCGGCCGGTCGCCGTAAGCCGCACCTGGCCGTCGCCCTGTACACGAACCAGACCGTCTTTTTTCAGGCGGCGAAGAGCCATGGTGACTGCGGGCGGAGAAACTTTCAGCATGTCCGCAAGGCGCGCCGAGATGGCGTCCTCTCCTTCGCTTTCCGCTTCGAGGATGGACTTCAGATAGTCTTCCTTGGAGACGGTGATCATCTGGGGAGATTATACGCAGGTTAAGCGTGGTTAAGTCTGGTTTTCACCACGGAGAGAGGGCAGCACAGAGAAGCAACGTCTGGAGGCAGAGGCGTCGTCAAAGGGTAGCGCTACAGTGTGGACCTTGAGCCGTCTTTCGGAAGCGGGAACTTTTGGCAACCCGTCCTCTGATCTGCGCGCGAGATCCTTCCCTCCGCCTGAAAAGCGGCTGCGGTCAGGATGACGCCCAAAGAAATTAAAGACAGTTGAACCTCAAACTGCATCATGACCGGTGAAGGCAGGAGTTTGACAGGTTTCCTTGTCTGCCCCTAACCTTGAACTTCCTCTGGTTATGAAGGTTCTCGTTCTCGGTAGCGGCGGGCGTGAGCATGCGCTGGTGTGGAAACTCCGGCAGTCGCCGCGCGTCTCGAAGGTGTATTGCGCGCCTGGCAATGGAGGCATCGCCGCGGACGCAGAATGTCTGCCGGTCGACCTGAAGAGCCTGGATTCCACTGGATTCCATTAGCGCGCTGGCCGCGCGGCTGCAGCCCGATCTTACCGTCGTCGGACCCGAACTGGTTTTGACTCTGGGTGTGGTGGATGAATTTACGAGGCGAAGCTGGCCGATTTTTGGGCCGACCAGGGCGGCGGCGCGGCTGGAATCGAGCAAGAGCTTCGCCAAGGAATTTCTGCAGCGCTATCACATACCCACGGCACACTATGCCATCTGTGACTCGATCGAGCAGGTTCGGTCGGCGCTGAGCCATTTTCATCTGCCAGTTGTCGTCAAGGCTGATGGGCTGGCTGCGGGCAAGGGCGTGGTCATCGCCAAGAGCAAGGAAGAAGCTACGAGTGTTGCGGCGGAAATGCTTAGCGGCAAGATGCTCGGAGAAGCGGGATCGCGCGTTGTATTGGAAGAGTGTCTGAAGGGCGACGAGCTTTCCTTTCTGGTGTTGAGTGACGGCGAGCGCGTGGCCCCTCTGGTGGCAGCGCAGGATCACAAGCGTGTGGGCGATGGCGACACCGGTCCAAACACCGGTGGCATGGGCGCTTATTCCACCGCGGACATTGTCGACGACAAGATGCGCGACTGGCTGGTGAATCACATCGCGCGTCCTGTCGTCGCGGGCATGAAAGCCGAGGGCGCGGAGTTCAAGGGCGTGCTGTACTGCGGATTGATGATGACGGCTCGCGGTCCGATGGTGCTGGAGTTCAACTGCCGCTTCGGCGATCCCGAGACGCAGCCCATTCTGATGCGGCTGGAAAGCGATCTGCTGGAGGCGATCGAAGCTTCCATCGAAGGCCGGGTCAGCGATGGGGATTTCAAGTGGTCGTCGGATGCCTCAGTGTGCGTAGTGATGTCCTCCGGGGGATATCCGGGTACGTTCGAGGCGGGTAAGAGAATTTCAGGACTGGAAGAGGCGGGAGCGGGGGAAGGCATCAAAGTGTTCCACGCAGGCACGACCCAACGCGATGGCGTGTACTACACCTCGGGAGGGCGCGTCCTAGGCGTAACGGCGCGGGCGCCTGAATTAAAGACGGCGGTGCAGCGCGCCTACGAAGCCTGCGCGAAGATTACATTTGATGGTGCGCACTACCGGAAGGACATTGCGGCGAGAGCGCTCAAGAAATAATGCAGAGGAGAGGGATGGGCAAAACACTGGTTTCGATAGTGATGGGCAGCGACTCCGACCTTGAGATCATGCGCGAAGCGGGCAAGGCGCTGGATGAATTCGGAATCGTTTACGAAATTGACGTCACGTCGGCTCACCGCTCGCCCGACCGGACGGCCGACTTCGCGCGCAAGGCGGCGGAGCGTGGGATTCGCGTCATTATTGCGGGGGCCGGTGGCGCAGCGCACCTGGCCGGAGCGATCGCGGCCCACACTACGCTGCCGGTGATCGGTGTGCCCATTCCGTCAACCTCGCTGCAGGGAATGGATTCTCTGCTGGCCACGGTGCAGATGCCGGCCGGCATTCCCGTCGCAACCGTTGCGATTGGCAAACCTGGGGCGACGAACGCCGGCATCCTTGCGGCTCAGATGTTGGCGCTGGGGGATGCTGCGATCGCGAAGAAGCTGGACGCGTATAAGGAAAAGCTGGCGCGAGGGGTGGAGGAGAAGTCGAAGAAGCTGAAGGGTTCGCTGGCGGGCTGCTGAAAACGCCAGAGCTCCCTCAGCGGCTGAAGCCGCGGTTGATTTTGTGGTCCTTACGGCGCGGCTTAAAGCCGCGCCCTTTCAAAGCGCTGCGCTTACGGCACGGTTAAGGCCGCGCTGTTTCAAAACATATTCCGAGTCTGCTACGCGAAACTACTCCGGGTTCAGGGTGTCGAATAGCTTCCAGAGTTTATCCGCGGTTGCGCGATAGATTACGTAACCGCTTCCGACGTCCGAAGTCTCGCGAAACAGCAACTCGCCGTGGCCGTCGCCGTCAACATCGACGGCATCGATCAACTCGAGTTGCGGCGTAACGTCGAGATGGTACTTGTCGGTCACTCCCACATAGAGCCTGTGCAGGTTGTTGTAGATGTCAGTGCGTGCGACCAGGGTGATCGTGTAGCGGGAAGCCGCGTCCGTTGCTCCTTCCCCCGTTGGAGCGGTCGACGTTGCCGAGGCCGGGGGCACGTGCGCTTCCGCGCTCAGCACCAGCACGGGCTGGTTGTTTGCCCACAGGTCAAACGTCCGCAGTTGCACGTTCTCAAGAACGGGGTCCTTCGGTTTAGAAAGTTGCTTGCGTCCGGTTGGCGTGTTCTTCGATCCGGACGGAACTGCAGAGATCGATCCCTTGGCCTGCTGTTTCAGATAAAGGCCAAGTTGCTCTTGGGCGAGATCAAGCATCTGCTTGCGGCGTTCTTCACCCTCACCCTTGATCCATTCAAACACGTACGAGCGTGGATCGGGTCCGCCTGCGTCCGAAACCGCCGGGTACATTTGGATCGATCCCTTGGCGGCTCTGCTGTCCGCGGGAGTTGCCGGAGTGGCTGTGGGGCTCTTTGCCGCAGTCTGGGGCGATCCCGGCTTGCTGTAGCCTGGCACACCGTCATCGGAAGGCAGAGGCTGCGTAGGCCTTCCTCGGCGTAGCCGCGGGCGGTTCGCGTCCCCGGCCCCGCTGTTGGTCTGATCTGATGGCGGCGGGGTCGCAGAGCTCTGGCTGGGTTGACTTGCAGCCGGCGGCTTCGCGTCTGCTGATGGCTTTGAAGGAGGAGGTCCTGAAGGCGTGGGCCCCGGAGGTGCCGAACCTGTTGGAGGCGCGGCGGAAGGCGATGGCGTGCCTCCAGCTGGAGTTTCCTGCGCCGTCTTTTGATTCTTCGACAGGCGAGGCGGCTGGTCGCTGGTTTCGATACCGCGCGGCACACTTTCTGCCTTCATCGCAGTTTGCGGTACATCGGTCCCGGCGGGAAGCCACATGCCGGTACCGAGCCACGGGGTCACGGCGTTGACAGCATTGCTGTGCAGGGCGCCATTCACGGTAAATAATCCGACGCTGGTGCCGCTGCGCTCGCCCTCATACACCGTTCCGGATTCGAGGGCCATGGGCACCGGATTCGCCTTGTAGGAGGCCGCGTCGTAGAACCTTCCATCAATTCGGATCGCGATCGGCACCAGCGTAGCTTTGCCATTCGAACTGAGCTGCACCAGGCCAAGGGCGCGCGGTCCTTTATCGTTCTTCGGGTTAACCTTTTTTTGCTGGGGTGGGATCTCGGGGAGCTCTTCTTGCGCCATGCTCAAAACTGGAAAGGAGAGAAGGGAGAGCGCGATGACGCCTGTGGCCCAGGCAAGGTATAAAATCTTCTTGCCCGCGGCGCGGACGAAAACCGTCCGCCGGGCTTTGGTACCGCTGGATTTGGATTTCCCCGGAAGAGAGATTGGCATGAATATTCATGATAAAGCCCCTGAGTTTACTTTGCAGGACGAGAACGGAAGAGAAGTTTCTTCGAAGGATCTGCGCGGGAAGACCGTGGTCCTCTATTTCTATCCGCGAGCGGACACGCCGGGCTGAACCGTGGAAGCTCGCGGGTTCCGCGACACGTACAAGCAGATTCAGAAGACGGGCGCTGTAATCCTCGGGATCTCGCCCGATACTCCCAAGGCACAGAAAAAGTTCCAGGACAAGTTCAGCCTTCCGTTCAGCCTGCTGGCGGATGTCGACAAGAAAGTTGCCGAAGCTTTCGGAGTGGTGCAAGAGAAGAACATGTATGGCAAGAAAGTGATGGGAATTGCCCGGACCACGTTCATCATCGGGCCGGACGGAAGGATCCAGCATATATTCCCCAAAGTGAAGGCTGAGGGCCATGCTGAGGAAGTGCTGGCATATCTGAAGGAGGCTGCTCAGGGCGTGGCCTAGTACCGCGTGCGAGACCCTGCGCGGAACAAGTTCGTGCCGCCATGCGTATCATCTCGCAGGGGCCGTGTATCTCGCCTCCTGTGGCGCGGAAGGAGAAGGACCATGCGCAACACGGTCAAGGCGGTTGGGACTCTTGCAATATTCATGCTGGCTGCCGCCACTGGCATCACGAAGGTAGGCGCAGTTCCTGCCGACGATCATCGGTCGGACGATCATGGATCCGACGGTCATGGATCGATCATGATCGTCTTCAAAGATGGACACCGGCAAGACGTTAAAGTGGCTGACATCGCACGTATGGAATTCAAGACTCCGGTCCTGATCGTTTTCAAAGATGGACGCGAGCAGAACGTACCCGCCGCGGAGATCGCGCGCATTGAATTCGAGCCCGCAGGCGCGTCAGCCGCGAGCCGGGCCCACTTCGTCGGAAAGTGGGAGGTAGGCGACGGGAACGGCAGCAATTTCTACATCACGCTCGAAGCCAGCGGCGACGCCCGGAAGTCGATTGGCGCCAGCCATGGTACCTGGACCGTAGCGGATGGTGAGGCCCGCATCAGTTGGGACGACGGCTGGCATGACGCCATACGGAAGGTTGGCGCCAAACACGAGAAAGTTGCGTTTGCGCCCGGCAAGTCGTTCGATGATGCGCCGTCGAACATCACCGCCGCCCGGAACACGGAACCCAGACCCATTTAGCTTTTAACAGACGTGGCGCTGCAGGACGAGCGCGCCGCTCTCCGTTTAATATTGCGCTGCATGCGCCAGCCGCCGAGCGCGATCAGTCCGTCGGCTCGACCGAGCCTTCTTCGCCCGCTCTCCCCGCGTTGTGGCTCGCGAACTTCTCGGCAAAGTGCTGGTGCGGCAGGACGGGAGTGTGTGCATTGCCGGCCGGGTTGTAGAAGTGGAAGCCTATCTGGGCGAGAACGACCCGGCGGCTCACGCTGCTGCCGGCAACACGCTGCGCAACGCAGTTCTGTTTGGGCCGCCCGGATTTGCCTATGTCTACTTTATCTACGGCAATCATTACTGCCTGAATGTTTCCTGTGAGCGCGAGGGGAAGGCCGGATGCGTTCTTTTGCGAGCCCTGGAACCCCTGCTCGGAGTGGAAGACATGGCCCGCGCCCGGGGAGTTACGGTGCGCGGTCCGCGGGATCTTCTGAAGCTGACCAGCGGGCCGGGGCGTCTAGCCGAAGCCTTCGGCATCACGCGCGCGCGGGACAATGGATGCGATCTCGCTTTACCGCAGTCCGGTCTGCCATCTTCAAGTCTATGGATCGGCTCTGATGGGTTCCGCGCCAGGGGCGTACGGGTAACCCCGCGAATCGGCATCACCAAGGCTGCAGATCGCCCGTTACGCTACCTGCTCGGGGGAAACGCCTTCGTGTCGGGAAGGAAAGGCTGGTCTGAAAGTCTGCCGAAAAGAGGCATTGCAGGGCTGAGGGGTAGGCCTCAGCGGCTGAAGCCCCATTGAATTTGGGGCACTTACGGCGCGGCTTAAAGCCGCGCCCTTTCAAAACTAAAGTTAGAAGCCGAGTTTTTTCAGCCAACTGTTAAGCCTCACACTATAAAGAAACCGGCTCAAGCTTGACAAAGGGGTGTAGACTGTCCAGCGGATCAGACGTGCTAAAACCCGCGCCGGTCAAGGCATTTGGCCGGATCGCGCGGGCGGCCCGGCGGAAGGCCGCAGTAAGATCCGCGCTGAATCGTCCTAATCTGTTGCATCTCCCTACTGGGACGAATCATCTTAGTTGTCGACGGAGCTTTAGTTTTGCCGTTCTTCGCTCCATTTCGAATCTTCGCCGCCGCACTTTCGATGCTGGTGGCCGTCATGCCGGCAGGCGCGCGACCCGAAGGTGCGGCAGCCGTTTCGTCTGATCATGCCGCTTCCAACATTGTGATTGGCTTTGTGGGGGGCTTTGTCCGTCACGACAATCCACATCACGGCCCGGTGCAGCTTGCGCAACGGATTCAGGTCAGTTCGAAGGACACCTATGTGCAGGTGTTTGAGAATCGCCACCGGCGGGAAGCTTACAAGACTATTGTTCGTCTCCTGGATACGAATCATGACGGCATTTTGTCGCTCGATGAAAAAAAGCGCGCCCGCATTGTTCTGTTCGGCCACAGTTGGGGTGGGGCCGCGGTGGTGCTTCTAGCCCGTGAACTGCATCGCGACGGCGTCCGGGTATTGTTGACCGTGCAGGTGGATAGTGTCGCCAAGCTCTGGCAGAACGATGGTGTGATTCCGGACAACGTCGCCGAAGCCGTGAACTTCTATCAACCGCATGGATTGATCCACGGGCGCGCGCGCATCACGGCTGCCGATCCATTGAGAACTGAAATTCTGGGGAACTACCTGGCGGACTACAGGAAAAATCCGGTCGATTGCGTGGGAACGTCGTGGTTCGACCGCTACTTGACGCCGTCGCACGCGCAGAGCGAGTGCGATCCGCACGTCTGGTCGCAGATCGAAGACATGGTCCGGCGGCACCTGCAGCCTCAAGTTACTGCGGCTGCGGCGAATCAGCAGCCTTAGGTCCGGTTTATCGCAGCGTTGAAACGCTGCTGGTATCGCGTTGGGTAATTTCCCCGAATAAATTGCCGGCTCTGCTTCGACGAATTGAGCCGGCAACTGGATAAAAGTCCGTTGAAAGGCGGCATCGTAGGACGCCCTCAGCGGCTAAAGCCGTGGTTGATTTTGCGGCGATTACGGCGTGGCTTAAAGCCACGCCCTTTCAAAGCGGCTGCGACTCGGCCGCGAATGTACGGCAGCACACTAGGGAAGCAAGATGTTGTCGATGAGCCTGGTTGTGCCTACGAACGCGGCCACGACCATCACTGCTCCTTTGGAAGTGTCTTCGACTGCGTCGAGGCTGTCACGATCCACGATCTCCAAGTAGTCCAGACGCACCAGAGGCTCTGACGCCAGCTCTTCGCGCGCGGTGGCAAGCAGCTTCGCCGCATTGTGTTCGCCATCGTCCGCCAGCTTCTTCACCTTGATCAACGCACGGTGCAGGACCAAGGCTCGCTTCCTCTGCTGCGAATCGAGATATGCATTCCGTGAACTCATGGCAAGCCCGTCTGGCCCCCTCACGATGGGGCAGACGACGATTTCTACGGGGAAATTCAGGTCGCGCACCATGCGACGGAGAACGGAGACCTGTGCGGCATCCTTCTGACCGAAGAAAGCTGCGTCCGGTTCGACGATGTGGAACAGCTTGGAGACCACGGTGGTCACACCTTGAAAGTGTCCAGGCCGGGATCGACCGTCCAGCTTGTTGCTGAGTTCCTCAACCGTCACCCAGGTTACGGCACCCGGAGGATACATCTCCTCGACTGGCGGCGCGAAGAGCAGATCGACGCCTTCCTTCTCCAGTAGGGACCGATCGTGCTCGAACGCACGCGGATAAGTTCCGAAATCTTCGTTCGGTCCAAACTGTTTGGGATTCACAAAAATGGACGCCGCCACCACGCCACATGAGGCCTTGGCTGCCCGGACTAATGACAGATGTCCCTCATGCAGCGCGCCCATGGTTGGAACGAATCCCAGGCGGCCGCGTTGGCTCCGGAGCGCGCGGGAAGCGGAGCGCATTTCCTCGATGGCAGTGCAGATCTTCATGGGGCTTCGACTCCGAGGCTCAGGCACCGGCACCGGGTTCCCATTCGATGGCCACATGAGCGCCCTGCAGTTCACCGGCAACAATGCCGCGGTTCCGTCGAATGGCAATTTTGTCCTGCTCGGAACTTGTGGGCCTGGTGTCAACCAGGATCGCGACCACCCGGCCATAGGGCCAGGCGGATGGCGGCAATTGCGCCAACACATCGAGCACTTCGTCCGGCTTCAGAATCCGCTCTTCATGGGCTGCGATCGACGTCACCAGTCCGATCCCGTCGGGCCAGTTCTTGACCTGCCGTAAGTGGGGATACTTCCCCGAGTCGCTGGCAGGAACCTTTTGCAGCAATGTGGCTGCGTCGGGCGGCGGTGGAGCGTTCCGTGAGCAGGCCGCCAGTGACAGACTGATCGCCAAGGCGCAGAGAAAATGGGCAAACCTTTGAGCGCGTAATTTCTTTCTGGTCTCGATCATTCCCAACTTAGATTGCCCAACTCGGTAGTGGCTCAGTTTGAGATGGAAGCGAGCCAAACGCGCGATTGTTGCGTCGCAAAGAACGCGACCCTTCGGCGTGCTTCGCTTGCTCAGGGCAGGCAGCTTCGCGCGGCTCGCCCAGGTCCTTCACTGCGCAAAAGACGCTTGTTCAGGATGACAATCAAACTGACTCACTACCCCCCAATTCGGATAGATGTCAAAGGAAAACACGTCAACGTACCATGACCGGAACGTCTGTCTTGACCGCCCAGACCAACGCCACGATCCACCCGATTACCGACCATCCGAGAAAAAGGTTTAGCAGCAGGATCGCAGTCGTGTCCCGCTTGCTCCGGGCAAAGGCAATAATCGAAGGCAAAAAATACGTCACGAAACCGAAGCCAAAGATTGGAAAAAAGAAAACGCCCGGCAGGAGCATAGTGCCCTCCTCTCTTCAATAGCCTAGCACCCTCACATACAGGGACGGATTGGCTTTTCCCATAGGTAGTGGTGCAGTTAGGGAAGCGAGCCAGACGCGCGATTATTGCGTCGCAAAGAACGCGACGCTTCGCGCGGCTCGCCCAGGTCCTTCACTGCGCAAAGAACGCTTGTTCAGGATGACAATCAAACAGCATTACCGCCGCATTGCCCGCTTACGTTCCAGCACTGTTTCCAGCGCCGTTTTCGTCTCCTTCGGCAGATGGTAAGACTCCTCATCTGACGGATACTGGTGCGACTTTACATCCGCCCGAAACGCCTGGACGGCGTGCGTAATCAGGGCGGCCGCATCGCCGTAGCGGCGAACGAACTTTGCCGGCGGGCCAAACGTCAGGTTGACGATGTCGTGGAACACCAGCACCTGCCCGTCGCATTCCGGACCTGCGCCAATTCCGATGGTCGGAGTTCCGACCTCCGCGGTGATCATCGCCGCCACTTCGCGCGGAATGCCTTCCAGGTAAAGGCAAGCCACGCCTGCATGGTCGAGCGCCGCGGCGTCACGCATCAGTTGTTCAATGGCGCCCAGGTCTTTCCCCTGTACTTTGTAGCCGCCCATGACGTTTACCGACTGCGGGGTCAGTCCGATGTGACCGGCCACGGGAATCTCGGCGTCAATGATGCGGCGGATCAGGTCGGTACGCTTTTCGCCGCCCTCGATCTTCACCACTTCGGCGCCGCCTTCCTTCACAAAGCGGGTAGCGTTGCGAATCGCATCGTTGGGGTCGACCTGATAAGAACCGTAGGGCATATCCGCCAGCAGCTCTCGTCCATGGTGACCGAGAGCGTGTTCTCGTAGCCGAGCATGGTTTGGGCCAGCGAATCGCCGACCAGGATCATGTCAATGGCGGCCTCGTCCACGATGCGCGCGGTGGCGTAGTCGTAGGCAGTGAGACAGGTGATGGGTTCGTGCCGGAGTTTTTGTTCCCGCAGAGAAGCGGTGGTGATCTTATGGCGGGGCTCGTTGTGATCGGGAAAACCGGGATGCCCGGCAATCGGGGTGAGGCTCATCTTGTCCTCCAGTGCCCCTCCGGCTCGGCCGGATAGAGCCTGTTCAGCATCTTCTTGGATGCTGGAGGTATTGTAGCGGTAAAGGGACCGTTCGTCGAGGGTGGTTTGTCGTTGGCTTTTTCATAGGGCGGCCGGCCGAACTTCGGTAGTAAGACAATTGAAAGTCTGTCTTACTTTATAGTAAGATATCCCCATGCCAAGCTACCGCACCGTGATCAGTTCCAAAGGCCAAGTAGTCATTCCGGCGGAACTGCGTGAGCAATTCGGCCTGGAGAAAGGCACTCCTGTGACCTGGAGCGAAGAGAAAGG
>WNFJ01183642.1_pt1 | contig 12494 bp, 10 predicted proteins | sample 5400461 | NCBI WGS metagenome assembly WNFJ01 (sample SAMN13153349, study PRJNA577476) | soil metagenome | isolation source: 115 cm saprolite on Douglas fir-dominated hillslope | place: USA:California | collected 2013-09-17 | reverse complement strand
TTGCTGATCCTGGCCGCGATCGTGACCGTGTACATCGTGCTGGGAGTGCTTTACGAGAGCTACATTCATCCCATCACCATTCTGTCGACGCTTCCCTCGGCAGGAGTGGGAGCGCTCGTGGCGTTGCTCATCACGGGAAATGATTTGGGAGTGGTGAGCTTGATCGGAATCATTCTGCTGATTGGAATCGTGAAGAAGAACGCGATCATGATGATTGACTTCGCGCTGGAGGCGGAGCGCGAGGAGCACAAGCCTGCGGAGGAAGCTATCTACCAGGCTTCCCTGCTGCGTTTTCGTCCCATCATGATGACCACCATGGCAGCCCTGTTTGCCGGACTGCCATTAGCACTGGGCCGAGGTACAGGATCGGAACTCCGGCATCCGCTGGGCATCACCATCGTGGGCGGCCTCCTGCTCAGCCAGTTGCTGACCCTCTACACCACTCCGGTGGTCTATCTCTGGTTTGACCGCCTATCGCAGCGCTTTGAGCGGTTTGGCTTCCGGCATTTCCAGGAACAGCCGGTCGCGGGAGATTAGGTTGAGCGTTTCCTCTCCATTCATTAAGCGCCCGGTTGGTACGTCGCTGCTAACGGTCGGACTGCTGCTAGCTGGAATCTTGGCATTTCAGTTCTTGCCGGTAGCGCCGTTGCCGCAGGTGGAATTTCCCACAATTCAGGTGGGCGCGTCACTGCCTGGGGCGAGCCCTGAGACCATGGCTTCAGCAGTAGCGACTCCTCTGGAGCGTCAATTTGGACGAATCGCGGGCATAACCCAGATGACCTCCACGAGCCAGATCGGCTCGACCAGCATTGCTCTGCAGTTTGATTTGAACCGCAACATTGATGCTGCAGGACGGGACGTGCAAGCGGCGATCAATGCTGCGCGCAGCCAATTGCCCTCGTATATTCCTGGCAATCCGACCTACCGCAAGGTGAACCCCGCGGACGCTCCCATTCTGATTCTTTCGCTTACCTCCGACACCATCACGTTGCCGCAGATGTACGACGCAGCCGATTCCGTGCTCTCACAGAAACTGGCTCAGATCAGTGGGGTCGGCCAGGCCTTTGTGGGAGGAGCGGCGCGTCCCGCCGTCCGCGCGGAAGTGAACCCGAATCAGCTCAACAAACTCGGAGTAGGACTGGACGCCGTTCGCACCGCCCTGGGATCAGCTAATGCGAACCGCCCCAAAGGGGCAGTCGCGGATACTGCCAACACTTGGGCGATCACCGACAACGATCAGATCAAAGTCGCAGACAGTTACCGCAGCCTGATCGTTTCCTATCAGAACGGCGCTCCGGTGCGGCTCGGCGACGTGGCTGATGTTCAAGATTCGGTCGAGGACGCCCGAGTGATCGGACTCGCCGGCAGCGCGCCGGACAAGAACCAGCCACAGGCGAACCCAAGCATGACGCAGGGCAGACCGGCGGTGCTGATCATCATTTTTCGCCAGCCGGGCGCCAACATTATTGAAACTGTGGACAACGTGCGCGCGCTGCTGCCGCAATTGGCGTCCTCGATTTCACCAGCGATTCATATTGACGTGGTGATGGACCGTACCACAACAATTCGCGCTTCAGTTCGCGACATCGAAATCACGCTGATCATTTCAGTGATCCTGGTAATCCTGGTGGTGTTTGCCTTTCTGCGGACGGTACGTGCCACCATCATCCCTACGATCGCTGTGCCGCTTTCGCTGATCGGCACCTTCGCGGTGATGTACGCGTTCGGGTACAGCCTCGACAATTTATCGCTGATGGCGCTGGCGATCTCAACCGGGTTCGTGGTGGATGATGCGATCGTGGTGCTCGAAAACATTACTCGCTACATTGAGCAGGGTATGGCGCCGGTGGCTGCGGCTTTTCGCGGCGCGCGCGAAATTGGCTTCACCGTGCTCTCGATGAGCACTTCTCTGGTGGCGGTTTTCATTCCCATCCTCATGATGGGTGGGCTGGTCGGACGCCTATTCCGGGAATTTGCCGTGACCCTGAGCGCAGCCATCGGAGTTTCGCTGCTGGTGTCGCTGACCACGACGCCGATGATGTGCGCCCAGATTCTGAGGCCAACCAGCGAAGAGAATCACGGACACGTATTTCGGTTGTCACAAAACATTTTTGATGGATTGCTGAAGATATACAGGAAGAGCCTGACCTGGGTGCTGCGCCATCAGCCGCTGACCCTTGTGGTTACGATTGCCACTGCGGCGCTAACGGTTTATCTCTATACCGTCGTTCCCAAGGGATTTTTTCCGCAGCAGGATACGGGGCGACTAACCGGTTCGGTACAGGCTGACCAAGACATCTCCTTCGCGGCAATGAAGCAGAAGATGCAGCAATTCGTCGCCATCGTGATGAAAGATCCCAATGTACAAACCATTGTCGGGTTCGCAGGGGGAAACACGGCGAAGAACCAGGGACGCATGTTCATGACCCTGAAACCTCAGGGGCAAGGACGGAAAATAACCGCCGACCAGGTCATTGGAAAACTGCGTCCGAAATTGGCGCAGGTGCCGGGCGCGACCCTATTCATGCAATCGGCCCAGGACCTTACCATCGGAGGCCGCCAGAGCCAGGCCCAATATCAGTACACCCTGCAGGGCGAAGACCTGAATGAATTGAATACTTGGGCCCCGCGTCTGTTACAAAAGCTGCGAACGTTGAAAGATCTGCGCGATGTCAATATCGATCAGCAGAACCGGGGGCTGGACGCGCAAGTGATCATTGACCGCGACACTGCGTCGCGGTTGGGCGTCTCTCCACAGGACATAGACAACGCGCTCTACGATGCTTTCGGCCAGCGGCAGGTCTCAACCATTTATCGTCAATTGAACCAGTATCACGTGGTCATGGAAGTGGCACCGCAATACCAGACCAGTCCCGACGCTCTGCAAGCGGTGTATGTTCACTCCGCAAATGGTCAGATGATCCCACTCTCAGCGATCGCCCATTTTGGCCCGGCGAACGTAGCGTTGGCAGTCAACCACCAGGGCCAATTCCCCTCAGCTACGATTTCGTTCAATCTGGCGCCTAATATCTCGCTAGGGGACGCCACGAAGGCCATCAACGCCGCGGAAGCTGAGATCGGACTCCCCGCCTCCATTCATCCTAGCTTTCAGGGGACGGCGGCCGCGTTTCAGGAGTCTCTTGCCAACGAATGGATCCTGATCCTCACCGCGTTGCTCACGGTTTACATCGTGCTTGGAATCCTCTACGAGAGCTTCATTCATCCGATCACTATTCTCTCGACCTTGCCTTCGGCTGGAGTGGGGGCTTTGCTTGCCCTCCTGCTTACCCATAATGAACTGAATGTGATGGGCCTGATTGGGATTATTTTGTTGATCGGAATCGTAAAGAAGAACGCAATCATGATGATTGACTTTGCTCTCGATGCCGAGCGGCGCGAAGGCAAGTCACCAGAAGATGCGATCTTTGAGGCCTGTATGCTGCGATTCCGCCCCATCATGATGACGACGATGGCGGCGTTATTGGGCGGCCTCCCCCTTGCTCTGGGCACAGGAACCGGGTCGGAGCTACGGCAGCCGCTGGGCATCACTATCTGCGGGGGACTCATCCTGAGCCAGGCGCTTACGTTGTTCACAACCCCGGTTGTCTATCTCTACATGGACCGGATGCGTTGGCGGGCGCTGGGGCGCAGCCCGGCTGGCGAACGGGTCTCCCCCGCTGGCAGTCACGCCGACTAAAGCCGGAACTCATAGATAAAAACTCAGTGCCCGGTCAAGTTCTTCCTTTTTGCCTCTCGCCGGGTGCGCTTGTACTTAAGTGTGATCAGGCCCTTCGAATAGGTCTTGTTTTCGACTAACGAGAAATCTCGTTGCGGAAAGCCACTCGGGAACAGAGGGATGCCTTCCCCCAACAACACTGGAACCACGCCGAGGTACAGCTCGTCGACCAAGTCCGCTTTAAGGAAGTCGCGCGCTAGCTCACCTCCACCCATGAGCCATATATCTTTGCCGGCGTACTTGCGCAAGCGTTCGACGAAGGTTGCCGGGGATCGGCTGACGAAGGTCAGGCCATCGTGTTTGCCGGGTGGCAGGGTACGAGAAAAGACGTAGCTCACGATCTTCGACCCTCCGAAGCCGCCGCCACCCATTTTCAGAGCGGCTTCGTAGGTCTTGCGGCCCATGATGGCGGTATCGATGGCAGCAAAGAAATCTGCCATCGAGTAGTCCTTGGGCATGAATAGAAAGTCAACGGCGCCGTTCGGCCGGGCGATATACCCATCGAGGCTGATGCCGAGGCCGAGGATGATTTTACGCATGATCCCTACAATACAAACAAACTGCGTCAGCGCGCTGGAAATCACCGTATCTCGACCCGGACCGCCTGCGCTGGCGGGCGCTCAAGCGGAGCCCGGCTGGTGGACAGATATCCCTTGCGAGCACCCACGGCGACTGAAGTCTAACCTGCCGCTGACCGCTGGCTCGACCGCTGTCTGTTACTCCATTAACGAAAACGGCCCTTTCTGTTACTTCGGTAACTTGCGAACTGAAAACGTGGGGTTAGGCTCTACTGAGCCGCATTCCGACTTGGACTAAGACCGGAGTTGTTTATGAAGTGCATCCGAGCGTTCATCGTGGGAGCCACCCTGCTCGTGCTGTCCGCAGCCGGGTTTGGGCAGGGCTATCAGGTCATTACCGTTACCAACGGAGCAACAATCACTGGCACCGTCAAGTGGTCGGGTCCGATGCCGCATCTGGCCGCCATGGCGATCTTTAAAGACCAGCAGATTTGTGACCCTGAGTCCGCCAAAACTCGTGATTTGGAGCGCCTGGTAGTGGGGCCGCAGGATGGCGTGGCAAACACGGTTGTGTTTCTAAAGAATATCTCCAGTGGCAAGCCGATGGACATTCCAGAGCAGCGCCGTTTTCTGGACCAGAAACATTGCCGTTACGAACCCCATGTAATGCTGGTGCCGGCGACTGGCACCCTACAGATGAAAAGCTCGGACGCAGTGCTGCACACTATTCACATGGACGGCGCAGCGACTTATAATCTGCCTTTTCCCTTCCCTGACAAGGTGATTTCCCGCGACATGCCTACGGTTGGCCTGGTGAACCTTAAGTGCAACGGCGGACATACGTGGATGAACGCGGAAATGCTGGTAGTGCCGCATCCTTACTACGCCGTAACCGACGAAGCCGGGAAATTCAAACTTTCCGACGTCCCCCCAGGGAAATATGAGATCGTCGCGTGGCACGAAGGCTGGGGCGTCGCCCGCCAGGAGGGATCGTTCGATGTGCTCACAGAAAAGCGCATTCAACGCCCAATCTTCACCGAGCCACGAACCTGGGAGAAGAGTGTCGGGGTCGAGCCGAACGGCACGTCGGTGGTGAATTTTGTGATCTCTGAAAAATAGGCGTTAGGCTCTTTCCCGCCTCCGAACCCCGGCTTGACGCTTTTATTAAACCTCGTTCTGTCTATAAGTTACAGTCCATCTAAAGCTTATTGGCCTCACCCGTGCAAAGACCTCCGTAACATGCGCGCGGGTGCCTTTCGGCTTACGCTAACCTAGGCATCAATTCTGGGGAGTGGCCTATTCCTACTACTGGCACAAGCAAAGCGAGCACACAGCCGTCTGCGCGTCCCTTCATCCATAGCTTGAACATTCTGGTGAAGTATGTCCGGCTGTACGGATTTGACCACAAGCGTACGCAAGCCCAATTTGAAGTCGCCTGGGGAGAGCTGCAACAAGCGATTCCGAAGCGCAAGGGCAGCGTAGTGCTAGGGGTTGCTGCGGACCGCCTGTTGCTCGACGGCGTCCCGCTCGAAGCCGGACACGCCGAACGCGGATTTGCCCAGCTCTTGAATGCTGCTGGATTGACCAGCATTCAATTCTCGAACCAGGTCTCGGTTGAGGAATTCGAGAATCTAGTACACGCGTTTTCCTTTAGCGGGTCGAAGGCGGAAGACTTTGCCAGCCGGATCAAAGCAGCTTTCCCGGACAACCAAGGCAGCATCCGCATCAACGAGGTAAAGTTCATCGCCTCCGATAGCGCCGGTGTAAGCGCGGCCGCTCAAATTGCATCCCAGTCGCTGAATCCGGAATTCAAGGATTGGCTCAACGATCCCACTAAGTTAGTGCAGCTCATAGCTGCCGCAGAAGGAGCGCACGGACCTGGAGGCTCTCCGGCCGATGGTCAGACGTCAGCCACGCTTTCGGAGCATGATGCAATCAGCACCCGCGCCAATGAGATACCATTTCCGCTCACCGAGAAAGAAACTATCAACGCTCTGCGTCTGCTGACCCGCTTCGGCGAACTGGGGGCGGAGTCCGCACCGAAACCAGAGCTCATCGGACTAGAGTTGCATCACTCGGAAGAGAACATTCGCACCACCGTGCTGCAGATGCTCGACGAGCTTTCGGCTTATGGTCAGAGCCACAAGATTGAAAAGCCGATTCTGATGCGCGCCGCGGAGCAGATGGCGATCCGCTACGCGCTGGAGCGCTTCGAGACCGGCGAACTCAAGGTGAACGCAGTCCACAAACTTCTGGAAGAGATGAGCCGGCAGACGGCGAATTTACGCAAGATCCTTTCGGTGCAGGAAGACAAGATGAGCAAGGCGGGCATGCTGGTCGAATCGCATGCCGACCTGCTCGACCGAATGTTTTGGGCAGAATTGCCGGAAACAAGCAAGAAGAAAACGTTGCTCTCCGAGGACGCGGCATGCGTACCGGCCCGCAACGTGCGGCAATACGTGGAACTCCTGCTGCAGCGTCGCGACCGCGAAACCGCTTCGGCGGTGCTGCACAGTTATGCCCAACAGGTAACGTCGAAGGATCCGGAATATCGCGCCCGTGTTGCGGGCGGGCTTACCCATCTCGCAGACCTGTTCTCGGTGGTAGAAGGAAGCCTGCTGGCCGACACCGTGCAGAAGCTGGGAGAAGCTCTCGGCAAAGAATCCGATCCCGAAATTGAGGCTCTACTGGGCGCGGCTTTTGTGCGTCTGGGTTCGGAGGCCAACAAGCGAAAACAATATCGTGCAGTGGCCCAAGCTTGCGAGACTATGGAGTATCTTGCCCGCCGCCGCCCGACGCTGGCGAAGGAGTTGCGCTCGCGCATTGGGGTCGAAGGCCGATTGCCGGAATTCCTAGAGGCCGCACTCAACGAAACACGAGTACCGCCAGAGTTGGTAGGGGTGCTGCGCCGTAACTCGGAAGCTGCGGCGGAGCATTTGGCGGAGCGTTTCTTCCGCTCCATGCGGCGCGAGGAATGCGACCGCATTGTGGAATTGGTCCAAGAGCTGGGCCCGTCGGCCAACGACTGTCTGCGCGAAATGCTCAAGGTTGGGCCGCAGCGTCAGGCAGTTTCGTCGGTGGGCCTCCTGAGCCGCCTCGACGTACCCGGATTGCTGGAGTTGCTTCCTCTGCGGCTGCCGGAGTGGAACCGTTTCTACCATGACGTGATCGTTCGTCAGATTGCCTATGGCGCGGCCCCGGACCGCGGCCGCACGCTGCTCGAAGTGCTCGAAATTCTCGATGCCGCGGTGGTGCCGCAAGCGCTCGATGAAATTGGAATGAGCGGGGACCGCACTGCAGCGCCGCCACTCATCGTGATGGCCGCAGCCGGCGAGGCCGAAGGACGCTCTGCACTGCTTCAGTTGAAGGCAATAGAGGCTCTGGGTCGATTGCGTGAACCCGACGCCGTGCCCGTGCTGCGCAGCTTGTTTGAAGCCAAGAAGATGTTCAAGTGGCAGCACCATCGCGAGCTGCGTATTGCAGCGGCACAGGCATTGGCAAAAATTGATCCGCGCTACGCCACGCAAATCATGGCCGCAAGCGGACTGGAGCCTGGAGAACTGGCCATTGGTCCGCTGGACTGTGCACCGGCCTGTCCGTGGGTGCGGCAGCGGCGCTACGAAAGGATCGTGCTCAGAAAAGCCGTGCCCGCCACTATCAGCAGTTCGTGGGGCAAGTCCATGCTGTCGGTGCGGGAATTAAGCTTGGGCGGCGGCATGGGAACCAAAGACGACACGCTGCGCATCGGGTCGGAGGCTGAACTCGATATCCAAGTCGGCATGCGGCACGTCCGCGCACAAGTGCTGTTGCGCCGCGCCCGAGTTAACGAGGTCGGCTTCGAATTCGTAGATACCGACCTCGAAAGCCGCCACCGTCTGCGCCATCTCCTGATGGACTCGCTAGAGCATGCTCCCGAAGGACGAAACGGCCAGTGGAAGTACGACCGACGGTCGTAGTTCCCTTTCTCAAACGACCAGATCACAAAAAATAGCCCCTGCCCATTTTGAGCAGAGGCCCTTGTTCTTTTCCATCAACTGGCTACTTCATTTTCACGAAAATCACCAGCAGTGTGTAGATCGCCAATGATTCAATAAAAGCCAGGCCGATAATCAGCGCAACCTGGATGGCAGCTTTTGCCGAGGGATTTCGCGCGATGCCTTCGGTAGCGGCCGCCGCCGCCCGGCCCTGTCCGAGACCGCACCCGGCAGCCGCGATGGCCATCGCAATTCCGGTTAGAGCAGCGACCCAATTTGTGGGATTGGCAGCCTCTCCGCCCTGCGCAAATGCGGGGACTGCAAAACTTAGGGCTGATAACGTCATGAACACCTTGCTCAGAATACGCATTTCTTTCTTCCTCCTATGAATTGCCGCCAGTGGGTGGTTGACGTTACCGTACAAACGCCCTCACGCTGAACGGCTGAAAAAGCCGGGTTTAACTAGTGCTCTTCCGCTACCGCCCCTGCCAGATACACAGTCGTTAGCAGAACAAAGACATATGCTTGCACGAACGCGACAAAAATATGAAGGCCAATAAAGGCGACAGGAACACCGATTGGAATGAGCGAAAGAAAAACCAGGATGACCATGTCACCGGCGAACATGTTTCCGTAAAGACGAACGGTCAGCGAGACCACCCGTGCCAAATGACTGATGGGTTCAATCAGCACCATCAGAATTGAGATGGGAATGCGCATGAAGATGGACATGCTGGGGTCCTGATGTCCCAAAAACTGCTTCAAGTAGGCGATTCCGTGCTTCCTGAGTCCGTGCCAGTGGTAATAGAGGAAAGCACAAAGCGCGCAGCCCAAAGGCACCACCGGGACGCCGGTCGGAGACTCGAGTCCCGGCACTAATCCAAGCAAGTTACCAATCAGGATGAACAAACCGAGAGTGACCAGAAACGGGGTGAACCCCTCGCTGTGATGGCCGATGACGTCCGCGCTTTGGTTTTGCACAAATCCCTGAATGCCTTCGAATACATGTTGCAAGGCGCCCGGTTTCTCCACGGAGAGTTGGCTGCGCACCAGGATGAACGTCAGCAGCAGAAAGCCGAAGACCAAGACTTCCATCGCGACGGGGTTCGAGATGGGTGCCTGCGGATACTGCGGCGGTGGAAAATGTAGCGCACGCATCAGCACTGTTACCGGACCGGCGAACAGGTGGTTCAGAAGTTGGGTAAATCTGAGTTGTTCGGGCATTGAAGCTCAGTGGTCAGTGCAAGTAACGATCAGAACAAACCGGTCGCTCTAATCAGTGACCAGCCACTGCTTTATACGTCTTTATACGTCTCGTAAGCCGCCTCGCAAAGTAGTGCCGCTACGGGTATCAGCAAACCCGCAAAGAAACCGTACAAGCTCTCGCGCGAAACACTAAGTATAACAAACCCGACTACGGCCATCAAAAAGTAGCGCAACAGAAAGCGGTAAACGATTCCGCGCCCGGATGCCGGAATTCCCGATTGCACCGTCAGCTGCGCGAGCCCGGCCACAACGGACTTCAGCCAGTGGAAATTCACATAACTGATGATGCTCCCCACCGCCACGCCAAGGCTGATGCGCCATCCGAAGTAAACCTGCGCGGTGACCAAGGCGGCGATACTGATCACCAGCATGATGCGCTGGATTCGCTCGATGGTCCGGGCGTAGAAATCGTCAGCGGGCGCTGAGTTTTCCGGGATCATTTGTTGGCGGAGGCCGTGCGAATCAGTTCTACAAATCCGGCGACGATGCCGAGAATCAGACCCACGATGTAGAGCCACGTAGTGTGCAGCCAGCGATCGCAGGCGCTGCCGATCAGCCAGCCAATTAAAGTCGCCGCCGGAAACACGATCGCAAGTTGAGCATAGTTGCCCATCTGAACCCAGGCGGTTTTCTGGTTCTGATCCTTTTCGTTCTCGTTTTTCTGATTGTCGGTTGACCCGGACGTCATTTCTTGACCTGATAAGTCTCAATCAGTTCACGAATGCGGAGAGCATCGCGCTTGCGATGGCCGTGACTGGTGATGGGGTCGGTGCCGCCGGTCGAATCGATACTGATTCGCGACCAGATCATTCCGGTCTGGATTTGGACCGAAGCCACTTGCGAAATCGCAATGCTTTCTTCCGTTTTGCTGAACAGGCGCGGTTTGACTCGGCTGACGTGTAGCGGACTGACGACAATTCGGGTTGGGAAAAATAGGTTTCCGCGGGTCCAGCGGCTGGCAATGAAAGTCTCACCGCCGGCGCTAGGCTGAGGTTGGGGTGTTGTGGTCATGGTCGGGACGCTCCACGGTCAGAATGATACATCGAATCTGCGACTGACGAATTCACCGCCGAGCACGCCGAGATCGCCGAGATTTTAGAACGGATTTTCTTTGTCGCTCTCGGCGGTAAAACGCTTGAGTGTTTATAATCGCAGCTTACTTTAGCGCGCAAAGGCCCACCCTTGGCACTGGACGAAAATATCTACAAAATGCGGCTGGAGAAACTCAAACAAATTGAGGCTCTCGGCCAGCAGGCGTATCCGACGAAATACGATTTTACCCACACGCTGCCGCAGATTCTTGCGGAATATTCGGCGAAGACCGGGGAACAACTCGAAGCGGCTCGGGTCCACGTACGCGTGGCTGGCCGGATCATGGCTATTCGCCTCATGGGCAAGGCTGGGTTCGCGCACCTGCAGCAGGACGGCCAGCGGCTGCAGATTTACGTGAAGAAAGACGCGGTCGGAGAGAAAGGATTTGAACTTTACAAGCTGCTCGACCTGGGCGACCACATCGGCGCCAGCGGATATCTTTTCCGGACTCGGACCGGCGAGTTGAGCGTCCATGTTGAGCAGATTACGTTTCTCTCTAAAGACCTTTTACCGTTGCCCGAGAAGTGGCATGGCCTGACCGATGTTGAGCTGCGTTATCGCCAGCGCTATGTTGACCTGGCGATGAATCCGGAGGTTCGCGAAGTTTTTCTCAAGCGCGGCAAGCTGGTGCAATCCATGCGGAAGTTTCTCAACGAGCATGGGTTCCTCGAAGTCGAAACTCCCATGATGCAGCCGATTGCGGGCGGCGCAGTGGCTAAGCCGTTCATCACTCATCACAACACGCTCGACATGGATTTGTATCTGCGCATCGCGCCGGAACTCTATCTCAAGCGACTGGTGGTGGGCGGCTTCGATCGCGTATATGAGATCAATCGCAACTTCCGCAACGAGGGCATTTCGACCCGGCATAATCCCGAGTTCACCATGCTCGAGTTTTATCAGGCTTACACGAATTACCGCGGGGTGATGGACCTGACCCAGGAACTGATCATTCAAGCAGCGAAAGATGTGACCGGCGGGACGAAAACGAAATGGGGCGACACGGAAATTGATTGGTCAGCGGTGAACTGGCGCCGTATGACCATGCGCGAGGCGATTATTCAGTACTGGCCGGAAGCGGCGGGAGCGAAGCCCGCGATTGCAGATTTCGCTTCGCACGATTCTGTGACGGAGCTAGTCGAGCGGTTCAATTCCTCCCATTCGCATATGGCATACGATCCGAATGAGCCTACCGGTAAGACGATTGCCGGCCTCTTTGAAGCTGTCGCAGAAGAACATCTTACGCAGCCGACCATTATTTACGAGTTCCCTACCGCGGTCTCGCCGCTTTCCAAGCAGAAAGCCGACGAGCCGGAGTGGACGGAGCGCTGGGAGATTTTTATCGGACAGATGGAAATTTCCAACGGCTTCAGCGAATTGAATGATCCCGAAGATCAGCGCCGACGCTTCGAGCAGCAGTTGAAAGAACGTCAGCGCGGAGATGAGGAAGCTCACCAGATGGACGAGGATTACATCCGGGCGCTTTCCTATGGGATGCCACCGGCCGGTGGTGTGGGCGTGGGCGTTGACCGGCTCTGTATGCTGCTTACCGACTCGCATACGATCCGCGATGTGATCCTGTTTCCCTTGTTGCGGCCGGAGAAAAGCTTAACCACAGAGGACGCAGAGGACACCGAGGGAAATACCTAAGCTGGTCGCCAACCGTTCTCGACAATGCACTAGAAGTGGTGCATCACTGCTTCTAAACTTTACTCCAATTGGGCTCAGAAATGGCGGCGCCGCCGTAATGTCCCGTAGCCTCCTGGACATTGGGTAGGCAGCGCTTTGCGGTTTGCTCTTGCCGCGTGGAATGTCTATCGAACCACTACATTTTTCCCCGTGCATGCTCTTGCCGGGCGCAACCTTGCTTGGCGCCGTTTTTCCCGGCGAGGTTCGTGGCGCCTCATA
>WNFJ01173470.1_pt1 | contig 12494 bp, 14 predicted proteins | sample 5400461 | NCBI WGS metagenome assembly WNFJ01 (sample SAMN13153349, study PRJNA577476) | soil metagenome | isolation source: 115 cm saprolite on Douglas fir-dominated hillslope | place: USA:California | collected 2013-09-17 | reverse complement strand
GCGATCCAAGGCGACCACGATGTCGGCGATGGATCGCGGCGCCAGGAAACCCACGGTCAAGCCGGCGCCAGCCAAGCCGGCGCGCGCGCTGAAGGTTGCAAGCGGCGGCGGCTTTGCGCTGGAGATGGATGACGGCGCCGACGAGCGCGACGCCGAGTTTCAACGCTGAACAATGGATCCGGCCTCGCCCTCTCAGCGAGGCCGGATCACCCGAGGACCCTAACTGTGCGGAACCTATCATGGCGGAAACGGCTCAATATCTGACGCTCGGTCTCGATGGCGAGACGTTCGGGATCGGGATCCGCAACGTCCGCGAGATCCTCGATATGCGGCCGATCTCGAAAATACCCCATGCGCCGGACTTTCTGCTGGGCATGATCGACGTGCGCGGCACCAGCTATCCGGTCGTCGACCTCCGGACCAAGCTCGATTTGCCGAAAGTGCCCGCGACCGAAGCAACCCGCATCATCATTCTCGACGTGCCGATGGAGCAACGGTCCGTCAGCGTCGGTTTCGTGGCCGACTGCGTCTATGAGGTGACCGGCATCGACGAAAACCAGATCGAGCCGCCGCCATCCGTCGGAGGGCGCTGGAAGTCCGACTATCTCGCCGGGATCGGCAGGAGGCAGGACGGCTTCGTCATCATCTTCGATCTGGCAAAACTGATGGCGTCCAGCGATCTTGCCCAGGACGAAACGCCGGCTGCGTTTGTCGCGGCCTGATCCCATGCAGCCCGCGTTGTTGGAAACCGGCTCGCATTTAACCGACCGCGATTTTCGGTTGATCGCGGAACTGATCGAAACCCAGGTTGGAATTAGGCTGCCTGAAGCAAAGCGCCTCATGATCGAGGGACGGCTGCACAAGCGGGTTCGCGCGCTTCACTGTCTCGACCTCAGCGAATATGTCGAGCGCCTGTTCGATGACAAGAATTTCGAGACCGAGCTGGTCCACCTGATCGACGTCGTGACCACCAACAAGACCGATTTCTTCCGCGAGCCATCGCACTTCGATTTCATGCGGAACGTCGCCGTGCCGGAAAGCCTCAATCGGAGAGGCCGAGGCACGCGCCCGCTTAAAATCTGGAGTGCCGCCTGCTCGAGCGGTATGGAAGCCTATACCATCGCCATGGTGCTCGACGATATGAACAGGACCGGTTCGAGCTTCGAGTTTCGTATCCTCGGAACCGACATCTCGACCAGCGTCCTGGATCTTGCAAGGAAGGGGATCTACACGCGGGACATGATCGCGCCGGTACCGGATGAATGGGTGCCACGCTATTTCCTGTCATCCAGGGACCGCTCCCGGGCAGAGGCACGCGTGGTGCCGGAGTTGCGGCGGTCGACCAACTTCAAGCGGATGAACCTGATGGACGCGGCCTATCCGTTCGACCGGGACGTCGACATCATCTTTTGCCGGAATGTCCTGATCTATTTCGACAAGCTGACGCAGCGCAAGGTGGTGGATCGGCTTTGCATGCACGTTCGGCCTGGGGGCTACCTGATGGTCGGGCACTCCGAATCGATGGTTCACAACGGATCGAAAGGCTTAAAGCAGGTCCAGCCCACGATTTTCAAGATTGAGAACAGGAGCTGATCGAATGCTCAGGCAAAAGATTCGTGTCCTGATCGTGGACGATTCCGCATCAGTCCGCCAGATTCTCACGTCGATCCTCAATGAGGATCCCGATATCGAGGTGATGGCGGCTGCGTCGGATCCGTTCGTGGCGGCGCGCCGGCTTCAGGACGAAATACCCGATGTGATCATTCTCGACATCGAGATGCCCCGCATGGACGGAATCACGTTCCTGCGGAAAATCATGACGCAGCGGCCGATTCCCGTGATCATTTGTTCGACGCTCACCGAGCAGGGCTCCGACCTGATGTTCGAGGCGTTCGAGGCGGGGGCCGTCGATATTGTGCCAAAGCCGCGCGCTGACACCAGGCAAGCGTTGCTGGAATCCTCGTCCCGGCTGCGCGAGGCGGTGAAGGCCGCCGCCCGCGCTCGGGTGCGCTTGCGCAGATCACGACCGAGCGTGATCGAGGCGAAGTTGACCGCGGACGCCATCATGCCGCCTCCCGTCGAAGGACGTTCGCGGCCGACAACGGAACGCATCGTCTGCATCGGCGTCTCCACCGGCGGCACCGAGTCGCTTCGCGACGTATTGGAGTTTCTGCCGCGCAGGGCACCGGGGATCCTGATCGTGCAGCACATGCCGCAGGGGTTCACGGCGGCGTTCGCCAAGCGGCTCAACGGGCTTTGCGAGATCAATGTGAAGGAAGCCGAGGACGGCGACACCGTTACCCAGGGCTGCGCCTATATCGCGCCGGGCGGACGCCACATGCTGCTGCAGCGGACCGGGCAGCGTTACTACATCGCGATCAAGGATGGGCCGCCGGTGTCGCGGCACCGCCCTTCGGCCGACGTGCTGTTCCGCTCGGCGGCGCAATATGCCGGCCGCAATGCGCTCGGCATCATCATGACCGGGATGGGGGACGACGGCGCCAAGGGACTGCTGGAAATGCGCAAGCTCGGCGCGACGACGCGTGCGCAGGACGAAGAGAGCTGCGTGGTTTTCGGGATGCCGAAGGAGGCGATCGCCTGCGGCGCGGTCGAAAAAGTCGTGTCGCTGGCCCAGATCCCCAGAGAGATCACGCTTTGGCAGGATGCCCGGGCAGTAGCGGACTGAATCGGATGGCCAAGGCTGCTCTCACAGACATCGCGACCGAGGCAGCGACGTCCATCGAGGACGTCGGCGGCCGGATCGAGGATGTGTTTGCTCAGGTCGGCGGCGACCTCGGGCGAGCTCATGGGGTCTTTGAGGAACTGACCCGCGATCTCTCCGCCGCGTCGCGCGAATTGTCAGGATCGAAGATGGAAGGCGCGTCGGCCGCACTGCAGGACATTGCGGCCCGCCTGAGCGGTTTGGCCGAGGTGTTGCCCGCGGAAACCAGCTTGCTCGACGCCATCGGCAAGAGCGCGGTGCAGGCCTCCACATTGCTGAGGCATCTGATCAAGCACATCCAGTTGATCACGGTGATCGCACGCAGTTCCAGGATCGAAGCCGCTTCGCTGGATGGCAATCGCGGCGACTTTCTGAGCTTCACGCAAGAGGCGTCTGATCTGGCGAATTCGGTGCAAATCTCGATCATGGCCTGTTCGAAAGACCAGCAGCATCTCTCCGATGCCCTTGAAATGGCGTTGGGCCGGCAACTGGAATTCGAGCGGCACTACCGCGACCAGTTGCTTTCGGTGAGCGCCGACCTGATCTCGGTTTACTCGGACATCAAGGATCGCCAGGCCAAGAGTGCCCAGTTGGCGGAGTTGGCAAAAGCGAGCACGATAAAGATGGGCGACGCCGTCGGCGGTGCGATCGTTTCCTTGCAGGCGGGAGACAGCGCGCGGCAACGGCTGGAGCATATTTGTCGCGGATTGCGTGTGGCCTCCGGCGTGGAGGCCGGCATTGCGCCCGGAGGTCACGACGAGATCGATGCTCGCTCGGCGGCAGCCCCCCTCATCTGCATCATGCAGGCCGCGCAGTTGAAAGATACCATAGCCGGATTCGAGGCCGACATCGCCGGCATCGGCCGCACCCTGACGGTTCTGTCGACTGATTCGACCAAAATCGTAGGCCATGGCCGGGCGCTGTTTGGCGGGCAGGATGACGATATGACGTCGTTCCTTGCGCTCATGAAACAGAAGCTCGCCCAGGCAACCGCGCTGATCTCCGCCTGCGGGAATGCAAAAAAATCGGTCGATACATCGATATCGATTTTGGAGGACATGCTCGGAAAATTTCGCGGCGCGATTTCCGCGCTTGGAGAAACCGTGGTCGATATCATCCTGATCGGGATGAATGCCGGGCTGAAGGCCGGTCAGCTCGGTGTCCAGGGCCGGGCCTTCGTCGTGATCGCCAACGAACTCAAATCAACCGCCGATCATATCTCGGCCGGAGCCAAGATGCTGGAGCCGGTGTTGAACAAAATGGCGCAGTCGGCCGACAGTTTGAAGGGTTTGCGAATGGAGGAAGATTCGCTGCATGTCGCCGATACCGAAAATCTGATCATCGGCGCGATCCGTGAAATCGAGCTCGGCAATGGCCAACTCAGCCAACTGATGAGCCATTTGACGCGGGAAAGCTTGCAATTCGAAGGTTTGATGACCAGCGCCAAGGCCATGATGTCGGGGTTAGGCGAGAAGTCTGCCGCGCTTCCAGGCGTTGCCGCGCGGCTCGAAAACATCGACCGGAATACCAAAAGCCTGTCGCCGAACGAAGCTCGCAGGGTCGGCGAATTGTTCGATGAATTATATGCGCAATATACCATGGAAATGGAGCGGGCAGTCCATCTCAAGCAGTCCGATCGATTTGGAATCATCCATAAGCCGTCGATCTCTCGCCCAGACACGCACAAAGCCGATACCGAGGAGGTGCTGTTTTTCTGACGTTTTGTCTCCGCGAACCTACGCCGGACATCGCTATGCGAAGGCCTCACCCGCCGAAGCCTCAGCGAAGGCGGATGGCCTGCCAGCCGAAGCTGCGAAGCAGCGTAGGCTGGTGCCCCTGGCCGGTAACCGCTTAATCCCATAAGCACTTGCAACTGAAGCATTTTTTAGCGCCAATTGCGGTCGATGCCAACAGAAATACCAACAAACTGACGCGCGATATTAGCTGGCAAAAAATAAAACAATAGGCTTCCCGGCGGCAGGCACGCTCATGCCGTTCCGGTCTCCACAATCGCCCGACCGGAATCGAACCCGGCTCTACTCGAAAACGGGATCGACCTAACGTAATATTGGGAGGTCAATGTCGGGTCTTGTCATGCGTACCCATCCATTGTGTCCCACGATACCGAGCGAGACACCTATCTCGTACTGGACGACTTCGGCGGTCGACTCGGTTGCGCTTGGCGCGAGACTGACGCCGAAGGCGCTGATCGCGCGACGCTGATCCGCGATCTGCTGGACGCTAAATGACGATGGCGTGCCAATGTTCGACAACACACTGAACGTGGCGCTGCGGATCATAGGCTGCAATTCAGGCGCCGGTGGCACCTGTGCCTGTCGCAAACCTATTGGCTGGCGGTTGACCGAGAATCGGGCGATGCTGATCTGTAATGAGAGATCTTGTCAGGCTCATTGTGTGGGCGGTTGTCGATCTGTTTCGGTCGCGGGCAGCGATCGAGGCAGAGATCTTAACGTTGCGGCAGCAGATCATTGTTCTGCGACGAACCGCCCCCAAGAAGCGATCCTTCGGTGCCATCGACCGGTTGGTGTTCGTTGGTCTTTATCGCCTCTTCCCTCGCGTTCTTGATGCGCTTGCGATTGTTAGGCCCGCGACCGTCATCAAATGGCACCGTGCGGGCTTCCGTTTGTACTGGCGCTGGAAGTCGCGACCGCGTGGTGGCCGGCCACCAGTTCCGCTGGAAATACGCAGACTGATTCGCGAGATGAGCATCGCCAACCCCCTGTGGGGAGCGCCACGGATCCATGGAGAGCTGCTGAAACTCGACATCGCGATCGGACAGACGAGCGTGGCTAAATACATGGCCAAGCGAAGAGGTCCGCCGTCCCAAGGGTGGAAGACGTTCCTCCGCAATCATGCCGACGGCATCGCCGCGATAGATCTGTTCGTCGTTCCGACAATCTCGTTCCGTCTGCTCTATGGTTTGTTGATCATGGGGCATGGCAGACGACAGGTCATATGGTTCGGAGTGACAACGCATCCGACCGCGGAATGGATTGCAAACCAGCTCACGGAAGCCTGCGGATGGGAGCAGCTTCCCCGCTATCTGATCCGCGATCGCGATGCAGCCTATGGTGAAGTTTTCATCCGACGAGTTCGCTCAATGGGCATTCGCGATCAGCCGACGTCTCCACGGTCTCCATGGCAAAACGGGTGTGCCGAACGGCTGATCGGTTCGATCCGACGGGAATGCCTCGACCACGTTGTCGTGTTCGGCGAATGCCACCTCCGCCACCTGCTGCTGTCGTACATGACATATTACAATGGCGCCCGCACACATCTCTCCTTGGAGAAGGATGCGCCGTTCTCGCGTACCGTCGAACGGGCCGGGCAGATTCTTTGCCGCCCAATTCTCGGCGGGCTGCACCACCAATATGTCCGCATTTGATTTTCGACAGGCACAGCTATCAGTTGATGATCATGTGCGCACGGGCGGCCACGGCCCCAAACTGTAGCGGCTTCACGATCGGTCAAATTTGCGGAATCATGGGCTCCCCTCTTACACACGCTGCTTTCAGCGCTCCGTGAGCATCTGCCGTCGGCAACTTGTTACCGAATGGCGCGCATGATCCCCGGCATTTCAGTCCGATAGGCGCGTACTGACACTTCCGGAGTGTTTCACTGTTTCATGTTCCATTCCCGCTGTTCAACAAGCCGATGAATCACCTCGTCCGGAGCAAATAAGCCGCTGTCAGCTCATACGAACTTGTTCAAAACGTCTCACTGTCTCATGTATCGAATCGAGTTTTCCACAGGTGACCCGCGACCTGACAGCACAGCTGCCCTTGCGAACCGCAGCCGAGATCGCAACGCGCGCTGATCGCGTCCGCGCCATTATCGAATCAAGAAGAGCGAGTTGGACAAACCGCAGCGGGATCGATGCGTGCGTCGCAACAAACCTTATAAACTTCAGACGGGATAAAATTTGTGACCGCGTCAGCTTCCGGTCAGATTGCTCTGCAACAATGTTGCATTCGTGCGGTTTGGCCGACGCCGAAGCCTAGGCGGCGGCCACGCCCATTCTCGTTTGGACAACTTAAATGAATTCGCGGGCGCAGTTCGGAGAACCGTCTATGATCGAGCAATGGCACTATTTTTAGCGCTTCTGCCGCTTCTCTGCCTCTCGGTGGGGATGGGTCTGTTCCTTTGGCTTTTACTGGCGGACCCGCAACAGCGACAGGCGCGGGAAAAACGCCTGGCTCGCGATAACCGGGAAAAAAGCGACTGCGAGAGATGAGCCAGGCGGCTTCGTCACTTCTTCGACGCTTTCGCTTTCTGCCCGCGCTAGACTAGGCGGCATTCTAGCTCAACATCCCACTTTCTCGCCCCGGTTTAGTCAATCTCGCCCCGGTTTAGTCAATCGCTCCCGCGCGAACGATAGTGGATTGGGCCGCTGCGTGAAGGCAAATTCACCGGAGTCTGAGCGCGTTGCCGGTCCTTGCTCCGAAGCCGCTTAGCAAGCCCAAATTCAAAACGAACGATGGCGAGTAGAGCGATCCAGCATCCGGCCGTCACGATAGCAAGGATCAAACTGCGTCGCCGACTCATTTAAGTTGTCCAAACGAGAATGGGCGGGGCCCGCCGCCTAGACTACGGCGGCGGACCCCTGATCGCGCCGCGCCGGCAGTTGGGGGTCGGCCAAACCGCGCGAATGCAACATCGTTGCAAAGCAATCTGACCGGACGCTGACGCGGTCACAAAATTTTAACCCGCCTGAAATTTATGTGGATTTGTTCCTGCGAAGCCGATGGTAGGATTTTCCTTAAGGCGTCCACGTTCACCTCCAACACCATCATGCAGCGGCATGACCGACACTCCCGCTTTCCCCTCGCGAGGAAGAACCATCACCGCAACAATCCTGGCAGTTACGCCGGGCTGACCCCAGAGACTGTCAGTCACGTCGAAGTCAGAACGGATGGCATCCGGTGCGGTTGCGCGTACATTCCGGATCCACTCACCGCATACCTCGTCATCGCTAAAGCACATCGCAGCCCATCCGTTTTCGAAGGCGTGCTGTGGTGGGATCGGCCATTGGTATTGCAGAGCAAATGGCCTCCGGTAGCACGGATGATCTGGACTGTAGAATCCTGTCGCAAAAGCCAGCGTATTATCTCCACTGATTGCGGGAAGCGTGTTACTTGATTCCAGCGCCGCGTCAATTCCAGCGCGGCCGGCCGGTAAAAGTTGCGGCGTTCTTCATAGCCACAAGCATTTCGGTAGAAAGCATGCATTGGCGCTGCAATGGTCACCGTCACCAGGGCGATGCCGATCACAAGCACAGTCAAATTCACCGTATAAAACCGCTCGATGGGATAGCTGGCACCACAGACGACGAGAATTGCGATCAGGAACAGCCCCTGCATCGCCCAGAGCGAGGTCATATCCGTGCCGAAAGCGACGGCCACGATTGGGGGAAAACCAATGGTCCCGACGAAAACGAGAAACAGAAGCCATAGGCCCGAATTCATCGCCCTGAAATCAGCTCGAAATCTCCTCAGCCTGGATTCGGTATCAATACCCAGGACAACGCAGGAATTGCCAGAATTGCGGCGACCTCCAGGAGGAACATGCAGGCTTCCAGGACCGACGGCCAGAATTTTCTTCCACCATGGGCCACCATCGCATATTCGAACGGGGCGGCTCCCGTTGTCGCCAGCCAGTGCAGATGGGGCGCAAGAACGACCACGCCCACAACAGTCGAAACCCACGGCGCCGGCGATCTGAAATAGATTCGGCGCTCTGGATGACAGACGGCTGCAAAAGCGAAGCCGCCGATCAGGAATACCGAGTAATACTTGCCGAGCATCGCAATCGCGGCCAGCGCGCCGGCGGCGGCAGCCCATTTGATCTGGCGGGTCTCGAACGAACGCAGGAAGCAATAGGTGGCCAGCGGCCAGATTGCCAGCAACACGGTGTTGGCGTTGAAGCGCTGGGCATGGAATTGATAGGCCGGCAGCAACATTAGCAGCAGCAGCACCACAGCTCGTTTGTCGCCGCGCACGAAACGGCGCGCGATCAGATCGACCGCCCATGGCGCGACCGCGGCGTTAGTCATCGCCAACAACCGGAACGACCAATCGGTCAGCGGAAACACCAGCGTCCACGCATGAGCTACCCAACCCATCAGCGGCGGGTGTTTAGCGTTGCCCCAAGCAAAACTTCGGCCGACCGACCAGGTTTCCAGCACGTCCGGATGCAGGTCGCCGCTCAGATAGGCGATCGTCAGAAACAGCATCCAGGTCGCGGCGAACCCCACGATCAACACGGGGATTCCCCATCCTTTTTCGATTCCGTCGAGCCACGCAAGGAACGGCTGGCGCCAGCGTGCCGGCGCAGCGTCCGAACGTTTCGCCATCGCTTCAAAAAAATCTAAATTCAAATGAGACTTAAATGAATTGGAAGGAAGGACGTCCGTTGACATTCAAGTGTTTGACCGAGTGATCTGCCGATGAATCGCTGCGAGCACTTTTGCAGGTCAACCTGACCGGGCACTGACACGGCCATAATTCTCTTCGGTGGTCCTGAAGTTATTGAGACGTTGTTTACCTTTCAGCGCCGGAAGCGAGTATTGAAGGGTAGTTTACGGTCGCTCGCTGATCGCCGCGCCAACGTGAACATGAGGATATATTGAGCTCTCCGACACGAACATCATTGCTTCAGTCTTGGGTGCGGTGGACCTGGCTGACATAGCACCGCTCTTGATCGCGACGATCAACTCATCGTAAAACACGGAGCTGCGCAGCCAAGGGAGCTAACAATTGAATTTTGCCTGTCCACGCTCCGAACGCTTCAGTGACGCCGATAACTGACGTCGCGTTGCTTACGACGTAGCGATGTCCTGCACCGTGCGTTCGTTGCAAACGCTGTCTCCCGAAGAAATAACAGCTCTCGGAAGTACGACTCGCACGCAACAGCCGGAAGACACTGGAACAAAGGAGACGGTACCTCCGTGCATGCGCACAACCTGGCGGACAATAGCGAGACCGAGTCCAGCTCCGGGCGAGCCTTGAACTGCCTTGCTAAATCTCTCAAAAACAAGGTCTCTCTTTGCAAGCGGAACTCCATTGCCTTCGTCCGTGACCTCCATGACAACGGAATTGTCGCCGCCATCGGAGCTAATTCCGGTTCCCAGCGTCACCTTGATGCTACCGGTGCCATGAAAGAGTGCGTTCTCAAGTAGGTTGCGCAACATGTCCTTTAGGTTCTCTGGTGAGCCAAAGACCATCAGATCGTCGCGTGCGTCTACCGTTATGTCACGGCCTTTCTCTTCTGCCATTGGCAACACCATCGCAGTTGTCTCTCGAACGAGGCGCGGAAGACGGACTATCTCTCGTTCTGCGTGGTCAATACGGTCCTTTCGCGCCAGGTCGAGCATTTGATCCAATAGACGCCGCAGTTGCCCCATTTCTCGGGTAATGGCAGGCAAATCGATGTGTCCTGTTAGCTGCCCTCGTTGCAAGCGCAAATTCAGGACAGCAATGGGGGTCCGCAACTCGTGAGCAGCATCGGCCGTGAGCTGACGCTCCAAATGATAAGCAACAGCCAGACGATCGAGGGCGCCATTGAACGCCTCCACAAGCGGCATGATCTCGCTGGGCAGATCGTCCGTAATGACGCGAGTATCGTTGCTGAGAGGTCCGATCGCGGCCGCCTGCTCCGAAACTCGCCGGATCGAACGAAGGTTCCATCCGATGATGTACCAGATTATCGGAATTGCCAGCAAAATGAGCGCCAGCCAAACAAGGAAGAAATGAATTAGACGCGACAAGATCAAGCCACGTGCGACCGCGGAAGCCCCTGCGTCCCGTCGTGAAAGTACAAGGACGTGTCCGCTAGGTGTTGTGACTGCAATAAATCGATGCGCCGCGTGAGTTTGTGAATTCGGAGCTTCATGAAAAAATGGAAGCGGAGCATTGATATTGGGCGAGACTGCGACCGGCCGCCCTTCCGGATCAAAAATGGTATATGCGAATGTGCCCGCCCGGTCCTCGTAGGCCTTTTTCGATTGAGGGGGTATTTTGATCTTCACGCGTCCATTTTCTGCAACTACAAAATCTTTCAGCAATAATTGAGCTTGTCGAAAAAGCGATCGTTCCTCCAGTTCACCCGCGACTTGAGAGGACTCGAAATAGAAAAAAGCCAATGATGCAACTATGCTAGCGGATAACCCACCAGCCATTACCAGCGCCATCTGCTTGCGGAGGCCGTTTGATCTATACTTTCTCCCGTCACGCTTCATCTTCGAGATCCGAAGAGTGTAGCAGGTAGCCAATGCCGCGTTTCGTCTGGATGCTGACACCCGCGTCTGCCTTCGTCAGCTTTTTCCGCAATCGTGATATTGTTGCCTCTAGGGCGTTGTGAGAGACCTCTTCATCAAACCCGTAAATATGCTCTTCCAGTACTTCCTTGATGATGAGTTTATTGTTGGACCGTACCAATTCTTCCAAAACGGCGGTCTCTCGGCGCGTTAGTTCCAGCGGCCTACCTGCAACGGTTGCTTGGCGCGAGGCTGGGTCAAAAACAAGCCGTCCCCGCGTAAGAATAGGTCTGTTATGAAGACGCGGCCTTCGCAGCAGGGCGCGTAGGCGAGCTTCCAATTCATCGAGGTCGAACGGCTTCACAAGGTAATCGTCAGCTCCCGCGTTTAGGCCTCCCACCCGGTCACTGAGACTATCCCGCGCTGTTATGACAAGTGTGGGGACGCTAACCTCAGTGCCTGCATACATCCTCGTGAGCAATTCCAACCCGCCCATTTCGGGAAGCCCTAGATCAATGATTGCTGCGTCGTATGAGATCGCGGCGATTGAGGCGAGCGCGTCTTCCGCCCGGCTCACGGCGTCCACAGCAAAGCCGCGCTCGCAAAGATGATCGCTAATCAAGTCACGTAAGGTGGTGTGATCCTCAACTAGCAAGACCCTCATAAAGACCTCCAGCCATCTGTTCAGGCGTGTCGAAGCGCCCACCGCGCACAAGCGTCGCATTCACGAACTCGCTGGAGGTCGTGCCCATCGCGGCCTTCAGTCGGTCCCACCAGCGCTTTTCGTCGCCGTTCGGCGGGTAGGGTTTCGAAAAATCGCAGTTGACGCGCCGCAGCTTCACGCGCGTCCGGCGGGCGGACGGCTTCGAGACACATCCAAAGCTCTTTCGATTGCACATTTTGCGTTGAAAATAGCGGATTCCCTCGAATAAGAGAGGCCCGTTTTGGTTTTGTCCGCGTCGAGATGTACAACCCATTCCCAGACCGGGTTCGATCTACACTGCGCGGCCGGCTTGGGCAGCTTCTTCAGCTTGATCGGTCCACGAGGGTCGCCCGATAGAACTCGGGATACCCCACGCCGCCCGCCGGACGGCACATGTCCGCGATCCCACTTCAGGCGGCGGCCTTCTTCCGATTCGCATCGAGCCGGGCATCGACCAAGGTGACGGTGGCGTCGATCGAAGGGTGGCTCAGGCCCTTCTGCTTAGCGATGAGCTGCACCAGCTTGTCGGCGCGTTCGATATTTGGCGCGCCGTTCTGCAAGGCACGGGCGGCCGAGGCGGGGCGCGACAGATCTTTCGCCGCGGCAGCGTATTTCTCGAATGGCACCAGGTCGTTCGGATTGGCGCCGAGCTTGACGCAAAGCTCATTGACGAAATTATACACCGAGCGCGATTCATCGAGATTGGAATAGACCGCCTCTTGCGCGGTGCGCATGCCGTCCTTGGTGATGCAGCGGTAATTGCCGGCGAGCAGCATCGCCCATTTGGCCAGCGG
>WNFJ01162482.1_pt1 | contig 12495 bp, 10 predicted proteins | sample 5400461 | NCBI WGS metagenome assembly WNFJ01 (sample SAMN13153349, study PRJNA577476) | soil metagenome | isolation source: 115 cm saprolite on Douglas fir-dominated hillslope | place: USA:California | collected 2013-09-17 | reverse complement strand
TTCTCGTTCGGCTGCCAGCCGGCGCACGCGTTCGTCTTCCTCGTAAGCGGCAATCCAGGCCTTCAAATAACGCGTGTACCGGTCGTCTTCCTTGTTATAACGAGCCATGTACTCTCTGGCCGCCTGGTATGCCGCGGCGGGGTTGGGCTCGCGGTTTTCGACAAATCTTTTATAAGTGGTGACTTTGAACTCGTCGTCAGTCTCCTGGACGGCGTTGCCGGTGCGGGGCTGTGCCTGTAGGCGACTGAACGAGGAAAAGCCAAGAGGCAGAACGAAAAGCAGCACGAGTATGAGCCGATATCTCATTAGTACTAGAATTCCTCCAAATATTAATCGCAGCCTTAGATGCCGGTATTCCGGCAAACGTTTTATTGACACTCGATTTTAGCAGAGAGGTCGGTAGGTTCCGTAGCCGGGAAAGCCTGGGATCATCAGTTTGAATCTCATTAGCACCTCGCTGCAGCGAGGTGACTGAAGATCAGTAGGGAGTCTTTAGCCGTTTGAACGGCTGCGCAACGAAACCGTTAAAAACGGTTCATGCCTTTGGTGTTGGGAATCGATCACCTCACTGAAGGAAGCGAGGTGCTGACAGGACGTTGCCAAAATTGACTCTCTTACGCGGTCGCCAACGGTTGCGGCGACTCAACTGAGCGTGATGTCGTCGCGTCCTCCGGCGCGGGCAGGTCAACAATCTCCCAGGCCGCGCGATTGCGGAGCAGGGAAGACATCAGCGCGGCGTGCAACAGGTGTCCGCTCCGTTCGGCCTGCACACGCCCGAGAATGGTCATACCCAGCAAGGCCAGGTCGCCGACAATGTCCAGGATCTTATGACGCACGAACTCATCCGAAAAGCGCAGGCCCGTTTCGTTCAGCATGCCGTGTTTGGTCAAGACAATGGCGTTATCCAGAGAGCCGCCGCGAATCAAATTCGCTTTCCTGAGGGCCTCGACTTCTTCGATAAATCCAAAGGTCCGGGCCGACGCAATGTCTCGTGCGAATGAACCATTATCCAAAGTGATCGACCGGTGCTGCACGCCGATTAGCGGGTGCGGAAAATCAATGACGCAGTCGATCTCATAAGCGTCTGCCGGCTCAATCGTAATACTTCGATTACCGGATACGGCCGAGACTTTTTCTCGCACCTGGAGTGCCCGACGAGCCAAAGGCTGTTCCGCCAGGCCGGCGCTTTCAATCATTTCCGCAAAGGCTTCCGCCGACCCGTCCATGATGGGTACTTCGAGGTTATCGACTTCGATATAGGCATTATCGACGCCGCAACCACGCAGGGCCGACAGCAGATGCTCAACTGTAGAAAGCATCACGCCGGTCCTCATCAAGGTGGTGGCATAGCTACAATGCGCAACCGACTCAACGTTGGCGGGAATTTCAAATCCCCCGAGGTCCGTCCTGAGAAATACATAGCCGGTGTCCGGTGGCGCCGGCAAGAGCCGCACCTGCACCGGAACCGCGGTGTGCAAGCCAATGCCCCTGGCTTCAACTGAAGTAGCCAGTGTGGTCTGTTTTGCGTTGGAGACTTTGAATGTTTTCATGTGCGCGAACCGAAACTGACGGCCCGCTTAGTGCAAGCCCTATGCCCTTTCCATTCAGCGAAAAACCTTAAGGTCTCGATTGTGTTTGTGGCGCACGCGCTACAGACTTCAGCAGCGTCGAAGCAGAAATACAACTGCTTGCTTTGCCCCTTGGCGTCTTTGCGTGAAAGCTTTGCTGCAAATCAGGATTCGCTGATGGGAAATATGCATCCCACACAAAGGCGCAAAGGCTAGTCGGGATCAAAACCAAAATTGACACGCTCTAAGCGCGTCCCTATGATCGAAATCATAATGCCACAAGAGAAGTCCCCTGCCGGGACCAGGCCGGCGGAACGAGTCTTTCTCATTGACTCGATGTCACATATCTTTCGCGCTTTCTATGCGCCGCTGGCTAATCGGGCAGCGCCGCTGGCGAATTCGAAAGGTCAGGTGACGCAGGCCGTCTTTATCTTCACTAACATGCTACGCAAGCTTATTCAGGACGAGCAGCCGAAATACATCGCCGCCATTTTTGAGTCGAAAGAGAAGACTTTTCGCCACGAAACTTTTACTGATTACAAAGCCAATCGCCAGGAGATGCCTGACGATCTGGCGTCGCAACTGCCTTACATAAAACGTTTGTGCGAAGCTTACAACGTGCCGATGATCAGCGTTTCCGGCTTCGAAGCTGACGACGTAATCGGCGCGTTAGCTACCCAGGCCGCTGAGAAAAACCTGCAGGCTGTGATTGTTTCCAACGATAAGGACATGTGCCAGTTGGTGCGCGATCCTTTGATTGTTTGCATGCGGCAGAATTCGCAGGTCATCAAGCGGAAGGAACCGGTGCCCGCCATCGAATGGTGCGACGAAGCCTGGGTGGAAAAGAAATTCGGCGTGCCGGCAAACAAACTGGTTGACTTGCTCGGCTTGATGGGCGATTCCATCGATAACATTCCCGGCGCGCCGGGCGTGGGACCGAAGGGCGCGGTCCAGCTTATTCAGGAGTATGGTTCGATCGAAGGCGCACTCGAGCATTGGGAAGAAGTCAAACATAAAAAATATCGCGAGTCTCTGCGCGATAATGCCGATCTGATTCGAAAGTCACGCGAGTTGGCGCAAATCAGGACCGATGTCGAGGTCCATCTCGATCTGGATCAGTTGGAAAGGCGGCCACCGGATCGGGCCGCGGCTTACGAGCTGTTTCGTGAGCTTGAGTTTACTAACCTAACGAATGAATTCGCCGACGGCGCCACGGCCACAGCTCGAGTTGCCAGTCAGCGCACTTACTCACTTCTCCGGAACAAGGCGGAACTCGACGCGCTGGTGCAAAGGTTGTGGGAGGCTGAGAGTATTGGCCTCGCGCTGACCAACTCAACGGAACCCGGCGCCGGCCAGCAGTACAGCACGCGCGATGAGCACGGGGCGCGAGGTATTGCATTCTCTTTGGCAGCCGGGAATTCGGTTTTCCTCGACCTGGATGCCTTCGCAGAAGGCCGGCAAGTCGCGGTAGAGGGGATTCGTGAGCTTCTCAGCAACGGGTTGCTGGAAAAAACTGTTCACGATCTCAAAAGAGCAACCGCTCTGCTGGAGCCGCTGGGAATTGAGTTGGCAGGCGTCGCGGACGACACGCTGCTGGCTGCCTATGTTCTTGATCCCACCCGCAGCAAGTATGACTTAGCCGATCTGGCTCGCGAAACTGTCGGCGCCGAAAGCGGAGGTCCGCCGTACGATGGCTGGTCAGAATCTGCCTGGCGAGGAGTCGAAGTCGCCGATCTCACGGCCCAGGTCGCCAAGGTCCTGCGCCAGCGAATCGACGAGAAGGAACTCGGCAAAATCTATCGAGAGATCGAGCTGCCGCTGGCGCCGATGCTTTACCGTATGGAGCGCGCCGGTATTCGTCTGGACACGGACGTGCTGGCGGAGTTGTCGGGCCATCTTGGAACAGAATTGGCTAAGCTTACCGATAAGATTTGCCAGTTGGCGGGCCGTGAATTCAATATCAATTCGCCCAAACAGGTGGGCGAGTGTTTCGAAGCTCTGAACATTGTTTCCGGGCGCAAGACTTCGACCGGCCGCGTCTCGACCAGCAAAGCTGTGCTTGAAGAGCTGGCGCAGACTTACGAGCTGCCGCGGTTGATTATCGAGTATCGTGAACTGGAAAAGCTGAAGAGCGTCTACACCGATGCCTTGCCGGACCAGGTTGCCGCCGATGGAAGAATTCATGGTCAGCTGAATCAAACCGTCGCGGCTACGGGCCGGCTGTCGTCGAGCGAGCCAAACTTGCAGAACATTCCGATTCGCACCGAACTCGGCCGGCGCATTCGGCGCGCGTTCGTGGCTGAGCCGGGAAGCAAACTTGTCTCGGCTGACTATTCCCAACTTGAATTACGTCTGCTGGCCCACATCACGCGCGACGAAGTCATGCTCGACGCTTTTCAAAAAGGCGAAGACATTCACGACCGCACCGCGCGCCTGGTCTTCAACGCGAAAAGCGATGAAGAGTTAAAGGAGGCGCGCCGCTTTGCCAAGATCGTCAACTTTGCGATTGCCTATGCGATCGAGCCCTGGGGTTTGTCACAGCGCGTCGGCATCAGCCGGCAGGAAGCGCGCAAAGTAATCGATGATTACTACGCGACCTACAAGGGCGTGCGGAGTTACATGGAAGAGATTCCGGTGCAGGCGCGCGAGCATGGCTATGTGCGTTCGCTCTACGGCCGGATTCGGCCGCTGCCGGGTATTAACGATCGCAACGCGAATATTCGGCGGGCAGCCGAGCGTGAAGGCATCAATATGCCGATCCAGGGCACGGCCAGCGACATCGTGAAAATCGCCATGTTGCACGCTGAAGAAGCGTTCCGCCATGAAGGTCTGAACGCAAGGATTCTCATGCAGATTCATGACGAACTACTGGTCGAATGTCCCGCCGATCAGGCCGAGCAAGTCGCCGCAACATTGAAACGCGAAATGGAATCGGCAGTCCAACTCGATGTGCCGCTGATTGCTGAGACAGGCATTGGCGACAACTGGATGGATGCGAAGCATTAGGAGAGCAGTGCAGAGTGTAAATTGAAAACTGAAAATTGAAAATTGTAAATTAGCTGGAGGAGCAAGCGTTGACGTCCGATGAGTTGGTTGAACGACTTATTAACTTTGCCGCTCGAATCGGAAAGGCCGTGGATGCTCTGCCAGACACGCGAATGGGTCGGCACATCGGAGGTCAGTTAGTGCGCAGCGGGACTTCTCCCGCGTCAAATTATGAAGAAGCTTGTGCAGCCGAGAGTCGCGCGGATTTCGTTCACAAGCTCAGCATTTGTCTGAAGGAATTGCGTGAATCTCGTTGTTGGATTCGCCTTATTATCAAGACGGAAATGCTTACAGAGCATCGAATGGGCGAGTTGCTCGATGAATGCAATCAACTTTGTAACATCATCGCCCAATCAATTGTCACTGCAAAGACCCGAAAGGAAATGAAGAAATAGCAACTTGCAATTTGCATTTTTCAATCTTCAATTTTCAATGTTTGCGAAGAGAGTTAATGTCTTCTAAACCCAATCCAAACCGGCCAACCGACGGGGAAGTCGTCTATCGCCGCGTTGTGCCCCTCGACCCGACGCTCTCAAGTGTTGGAGATGGCGAACGGCGATTTGATCCAACATTGACGCCGCTCATAGCTGGTTTCGCGCTTTTGCTGCTGCTGATCCTGGTGCTTGGCAATTTGAGTGTGCGTCGTCTGGAGGACACCAGCCGCAACGCTCTGCAACTGGAGCAATCGTACGCCGCCCGGACGAATCTGCTGCTACGACTTCGGGTAGCGCTGACGCAGCTCGACCACGAAGCACGCAATCGGATGGAAGCCACTGCGCGTCATGAACTAACGCCACCTTTTGACCTGCGCCTCAATACCGCTCAGGGCAAAGCCGCTGACCTTTTGCCTCAGTTGGATCATCTGCCGCTTTCAAAAATGCCCGGTTGGCGCAAGTTCCGGGACGATCTTGCCGCGTATATCGAAATCACGAAGAATAGCACTCGCTATTCGCAGGAGGGTTTTGCGAAGTTCCGCGACGCGGACGAGGAACTTAACGGCATTATTAATAACCTGGCCAGCGAACAGGAACAGGTGTTTTTTCGCATCGACGCGATGCAAAAGGAGGCAACGCGATCGATTCGGATCTGGAACGTGTTCGCTCTGTTTGCGGGCCTGTTGGTCGCCGTCGCCACCATCTGGCAAGTGCAGCGCCGCTTCCGTCAGACTAAACAGAGTACTGAAGCCGCGCGGCGCGAGCGCGAGTTCAGCAATCAAATGCTCGAAGGCATGGTCAGCGCGATAGCGGCCATCGACCGGTATGATCGAATACGCAGCGCGAACACAGCCTTTTTTCAAATCTTCCCGCAGGCGAGCATAGGTTCCTCAATTCACGATCGAGCGGCTTCGCCCGAAGGCGTTAAGTTATTGGAAGCTGCCACGGCTTCACATGTGGAATCAGCCACCTATCGAGGACGTTGGAATCTAAGCGAGGATGCGGCCGGGACTTTCGACGTCTATTCGTCACCGCTGGAAATTGATGGTCAGAATGGCCAGATTCTAACATTGGTCGATGTGACCGAGGCAACGAAGTCTGAAGCCGCGCTTCGTCGTAGCGAAGCTTTAGCGGCAGTCGGCGAGGCAGCGGCGCAACTGGCGCACGAGATCAAGAATCCGTTGGGAAGTATTCGCCTGGGCGTTGAGATGTTGCGCGATCACGTGGTTTCGAAAGACGCCATCAGAACCATTGGCCTGGTGGAACGAGGGATTCAGCACCTTAACAAATTGGTAGTCGACGTGACTCAGTTTTCACGCCGCCGGCAACTCGACGTTGGAGAGGCTGATCTGCACGAGTTGATCGATTCCAGCCTCGATCTGGTCATCGATCGCGTGCGGGAGAAAGAAACGCCGATTGAAAAGAACTATGCCCCAAGCCCGATTCGCGGCGCCTGGGATGACGAGCAGTTGCGCGAAGTGTTCATGAATCTGCTGGCGAACGCGATCGACGCCAGCGAGCCAAAGTCACCCGTGAAGATCTCTACGGAAATAGTCGAGACCGATTCCGGGGCCAGGTCGATTGAGACGCCCGGAAGAATGCATGGCGAGCGCGTAAGGATTCTCATAACGGACTACGGCTCCGGCATGGACAGTAAAACTCAGGCACGTCTTTTCGAGCCCTTCTTCACCACCAAGAAACGCGGCACCGGTTTGGGACTCTCGATCGTGAGACAGATCATCGACCTGCACGGCGGGACGATCGAAGTTGAGAGCGCCCGCGGGACTGGCACGACGTTTCGGATCGAATTGCCAGTCGAATCGTCCGAGTCGCGGCCGTAGTATGTCAGAAGCCCGACCGTGAGGGAGGGCAATATCCAACGCTCCGGCGTAACTGCGGCGCCGAGGAATCAATGTGTCTCGCAAGAGCAAATATCGTAACAGCTACGCCGCTCTGATGCGCGGCAAGTCTCTGACTTGCCGACAAAGAAGCCGCTAAGAATTCTCGGGGTCTGAAACCCCTTACTTACTTTTACGTTGCTCACGGCAAGTCAGAGACTTGCCGCACATCGGCATGGCCCAGCCATTGCGATGCGTTTTGGTGAAAAGCTCAATCAAATTCGTTCAATTCCTTCCTTTGGTTCGACAGTAATATTCTTGAAACGCGACAGACGTACCAGGCCCGGCGCCGAGCCCTTCGGTTTCGAGAGAAACTTTCGCTGGGTGTAATGCACATCAACCTTCGGATCCTTGCGCGCCTGAGAAAACTGCGCCGCGAGTTGTGCGGCCTCGATGATGGTGCGATGTGGAATCTCTTTTCGCGTTGAGTTGCGCACGACCACGTGCGAACCGCCATAGTCAGCCGCGTGTAACCAGAGGTCGTTTGGCTTAGCTACTTTGAAAGTCAGATGGTCGTTGTCGCGCGCGGCCCGGCCCACCAGAATCTCAAAACCGTCTGAAGAAACGTAACGGCGCGTGCCGGGAATCTTTTTCTCAGGCTTCCGCTTTGCTTCACTCGTTGACTGGAGTCGGACCGATCCAGCGGTGGTGAACGCCTCAAGCGCCGCGTCGTCGCGGGTGGCAATTATCTCTTCCAGGGTCCCGAGCTGTGATTCCAGCTTTGCGACTTCAGCCCTGACGAGTTCGATACGTGAACCGATTTGTTTCGCGGCCCGCTTGGAACGTGAGTAGAGCGCAAAGCGCCGGGCGGCCTCCTCTTGAAGGGTCAAATTCTCATCTATTTCCAAGTCGATCGAGGTCGCGTCATCGGCGAAGTAGTCAACCAACACCACTTGGTTTCCCGTTCGTTTGGCTGAGCTTAGATTCGCCAGCAAAAGATCGCCGAGGCGCTTTTGCTGTGCGGCGTCAGTGTGGCTTGCGAGATCCTTTTGAAGTTGCTGGAGGAGCTTTTTTTGCTGAGAGATTTTCTTTCGCAATTCGGCCCTGGCCGTGCCGGCCCTGGCATCGAACGTTCGCTGCGAGAGCAGGGAACTGAAGTATGCGTCGGCGGCGGCGGAGGGTGATTCAAACCGGTCGCTGCGAATTAGCTTGAGCAATTCGCTATCCTCTTTTGGAGTTTGACGCTCAGTTTGACCTTGAGGTCGTTCATAAGTTTCACCAACCTGCTGACCGGGATTGCGGGTGGGGCGAGCCCGATGCACGATAACTCCTAAACGATCCAGCAGGAAAAGATTCGCAGAGCGCCCGGTCGACTGCACCACGAGCGTATGCTCAATCGCCCGTCCTGATTCGTCCTGGGCGGCAAACTCGAAGTGAACCACACGGTCCTCCGCGTCCTTCTTAACCGAACGGACAGTAGTGTTCGACAAATCCTTTCTCAGCGCCAACGCGAACTGAGAGAGCGGCACACTTTGCTTCTCAAGATCCCTGGTGCGACGCTTGACCAGATAAAGTTGCGGCTGCGCCGGTTCGACACTGACGAACAGATAACCATGGTCGCGTAGTCGAAAATCGATTGCCAAAGAGAACGGGCCAAGCTGAAAGATTTTTCCCGGGGCGCGGCCAGCCAGTAGCGGCTCGATCTCTGCGACTACCTCATTTATCGATTGGTCATCCATAAGTCGATCAATAGAAACTAACACAACGATGCCGATAGTCTACGGGAGCTGAAAGAAACTACGAATCCAACCTCCGGCTCGTAAGGTATTCGTAGGTAAAATAAAAAGGCGAAAGCGCGAGCTTTCGCCTCAACCGAAATTTAAAATCAGTTAACTCGTCAGTTTCTAACGACCAGCGTCTTAGAAAAGCGGTCATGAATTGTGCGGCCGTCCGGATCGATAAACGCGAACATTAAACCGAGGCCGAGGAGAATCAGCGAGAAGATGAAACCGAAGGCGCGTTTGATCGACTGCCCGCCGGTCGGAATTAAGCCCGTGCGTTTGTCAATTGTTCGGAGCGAGAGCATTCGCATCGCCAACGTTCGTCCGGTTAGAGCGATCGAAATGATTTGATATGCGAGCATCGTTATTACGACGATTCCGGTCATGAGGCCAATCACTCTGGGATCGGACCAGTTGCCGTCGGTGAATTCGATTACGGCCGCCACGGGCGAGGCCATCAAACCCACCAAGAGAAGATCCAGGAACCCTGCGATGGTTCGTCGTACGAGTCCCGCGCGATCGCTGTGGCCCGGCGAATCGATTGCCGGCAGAGACAGATAGCTTTCCAGATAAGAGAGAGCGACGTCTTCAACATTGTCCGAAATCACGCGCACAGGTTTTCGGGCAGTCGGTTCAGCGGTCGTCTTTGGGGGAGCGACAACAGTGAGTTTGTGCTTTGTCTCAGGAGGCTTTGGCTCACTCGGTTCCGGTTCGGGCAAAGCTTCAGTTATGGGAGCCAATGCCGGGGCCGTTGCGGCGGTGGTGAATCCTGTTGAGACCTGATCGATGCGGCGCGCTCTTTCAAGCCGCTCCAACACCTTCGAGACAATCGGATTCATCGAAGGCTGTTCGAGGTCGGGAACCAGTTCAAGCTGGGCCGACGGCAAGGCACAGGAAACCGTTCCAGCTTCCCGCGCTGCGGCTGCTTCTTCGGCGGCCTCGCGCGCCTTGCGCTCCTGCACTTCGCGCACGCGCTGGCTCAGTTGCTTACGCCACTCAGGCACCGGACGCGTAGACCCCGGAAACTCGATCAGGGTAGAGGGTTCACGGCTCGCTTCGATCGGCGGCGCTTCTGGTTCGGTCGCTTCATCTGTGAGCATCTGGTGCGTTTCGCTTGTGATTTGGCCGGCTAGTTCGCCGTTGACGGACTCTTCAATAGATGAATTCGGAGAAACTTCCTGGATCATGGATTGTGATCGAGATAAGGGGCAGGTATTAGAGTTGTCGTCGTGCGCGACGCCACAAGAGCAAGCCTGCATCAGCAAGGGTCTCCGTCAGCCAATAAGACAAATCAGGGGATGGGCCGAATAACCCGTAGGTGCCCAATGCCCGTTGCGCAGTCGGCGGGATAGTATCAGACATTACTTTAACTCGTCAATGAGAAAATATAGCAGGACTTGAGGTTGGCTGTAGCATAAACTTTAGTCTGTGGTCGCGAAAAGCAGGGAAACACGGACTGAAGTCTCTGCTACTCACAGAGGTTGTCGCCCGGCAAAGCCGGCTTCGACATCGTGCCACCATTCGACCCGATCGCCTTCATCGGCTTTCCAGCAAAGCAGCACCACGCGGCCCTCGCGGATGGACGGAAAATCGATCAGCCCTTGCGTGTAGTCTTTCAGTTGCACTCCCAGGCTCTCGAGCTGTCCGGCGCCAAACGACAGTTCAAGCAACAGGCGCGCGTATCTTGGTCCCTGAACCATGCCGCCGCCGCCGTTTTCGGCACCTTCTGAGGCCCGCTTGGCTGCAGTCTCAAATGAAGTGAGTCGGCGGTGCGACCGCTGAATCGACTTGATGATCGGTCGCACGCTGGCAAGTAAAGTGTTGGCTTCTTCGACAGTGAAAAGCTTCATTATTGGTTGAAGACGACTGGCGCGAGGCTGATATTTGGCCGGACGCGCTTATCTGATCTCCCGGCAACGAAGCTTATTCTACTGATTTGCTGAGGTAGACGCTACTGGTTGGCTGCCGTCTGGTCAGCGTCGATCTTAGGCATGAAGTAGCCGCGCCGCGAACTAACTTCCAGCTTTCGGGTCTTGCCTTTCGCATCGGACGCTTTCACTCTGAGCGACAATTCGTGCATGCGACCATCATCTTTCTCCGCTTCGCTCAGGGAAAAACCCAGGCTGTATCGCGCAGTCAGATTACCGATGATTTTGGCAAGGCCGGCGCTATAGTCGCGGGGCACCCGAGCCAGCAGAATTCCGTGCACCATCGGGCTGTACATCTCATACAGCGCTGAGAACCTCTCTCGCTGCCCAGCCAGCACCGCCTTGACCAGTTGCGCGGCGACCGGCTCCTCAACAATTTCAGGCGCCGATACCGACGGCGCCTTAAACGGTTGGGTCATGAGCAGCATGTCCGCGGTTGCTTCTGCCTCTAACATCCCGGCGCCTTCTGGAAAATTGTTGGTTTGATGCCCGACTAACTTTAGTTTGTCGCCAACTGCGTTCGGTGGCGTTATGCGACAAACTGAAGTTTGTCGGACTTTGCTTCTGTCTGACATGGCTAAAGACGGGAATCGCGGAGAGGGTGCTAACAACCTGAGAGAGCTCTAAACGGGCTTACCAGAAGGAGTAGCTTCCGGCCCTCCTGGTTCCGTTGGTACGTCCGCGGCTGATATTAGTTTCGTGCGCCAGATGACCAGCGTCGAAATCAATAGCGCGATCGTGCAGGCGGCGCCGCCTTCGATTCCATACGAACCGCCGGTGAGCCAGTCGGGTCCGGAATTAATCGCGCGCAAGAGCGGCGCGGGCGCGAGCCGTTCAATGCCGCTAACCGGCAGGCCGAGCAAAGATGCCTGCGCCCAGTTCCATGACCAATGCAGTCCGAGTGGTAACCACAAGCTGCGCGTCCGCAAGTACGCAACGGCGAGCCAAAGACCTGCTAATGCTGTGTTAAGAAAAGTGAAGCCCGGAACGGCGTTTGGATTCTTGAGATGAACCGCGGCAAAAGGTACCGAAGTGAGCAACACCCCCAGCCACGCGAGATTCGCGCGCGTTAAGGTTTGCAGAGGATAGCCGCGGAAAAGCATTTCTTCGGCCGCGGCCGCGAACACGAAAACAAGAGCTGAGATTACGACAGTCTCACTGATTGACCGCGGGCCGGCAGTATCGAAACGAAAGTGAATGCCGCGTGTAACGGTCGCCAAAAGGGCCGCCAATAAAAGCGACGCCGCCCCTATTGCCGATCCGATTCCCAGATTCCTGAGCCATCCGGGTTGCGGCAAACATCCCAGCGCGCGAAATGGCAACTCTTCAAAGAGCTTGCCGCAAGCCCAGCCGACCAACGCCGCCGAAATCAGGATTGCTCCGTGACCGGCGGCAAAACCCCAGTTGCTGCCGGCGACATCGAGTGCCGGACGACGCAACGCGCCGGCGATGCCCCAAAGTAAAAGAACCTCGCTCAGTTGGGCGCAGATTAGAAACGAGATGGCGAATATGGCCAGTCGCCATCCGCTGCGGAGATGCCCATTTTCATCAATGAAAAAGTTGTACGCTTCCATGGGGACGCGGCATTCTAGCACTACCAATCGGTGATCGAGTCGTTACAGAACCGGGAGCGATAGCGACCGGATCATAGACTCAACTTGATTCGCAGTCCCGTCGCTACCGCTCTGATGGGTTCTGTACCCTGTTGCGGCTTGGCCGCAGCACAGTGCGGTAAGCATTTGGCTTACCGGCAACGGTTGATTGATAGTCCCGAGGCTGCGCCTCAGGTGCTTGAGGCTTAGCTGATGAATGCCACGACATCGGTTACAGGAAAGAGTGCCATGACATCGTGCACAGTTCTTTGAAAAAGCTGCCAGTTGTCGGGCGCGTCGTTTAGTTGA
>WNFJ01547164.1_pt2 | contig 12497 bp, 11 predicted proteins | sample 5400461 | NCBI WGS metagenome assembly WNFJ01 (sample SAMN13153349, study PRJNA577476) | soil metagenome | isolation source: 115 cm saprolite on Douglas fir-dominated hillslope | place: USA:California | collected 2013-09-17 | reverse complement strand
GAACGGCGCCGGGTTGGCGATGGCTACGATGGATATCATCAAGTACGCAGGAGGAGAACCAGCTAACTTCTTGGATGTAGGAGGCGGAGCGAGTGAAGCACAGGTCACAGAGGCGTTTAAGATCCTCGTTTCGGATAGGAACGTGCAAGCGGTCCTGGTGAATATCTTCGGCGGGATCATGAAATGTGACATCATCGCCCAGGGCATCATCAATGCCGTCAAGGCAGTTTCATTGCCCGTACCGCTCGTGGTGCGGCTGGAAGGTACCAACGTCGAGCAAGGCAAAAAGCTGCTCCAGGAATCTAAGCTACCGATTCGTGCCGCAGCCAACCTGGCGGAAGCGGCGCAGTTGGTGGTAGCAGCCTCGCGAGGACATTAATGAAAGTAGCCGAAATCGCTTTCGTCGCCTATCCCGTCACTGATATCGAACGCGTCGGGCTAGAGGTTGAAGAGTTCGATTTGGCCCTTGCCCAACTTAAAGCCAGAAGCATCCTCTTCGACGTTGAGGCGATGGAGAGTCCAGTTTGCCGAATGGCGCTCATCGCTGATCCCGACGGCAACAAGATTACGATCCACAAACGACATCCGTAGGTGCACTAACATTTCCCATGTCTATTCTGGTTAACAAAAACACGCGGCTTCTGGTCCAAGGCATCACCGGCAGTTCTGGCGCATTCCACGCACGCGGATGCCTGGACTACGGCACGCATGTCGTGGCCGGAGTAACTCCAGGAAAAGGCGGGCAGTTGTTCGACGGTAAGATTCCAATCTTCGACACCGTGAGCGAGGCGCGAAAACGGACCGGATGCAACGCAACGATGATCTTCGTCCCGGCGCCGTTCGCGGCCGATGCGATCTTGGAGGCAGCCGACGCCGGGATTGAGCTGATTGTCTGTATCACCGAAGGAATACCGGTGATCGACATGATGCGAGTAAAGGCGGTGTTAGCCGAAAGTTCCAGCCGTCTCATCGGTCCGAATTGTCCCGGAATTATCACACCGGGTGAATGCAAGATCGGCATCATGCCGGGATATATTCATAAACGAGGAAGTGTCGGCGTCATTTCTCGTTCAGGAACGCTGACTTACGAAGCGGTCTGGCAACTCACCCAGCGTGGCTACGGCCAATCGACCTGCATTGGAGTCGGCGGAGACCCGATCAACGGTACTTCTCATCTGGACGCGGTGAAAATGTTCGCCGAAGATCCCGAGACAGAATCGTTGATCCTGATTGGAGAAATCGGTGGGACAGGGGAAGAAGAGGCGGCGACGTGGATTAAGACTCACTTGAAAAAGCCGGTCTGCGCTTTTATCGCCGGCGTCACCGCTCCGCCCGGGCGACGCATGGGTCATGCTGGAGCGATTGTGGCGGGCGGAAAAGGTACCGCGGCAGGAAAGATTGAAGCGCTACGTGCCGCCGGCATTACCATCGCAGATACACCGGCGACAATCGGCGAGACGCTGATTAAGATAGCCAAAGGGTAATTTATGTCTGATTTTGCAAAAGGGTTGGAAGGGGTTGTGGCGAACGAGACTCGTCTTGGTGATGTGCGCGGCCAAGAAGGGCGACTTATCTATTGTGGCTTCGATATTAACGAGCTTGCCGGCAAAGTCTGTTTTGAGGAAGTCGTTTATCTTCTCTGGAATAATCGGCTTCCGAATCGTGCGGAATTGGCCGACCTGAAACAGGCGTTGGCGGCTGAACGAAAGCTTGCGGATCAAATCGTCCAATTCATTCGGACAACGCCGAAAACGGCTTTGCCGATCGACGTGCTGCGAACCGCAGTTTCGATGCTGGGCCTACATGACCCGTCTCTGGTTCTGGACGATACGTTAGATGCGAATCGGCGCCGCGCGATCAGCGTGGTGGCCAAAGTCGGCGTGATCATCGCTTATTTCCACCGGGCCAGGAACGGTCTCAATCTTCCTGAAGTCCGTTCGGACTTAGGCGAGGCGGCTCATTTCCTTTACCTGCTGGATGCCCAGGATCCATCCCCAAAGAAAGTGGAAACACTGGACCTAGCTTATGTCCTCCATGCTGAGCATGGCATGAATGCCTCGACCTTCAGTGCCCGGGTAACGATTTCGACCCTCACCGACATGTACTCAGCGTTGACGGCAGCTATCGCTACTTTGAAGGGACCACTCCACGGAGGCGCGAACGAGGGGGTGATCCACATGCTGCAACAAATCGGTTCGGTCGATAAGGTCGATGCTTACGTGGAAAGAATGTTGGCCGAAAAGAAGAAAATCATGGGTATCGGCCATCGGGTCTATAAGGTCCTCGATCCGCGAGCACCAATTCTGCGTCAGAAAGCGATTGAGTTGGGTCAGGAATTGGGTGAACCAAAATGGATCGAAATGTCGGAACGGATTGCCGCATTGATGAAAGAGAAGAGGGGCCTGTACGCGAACGTCGATTTCTACTCTGCTACCGTTTATTACTCGCTCGGCATGCCGACCGACCTGTTCACAGCGATTTTTGCGATCTCGCGCACGGCCGGTTGGACGGCACATATTCTTGAACAATTGGCCGACAACCGATTGTACCGGCCGCTGAGCGAGTACGCCGGCGAGCCAGCTGGCAGAGACTTCGTACCAATCGATCAGCGGTAAGATTTTCGTTTCTTGCGCCCCGCGGCGATATCTCATATCTCGTGTCACTGCAATCTAAAAGTCTGTAACCCTTCACAGCAGCAGCAATTCAACGGAATGCTCGCGACCGTCGTCTACTAAGGGGATCGAATTGTCAGCTATTTCGTTGCCATCTAAAGTTGTTTGACGTTGGCCAGGCGAGCCATCGGACGGTTTGGATATGCTGATGTGATAGAGCGTTTGCCGATAGCGATAGTGGATTTTGCAGCTTGTCCAATTCTTCGGAAGACGAGGGGTCAGCCGCAATCGATTCCCTTCCCGGTTCAAGCCTAGCAGCGTTTCGATCAAGAGCCGATACATCCAACCGGCCGAACCGGAGTACCAGGTCCAGCCGCCTCGTCCGATATGCGGCGCAACGGCGTAGACGTCAGCCGCGATGACATAAGGCTCCACTTTATAAATGGTCGTCGCCGCGGGTGTAGCTGCATGATTGATTGGATTGAGCAATGTAACCAGCTCCCAGGCGCGGTCATTGTCGCCAAGCAGCGCAAAGGCCATGACGGTCCAAATCGCCGCATGAGTGTATTGGGCGCCGTTCTCCCGGACACCCGGAACATAGCCTTTGATGTAGCCGGGGTGGAGATCGGATCGGTCAAAAGGCGGATCAAAAAGTTGAATCAGTTTTTTTTCCCGGCGGACCAGACGGATGTCTACCGCCTGCATCGCCTGGCGAGCGCGTAGCGGATCGCCGGCGCCGCTGATAATCGACCAGCTTTGCGGCAGAGAGTCGATCTGGCATTCCGCGTTGAGATGAGAACCGAGCGGTTCGCCGTTATCGAAGTAGGCGCGCCGATACCATTCCCCGTCCCAGCCTTGGTCCTCGACATTTGCTTGCAGTTGCCTCGCTTGGGCCAGGCAACGCTCGGCAAAAGAAATGTCGTTGCGGCTACGGGCTAGCTCGGCAAACCGCGTGAGCACATCGTAGAGAAAGAAGGCCAGCCAGACACTTTCACCTTTCCCTTCTTTCCCAACCAGATTCATTCCGTCATTCCAGTCGCAGCTCCCAATCAACGGGAGACCATGCACACCGAACTTGAGTCCATTTTCAATGGCTCGTACGCAGTGCTCATAGAGCGTGCCCGACTCTTCAGAGCGCTTCGGCAAATCATAGTAAGATTCTTCCTCGGGCTTGAGCAGGCGGCCTTCCAAAAACGAAACCTTTTCATCCAGAACACCGGCGTCGCCAACCGTCGAGACGTAACGGCAGGTGACGTATGGGAGCCACAAATAGTCGTCCGAGGTATGCGTGCGCACTCCGCGTCCAGCCGGAGGATGCCACCAGTGCAAGACGTCACCCTCGCGGAATTGATGCGCTGCCGCGCGCAGCAGATGCTCACGGGTCAGGTCCGGTTCGGCATGGACGAGCGCCATCACATCTTGTAATTGATCGCGAAACCCAAATGCCCCCCCGGACTGATAAAAACCGGTCCGACCCCAGAGCCGGCAACTCAAGGTCTGATAGAACAGCCAGCCGTTTGCGATCAGGTCTACCGATGGATCAGGAGTCTCGACCTGGACCGTGCCGAGCGTTTGCTTCCAATATTGGCCAACGCCGGCCAGCGCCGTGCGGCTGGCCTGTGGCCCGCGAAAGCGCTGAATCAGGTCTTGTACCTCGGCCAGATCGCGCCCGGCGCCCAAACGAAAACAGGCTTCTCGTTCCTGACCGTCGGCCAAATCAAGGGTAACCTGCATCGCTCCGCATGGGTCCAAGCCGGCGCCGGTTTTGCCAGAGAGATGTTCCCGCGTCAGTGCGGCCGGTCGCGACATGCTACCGTTCTGACCGAGAAATTCCTTCCGATCTCCGGTTAAGGTTCGCGTCGGACCATCGACGTCGACGAACGCGATCCATGCAGCAAATTCGGTGTTGTAAAAATTGCGGGCCAGCAACGCTCCGCTGCTGGCGTCCACTTCCGTTTGCACGTGAAGTAAACTATTTTGGCGCAGGTCACTAAACACCCATTCCCAGTACCCGGTCGCGGAGATCCGTCGTGTCCGACCAGAAACGTTACGCAATTTTAGCGCTGCGAATTTCACCGGTGCGTCGATCGCCACATAAACCGTTAGCTCCGAAATGATGCCGCTCTCGGTATGCTCAAATACGGAGTAGCCGAAACCATGCCGAATAATGTAAGCCGTCGCCCCCCGTGCAGGCGAAGGAGTTGGTGACCAGAATTCTCCGCTCTGCTCATCTCGGATGTAAAACGCCTCTCCGGTCGTGTCCGTGACCGGATCGTTGTTCCAGGGTGTTAGCCTGAGTTCGTGAGAATTCTGCGCCCAAGTATAGGCTCCGCCGCTCTCTGAGATGACTGTTCCGAAGTTCGGGTTAGCAATCACATTCACCCAAGGGGCGGGTGTCATCTGCTCCGGCTCCAATGTTATAACGTATTCGCAGCCGTCGGGAGTAAATCCGCCGAGTCCGTTCGGAAAAATCAGCTGGCGGGACAGGAGCGTTGGGGAGGCATCGCTCACCGTTGGCTGAGTCGGTCTGAGCTCCGCGACCGACGCATCAGAATTTTGGCGCCGATCCAATTGTTCCGCCAACGTTCCGTCTCTATCAGTCAGGACGACGCGTGCCACCGCGGCCAACAGCGTCTGGTCTTCTGCCGAGACCTGATCCAGCTGTCGAACGAAGATTCCAGCCGGTTTGTCCAGCGTTTCCGGTCCGATCAAGCCAATGATCTCGTTGTGCAGAAGTTGGCGAGACTCCGATACCTCCTCGATCAAAATTACCAGGTCCACCGCGAGAGCTTTCCCCCGCCAATACGAGTGCGCCTGAATCAGTTGCTTTGCGATCTCGATTTTGTTCGCATCGCTGATGCGCAGCAAGACGATCGGGATGTTCCCGGAGACGCCATAGCTCCAGAGTCCGCTCTGTCCACGCCGGTTCCGAAGCAGTACGTTGGAATCCGCTCGTCGAGCCGGATTGACGTAAACCAGAGCACTGGCCAATTGCGCGTAGATCTGGACCTCAGTTTCCGTAGCGCCGAGCTTCCGCAAAGTCGCCTCGCTGTGTTTCCTTGAGAGATCAAAACAGCGATCGATCATGCGAACATCCCCGTATTTTTCGATCAGAGCCGATGCGGCATCCCGGCTCTCCGTCGCACCGAGGACAAAAGCGACCCGGAGAGTTTCATTGGGAGCCAGGGCGAACATGCGTCGAAGCGAGACGACTGGGTCCAAGACGGAACCGACCGTATTGGAAAGCGGTGAAACGTCCTGCAATGCGGCCGGATCGGCCGGGGTTCGACCGCGCCCGATAAACCTGGCGCGATCCGTTTCGCAGGAGATCTCCCCGCCTGGTTCTACCACCATCAAGTGCAAGAGCCACGGCCGCTCTTCGGTTTCGGAGCGGGGGCGCCGGGTGCAGAGAATGGCTCCATGTTCCCGCAGGAACTCTGTTTGCACGAAGAGATTGCTGAAGACCGGATGAGCCAGATCCGCCCCAGGAGTCGCGAGCACCACCTCAGCGTAACTCGTCAGCTCGATGGAGCGTTCGGCGTGGGAATGATTCGTCAGAGTGACTCGTCGCACTTCGACGTCGTCTTCCGGCGAAACGCAGATTTCGGTGTGGATTTCCAGGTCACTTCGACGCTGGCGAAACTCGGCCTTGGCTTCGGTAAAGATCGCCTCGTAATCTTCGGCCGACCGCACAGCCGGCTGATAAGCGGCGGACCAGAATTCTCCGGACGCAATATCGCGGAGGTAAATGAAGGTTCCCCAGCAATCGCGCGTAGCATCCTCACGCCAACGAGTGACCGCCAGATCACGCCAGCGGCTGTATCCGCCTCCCGCGTTACTGACCACAAGGTGGTAGCGGCCGTTTGAGAAGAGCTGAACTTCCGGCACAGGCAAAGCGGGACTGTTGAAGACGCGCATTTCTTCTGACGATGAATAGCAAATGGCAAATAGCAAATAGCAGATTGCCGGCGATTCCGAGACGGTAGCGGTCCGGCGGCTGCCGGATCCCGTTATGTCCCTAACTCTTCTAGGCGTGAAAACTCGACGGAGCCGCTGGCATAGCTCCGCCAAAAGGGCGCAGTCGCCATCGTGCAAGATGACGAGATCGAGAGACAATAGAGTTAACGCCCCAGATACAGTTGCGTCTCGTAAAGAAACCGGATCGAGCCGTTCGCTGTGAACTGATCGAAGAGGGCGTTGCAGGCTTCGATCAACTCTTTGTGGCCTGGCTCACCTACGAGCGGCACATACGAGGAAGAAATGAGTCGTCCTAGAAATTCCTCTCGGGTGAGGAACTGATGGTTTGGGAACGTAAATGGCTCCAGCGAACCATCCGACAAAAACGCCTGGATGTCGGCCGGAGCAACCCTTCGCGGCAAGCAATCGGAATACCCGGGAACGAATCTGGTGAGGAGTTCATCGTATTGTTCCATCAATGGATCGTGCCGGGCGCGGTCATTCCAAATCAGCGCGATGAGTCCTTGCGGACGAAGGATCCGATCGAATTCGATTCGACATTTTGCTCGATCGAACCAATGAAAAGATTGACCGCAGGTCACCGCGTCGACAGAAAACGAACGTAGGTTTGTGTTCTCCGCGGTGCCATCAACGCTGCGAAATGCGTGGTGTCCGGATAACTGACGCTCGGCCGCTTCGCGCATCGGCTTATTTGGTTCAACTGCCACGACCTGATAACCGAATTGGAGCAACTGGTCCGACAGAATCCCCGTTCCTGATCCGATATCAGCGACCGCGGCCGGCCGCGGTATCTTGTCTACCAGGAAACTCAGCAGCGCGTTTGGATAACGCGGACGATAACGGGCATACTGTTCTACCCGATCACTGAAACGCTCGGTGGAAGATTTCATCAAACCACGAATGCACGCGTTTGGATAGGAATGAAACCACGAATGGATCCGCCTTCGCTGATCCTCGCGCAACAAGCGTTGATCGGCAAAGCTACGGCGGACAGGCTGCGAATGGGCGACCGCGCGGGTAGGGCGTGTCTCTCCGAGACCGCCGGATCACCGGCAAACCATCGCCCCGTTTGGCCCAATGCTTTTGCGTCTAGCAACGGTTCTCGGCCTAACAGGGTGCAGCTACGTCAACGAAGTGACGCGCAAATTGCTCCTCAACCTACTGCCGGATTCGAAATCGGCTGAATCGCGCGTCGTCCGGTTATTATGACACTGGGAACCAATCATAGCGGATGGCGACTGCGGTTTGTGGAGGTTTAAGGCCAGCAGCTTCGCGCGAGTTTTCAGACCAGGCAGAACTTGAGATCTAACAGGACAGTCGCCGCTACCAATTTCGCGTTCCGCATCTTGTTGGCGGCAAGAGAGCGACTTGGGGGTGGTTGGTCGAGGCAGGAGAAGCGACGCAAAACACACCGAGCCTTCCCATCCGCTACCGGCGTTGTCGGCGCTGACGGCGCTCTCGGCGTTATTCCTGAAGGGTTGGTGGACAACGGTTCGGATCACGAATCTATTCGCAGACGATGTGGCGCTTGATCCTGCTGATCATTACTTGTGCTCTAAGCAGTGCCAGGGCTGACGAAACTGTCGTTGATCCGATCGCCGACTACTTATCGATGAATGTTCCTGACCGCGTCGAAAATGCCGGTCGATTGTTAGTGTTGAAACGAGTGGAAGTGGACATGGAAGGAAACGGAAAGCCGATCGTTTTTGTCGGAACCTGGTATCGAAAATCGGGGCCCAACACCTGGCTCTGGGTCGCCTATGCTCCGGTGGCGGGCGGATTCCAGCGTCTTACCGATTCTGACGTGCTGATCGATTTCTCTGATATTTATGTCGGTCCAATTCCGGCCTTGCACCGTAGCGGCTTAGTTCAGGCTTACAGCCTCGAACTAGACAATCAGGATCGCGACCAATCGAACATGATCAGCGATCTCGAATACTATTTTGTGGATCACGGTAAGCTTGTGCAACAAGGAGTCGGAGCCTTGGATCGTGATGAGCCCGATCAAAAAGCGACATTCGACTTTTTTTTTGGACCTAAACGAACAGTCTCAGCTACGCCAAACATTACTTCCTATTCGGTGGGCGAGTTAGTTCAGCGGGGATATCATCTGCCGAATTGGGCGAAAGGGCAGTAATCAATTTCCGGAATCCAGATGCAAACAGCGGGGCGTGAAAACCCGAAATTCGTAATCCGAAGTCGAAAAGTGAAGTTACAAATAACAAATTATTTACTTTTGCAACCGCTGATTCGGCCTTAACGTTAGGAGAAGAGGGTAAGTCACTATGAAAAAACACCTGTTATTTGCCTTAGCTATGCTTGGTTCCACTGCAGGCGGGGCTTTTGCTCAGGAATTTACGAATGTCCCGAAGGTTGCGCCGCAAGCGATCCCCCCTCGTCCGGCCATTGAAGAGGGCTCCAATTCAAGTATTCTCCACAAGGTCTTTACGGCACCGCGCAAGTATCAACTGGTGAACCCGGGAGCTCCTGCTACCTACGGTAGCGGCCAACAAGTGGTGTCGGCTGATTCGCGACTTACGAGCGGGAGACCTGCAACAGATCCGCGAGAAACGAGCGGGAAACCTGTATTATATTGGAGGGTGCTCTCGTTCGCATTCTAACCGCACTCGCGGAGGCGGTTTTGATGAAAGGTCGGTCATTCCGGCCTTTTTTGTTGTCCGAATGAGCTGCTGTGCGATCGAATAGCCGCAAAAAATACGCCTGCTCGTGCTTCCGCATCGATGGACGCAATTCTTGCGAATTGCTTCACCAAATTACCGAGAATAGGTAAAATCGATTCACGAACAGCGCGAGGTTTTACGTCGAAGCTGGAGTGCTTAATCTCTTTTTGCCTTTGTGTTGCAGCGCGTCAGAATATTGTTTTTTGCGAGGAATTTCCCCTCACCAACCACCAATCACGTTCTCTCCAGTCCCTTTTGGCTGCGGCTACGACGCGATCTTCGCCCTCTTTCGTCGCTATGGAAACCCCGACGGTTAGCGTGTTTTGCGCGACATTTCTCAAACCAGAAATGTGGCATGTTTATCGACAGGTCGTCGGTCCGACCGGGCTGAAAATAACAGTTCACGCATTTAAACGAGAAAACGCCGATCGCTTTCCTTATCCCGACCTGTTTCTAGTTCCGAGATCGCCATATCGGTGGGTACGGCGGGTTTGGCATGTTCAGATCTGGCACAGCCCTCAATTAGCACTTCCCAGCGAGTGTCGAGGCTTGTTGCACTCATTGATCAAGCAAAAGTCTGACCTGGTACATATTTATTTCGGGAACAACGGGATCTTTTGGTTACCATTTATCAGAAGGAGCCCAGTACCGGTCATCGTCTCTTTTCATGGAGCCGATGTGCAGGTCGGTCTGAGCTCGCCAGTTGCTGATCTTCGATTGCGTGAGCTTTTTCAGCGTGCTGCGCTGGTGTTGGCGCGATCCGAATCTTTGGCTGAAGCCCTCAAAGAAAGAGGCTGTCCTCCGGATAAAGTGGAGGTGCATCGGACTGGAATTCCGCTCGAACTCTACTCGTTCCGACATCGACCCAAGCCGCCGGGAGATGCTTGGCGCCTCGTGCAGGCGTGTCGATTGGTCGAAAAGAAAGGTCTCGGAGTGACGCTCCGAGCTTTCGCGAGGTTTCAAAAGCAGTTTCCCGCTGCAACGCTGACAATTGCCGGAGATGGGCCGCTTCGGCGCCAACTCGAGGCGCAACGCAATCAGCTGGGGATAACGCCAAACGTGGTCTTTACCGGGTTCCTTGATGCTGCAGCGTTGGCTCAGCTTTTTTTTTCCAGCGACATATTCGTGCATCCGAGTGAACTCACGAGCGAAGGGAACCGGGAAGGTGTGCCGAATAGCCTGTTGGAAGCGATGGCCACCGGTCTGCCTTCGGTCGCAACCCGGCACGGTGGAATTCCCGAGGCGATTAGCGACCGGGTCAGTGGCCTTTTGGTGGACGAGGCGGATCCGGAGGCATTGTTCCGTGCCTTGGAGGAACTCGCCCGTGACGATCGCTTGCGCGCCTCGTTGCCAACAAATTCAATCACGCCGAGCAGATCAAGAAGCTGGAAAGTATTTACCTGCGTGTGATCAAAGCTGCAGCGCCTTCAGCGCGATGATCGCCACAATTCTCATGCCACCGGGAAAGGCTTCGTTGGACTGTTCTGCGGTCCGGGACGGACCGCCCTATCCTCGCGGGGGAATGTCTCTACTAAATATCGCGCTGAAAGCGCGCTACTTCCACTCAATGCCGATCGGTAGGAGTGCGTATATGCCCTGCGGATCGTTGAGATGAGTCAGATTGCCTAGTTCGACCTCAAGGGCTTTGAGTTCGCGATTGATGGGATCGAGTTTCGACACCGGTGGACGTTCGTTGCCTTTGAAGAGCTCCTTCAGTTTCTCGTTCAGATCTTTTCTTGCCGGATACTCGGTAATCTTTGGATTATCGCCGAGGTTAGCCAAGGTCCCGGCATAGGAAATCGCGGCCTGGAGTCCACCAATCTCATCGACCAGATGCAGCTTGATCGCCTGGCTCCCTGACCAAACCCGTCCCTGTGCGATCTCCTTCACGGCATCGACCGGCAGGTGTCTCGCATCCGAAACGCGGTGCAGGAAATCATCGTAAATCTGGTCGATTGTTCGCTGGAACACAGCTAGCTCAGCGTCTGTTTTTGGCCGCGAAATGGTGAAAAGATCGGAGTATGGCGAGGTTTCAATCGGGTTCCAGAAAACGCCATTGTCATTAGCTAGCTTTTGCACGTTCGGGAACAAACCAAATACGCCGATGCTGCCGGTGATCGTTCCTGGTTCCGCAAAAACCCGGTTCGCGACGGTCGAGATCCAGTAGCCGCCGGATGCGGCGACAGTTCCCATTGAAACAACGACCGGCTTCACTTTTTGAGTCGACTCCAATTCGCTACGGATGACCTCGGACGCTAAAGCGCTGCCACCTGGACTGTTTACGCGCAAAACGATCGCCTTGATATCTGGATCAAATCGAAATTTGCGAAGGGCCCTAGCCTGTTTATCGCCACCCACCGTGCTCGAATCTCCTTCGCCGTCCACGATTTCACCTTCCGCATAAACAACTCCGACCTTGGATCCCTTTTCCGGAGTTCGAAGTCGACCGTCGAAAGCCGCCAGGTAATTGGCTACTGTGACCTGGCGAAAGGTATTGTTCTTACTATCTTCCGCGTATTTCTGCTTCAGTTCGTCCATCACCGCAGTGAGTGGTTCCAAACTAGTGACGAGCTTTTGTTCGAGGGCGGTCTTGGCATCAATGAGACCCTTTTGTGCAATCAGCTGTTGCACCGTTCCCGGGTTGATCCCTCGAGCTTGTTCAATTCCGGTGGTGATTTCGCTCCAAAAATCGGACAGTAACGCTTGCACCTGCTCGGTATTACCGCCGACTTGTACTTTCCCTGTTTGGAGACTTGGATCCCGATCCCAAATTTCTTAAGCAAGGAAGCGAACCGAAGCTGCTCCGACACAAGTCCGGTCACAGCCATTCCTTCTTCGGGGTTGAGATAGATTTTATCCGCTACCGAAGCAACGTAATAGGTTCGGGTAAGAGGTACGACCAGGTGAGCATATACGAGCTTCTTCGATTGCTTAAAACGGAGGAGCGCTTCGCGGATTTCGCGGAGCGCCGCTAACCCGGATGAATAGCTGACCGGCGTTACGTTTCCGGTCAGGAAAATCGCGGAGATCCGATCGTCAGTGGCAGCCAGGGAGATACTACGCAAGACTTCCCGTAGCGTAACGCGCTGATTTTCCTGACCCGATAGCTCTGAGATCAGCTCTGAGGTGTTGAATTCGGCCGGAGCGTCAGAGATCGGCACGGAAAGGTCGATCACCAGCACACTCTTATTTTCTACGGTAGGTCCTTTATTGCTCGATCCAATCA
>WNFJ01284229.1_pt1 | contig 12499 bp, 12 predicted proteins | sample 5400461 | NCBI WGS metagenome assembly WNFJ01 (sample SAMN13153349, study PRJNA577476) | soil metagenome | isolation source: 115 cm saprolite on Douglas fir-dominated hillslope | place: USA:California | collected 2013-09-17 | reverse complement strand
CTCTTCCAATCGTACGGCTGGAAGAGTCCACAACTTCCGCCGCAGTGCAGGTCGGGTTGTCGCGCCGAACACGCTTGTCAACCGACGCGGCCTGGCAGGTCAGCGGCGGCGCCGACCAGGCCTCCCGCAATTCCGTTCCGCTCGTCCACGGCGGAAGGCTGCGCGCCCAGCTGAGCCACTCGCTCACCCGTGTTGACCAGCTTGACGGGGAGCTATCCGGGTTCGACAGCCGGTACTCCAACGGTCGGCGGGTCAGCGTTGGGAACGCGCTGATCGGCTGGGGCACGATGCTGACGCGCGGAGGAACACTCCTGCTGGGGGCCGGGCCCTCGGTCGGGCGAGGCGTCGATTCGAACGGCAGGGCCCTCAACTCGCTGTTGTACGTCGCCCGCGCCGACCTGGTTCTCTCGCCCGTCGCGCTTGGGACACGCGGCCTTTCCCTCTCAGTGCGCGCGGCGGCGGAGCCGGTCGGTGACCTGCTCAGCGGTGATCTCACCGAACGCGGCGGCATCACCCTCGGCGTTGCCATCGCCGCGGCGCGCGACCTGACGCTGAACATCCGCACGTCGGGCAGCTTGGCGCTCACCTCTGGGGTTTCGGGTGCTTCCGGCACCGTCCGCGGCGACCGCTACGGAGTAGGAGAGCTCAGCGCCGTTTGGGCCGTCGCGCGGCAGATCGACGCGTCAGTGGGCGCTCGAGGCTCTTGGCTCAGTCGTCCCGTCGGCGGCCTTCCCCATGCACAATGGGTTGCCTTCGTCGCCCTCACCTTCTATCCGTTCCGGCGCTAGGCGATCCGGGTATTTCCGAAAGTCCTCGCGCTCGCGCGGGCAGCGGCGAACGGTCGCTGTCGCGCCCATCCTTATCTATGGTAGGCAGTTATCTATGTGTGGAATCGCTGGGATCATCGGTCGCCTCGATGCGCGCAATCGCGACGCCGTGCGGAGAATGAGCGACGTGATGGCCCACCGCGGGCCGGATGGGGAAGGCTTCTGGGAGTCGCCACCCGACGAGCTCGGAAACGGCGTCCTGCTCGGGCATCGACGGCTTGCGATCCTCGATCTGTCTTCAACCGCCGCGCAGCCGATGAGCGACCCGCTGACCGGCCAGGTGATCAGCTTCAACGGCGAGATTTACAACTTTCAGTCGCTGCGCGATCGGCTGCAAGCGAAGGGCCATGCCTTCCAATCTACCGGCGATACCCAGGTGATGCTGCGCGCGATCGGCGTTGAAGGCCGTGCCGCGGTGGCATCGCTCCGCGGCATGTTCGCGTTCGCATTGTGGGACCCGAAGAAGCGTGAGTTGCTTCTCGCGCGCGATCCGCTGGGGATCAAGCCGCTCTACTTCGCACGCTGCGCCAACCGCGACGAGGGTTGGTCTTTGGCATTCGCCTCGGAAGTGCGCGCCCTGCTCGCATCCGGGTTGCTGGGCCAGCCCAAACTCAATCCGCGCGCCTCAGCATCGATCGCCTGGAATGGCTTCATCGTCGCGCCAGATACCGCGGTTCAGGGCATCCAGTCGCTGATGCCTGGAGAGCTGCGGGGCTTCGATGGCGCGGGGCGGGAGACCACCAGCGAGGCGTGCTGGACAATCTCGCCGCGTCGCGAGTCTAAACCCCTCGACGAGACCGAGTTAAGCGAGGCGCTCGAGGAGTCGCTGCGCCTGCACCTGATCAGCGATGTGCCGCTAGCGGTCTTCCTCTCTAGCGGCGTCGACTCGTCCTCGGTTGCGAACCTCGCCAAGCGTGCCGCAACCGGCCCGGTACACACCTTCACCCTCTCATTTGAGGACCCCACGCTCAACGAGGCGCCCTTCGCCAGAAAGATCGCGACCGCGATCGGCACCGAGCACCAGGAAGTACTCCTTACCGAGGCGCACTTCGTCGAGCACCTCGACCGGGCATGTCCGAGGCGATCCACCAAGCCGGGTTTACCGTCGCCCTCGTCGGCACCGGAGGGGACGAGCTGTTCGGTGGGTACCCGTCCTTTCGCGAGCTTCCGCTTCTGCAGCGCTGGTCGGAGCGACTCAGTTGGGTTCCGCGCGGAGCCCTGGTCGCGGCGGCGGCACTGTTGTCGTCGCGTCTGACCGGCAAAGCAGGAGCGATCGCGCCGCAGACCCGCTGGGCAAAGCTGCCCGAGATGGTGCGCCGGGCGGACGATCTGTTGTCCCTGTACCAGCTCGCCTACGCGCTCTTTTTGCCAAAGTTCCAGCGCGAGCTGGTGGCGTTGGATGCCGTTGCGCCGTTGGTCGATGGACTGCCCCCGGCGATCCGAACCCTGCTTCAGAAGGAGACCGCCGAGCGTTCAGCCCTCTCGGCGATCAGCGTGATGGAGCATCGGCTGTTTCTAGGCGAGCGGCTGCTGCGCGACAACGACGCCGCCAGCATGGCAGCGTCGATCGAGCAGCGCCTTCCGCTCGTCGACCGGGTGCTCTTTGAGACGGTCGACCGCCTCGACGATGGGCTACGCTATTCGCCGGTGGGTAAAAAGGCGCTGCTTCGGCGGATCGGCTTGCGCGGTCTGGATCCCGCGCTGTTCAATCGGCCCAAGAGCGGATTCGTGCTGCCCTATGACCGGTGGATCCGCCAAGGCCTGAGCAAAGCAATCGATGAGACGATGCGCGACCCGGCGGCGATCTCAGCCGCGGGGTTAAACCCCGAACCGGTGCAACGCCTCTGGCAAGCATTCCGGGACGGTGCGCCCGGCCTGTACTGGTCGCGGATCTGGGCGATCTACGTGCTGATTCGCTGGTGCCACCGGCATGGCGTATTCCGCTAACGGCCGCTGGAGAGCACGACCGACCCGATAAAGAGATCGCGACCGATCAGCTCGACCGTCTTCTGAGCGGCAGCGAGTTTCGTCTTGCGTTTGCGCACGCAAAGCAGCGCCATATCCGCCGCCTGCGCGAGCATGACGCCCAGCGGGTTCGACAGGACCGACTCGATCGTTACCACCACGCGCCACGGATCGCCGGTGGTCGTTGAAACCGCGCGGGTAGAGAGATTGGCCATCAGTTTGAGATCTGCAATTACGCCGCGGATCGCTTCCAGGCCCATTCCCTCCGCGTTCAACACCCTAAGCTCTGGGTCTCCGAGCGCCGCGCCTGCCTTCGCCAGGCTGGCCGCGATGCTGGTAGCAGAGGCCCCTGGATCGGCGGGAACCAGGACCAACGACGACCATTGGTGCCGGTGCACCTCGAGCCAAAGCCGCTGAGCGTCCTCAGACGTGAGCTGCGGCTCGACCGTAGAGCCCGGCCCGGTTCGGGGACGCTTGGATTCGTGCCGCACATTCGGCAACTTACCTAAAGACGCCAAGGGCTGGGCCGGATTCAAACCAGAAAGGCCCGGTTAACTCAAAGCCCGGCCAGTAACAGCGGGTTGAACTCGAGCTCGAGCGCCCTCCTTGCGCAGCGCGGTGCGGGCCAGATGGCGGCCGAGTGTCGGGCCCGTGTAGGCCGTTCCGGCCACAAAGCGAAAGAGCGGGCCGAAGCTAAACGCAGACATTATCCCAACGAAGTAAAGCCCCGACACGGACGACTCGCAGTGTCGATTTAGCCGCGGCGCCCGCTCGATGCGATCGATTCGAGCTCGCAGCTCCTGGCTGAGGAACGGGAGACGGTCCACGTCGACCTCGAAGCCCGTCCCGGCGACGACGTGGTCGGCGCGAAGCTCGAACTCGCCCTTGTCCTGCTCGCGTAGATGCAGCACCACACCACCGTCCTCCGCCCGCGCAGAAATTATCTCGCAACGGGTGCGGACCATGACTTTGCCTTCGACCCGATCGCGGACCCACCATGCACCGGAGGGACAAGACGGGTACGCACGGGTCAATCTTATCCGCGCTGAGTCGGGCATGAAGTGCGGTACCAGCGGGAAATGCTCGATTGCCCAGTTCACTTTTCCGGCGCCGAGAACGCTCAAGGGCTCTCGCAGACGGGCAAGGATTGAGCGCTGAACTGGCGTCTTGGTATGAAAGATCAGACGAGGTTTGCGGACCAGCAGCTGAACCCGAGAACCGCTCTCGTGCAGGAGCGCCGCGGCCTCCAGAGCCGACTGCCCCGCTCCCATGACACAAACATCCTTGCCGGCATATTCCTGGTAGTCCTGATGCTCAGCGGTATGAGAAACCAGCCCGGGCGGAAGTCCTTCGAGCACCGCGGGCTTCCTATGAAAATACCGCAGGCCCACCGCCACCACCACTCGGCGCGCTTCCATGCGTTCGCCGCTCGCGAGGGTGACAAGGAATCCACCCCGGATCCGTTCGATCAGCTGGACATCGACGGACTCGACCTCGGGAACGAGCTTCTTCTGAAGCCACACCCCGTACTCGGAGAACGACTCGATTCTGCACGGCTCACGGTCCTCGAGGCCGCGCTCACGGCACCAGTCCTCGAACCTCACTCTCTCCGGAGTGTCGATGGTAGTCGCGAAAGCGAATGACTTGAGGAATATGCCGCGCGGCATATCCTGCCAAAATCGCATTGGGTGGCCGAAGATCCGAAACGGCACCCGGCGGCGGCGCAGATGGGTGGCGAGTGACAGACCGTAGGGACCTGCTCCAGCGATGAGAACTTCCAAGCTTGTTCCTCCGCGGACCAAAGGCCACCGCCCATACCATACCGTGCCGCTTGGATGCACCTCAATCAATCACTACCTGACGCACGAAGCTGCGGGGGTGACGCGCCAACCGGGCGAAATGATGAAAGGCTTCCAACGACGCGGGCATCCGGTCATTTGGATCGGTTACCGCGTCCACTATCGAGCTGCGGTGGGTCGCCAGAAACCCCCACCATCGCTGCGACTCCTCGGTTGAGATTCTCCCAAACAGCCGTCGGGAGATCAGCTGGAGCTTGAGCTCGAGACTGCGGCAGTAGATTAGGCCTTGATTCCCATTCGAGCTCGAAGCCGACGCGATTCGCCTGCCGAGTCGATCCCAGTGGCCAAGCGCCGCATCGTACGCCAGCAGGGGCAGCGGCAGTCCACGCGCGATGTCGAACGCCATTTGGCCATAGAAGCGCGGGTTGAAGTCGATCAGAAGATAGCTGCCGTTGTCCTCGACAAACTCGGCTTCGAACACGCCCTCGTATCCGATGCTGCGACAGAGGGTGAAAATGCTCGTCACCAGGTCTGGCCGCGGGTCCGCTTCTTCGAAGCAAAGACCCACGCCAAGCTGCCGGGGCTGCTGCAAGATCTTGCGCGAGGCGCGGGTAGCGGCCAACTCGGCGCGCGGACCAATGAAGCCAGTGATCCCGTAAATCCCTTCCGCCTGCGAGGGGAAGTACTCTTGCACCGTCACCCGCGACACAGTTGGATCATATGTGAGCAGGGAGGGATCGTATTTCGTAGCCGATGTGAACTGGGCGTAACTGCGCTGCAGGTCTTGCGGCCGCCAAACCGGCACGCCCTTCGCGTGCGGGCGAAACAGGATCTGCGTCTGTGGCTTGATCACTACTGGAAAGCGGGCGGTGGTGGAGATCTCTGCCAGATCGCTGTCGCTTGCCGGAACCCAGGTGCGCGGCATCGAGAGTCCCGCCGCCTCGGCGGCTGTGCGCAGCCGAATCTTGTTCAGCAACCCGTAGGTCACCTCCGGCGGTGGATGCCGGAGCACGAAGTGCTTCGCGAGTTCGGCGCGGTGGATCGAGTACAGCCAGGCCAGATCGTCGCTGGTCGGATAGAGCACGTATCCCGGCTCGCGGGCGCCAAACTCACGAAGCCAGTGGATGAACCGAGAGGGATTGGACGGATCAGGGCACCGGACGCGGCGGGCCGCGAAGCGCGACCAAACCGCCGGCACCAACGGATTGCCATCCGCGACCGTAACCGAAATTCCCGCAGCGCCTAAGCAACGCACGGCCGCGAGCGTGCCGTGGTATGCGGGCATGGGGAGCAGTACTGGACGTTCGCGGACGATTGGGGGATCACCGATCTCGTTCACATCCAGAACGCAATTGTCGAGCTCAGCCGGTGTCATCTTTTGAACGGTGTGGGCGGTCGCCTTCACAGGCTGGGGCGCCGGTGGGCGGCACTTGAATGTACATCAGGTTCGATTGAGGGTTCACCTGGAGTGGATTTCGAGGAGCGGCAATGTGACACGCGACCCCGGTCACGTGTTCATTCATTTATGCCGCACCTGCATTGTAGTACGGCGTCCCTGCGCCTCAAAAGTCTCGCCCTAGCTGCCCGGGCCAGCGGCGGGCCGCGGCGCATGTCTACGGCATTCAAGGTGGCCGCTCCTCACCTCGCCGCACAGGCAAGTATCGATGACCACGCTGGTTGGCGGTCTGTCACATCGAAGTTTGTAGACTTTGGCTTTCCGTGATGGCAGAGAAAAAGCGCCGGCCGAAAACACGAGAGGGGCTATGCAGGGAATTCGCGGGTTACCGTTTCTTTCAATGCGGTGGATGCGGATCAGCGAGCTGGTTCTCGCCGTCGCGCTTATTTCGATCCCGTCGCAGGCGCAGGTGCATTCGGAGCCACAGGAGCCCGCTGTTGCCTTCCCGCTGAGACCAAGTGCGAATCAGCGATACTTAGTGGACCAAAACAATCTACCCTTCCTGATCGCCGGCGATTCTCCACAGTTCCTGATCCTGCACCTCTCGGTGGAGGAGGCCGACTTCTACATGGCCAATCGGCAAGCAATTGGCTTCAATACGCTGTGGATCACTCTAGTCACCGAGTCTGTGGGCGGTGCCACCTACGATGGCATTCCCCCATTTACAGTCCTGGGAGACTTGGCAACGCCGAATGAGTCCTATTTCGTTCGCGCGGACGACATGATTCGCCTTGCAGCGCTCCACAACCAACTTGTTATTCTGGATCCAATCGACACCATACAGTGGCTCGACGTGTTGCGCAGTAATGGTCTCACCAAGGCGCGGGACTACGGACGCTACTTAGGAGCTCGCTATCAGAACTTCGACAACATAGTCTGGATGAGCGGCGACGACTTCCAGTGGTGGAGTGACGTGATTGATGACGCACTCGTTCAGGCGGTGGCTCTCGGCATCAAAGACAACGATTCACGACACATTCATACGATTGAGTTGACGCCACAGAGTGGTTCTCTCGACGACCCGGCTTGGGCTCCGATCATTACTCTGAACGCTTCCTATACTTACGCACCCACCTACGCGCAGGTAATATTCGATTACAACCGTCCGAACTTCATCCCGACCTTCATGGTCGAGGCGAATTATGAGTTTGAAAACAATACAGGACAGGAGCTTGGCACCCCACAGGTCCTTCGCCTTCAGGAGTACCGCGCTCAACTGAGCGGCGCTGCAGGTCAGCTTTACGGTAACGGATACATTTGGGCGTTTGACAATCAGTGGAGGTCGTTTCTCGATACTCCAGGAGCAGCTCAGTTTGGTTATTTCAAAAGCCTGTTCGCACCACGCCGATGGCATGACCTCATACCGGATCAGACACATGCCTTGGTCATTGCTGGCTATGGCACCTTTACTGATACCGGTACCAACCTCGCCAGCGATTATCTGACCGCAGCCATCACCCAGGATGGAGCTCTCGCGATCGCCTATATGCCCAGCCTTCGTACGATCACCGTAGCGATGTCGAGGATGAGCGGCCCCACCACCGCTCGTTGGTACGATCCGGCATCGGGAATGTTTCAATCAATATCCGGATCGCCGTTTCCCAACGTCGGAACTCGCGATTTCACACCGCCGGGTCCAAACAGCGATGGAAACGGCGATTGGGCGTTGGTGCTTGAGTCACAGTAGCGGCGCTCGGGGCTCTCCCTGTCGGGGCTCTTACGCTGAGCCCTCCGGTCGCCGGAGGGTGGCACGCCGCTGGACGCCAAGCTTGAAGACAATGAGCCCTGCGTGAGTCGAGGAGACAGGATTCGCACTGGCGTCCGCTGTTTCCGCACATTCGCTCGATGAACTGTCCCTCCTCCGTTAGTCTGGGCTACAGTGCCGGTCTGCCCATCCTCGGCCAACAGGGGCACGTTAGTTGAAGCGCAAAAGGATCAGGTTTTTCGGGAACTTTGGTACCCAAAATCTCGGCAATGAATACACGCTGCAGGCGATCATCCACAATGCTCGCAAATACCTGCCTGATGCAGAACTGAGCTGTATTTGCCCAGGTCCGGAAGAGGCGGCCGCACAACACCACATCCCTGCGGTCCTGATGTCCTATCGCTACTCCCAGGAGTTCAAATCCAAGTCGGAGAGCCGCCGGAACACGGCGATCGTGAGACTGTTGAGACGCGTGCTGATCCGCTTTCCTCTTGAATTCGTTGAATGGGCCCGAGCCTTCAAATCGATGCGCGGTACCAGCATGTTGGTGATGACCGGGACGGGGATGCTGGGAGATTTTGGAATCGCACCCTTCGACTTGCACTATCAAATCCTCAAATGGTCGATCGTCGCGAAATTGATTCGCTGCAAGGTCCTCTTCGTCAGCATCGGGGCCGGGCCAATTGCACATCCGCTGAGCAGATGGCTCATCAAACGCGCGATCTCATTCGCTGACTACCGCTCATACCGAGACACTTTCTCGCGGGACTACCTGGCGAGCATAGGTTCCGATACCATCAAGGATTTCGTTTATCCCGATTTGGCATTTAGCCTCCCTCCAGAGCCCGCCGCCTTTCCCAAAGCAGGAGGAAACTCGCGGGCGATCGGCCTCGGTCTGATGGACTACTATGGCCAAAGAATGGAGCAGGACGAAGCGACGTACCGGAGCTACTTGGACAAGGTAACCAGTTTCTTGGCTTGGTTGCTCGAACGTAAGTACACCGTCCGCTTGCTGATTGGCGACTTGTCTTATGACCAGCGAATCAGACGAGATGTGCTGACGATGCTGCAAGCCCGAGGGGTGAAGTATGAGAGACAGCAGATCATCGACGAGCCATTGTCATCGGTTCGGGAGCTCATTGCGGCGCTGGCAGCAACTGACATCGTCGTTGCCACCCGCTTTCACAACATCGTATTCGGCTTGATGCTCGGCAAACCAGTGCTCGCGATTTCGTATCATGAAAAGATCAAGTCTTTGATGTCCGGAGTGGGACTGGCCGAGTATTGCCAAAGCGTTGACCAATTGGATACGAGCATGCTGGTGCAACAGTTCATCAAGGTGGAGCAGAGTGCCGAACTCCTTAAGCCCGCGATCGAGCAGAAGTTAGAGGAGTATCGTCGGGCTCTCGACCAGCAATACCGACAGATCTTCAGTGATCGCTGCGCGGAGTCGAAGCAGCCAAGCGGCAATGGCTAAGGAAACGCTGGAGCGGCTGGCAAAGCTGCGGGTGTTCGGCAAATCTCCGATCGGCGCTTACCTGCGCCTCAACGAGTGGATTTGGAATCGCGTTCCCCGCTCGATGAGGGCTCTTCGCCCGATCACTTCCTACGGTCATTTGTTGCATTCCTTGGTGCTGCTGCATGGCGAACGACAAATGTATCTGGGCACTCTCTTTCTCAGGAACCGCCCCGAGCTGGAATTGATCCGACGGCTTTCGAAGCTCAAAGCCAAGGACCGCCGTCTGAAGATCGCCGTCCTCGGCTCCAGCAACGGAGCCGAGGTCTACTCCGTCATGTGGGCAATACGTTCGATGGACCCAAGCCTCAACGTCGCGATCGAAGCGGTAGATATTTCAACCGAGGCCTTGAAGGCCGCGGAGCGAGGCGTTTATTCAATGGGAGTTTCTGACTTGGTCCGGGAGCCGGTTCTCGAATTGATGATGGACCGGGAACGGCAGGAGATGTTCGACCGCGAGGGAGATGAATTCAGAGTGAAGCCGGCGATCAAGGAAGGGATCCGCTGGCATCTTGGCGATGCCGCCTCTTCAGAGATCCTCGACGGTTTGGGACCGCAGGACATTGTGGTGGCGAACCGCTTCCTTTGTCATATGTCTCCGCTCGACGCGGAGAGATGCCTTCGCAACATCGCACGACTGGTTGCTCCGGGCGGATATCTCTTCGTTTCTGGGGTCGACCTGGACGTTCGAATGAAGGTCGCAAAGGAGCTTGGCTGGAAACCCTTGTCGGAGTTGTTGCAAGACATCCACGAGGGCGACGCCACCCTGACGGTGAGCTGGCCATTTAAATACTGGGGCCTGGAACCCATCGACAAAAGAAGACCGCACTGGAGAATCCGTTACGCCTCGGTCTTCCAGGTAGGGGAACAGACCCTCGGCGGGGCTACCACGGCCTATCCTGGCCACTGAGGATTTTGGTAGGCACCGTCGAAGTGATGGGTCGAAGTGGTCGCCCATCGGCTTCCTCCCCAGCACGCCGGTCTGGTTCTTCACCAGCACCGGTAAGACCTTCTTCTCAAAACTACTCACCGCTTGAGATGGTGATTGGGCTTTGGTGCTTGAATTGACTACGGACGTGCCCGTTGGCTCGATGCGTTGAGGATGCCCGCAACCGCCACGATGTCCGGCACCCAAGGTCAGTCTTTTTTCGCCTCCTGAAGGCCGCGTTCGACCCCCGATCCTCGAAAGGCCTCCGATTCTGTGACCCGTGGACGTTGCTTTGTCGAAGGTTATGTTGAGGGAGGCCGACGTAGCAGCAAGTAAGCGGCGGATAGGAGGCAGTAGATATGGCAGAGCTAGTCAGGAGAAGCGAGCTGGATCCCTCTCTCACGCGCTGGGATCCACTACTTTGGGACCCGTTCGAGATGATGAGGGACTTGAGCACCTGGGATCCCTTCCAACGGATGTTGGCGCCTTGGTCAGGGCGAGATCGGTTTGTGCCCAGCTTCGAAGTCCGAGAAACGCCTGACTCATACCTGTTCAAGGCTGACTTGCCCGGAGTCAAAGAGGAGGACCTCGACATTTCGGTTACGGGCAATCGCCTGACCATCACCGGCAAGCGACAGGAGGAGGAGAGGCAGGAGGGCGAGACCTATTATGCAGTCGAGCGATCCTACGGCAGCTTCAGCCGCACGTTCACGCTGCCCGAGGGATGCGATCTTGATCACGTGAAGGCCGAACTGAACCAGGGCGTGCTGACCTTGGTGGTTCCAAAGAAGGAGGCGATCAAGTCGAAGCACATCTCGCTGCGGACCCTCAAAGAGGGAATCAAGGAAGGCGTTGAGAACATCAAAGAGAGCGTCGAGAGTCTCAAGGAGAAGGTCGCAGGTAAGGTTAGGTCCTAGGGCGCTCGCAAATGAGGTAAACGCCGTCGATCGGCCGTTGCTGGCCTCGGCGGCGTTATCATCGCGCGTTGATCAGATACCGAGCATTCCTGGCCTAGCCCAGCCATTGAGGATTTTGGTACGTACCGTCGAAGTGGTGGGTCGTTTTATAGAGCTCGTGCTTTCCTTGCTGCGCGAGGCGAGCGCTCTTGGCCAGAATCGCCTGCACTTCACCTTCTTTCAGGGGTCGAAAACCACGAGCCGCCTTGAGAGCCTGCTCGAGGATCGGCATTGAGTCGCAGCCGGTAATCACCGTGCTGGTCGGCAGATTCATTGGGTAGTGCAGGCATTCGATAGCAGTCACCGCTCGAGTGTCGAGAATGAAGTGATCGCCCATCGGCTTCATCCCAAGTACGCCGATCTGGTTCTTCACGAGCACCGGCAAGACCTTCTTCTCGAAACTCTCGTAGTGAGCATCCATGACATTGAGCGGCATCTGAACCGTGTCGAATTGAAATTGATGCTGCTCAGCCACCTGCAGCATCTTCAAATGAATGTCCGGGCTCTTGTGGCCGGTGAACCCAATATATCGGAGCTTCCCCGCCTTTTTGGCCTCGAGCACTGCTTCCATCGCGCCACCTGCCGCGAAGATACGCTCGGGATCGCTCATCCGGATGATCTCGTGGAACTGCAGAAGATCCACGTGATCGGTCTTGAGCCGAGCGAGCGATTCGTCGATCTGCCGAGCCGCCGATTTCTGGTCGCGCCCGTCAATTTTGGTCATCAGGAAGGCTCGTTGGCGGTACCCGTCCTGGAGGGCCTTGCCCATCCGAATCTCGCTTTGCCCATTGTTGTAGTCCCAGCAGTTGTCGAGAAAATTGATGCCGTTGTCGATCGCAGCCCGGATGATTCGAATGCTCTCGGACTCCGAGAGCTCGGGTTTTCCGAGGTGAAATCCCCCGATGCCGACCGTGGAAACTTTTTCCGCCGTGCGACCGAGCGTCCGCCGCGGCACCTCCCCTTTGCTCTCCGCGGCACCCGCGGAAGAAGGCAAACCAGTCAGGATTGCGGCGCCGACGCTCATTTCGATGAAATGTCTGCGGGTGACATCTGACTGTTGGAGATCGCCGACCTCCGTTCCTACTCCGTCGAGTCTTGCAACGCTCATATCTCTTCTCCATCGCGCTTCCGCGCTGATCGTCTTTTCTCTAACGGTCCCAAACCTCGAGGGCGAGGTGTCGCTGCGCAGCGGTTCAATTCAATGCAGTTCGACACGTCGGGTGGAAAAGTTTCCAGATTGAGTCCGTCGTTGCGCAACGCAATGACTCATGAGAAGAGGATTCGAGACGACTCCGTGACACGAGTGATTCTCGCTTTGGACGTTTTTCTGGCCGTGCTCTTCGGCGT
>WNFJ01540628.1_pt2 | contig 12500 bp, 13 predicted proteins | sample 5400461 | NCBI WGS metagenome assembly WNFJ01 (sample SAMN13153349, study PRJNA577476) | soil metagenome | isolation source: 115 cm saprolite on Douglas fir-dominated hillslope | place: USA:California | collected 2013-09-17 | reverse complement strand
TACGGGGGCTCCGGACCACCTGCTCCCCCTCGAGCCGGTCGGCGGTCCGGGTGTATCGCTCGACCGCGAGGGTGTCGCGTCCCAGCCGGACGAGGAACTGTCCCGTCTGGCCCGCGAGGGCGGCCGGAAGGGGAAACGCGAGCAAAGCGATCAGGAGACTCGACGGTTTGGCGCTCATGGCTATTTCCTCGTGAAGGGGATCGAGACGCGCGTCGTCTCCCAATCGATTCGGATGACACCCCCGTTGCCCTGTGGAAGAACGGCGATCGTCAGCTGCTCCACCGGCCGCGGCAGCGACTCGGTCTTCGCGTCGACGCGCACGAAATCCGAGTCCGCCGCGTAGTCGGTGCCCCACAGCGGGGCCCGGGTCGGGAGCGTGCAGGCCTCACCCTCGCAGGGCGCCTTGGTCTGCTTGTTGAGGATCAGCTTCCAGCCGGTGGGTGCCGGAAGGGTCCACAGGGTGTAGGCGCCCTTGGGGATCGAGGTTCCGCCCATCACGAGGTCGGCGGACGTCGTGAAGCGCGTGGCGAAGTTCCCTCCGGTGCGCCACACCTTGTTCCACGAGACGATGTCGCCGAAGATCTTGCGGCCGCGCATGGCGGGGCGGCCGTAGTCGACGGTGATGTGGGCGCCGCCGACGTCGACACGCACCGAGTCCGGAGGAGAGAGCTGGCCGAGAGGTCGATTCCCGAATGCCGCGGCGAAGGCGTCGAGGTCGAGCGTCGGCACGCGGGTGACCACCACCTTCTGCGTCGTGAGCCGGCCGTCCACTCCGAGGATGCGCCCCGCGGCATCGACCTTGAAGAGGGTAGGGGCGTCGCCCTCGAACGCGACGCCCATCGAGTCGCGCGTCGGGAACGTCACCGAGAGATCGAACGTGTTGGTGCCGCCGAACCCGAGCACCGTAACCTTCACCGGCGACCCGCCGAGCATCCGGGCTCGCCGTCCGGTCTGATCGTACAGGGCGTAGCAAAAGTTAATGAAGGGCAGGGCGCCCCGCCCGTCCGGGGTGGCCACGTGCGCCGTGGTCGTCTGGCCGTTGCGCGTCAGGTCCACGAACGCCTCGTCGTTCGTGTAGCGCCCCACGGCGTGGATCGGCGAGACGTCGGACGCCACGACGGGCTTGTTGTCGAGCTCGATGTGGCTGATCAGGCCGTCGGCGCCGAGCGTGGCGACGAAGTGCCGGGAGATCACGGGCGCCCGGTCGCGCATGACCATGTCGTCCACCAATCGGTCGGCGGTGCGGGTGTAACGCTCGATGCCGATTGTGTCTTTGCCGAGCGTGATGACGAACGCCCCGCTGTCGGGCGCTTGCAACGCGACGGCGAGCAGGTACATCAGGAAATGCATGGGGATCTCCGAGTGGTCATTTCACTCGAATCGATTTGACTTCGTCATTCTGCGCAATCTTGTTGACCACGTCCTGTCCCTTGGTGACCTGTCCGAAAACGGTGTGGACTCCGTCAAGGTGCGGCTGGCCGGTGTCCTTCCCGGCGTGGGCCATGGACAACGTCCCCGCGACGTGCTTGTGAACGTTCTTCTGGGTCTCGCACTTGATGGTGTAGCCGGGCCCGCCGGTGCCGACGCGTCCCTTCCCGGTCTTCGAAATCGGGTCACCACCCTGAATCATGAAGTTCGGGATCACGCGGTGAAACGTGGTGCCGTCATAGAATCCCGAGTTCGCGAGCTTCTCGAAGTTCGCGACCGTGCCGGGCACTTCGTCGGCGAACAGCTCCACGTCGATTCTGCCCTTCGCGGTCTCGAAAACGGCCTGTTTGTTCGGCATCATCACTCCAGCGAGAGGTTTTCTTCCACTTGTGCCAGGGTCTTCATCCCCACAATCACGAGCGACACCGCCTCGTTGTCCAGCACGAACCGGAGCGCCAGCTGCGCCGGCTTTACGCGCTCCGCCACGGCCGTGAGCTGCGCCACATAGGGGCGCGGCATGTGGGCGCGAATGTCGCCTTTGTCCCACGTGCTGTCGCGCCCGTACTTCCCAGCGAGCAGGCCGTTGGCGAGCGGTTCGCGTGCGATCACACCCACGTTGGACGCCCGGGCGACGACGAAGAAGCGGTCTTCCGCCTCGCGCCGCACCAGGTTGTACACGATTTGGACCGTATCGGGTCGCGTCACTTCCACGGCGGCGAGTCCCTCTTCGGGGGGGTGGACCGACACGCCGTAGAACCGGATCTTGCCTTCCCGCTTCAGGTCCTCGAGCACCAGGTACGTGTCCGGGTCGGCGATCAGGCCGAGCGCGGGGTTGTGAAGCTGCAGCAGGTCGATGTAGTCGGTGGCGAGACGTCGCAGCGATTGCTCGACGGCAAATCGCACGTACTCGGGAGAAAAATTGGCATCGTGGGTCACCGGCAGCGGGACGTCCGGCGCGAGCTCGCCGACCGGCCGGCCGACCGCCTCGGCGATCCGGCCCAGGAGGAGGGGGTTCACGGCCCGATTGTAAAAATTGCCGCCGACCTTGGTGGCAACGACCACGCGCTGGCGGATTCCCGCGAGGGCCTCGCCCAGGATCTGCTCCGAGTGCCCGTGCCCGTACACGTCCGCCGTATCGAAGAAGTTGCACCCCAGGTCGTAGGCGCGGCGCACGGCACGCAGCGACTCTGCATCATCGGTAGGGCCGTAGGAGTTGCCGAACCGGTTGCCGCCGATGGCCCACGCACCGAAGCCGATGGGGCTGACCGCGAGACCGGTGCGGCCGAGCACTCGACGCCTCACCGCAAAAGGTCCCCCAGCGCCTCGGGAGTGCTCACGGGCAGCGAGCAGGTCGTGCCGACGCACACGGTTGCCGCGGACTGCTCCGCGGTCTTGCGGACCACCACCTTGCGGGGCCGGTAGGCCTGGAGGGCACGGAGATGCATCTCGCACGCCGGCCCCGGACCTCTGGCACCCGACACCTCGACGCGCGTGACGGGGTTCAGGGCCCAATCGACGGCCCGCACGAGCGTCGCGCCGTACAAGGCGAGTTGCAACGCGGCACCGCCGAACGTCGCGAGCTGGCGATCGAGCAGGCGGCGCCACTCGTTGTCGTCCGTGACCGCCCAGAGCCGGCCCAGGACGAGCGCGGCGACACCGTTCGCCGACGGCGTCGGCGAGTCCTGCACCGGCTTGGCAGGCGTCGCGAGGTAGGCCGCACCGGACCGATCGCGCGCCACGTCGAAAAACCCTCCGTGTGCGTCGTCCCAGTGGGCGCGGCCACAGTAGCGCATCACGGCGATCGCGCGGGTGAGCCAGGCCTCGTCACCCGTGGCTTCCCAGGCGTCGAGAAACGCCGCCGCCGCGTGGACGTTGTCTTCCAGCAGCCCGCGCGGCTCGGCCCGCCCGATCACGTGGCCCATGCCGTGTCCCTCGTCCCACGCCTCCGCCCAGACCCGCTCGAGCACCTTGAGCGCGAGCGCGTTGCACTCCGGCCGATCGAGCACGGCTCCGGCATGCAGGAACGCCGATGCCATCATGGCATTCCAGTTCACGTACGGCGTGGTGTCGACGTAGGGCGCCGTGCGCTTGTCGCGGGCCGCCTTGAGCCTCCCGAGCGCGTCCTTGAGGACGGGCCACTCGTCGTCTCCCGCCGGATCGCGCTTCCACCACAAGACGTTCTTGCGCGGGTTGTGGTGCATTTCGCCGACTTCTTCCACATCGAACGTGCGACGTGCGACGTGGAACGCCTTCTCGGGCAACGCCTCCCGCAGCTCATCGAGCGTCCACGTCCAATAGTCACCATCGTCGCCGAACTGCACGTCCGCGTCCTGCGACGTGAAGAAGGCACCCTTGTCCCGGTCTGACAGCACCTCCAGGACCCAGCTCACGATGCCCTGGGCCACTTCCTTGAACAGCGGGGGCCCGAGCGCCGCGTAGCCGTCCAGATAGGCGTGCAGCAGCTCCGAGTTGTCGTAGGCCATCTTCTCGAAGTGCGGCACGACCCAGCGCTCATCCACCGCATAGCGGTGGAATCCGCCACCCAGGTGGTCGCGGATCCCGCCTTTCGCCATCCCGCTGAGCGTCTTCTCCACCACCTCGCGCATCCAGTCTTCGCGCGTGTCGTGCCAGCGGGCGAGCAGGAATTGCACGGCCGCCGGGTGAGGAAACTTGGGTGCAGTGCCGAATCCCCCGTAGCGGATGTCGAACAGGCGGGCCATCTCGCTCGCGGCGCGCTCCGGCGTGGCCGCCGTGATCTCGCCGCTCTTCGCTTCGTCGAGCGACTCAACCACGTGGCGGCGGATCGCCGTCGCGTTCTCCGCTACCTTCTCCGGCTGCTGCCGATAAATGCCCGCCACCTGCTTCAGTACGGACAGGAAGCCGGGCCGGCCGTAGTGGTTCTCCTCCGGCGGGAAGTAGGTACCGCCGAAGAAGACCTCGCCCGCGGGCGTGAGAAACGCCGTGAGGGGCCAACCGCCCGCTGGTAGCGCGTATCGACGTCGGGCCGCTCGTCGCGGTCCACCTTGATGCACACGAAGTCGCGATTGAGGGTCTCGGCGACGCCCGCGTCCTCGTACGACTCGCCATCCATCACGTGACACCAGTGGCACCACACGGCGCCGATGTCCAGCAGGATGGGCTTATCCTCGGCGCGCGCCCGCGCGAACGCGGGCTCGCCCCACGGGTGCCAGTGCACCGGCTGATGGGCGGCGGACTTCAGGTAGGCGGAGGGTTCGGAGGCGAGAAGGTTGGGCATCTGCTGAAATCTAGCCCGCGCTCCTCCGGTCAGTACGGGATCGTAACTCGCAGCAGGCCGCGCACCGTCAGCGCGAGGCCGAGCAGGAACGCGAGGCCGAGGTACCCCATCACGAGGCGCGTGTCGCCCAGGACGCAGCGGCTCCGGGTGAGTCCTTGCCGCCGCGCCCGGGCGTACGCCCACAGGCCCAGCCCCGCCATCACGGTGACGACCAGGGAAGGCGTGACGAGCCACGCGAGCAACGCCACGGTCGTGAGGGCGCAGAACCGGACGGGGTCGAAGGCGCCGGGCGGCGACACCGAGGTCACGTGGCCAGTGCCCCGGATCTCACACCCAGCTTCATGCGCGACAACGCGGGCCAAGCCTGCACGGCGCAGAACGGCGCGCACTGGTGCTGGGCGTCGCTCTCCGTGCCGACGTGCACGCAGCACTGCACCAGGCGCTCCTCCAACATGGTGTCCAGATCCATGAACGGCTTGATGGTGATCCGCTTGATCCGCTCAGCGAAGAAACGGCGCATCCGGTCGCGCTGGCCGAGCAGCGCGTCCCGCGCGAGCCGCAGCAGGGTAGCGAGGCCCAGGTCGCAGTTCTCGCAGATGTTACGGAACAGCTCCGAGATCGTCGGGTGCGTGAGCGAGCTCTGCTCGCTGAGCAATCCGAGGAAGGACTGCTTGACCAGCTCGCGGAGCTGCGCCGGGATCTCGTGGTCGGCGATGCGGTTGCTGACCAGCTCCAGGTGCTGCTTCAGCCGGTCGTGCCCGACGATGGCGACGAGCGAGCGCCAGGCGCCGCTATCCGTCTGCAGCATGTAGCCCACGCTGCAGCAGTGCGGATGGGAGCACGGCAGCGCGGTCAGGTCACGCCAGGTAACCCGCCCGTTCGTCTGGGGGCCGAGGCGCATGAGCACGCCGGTGTGGGTGAGCCGGTCGCGCGGGTCGATCGCGGCCGAGCGGCCGGAGGAGAATTGTGGCTGGATCGAGATTCCGCCGACGAACGGCGTATCGAGGCCGTACTCGAGGACGGCGCCGATCTCGTCATCGTTCACGCCCAAGGCAGCGGTCATGGTCAGGGTCGTGAAGACCCCGGCCGCGCTCAACCGCTCGACCGCCTGCTGCTTGATCTGTCGTAGATCGGCGTTCCGGTGATGCCGATGGGTCTCCGGCTTGAAGCCGTCGAACTGGAGGTAGACCTCGACCCGGTGGCTGTGCCGTTCCAGGAACTCCAGCAGCTCGTCCGAGCGGGAGATCTGGATGCCGTTCGTGTTGATGAGAATCCGGACGATGTCCCGCTCCATCACCCGCTCGAGCAGCGGGAGCAGCTGGGGATGCACCGTCGGCTCACCGCCCGAGATCATCAGGACGTCGAGCCGCCCGCGCTCCCGCTCGAGCCTCCGGTCAATGTTCTCGAGCACGCGGTCCATGGAAGCGATGCCCGTGAGCTGTGGCGACGAGTCGGCAAAGCAGGTGGGACAGCGCAGGTTGCACTGTTCGGTGATCTCCTCCAGCAGGATGCAGGTGTGTTGCGTCTGCATCTCGCCGAGCCCGCGGAGGTAGGCGGCGGGAACCGGATCGAAGTTTCCGGGCGTGTCCGGCGTGTGCAACTTGGTCGGCGCGGTCCACTCCTCGAGGTAACGCAGAATCTCGGGCGACTCGTCGTACAACGTGACGATCTTCCCATGTCGGGGGCAGCCACGCACGAGCCAGACCTTGCCGTTCTCCTCGGAGAGGTAGCCGCTCAAGCGCTCCACCTCGGCGAGCGGGCGGTCGGGGGCTTCGCGATGGCACTCGGGGCAGAAGGCCACAACGTAGCGCATGATGCGATCGGTGCGGACAGGCATCGTTATCGCCAAAACGTGCACAAGCCGGCTGACAGGATCGACAAGCAGGCGTAGGCTACCGCAAATCCAGCGGCGAAGCTTCGCTGCCCGTTGCGATACAGTACGACCACGAGGGCGCTTACGACCACCGCGAAGAGGGCCCCCGTCGCAAGCGATGCCTTCCCCACGATCCCGGCGCCCAAGAGGGCCACGAAGATATCGAGCATCCAGAACCCCAACACACCGCCCAGGAACGCCAACACGGCGTACACCGGGCGCTGGCTGGGGGGACTGGAGGAGTCCGGGGGGCCGAGGCCGCCCGTTCCAGTAGTCATCGCGGCGCGGTCACGGCTGGCCCGCGTGGAATGCGAGGGCGGCGCGGTCACCTCGGACCCGTCGAGTAGCGAAATAGACCGCGAGCGCCGCTGTCGCCGGGATGAGGAACAGCTGCGGGCGCGTGAGTCCCGCCCACACCACATCGTTACCGCGCACGAACTCGACCAGGAAACGGAAGATGGCGTAGGCGAGGAGGTACATCTTGAACAGATCGCCGGGCACGCGCACGTGCGGGCGGCCCCACCACCACAGCCAGCAGAACATCGCGCCCTGGAACGCGCTCTCGTAAAGGAACGACGGATGACGCGGCACGCCATCGAGGCGCACGGCCCAGGGCAGCGTGGTCGGCGTCCCGGGAAGCTCGGTGAAAAAACAGCCCCACCGGCCGATCGCCATGGCGAGCGCCACCGCCGGGGCGAAGACGTCGCCGGTCGGCCGGGGGTACCCGATCAGCCGCTTGGTCACGAGTGCCCCGGCGTACGCGCCGGCGAGTCCCCCGAGGATGCTGCGGCCGCCGCGGGTGACGAACTCGACGACCGAGGGATCGGGCGCCACCGCCGCGTAGCGCCACAGCGCGCTCAGCCGCGCGGCCGCAGCGCCGCACACCAGGCTGCCGGCCAGGATCAGGAGGAGGCGGTCATCCAGCATGTCGCGGCGCCGCGCCTCATGGAACACCAGGACGACACCGGCCAGGACGCCCAGCAGGACGAAGAAGTCGTGGGTAGGAATGGGGTAGGACCAGACCCAGAACAAAACGGGTCGCATCGAGCCAACATACGGCGCCGCGAATCGCGACGCAAACGGGCCGCCTCAGCCCGGTGTCTCGAGGAATTTCACCACCGTTCGGCTCATCAACTCCGCCCCGATCCATGTCGTACTTTCTCGCGAGAGTCCCGGGTGGTGCCGAGCCGACGAACGCGAAGGCGCCCGGGACTCTCGCGAGAAAGTACGACATGTCTTCTCCGCCCATGGTACGGACGCCGTCGATCACCCGGTCTTGCCCCACGACATCCTGCGCGACGCCCGTCATTAACGAGGTCATCTTGGCGTCGTTGACCAGAGGTTTCGACAGCCGCCGATACCGCACCTCGGCGTCGGCGCCGAACGCGCGAGCGATCCCGCGCGCCGTGTCCTCGATGAGTTGCGGCGCTTCGTCGTAGAACTTCCCGCCGAATGTTCGCACCGTGCCCCGCAGATCGGCCCGGCCCGGGATGACGTTGAACGCGTGGCCCGCATGCATCTGCGTGACCGAGACGACACCCTCCTCGAAGGGATTGCGCCGGCGCGAGACGAGGCTCTGGAGGGCGGTGACGACGTGTGCCGCAATCAACACGGGATCGATCGCCTGGTGCGGGGCGGCCGCGTGACCGCCGCGCCCCACGATCGCGATCTCGAACTCGTCCACGGAGGCCATGACCGGGCCGGGCATGAGCGCGATGGTGCCTGCCGGGAGGTCATTCCAGAGATGGATGCCGAACGCCGCATCCACCGTGGGGGCGTCCAGGACCCCGTCCCGAATCATCGCCTCGGCACCGTTCGAGATCTCCTCGGCCGGCTGGAACGCGAGCTTCACGCTGCCCGGGAGAAACGCCGCGTGCAGCCGGCGCGCCACCTCGAGCCCGATCGCGACGTGCCCATCGTGGCCGCAGGCGTGCATCTTGCCAGCGTGCTGCGAGCGGTAGGGGACGTCGTTCGCTTCTTCGCCCGGGAGCGCGTCCATGTCAGCGCGGATCAGCACGCAGCGGGCCTTGCTGTTCGACGCGCCGTCGCGCAGGCCGACCACGCCCGTCTTGCCGACGCCGGTCCGTACCGTATAGCCGAGCCGTTGGAGCCGCTCCGCGACCAACCCGCTCGTGCGCCGCTCCTCGAAGCCCAGCTCGGGGTGCTGGTGCAGGTCGCGCCGGGTGGCGACGAGCTGACCTCGATCAACCGGGGGAAGTGTGGTCATGGTCCTGTTCCGGTAACCCCGGGCGCCAGCCCGGGGATGACGGGACGCGGGCTCATACTCGCGAGCTCGGACAGTACCGGTTAATAACACAGATCTCGCATTTCGGCCGCCGCGCGATGCACACGCGACGCCCGTGCCGGATCAGCGTGTGCGAGAACCAGGTCCACTTGTCACGCGGCACGAGCGTCATCAGGTCCCGTTCGATCTTCACCGGGTCCTTCTGTTTCGTCAGGCCGAGCAGCGTCGCGAGCCGCTGAACGTGGGTATCGACCACGATGCCTTCGTTCTTCCCGAACCAGGTGCCGAGCACGACGTTCGCGGTTTTGCGGCCCACACCGGGGAGCTGGACCAGCTGCTCCATGGTGTCGGGTACCGTGCCGCCATGGCGCTCGATCAGCGCCTGCGCCATCCCGATGATGGATTTGGTCTTGTTGCGGAAGAACCCCGTGCTGTGGATCTCCTGCTCCAGGACCTTCGGGTCGGTGCCGGCATAGTCCTGCGCCGTCTTGTACTTCGCGAACAACGCCGGGGTGACCATGTTGACTCGCGCATCGGTCGACTGGGCGGAGAGAATCGTCGCGACGAGCAGCTCGAGCGCGCTCGTGTGCTGCAGCGCGCAGGTCGCGTCAGGATAGGCCTTCTGGAGCCGCGTAATGATCTTGTGGACCCGCGCCCGCCGCTCGGCCTCCGTCTCGTGGCTCGAGCGTCTGCTCGGTGGGGCTTTTGTCTTCGTGGGCATCAGCCCGCCGCGACGAGGCGTGCCCGCGCGAACGCGAGAAACGCCTCGGCATCGCGAGTGTTCAGGACCTGGTCGGGCTCGAGCCAGCCCTTGCGGGCGATCCCCAGGCCGACGGCGACGTTGGCCATGCCGCTGGTCGAATGGGCGTCCGCGCCGATCGAGCAGGTGACGCCCAGCTCGCGCGCCCGCCGCACCATGCGCCAATCGAGGTCGAGACGATGCGGATCCGCGTTCACCTCCACCGCGATGCCGCGCGCAGCGGCTTTGGCGAGCACCTGCTCCAGGTCGATCGCGTACGGCTCGCGCTGCAACAGCAGCCGGCCGGTGGGATGACCGAGGACGGCGAGATGGGGATCGTCCATGGCCGTGAGCACCCGCCGCGTCATCTGGTCCTCGGACATCCCGAAGCGCGAGTGGATCGAGCCGATCACGAAATCGAACCCGTCGAGTACGTCTGGTCCGTAGTCGATCGTGCCGTCCGCCAGGATGTCGGCTTCCACGCCCTTGAGGACGCGCACTCCGGAGACGCTGGCGTTCACCTGATCGATCTCGTGGTGCTGCTGGGCCACGTCCTCGGTCGCGAGCCCGCCCGCATACGCCGACGACTTCGAGTGATCGGTGATGCCCACCCACGCGTAGCCTGCGGCGCGGCACGCCGCCGCCCAATCGGCGATCGTCACCGTGCCGTCCGAGTAGTTCGAGTGGCAGTGCAGGAAGCCGCGCAGATCGCCTTGCTCGACCAGGCTCGGCAGCTCACCCTTCGCCGCTGCATCGAGCTCGCCGTTCCCCTCGCGCAGCTCGGGCGGCACCCACGCGAGGCCGAGGGCGCGATACACCGCCGGCTCGTCGGAAAATGCGGCGGAGAGTGACACGTCCATGGAGCGGGCACGGGTCTCGAGCGCCGCGACGTGGGCTGGCGAGCCGGTCGCCCGGATCCAGTCGAGCCCGAATCGCTCGGGCGTGGTGAGGAGGACGTCCACGACCGTCCCGGACGCGAAGCGCATCGGTGACGCCGGGCGCCCGGCCCAGCCCTCGGACCAGCGTGTCGCGCGCGGCCTGCCCCTCGTGCACGGCGACCAGGTCCAGCGCTTCGATCACATCGCAGCGGCGCCGCACGGCGCCGGCGATCTCGACCCGCAGCACGCCACCCCCCTCGAGGCCGGCGAGCGCGCGCCGCACCGCTTCGATTTCGTCCTGCGCGTGGTGGAACAGCCGCGGGCCGCTCGCCTGGCGCAGGGAGGCGATGCCGCGGCGCACGTTCTCCGCGGTCTTGGCGCCGAAGCGGGGTAGCGCCGCCAGCCGACCGTCGCCCGCGGCCGCCTCGAGCTCGGCGAGCGAGTCGATCGCGAGCGACTCGTGGATGCGGCGCACCTTGGCGGCCCCGAGGCCGGGGATCCGCAGCATCTCCGCGAGGCCCGGCGGCACCTGCTCCCGCAGCTCGTCGAGCGCGCTGGAGCGGCCTGTGGCGAGGAGCTCCGATCGGGCGACGTGCCGCACCGCGCGGACGCGAGCCGCGTCCTCCCTTTTGAGCTCGAGGAACGCGGCGAGCTGGTCGAGGGTGCTGCGGACGGCTTGTTTGTCCATGCGGGTTCGATCAACCTAACCGCTCAATGGTGAGGCAGGAACCCGTCCAGCACCCGTTCGAACTGCTCCGTCGCCTCCACGTGCGGCGCATGCCCCGTGGCCAGCTCGATCACACCCGTCGAGAGGAGCGCCGCGGTCTCACGCGCCGCCTCGAGGGGCATGGGGTCGTAGATGCCGTGCAGGAGCAGGGCGCGGGGAGCGGTCCCGTTCGGGAAGGTCTGCCGGATCCGCGGGCGGAGGTCGTAGGTCCCCAGACTCTCCCACACCGCCTGCCGAGTGCGCTCGGTAACGCGAAACGGGGTCATTTCTCTCGCGCGGCTCGGGTCGCGAAAATAGCCGGCGACGGATAGCGCGAACGCAATGCGGCGATACTTTTCGGGATCGGTCCGGGACAGGCCGGACGCTACGAGGTCGGCGCGGCTGCGCGCGATCCACGACTGGGCCATGCGGGCCGCGAAGCGGCGCTCGAATTCGTCGCGCCACGCGGCCGTCACGGGCGCCGAGGAGACGAGCGCGAGTCGGGCGATCCGGTCGGGATGCTCGAGCGCGTACAGCAGGGCGAGCAAGCCCCCCCACGAGTAGCCGATCACCGTGAGGCGGTCGAGCTCCCAGTGCCCGCGCAGCGCTTCGAGGTCGAACACGTGCTCCCGCCAGCCCACCGGGACGTCGCGCGGGACCGGTGACCGACCGCCGCCGCGCTGGTCGTAATAGAGGAGCGTGCGGCCGCCCTCGGCGAGGTGGTCGTACTGCGGGAGGAGGTAGTCGTGGTGTGCGCCGGGGCCGCCGTGCAGCACCACCACGGGCGGGCCATGCCCCACGCGTCGCGTGTAGAGGCGCACGCCGTTCAGCTCGACCGTCGTTTCCGTCGTCGTTTCTGGCATCGGGTCTCAACTTAAACAGTTCGCGAGGATGAAGCCGCTGCGCTTGCCCCCCGCCCGCCTCGGGCTCGCCGACATCGCGATCCTCTGCCTGTTGGGCGGCGTGATCGCGATGGTGGTCTCGTTCGCGCGCGAGTTCGAGGCCCCGCTTTCGCAGGCGGTGCGCATCGACCTGAGCCCGGCAGCGTTGCCCAGGTACACCCTGTATTCGCTGTCGCGTGGCGTACTGGCGCTCTTGATCTCGTATCTCTTCGCGCTGGGGTTCGGGTGGGCGGCGGCGAAGTCGCCAGCCGCCGAGCGGCTCCTGCTGCCGCTGCTCGACATCCTCCAGAGCATTCCGGTGCTCGGCTTTCTCCCCGGGCTCGTGCTCGGTCTGATGTCGCTGTTCCCGACCCGCAACGTGGGGGTCGCGCTCGCGGCCATCCTCATGATCTTCACGGCGCAGGCGTGGGACTTGGCACTCTCCTTCTACAACTCCCTCAAGGCGCCGCCGCAGCCGCTGCGGGACGCCTGCA
>WNFJ01319136.1_pt1 | contig 12500 bp, 10 predicted proteins | sample 5400461 | NCBI WGS metagenome assembly WNFJ01 (sample SAMN13153349, study PRJNA577476) | soil metagenome | isolation source: 115 cm saprolite on Douglas fir-dominated hillslope | place: USA:California | collected 2013-09-17 | reverse complement strand
ATCGCGTCGCCGGCATCCACCGTGAAACGATCGCGCAGGCGAGCAACCCCAGGAGCGCCGCGGAAACCACTGCCGCGCCACGGGCCCATTGCGCCTCCGCAACGAGATGGGGCAGCGCGCCAAAAAGGGCAATCAGCAGAATCAGGTTGAGGATCGGGATCGGAAGAGTGAGCACTCGGACGGCCCAACACTGCGTCTTGTCCAGCCACGCCCACACTTTCCGGTCTCGATTCTCCGCCGCGTCCGCACCTGTGCTAATCGCCAGGCGGCTCAAACTTCCAAGATGAAATAACATCTGGTACAGACCCTGAAAAAAACTGAGGATGGTGTTCTTCGGCCGGGAAAGGTCCGCCCAGTAGCACTCGTAGATGTGCACTTCCGTTTCGGCCTGCCCTTGGCCGCCCGCCCCGGTTGATGCGTCGCCGGGTGGCTTCACTCCGCCGGTGCTTGCCTCCCGCCTCAGCTTGATGCACGTGGTGACGTACGAAGCCGCCTCATCATGCAGATCGGGTCCTTCGACAGGGCGATCTACGCCGCGATAGTCCTGCAACAGCAGCCGCATGAAATCATTTGCGACCTTCTCGTTTGCGGGTCCGTCGGAAACCTTCTTCGTGCGCCACGCGCGAGTCAAGAAGACGGTTCTCTCTTCAAGGGCTTTTATAAAGTATCCGAGAATCGGCACGCGGCTCATCCACCCCGCTTCCGACTCTGGAAGCGGCGAGGATACTCTCAACTGCCTCAAGGGAATGGACACCGTCTCGTGAATATCGGGTCCATACGGCGATGCTTTGCCGTTCGGCCGCAACCCGTGGAGCAATTCCGAAGCAGCTCTCGCAGAAGCTCCCGGCGCGTGGTAAGCCACGCCATGAACCACGACCACAGCGACCTTCGAGTTATTGCCCGTCGAATAGAAGCGCCGGGATAAACGATCGTCCGGGATGTTAACTTCCTGGCTCACTACCGGCCGTGGAGGCGACGGACCGCTGTCGTCAGTTGCCGCACTTCCAGGCGGCCTTCGATGTATTCGTTGGCAAGCGCCAGCGCTTCCTTGCTTGGAGCCAAATCTTCCAGGCGCGTCGTAGCCAGGGCCTCGCGCACATTCTTTTCGCGTTGGGCACGCCGAGCGGCATCGGAAGCTTTGGGAGAGGTAGTGGTCGTGCTCATGAATATCCTCCCTGAATACCTCTATTTTACTCCAGCCAGCCCTCTAAATCATCGTCGATTCTACGCCCGCATCCCTCGCCGCTCCCGTACCGCCGTCCCCACCCAGCGTGTCATCCCGAGAGTAGCGTAGCGAGGGATCTGCTTCGTCTTCTCTTCTTGCTTTCGTCCCGCCTGCCCCGTCTCCTGCCGGGATCGTGCCCACTTTCCGCTTTTCCAATTTCTAGTTTCCAATTTCCAGTTTCTAGTTTCTCTCTTCCCCATCCAAAGAAGAGTAGCCACAATTAATCACGTCACTCTCTCATCAGCGAAGAATCGCTTCTTCCTGTCCGGCCCAAAACGCCCTCTCTCCCGGCTTGCATCGAACTCTTGTGCTAGGCTAATTAAGAGAAAAGACATGAACCGCGGATCAGGTTTGCGCATCGGAAGAATTCTCGGGATCCCCATCTATCTCCATTCGACTTGGGTCTTTATTTTTGCGGCTATCACCTACATCATCGCCTCGCAGTTCAAGCAGCAACATCCGCTTTGGACGGACACGCAGCATTGGACCGTCGGCGTCCTGACCAGCCTCCTTTTTTTCGCCTCGGTTCTCTTCCACGAACTCGGCCACAGCGTCGTGGCCCAGCATTACAAAATTCGCGTCGTTTCCATCACCCTCTTTCTCTTCGGAGGCCTTGCGCGCATCGAACGGGAACCTTCCAACGCGATTCAGGAATTCAACATCGCGATTGCGGGACCGCTGGCCAGCGGCTTCCTCGCCGGAGGTTTTTTTGGCTTAACGATTCTCTTCCCTTACAGCCAGACGGTCGGAGCACTAGCAACCTGGCTGTGTCGTACCAATGCCGCCCTCGCCGTTTTCAATCTCCTGCCGGGATTTCCACTCGACGGCGGAAGAATTTTCCGCGCCATCGTCTGGGGAGCGACCAAGAATTTTGAGAAGGCGACGCGCGTCGCCGGCGCCAGCGGAAAGCTGATCGCCTACGCAATGATCCTCTTCGGTGCTTATGGTGTCTTTAACGGCTTTGTTCAACAAGGACTATGGACCGCGTTCATCGGCTGGTTCATTTTGAACGCCGCACAGGAGAGCGTCGCTCAGGTGGCCATCCGCGAAACCCTCGCTGGCCTCAGCGCCGCCGACGTCATGAGCAAGGAAGTGCCCACGGCCCCCGGCCACATCACGCTAGAAGAATACAGCGCCGAAGTGCTCCGCACCGGCCGCCGCTGCCATCTTGTGGTTAGCGACGACCGCCTCGTCGGCATGATGAACGTTCACACTCTTAACTCCGTCCCGCGCGACGAGTGGGCTCACAACTCCGTCCAGGCCGCCATGATTCCGCGGGACAAAATCCTCTGGACATCGCCGGAGGAACCACTCCTGCGTTTGCTCGAGCGGCTCCTGAGCGCGGACGTCAATCAGATGCCTGTCTTGAGCGGAGCCGGCGACGGCGCGCCCCAAATCGTTGGCATCGTCACACGCGATTCCATCCTCCGTGTGATGCAGACGCGCTCGGAGCTTCGCCCGTTGACGGCGAGCAAGTAGGCAATTAATCAGCGACGGCAGCTTGCCTGCCGTTTGAGGAGGGCACTGATTCTTTTTTCTGCCGTGACTCCAGCGTGACTCGCACTCCATGCCGCGGCCGCAGCGTGATCGACGCCAGCGGCACCACCGGATGGTTCGCCGCCAGCCGCAATCGAAACTTCCGCGCGATCGTCGCCAGAATCAGCGTCGCTTCCATCAGCGCGAATGTATTCCCGATGCACTGGCGCGGCCCGCCACCGAATGGAAAATAAGCGAATCGCGGCAATCGTTTCAATAAATCATTTTCCCAGCGCTCCGGCCGGAATTCTTCCGGCGCTTCATACCATCGCGCGTCTCGATGCACCACCCACTGCGCCATGGCCACACCCATTCCCTTTGTCACCGGGTAGCCCCCAATTTCGTGATCCTCGACGGCCAGTCGCGCCATTCCCCACGCTGCCGGATACAACCGCAGCGATTCCGTGATGACGTGCCCCGTATAAACGAGTCGTGGCAGACCATCAAGAGAAGGAGCGCGATCGCCGAGGACGGCGTCCAGTTCCGCGTGTAGCTTTGCTTCCACCGCGGGATTCTGCGCCAGCAGCCACCACGTCCAGGAAAGCGTGCTGGCTGTGGTCTCATGCCCGGCCAGAAATAAAGTGATGGCCTCATCACGAAGCTGCCGGTCCGTCATTCGCGAGCCGTCTTCGTCTTGCGCCGAAAGAAGCATTGAGAGAAGATCGCCGGCGTCGCGGCCCGACGCGCGCCGCTCACCGATGATGCGGTAAATAATTTTTTCGATCTGCGCGATTTCCCTCTTCACGCGCAGATTCGTCACGGTGGGCAGCCAATGCGGCACAAAAATCGTGCGCCGGAAATTAGCGCCGATTTCCAGCAACAGTTCCAGCGATTTCCCAACCTCCTGCGCGTCGCGTTCGACGTCGGCATCGAACAGCGTTTTTCCGACGATCTGCAGCGTGAGCCGCATCATCTCTTGATGCGCGTCGCACTCTTGCCCGCCCCGCCAGCCATCCAGCATCCGCTGCGTGTACGCCACCATCGTCGCTGCATACGAAGCGATTCGCGCGCGGTGAAATGCCGGTTGCGCCAGCCGCCGCTGCCGCAGCCAGAAATCTCCTTCGCTGGTCAGCAAACCTTCGCCAAATACGTGCCTGTTCGCACGCAGCACCCTGCCCTTCGAATATTTGCGCGCGTTGGTGACCAGCACTTCTTCGATCAAGCCGGGATGGTTGACGAAAATCGTTCTGAAATTCAGAGTGCGCATCCCCGCGATGTCGCCGTACTCGCGGGCGATCTTGGTGAAATATTCCAGCGGATTGTTATTGAGAGGCCCGAGCGACCATCGTTTCAGCCCCTCGGAGGGGCCGGCGGGAAATTTATTGCGATTCGCGCGCCACATCCCATGATGCTATGCCCGCGTTCGAACGGCGTCAACGCGACGCGCGGAAAGCCCTCAGATTTCGCGCGCGCGGAGCGCCCGGATTCGAAAGCCGCCGCGCCGGAAATCGACAGAAACCTTTGAAAATCCTACGGTCGTCAATCTCGCGAATACCGACCCTGGCGTCACAGGCACAAACGTGCTCCGGATGTGTCCCACTCTGTGCAGCCATCCATCTTGAATCTCAAACGCGAGGAACACTCCGCCCGGTCGAAGCACCCGCCAAATTTCTGCAAAAGCGCGATCCTGCAGCTCACGGGAACGCAAATGATGAACCATGAGAATCGCAATCGCTGATGTAAATGTGCCCGCCGCAAATGGCAATTGCGCGGCATCGCCCTGGATCACGATGGCATTTGCGCCGCGGACGCGAGCACCGAGCTTCGCCGCAAACGCGTGGTCGTACTCCAAACTCGTGGCGCGCGCCGCTCGTAACCCCAACTCTTCCGTCCCCGCTCCCGGCCCCGCGCCCAGCTCCAGCACATGCTCGCCAAGCTCCGAGCCTTGGAGTATCCACGGCAGAAGTTGCCGCCGCGTCACATACCGCCAGAACGGCGACCCGCAAAACCACGTTTCGAATCGATTCATCGATAGCTCGGAAGATCCAATGGGTACACGACTCTATCGCAAGCGCGGCAGCTTAGTGAAGTAGCGTGCGGATTCCACGAAGAGAAGATGCAAACTGGTCGGCGTTGTAGGACGAAGGATTTTCGAGCTGCTGAAACAGTGCGTTAATCGCCGCGCGAACTTCCGCCACGTTCGCCGGCTTTGCCGCCTTGCTGTAAGCGATGTACAAAGAATCCAGCGCCATCGCGGCTTGTTCCGCGGCGCGTTCGCCGGCAAGCGCGATATTTTCCGCGTCATCGGGAATGCGCTGTAGCATCCGCAGCGCAACCGCCTGATCGTATTGCATCATCGCAAGCCGTTCCGCGATTCGCTGCGCCAGCGGCGCTGCCGCTAATGCCGCCGAGGCCACCGCATTGCGATCCGGATTCAACTTGCTCATCTCATTCGAAACGGAAAGCAGTTGACGGTCCAGTTCCTGCGCGTTCGCCGAGTCAATCTGCTTCGCGAGCAAACGGAACACCGCATAACGCGAGCTGTTCCATGGCGGATCGCCCGGACGCCGCCCAACGTAGCCATGTTCCTGCCGCCAACTGTCTTTCGCAGGCCCCAGCGCATGATGACACGCGACACACGAAAGCTCCGAATACTCCGGCCACACATCCTTCTTGTCGAAGCGTTCGCCTTTCGCGCGCCACGCCAATCGCTCCATCGCAGCGCGCAGTTGCACCGCTTGCCCGGTGCTCCACTCGCGCACTCCTACCCACGCGGCATCCTCAACCGGCTTGCTCTGCTCCGATTCTCGCGGAACTTTCCAGTGGCGCGGCATCACCGCCGAAAACGAATCCAGCTCGAAATACAAATCCGGATGCCCCGCGGCGATCATCTCGTGATCGACGAATTTGTCTTTCGTTCCCAGATGACATTCCAGGCATTTCTCCGTGCGGTGAATCACGTCCCGCGTGTCGTGCATTCCCAGCGCGACTGATTTCTCATGCGTCCAGGATCTTGTCGTGTGCGGCCCCAGCCACGCCGAGGTCGGCCCGTGGCAATTTTCGCAGGACACGCCTTCCGAAATTTCAAACGCGTGCCCGCGCTGCTCCGGCGGCGGATTCAGCGCGTGGCACGCCAGGCACTTCGGCGCTTCTTCCGCTTTCGCGCCCAGTTTCAGGATCCGCGCCATGCGTTCGCCAACGTCCCCGGTCAACGCCTGGTAAGCGCGGCTGTGCTTGTCCTTGAGGATCCACGTGGAATATTCATCTTGCAAAATGCGGCTGCCCGCGATGGGCCTCACGCTTCCGTGACAACTCGCTGCCGCGCACGAACTCGGGCCGATATATTTGATGGGTTCATTCTGCGCCGAAAGCTGCGCCGGGACGGCCACGGACAAAGCGCACAGAACAACGCGAAGCATGCAGGAGTGGGAGGCATCGCGCATTCGGTGTGACGGTAAGTCTGTTTAATTATACGGCAGCACAGGCTTAAGCCTGTGCTGCCAAGCGAACTCCGATTTTGCCGATCCGGCAAACAATAATCAGCGGCCCACGGCCTTCATCATCTGCTCCGGATAGCGCATCCCCGCCGCAGCGCCTCGCGGCGCTACTTCGTCAATTCGACGCAGGTCATCCTTCGTCAGCGACACGTTCAAGGCAGCGGCGTTTTCTTCCAGGTATGCTCGCCGCTTCGTCCCCGGAATCGGAATAATGTCCTCGCCTTGGGCAAGCAGCCATGCAAGCGCGAGCTGGCCCGGCGTGCATTTCTTTTCTTTGGCGATGGCCTCGACACGGCGAACAAGCTCGAGGTTCTTCTCGAAATTTTCTCCCTGGAAACGCGGCGAATTCCGCCGGTAATCGTCGGGCGCAAAATCCTCGAAGCGTTTGATCTGACCGGTGAGAAAGCCACGGCCCAGCGGGCTATAAGCGACGAAGGCAATTCCCAACTCACGCGTTGCGGCCAGGATGTCGTCTTCGGGATCGCGGCTCCACAGCGAATACTCCGTTTGCAGCGCGGCGATCGGGTGCACCTTGTGCGCGCGCCGAATGGTGCCGGCGGCAGCCTCGGACAATCCGAGATAGCGAACTTTGCCCGCTTTTACCAGCTCGGCCATCGCGCCCACCGTCTCTTCAATCGGCACAGTTGGATCGACGCGGTGCTGGTAATACAAATCGATTATTTCAACTCCGAGCCGCTTCAAGCTGGCATCGCAGCTTTTGCGCACGTATTCCGGCCGGCCATTGAAACCACGCACGGCGGGATCAGCCTTGCTGCGCACAATTCCAAATTTGGTGGCAAGAAAGACCTTATTGCGGAGACTGCGAATGGCCATGCCGACGAGAATTTCGTTATCGCCGTAACCATAAACGTCCGCCGTATCGAGAAACGTGATACCGACTTCGATGGAGCGATGAATCGTGGCAATCGATTCCGGGTCGTCACGCTCCCCATAGAATTCGGACATTCCCATGCAGCCCAGACCCATTGCGGAGACTAGAGGACCGCTTTTTCCAAGCTGACGCTTGCGCATGAATTTCTCCTCGTGACACTCATTTAGTTGGATGATAAGTTCGCTCTTTCCGTTACAAGCCATGCCAGAAGCACGATGACCCATCCTTCGCTACAATCAAAGGGGGCGCGGCACATGCCCCGGTCCATTTGGTCTATTGATGGCATCCCGTTCAAGCGATGTCTTTGCGCCACAGTCTCCACCTGCTTCCTCGGCGCCAGTAGCACATGAGGGTGCAGCGCGCGCGTTCTGGCGCGTGCTGACCCGCTTCGATTCCTCAAAGCTCACCCCCTACCATGGCTTGCGCAACTCGATTGGCGTCCTCCTGCCGCTGGCCGCAGGGTTCGCCCTGAACATGCCGCGCGGCGGCGTGGCGGTGGCGAGCGGCGCCCTCTACGTTGCGTTCTCCGACGGGAGCGATCCCTACGCCCAGCGCGCCAGGCGCATGCTTTCTTCCAGCGTGCTGTGCGCGCTGGCCGTTCTTCTCGGAACACTCTCTGGCAGCCACAATGCAGCGGCTGTGATCATCGCGACGCTGTGGGCTTTTGCCGCGGGAATGTTCGTCGCCGGCGGCACCGATGCCGCCGACCTCGGAGTGGTCAGCCTGGTCATGCTGCTGATTTATGCCGCGCAGCCGCTGACCGCTCATCAAGCTCTAATCTCCTCCGCGCTCGCGCTTGGCGGGGGACTCTTGCAAACAGCGCTGTCGGTGGCGCTCTGGCCGGTGCGGCGCTATGTACCAGAACGCCGAGCACTCGCCAACTTATTTCTCGAACTCGCGCGCACGGCCGAACAGCCGCTGAGTGCGTCTTCGGCGCCGCCCGCGACGGTCCATAGCACGCAAGCGCAAGCAGCTCTCTCCGGCCTCGACCGCGATACGGCCCTCGAAGCCGTGCGGTATCGCGCTTTGCTTAGCCAGGCGGAGCGCATTCGACTCAGCCTGATGGTGCTTCTGCGGTTGCGCCTTCGCATGCAGCGCGAGAGTCCCGTACATTCCGGCGTGCAGATTCTCGGCGACTACCTGAAGAAAACAGGGCAAGCTCTGCAAGCGATCGGCGAGTCCCTGATATCCGGAAAACCGGCGGAAGGGTGCAAAGAAATCCTGGCCGCGAGTGAAGCCCTCACGCTCCGGCTGCGGCAAGAGACGGAGAGCTTGCCGCCTTCTTTCCTCGCCGCCTCGGCGAAAGACGCGCGTTTCCAAATGGACGCGCTCAATGGCCAGCTTCGCGCCGCCTTCGACCTGGCCACAAATGCCACCCCCACCGGCGAAGCAGAGTTCGAAAAACGAGAAGCGCAGCAGCCCTGGTGGCTTCGCTTCAGCGGCTTGATGGCTACGCTGCGCGCAAATCTGAATTTGCAATCTTCCGTGTTTCGGCACGCCATTCGCCTGGCGGCCCTCATCGCTTTCGGTAATATCCTGGAACGCGGCTTCAACTGGCACCGCTCGTACTGGCTTCCGATGACGATCGTTCTCGTGCTGAAGCCGGAATTCACGACCACGTTCAGCCGCGGTCTCTTGCGGATTGCCGGAACCATCGTGGGACTTTTTCTGGCCACAGCACTGTTTCGTTTTCTTCCCCACACCGTCATGCTCCACCTCATTTTGATCTTTGTATTCACGCTCCTGCTGCGCTGGGTAGGTCCCGCTAACTACGGGATTTTCGCGGCGGCCGTCAGCGCTCTCGTCGTTCTGCTGATCGCCATCACGGGAGTCTCGCCAAAGGAACTGATCTGGGCACGCGGCATCAACACGGCGGCAGGCGGCGCGCTGGCGCTTCTCGGGGATTGGAGCTGGCCGACCTGGGAACGAACCCAGGTTTCCGAAATGATTGCCGAAATGCTGGATGCTTACAGGGAATATTTTCACAGCGTTGCGGAAACTTATGTGGGAAACGAAACCAGCAGCGCGCGGGAACTCGATCGCGTGCGGCTGGGCACACGCGTCGCACGCACGAACCTGGAAGCTTCGATCGACCGGTTGAGCGCGGAGCCCGGAACGACGGCGGAGCAGATGAACCAATTGAACGCGCTGCTGGCAAGCTCGCACCGTTTTACGCATGCAGTGATGGCGCTGGAGGCAGGTTTGCTGCATACGGCTGCTGTTCCGGCACGGGCGGCGTCCCGCACGTTCATGGCGGACGTGGAGAAGACGCTCACTCTGCTGGTGGTCGCGCTTCGCGGCAGGCACGTGCATCCGAAGGAATTTCCGGACCTGCGCGAGGATCATCACGCTCTGGTGCAGTCCGGCGATCAGAAAATCGAGCGGTACGCGCTGGTCAACGTGGAAGCGGACCGGATCGTGAATAGCCTGAATACGCTGCGCGAACAGGTGATGGACCTTGTGCGGGCAAAAGCCGCAGCGTGAGGATGGCACTCCAGATCGCACTGCTCCGGTGGAGCGGAAGAGTGGCATAATGCGGGGACGAAGCGGCGAGGAAACGCTATGAAGCGACACGTGCTCACGGTGTTGGCGAGCTTCGTAGCGGCAGTAATCAGCGGAGCGATTTTCGTCGTTGCGTTGTTGCATCAGTTTGCGCTGGTGGAAGTCGCGGCGAGCATCTTCACGGGGCTGCAAGTTTTTTTCCTGAGTTCGGCGATCGGCGACCTGCTGGATGAAAAGAAAGAACCGAACCGGGCGAGGAATTCGGCGGTCGTGCTGGTGACGGTTTTTCTGGTGGCGTTTTATTCCTTCACGCGGTATTTCCACTAAAGCTGGATTGGGAAGGCGCCGCCGGAAAATGCGCGGCGGCTCAGTGCTGCTGAGTTTCGGGGCCGCCCTGCGGAACTGCCAACGAACCGATGACCTGCTGATCGTAGATAATTTCGGAGCTCATCCATCCGCCATAGGCAAGCAGAGCAAAGAAAATGATGGCGAAGAGGTACCGCTTCTTCATAAAAAGCTGATTCTTAACGCCCCTAATTATCAGAGCTGCGCCGAAAATCGTGATTGCAGCCACTAAGCCTTCCAGTACCGGTATGTCGAAAATATTCTTGTTCATCAGATCCTGACAGCCATTGAGGAAGGCGAATACCGCGAAACAAATGCCCAGCAGGGCTCCGCAAATAGTCTTAATCCAATGGGCGGGCTGACCATATACGCGTGCGAAGTAGGCAAAGAGGCAAGTCAAAGACAGAACGAATCCGCTGAAGACCGCACCGCGGAGCACAACGATGCGTTCATGCAACTGTCTGAGCAGAACCGCGGTATCGGAACCCTGGTTCAGCAGTTTGCTTTCCTGCAACTGAAAGAGACTCAATAATCTGCCTTTTTTGGTTTCATCGTCTAGCGCTGAATGGTCTTGTTTTATCAGGAGAGGGGGAGCCCACAATTTCAGAAAAGTCACTATTCGGTCTCGTACTCGTCCCTCGAACACTGGCGCCCAGTAGGAGCAGTGGACAGGGGCAAAGTCGCTTGCTGGAGGGCTCTTGGGCAGTGCGGTGAATTTAATACGCTCCAGGAGTCTTTGCTGCTGCGTGAAAACCTGACACCGCACGGCGCTTTCGGAGAGCGGCCAGTGTTCGTCGTTTACCAACTGGTTGGCGATGGTGAGAATGGCCGAGCCGAGACAGTATGCGAGGGTGAGGAGAGCCACGCTCAGCAAGGTTGCATTGTCCTTTGCAAATGCGGGGAGGCGCCGAGAAAGAAGGTCGGTCAGGAAGTCGGGGGAAAGAAGATAGGTTGCAACGCCTAGCCAGAGAAAGGCCAAGAGGCCCACGACTATCGTTTCGAATGCGAGCTTGAAGACGTCCATAAAAGCAAAGCGCTGTTAGGTAGTGCAGCTCAACTTTGGATCGTTTCAGGGCTCGTTCTCGGAGCAGCTTGCATTCGAGCGTTCTCGGCGTACTTGTGCCTTCAACTCAGTCCTCTGGCGGCGCAGCAGCGGCCAAAACCGCCAGTTTCCTTCTCCCCACCAAAAGGTGGGACAGCCCCTGTCAGTGTGCGCCAAAAATTTCCTTTGTGGCGGGATAGACGCGGCGGAAGGCGGAATAGCTGGCGTTGAGAGTGGCGACGGCGGCGGGCTGGGGTTTGACGCGGCAGGCGATGCGAACGGCGGCGTTGCACGCGGCGTCGACGGAAGGCCACATGCCGGAGCCAACGCCAGCGAGAATCGCCGCGCCGTAGGCCGCGCCTTCTTCGGCTTCGACGATTTCAACGGCGTGGCCATAGACGTCGGCCTGGATCTGGCGCCAGAGCGGTGAGCGTGCTCCGCCACCGCCGAGGCGGATATTCGCGACGGGCACGTTCATTTCGCGGAAGAGGGTGAACGAATCGCGGAGACTGAAGGCGACACCTTCGAGGATCGCGAGGCGGTGAGGCCGACGAGCGCACCGCGAGCGTTGGAATCACGATGCGGCGTACGCTCGCGCATCAGATAAGGCGCCCACAGAAGGCCATCAGAACCGGGCGGAATTTTTGCGGCTTCGGCGGTAAGTTGGTCGTAAGATTCGCGCGCGCCGCCGGAGTCGGTCGCAAAAGTGTCGCGAAACCAGCGCAGGGAGAGTCCGGCAGCCTGAGTGACGCCCATGACGTGCCAGCGACCGGGAATCGCGTGACAGAAAGTGTGCACCCGGCCGAGCGGATCGAGCGCGGGACGATCGGTGGCAGCAAAAACCACGCCGGAGGTACCGATGGTGGCGCTGACAGTGCCAGCGGCAACGATGCCCATGCCCGTGGCCCCGGCGGCTTGATCGCCCGCGCCCGCTACGACAGGAGTACCTACGCGCAGACCTGTCTCCGCAGCCCCTATCCCGGAGATTTTTCCGCAGACGCTCGGAGATTCATGGAGGGAGGGCAGCAGGCGTTCATCGATTTCGGCGGCCTGCAACATCTCCTGCGACCAGCGGCGATGGGCCACGTCGAGAAGCAAAGTGCCGGAAGCGTCGGCCATATCGGAGGCGCGTTCGCCGGTGAGGCGAAAGCGAACGTAGTCCTTGGGAAGCATGACCGCGCGAACACGTTTCCAGTTTCCGGGTTCGTTCTCGCGGACCCAAAGCAGTTTTGTGAGCGTGAAATTCGCCAAGGCCGGATTGCAGGTGAGTTGAATCAGCCGTCCCTGGCCGATTTTGGCGCTCAAATCGCGGCACTGCTTTTCGGTGCGAACGTCGCACCAGATCAACGCGGGGCGGACGACGCTTCCCTGCTCGTCGAGCATGACCGCGCCGTGCATTTGACCGGAGAAGCCGACGCAGGCGATCTCTTCGGCGCTAAGGCTGGCGCTCGCGATGGCCTTGCGAACCGCGATGCAGGAGGCACGCCACCAGTCTTCCGGCTGCTGCTCGGCCCAGCCGAT
>WNFJ01190531.1_pt1 | contig 12500 bp, 12 predicted proteins | sample 5400461 | NCBI WGS metagenome assembly WNFJ01 (sample SAMN13153349, study PRJNA577476) | soil metagenome | isolation source: 115 cm saprolite on Douglas fir-dominated hillslope | place: USA:California | collected 2013-09-17 | reverse complement strand
CTCTGCCGGACTCGGACAGAATCCCGCGCGGCAGGCCGCAATCTATGGCGGATTGGCTCCGGAAGTGGGTGCCATGACTATAAACAAAGTTTGCGGCTCTGGACTGAAAGCCGTGGCCCTCGCAGCGCAGGCGATACAGACGGGGAATAGCACTTTAGTTGTAGCCGGCGGAATGGAATCCATGACCAATGCGCCTTATCTTTTGCCGCAGGCGCGCAAAGGATACCGCCTCGGCGATGGCCAGATTATTGACTCGATGGTGCGCGACGGCCTTTGGGACATTTACAACGACTACCACATGGGCATCACTGGCGAGAACGTTGCCGAGAAATATGGCATCACCCGCGAAGAGCAGGACGAGTTTGCGGTGAACTCGCATCGCAAGGCGGTTGCGGCAATCAAAGAATGCCGCTTCAAGTCGCAGATCGTACCCGTCGAGCTTCCGGCGAAGAAGAAAGGTGCGGCGCCGGTTATTTTCGATAAAGACGAGTCTCCCCGCGAGGACACGACCATCGAAGTCCTGCGCTCGCTGAAACCCGCTTTCAAGAAAGACGGCACCGTCACTGCGGGCAATGCTCCCGGTGTAAACGACGGCGCAGCCGCTGTGGTCGTGACCAGCGCTGCTAAAGCCAAGGAACTCGGAGCGAAGCCGATGGTTCGCATCATTGCCCAGGCCACCAGCGGGATTGATCCCAAGTGGGTAATGATGGCGCCGGTCGGGGCCGTACGCAAAATTTGGGAAAAGACAGGCTGGAAGAACGACGACGTTGATCTCTACGAACTGAACGAAGCCTTCTCGGTGCAGGCCCTGGGAGTGATGCGCGAGCTCTACCTCAATCCCGAAAAAGTAAACGTGAACGGAGGCGCAGTCGCCATCGGCCATCCCATCGGCGCCAGCGGCGCCCGCGTTCTGGTGACGCTGATTTACGAGATGATCCGCCGGGACGTGCACCGGGGGATTGCGGCGTTGTGTCTGGGCGGGGGGAACGCGGTGGCGATGGCGGTGGAACGGTAAGTTTACTTCCAGCAACTTACTCGTTCCGCGCGCTGTGATCACAATTTGTGACCTCAAGATTTCGAACTCTCGGGCGGAGATTCGAAACAGAAAATCACCTGGGAACCGCTTTCGATTGCATTTAATCTGCTGGTTAAGGTGCTTGACTTCAACCCATAGAGTGCGGCCAAGTCCGAGTCGAGAATGATTTTCTGGCCCGCGAAGAAACAAGATTCTGGAGTCAATGCGTCTGCCGGCAGCAAGGGCTGCTCTATTCATATTTGTTTTCGTCGTTTGAGATCCCATTTTGTGATCTCAATCATCTCTATGTTAAGGGCGGGGTCCTCAGGCACAAGGTCATCCATACACGACCCTTGCGACATCCGTCACAAACCCCTGACAGGCCCGAGGAGTAGGGTGAATGCGCGAAGCGTGTGTCTGCGCCTATGCTTTACATGATTCAGCGCTACATGCAGAAGATTTCCGGCCCGCTGATGGATCGGATCGATATTCATATCGATGTCCCGGCGGTGAATTGCAAGGAGATGCGCTCGGTAAGCGAACCGGAGGGTTCGGTGGCGATTCGGCGGCGAGTTCTGCGGGCCCGGGAGACCCAGTTGCAAAGGTTCGCGGCATCCACGCGACACCCGATCTACTCGAATGCGCAGATGACCTCACGACATAATCCGGACGTTTTGCGAATTATCTACGGATTGCGAACGGTTGCTGGAACTCGCCATGAACCAGCAGGGCCTGACCGCCCCGGCGCACGACCGTATCCTCAAAGTCGCGCGTACGGTTGCCGATTTGGAGGGGTCGCAGGCTATTGAGCCCAAGCACATCGCGGAAGCGATCCAGTACCGGACGCTGGATCGGAGGTTCTGGGCTTAGGGGATCGAGTGATTTGAGTGATGGGGTCACCCGGTGATCTGGAACCGGGCATCGGGACATCTGGTCTTTGGGATCACCTTCACTGGTGTCGTCCGGACTTTCAGTGACTGATCGCCAGATCAGCCGATAGACCCGTAAAGGATTGGAAATAAGCCCATTTCGGAATCCTGATGTACCGACGCGTCCAACAGGAGTTAACAAAATTCCTTGACGTCACCATATTTTCCCTGTAATTTATAGCGTTCAGACGGCCTAAAAGACCAGTTTCCCGAACCTCCGACCGAGCGATCCGGCCTTGTAAACGAGAAACTTTCGCCCCCGGCGGTGCATCTATACAAGTAGCCAGAGCATTTCCCGGTACAAACTTAATTGTTTTCAGTGGTTTATGGACTCTGGTGAGCTGTGCTTTGCCGTCTGACAGCTTCCGGGAATGAAGCTCGGCTTCAAGAAAGGACGTTACCTATGCGCTCTGATCGCGTTTTTGACGCTTTACATACTTTGCGGAACCGTTATATGCTGTGCCAGCTTGCCTCCAAGGCTACTCGTAAGTTTCATAAGCCTAACACCCGAATCCAGGAAACCATGAACGAAGTGCTGGATAAGATTGCAAGCTCGGAGCGGCAGACGGTTTTGTCTGAGCCGGAACATTTTGTTGAGGCACAACGGCGGGCTGCGTAACATCAGCCCCGCCTTCCTGCCTTGAATTGACCAAATCTCCCTGAAAATACCCTCCTTAATTACGAAATCCCGATCTCCTCGCAGGTGACGAATGACCATCGCTGAACTCAAAGAAAAAAACATAACCGAATTAACTAAGATTGCTCGTACGCTGGACCTCCCGGGCGCCAGCGGCATGCGCAAACAGGACCTGATTTTCAAGATTTTGCAGGCGCAAAGCGAAAAAGAAGGCCACATTTTCGCCGAGGGCGTGCTTGAAATTCTTCCTGATGGCTACGGCTTTCTGCGCTCGCCGGACTACAACTACCTTCCCGGCCCGGATGACATTTACGTCTCTCCGTCGCAGATTCGCAAATTTGACTTGAAGACTGGTGACACTATCAGCGGCCAAGTGCGGCCTCCGCATGAGGGCGAGAAATACTTTGCGCTGGTCAAGATTGAAGCTGTCAACTTCGAATCGCCGGATGAAGCGCGCAACAAGATTCTGTTCGACAACCTGACGCCGTTGTATCCGCAGGAACGAATCAAGCTGGAAACGGTTCGTGAGAACGTTAGTGCCCGTGTAATGGATTTGCTGACGCCGCTCGGCAAAGGCCAGCGCGGCTTGATCGTGTCTCCGCCGCGGGCTGGCAAGACCATGCTGCTGCAGAATGTGGCCAATTCGATTACTACCAATCATCCCGAAGTCGTGTTGATGGTTCTGCTGATTGACGAGCGCCCGGAAGAAGTCACCGATATGCAGCGGTCTGTCAAAGGCGAAGTCATTTCCTCGACCTTCGACGAACCCGCCGCGCGTCATGTGCAGGTGGCCGAGATGGTTATCGAAAAGGCAAAGCGGTTGGTCGAACATAAGCGCGACGTGGTCATTCTGCTGGATTCGATTACACGTTTAGCTCGCGCCTACAACACCATTGTTCCGCCAAGCGGGAAGGTCCTCTCCGGCGGCGTGGACTCCAATGCTCTGCAGCGCCCCAAGCGTTTCTTCGGTTCAGCCCGAAATATCGAAGAAGGCGGATCACTGACCATCATTGCGACCGCGTTGATTGACACGGGCTCGCGCATGGACGACGTGATTTTCGAGGAATTCAAGGGCACAGGCAATTCCGAAATCATTCTCGACCGCAAGCTGGTGGACAAGCGCACGTTCCCGGCCATTGATATTCAACGCTCCGGCACGCGAAAAGAAGAGTTGCTGATCCCGAAGGACGACCTGGCGCGAATCTGGGTGCTGCGCAAAGTGTTGAACCCCCTCTCGCCAGTTGAAGCCATGGAATTGCTCATCGAGAGACTGGCCAAGACCATGTCCAATGGCGAGTTCCTGGCGAAAATGAGTCAGTTGTAAGCGCGGCTTCCGCCTTACTTACTTCAAGCGCGCGATAGATTCCTGGAAGAATCGCGGTTCTTCCCCCAGTCGCTCGGCATTGGAGTGGATCCACTCTTCCGCTTCGATGCGCCCGGATTTCTTTTCCATCCTGGCTCATGTGTTCGGCAATGTCCTCTGCCAATATGAGTGCGTAGCCAAGGCGAGGCTCGTCGGTTACGTCCAAGTCGCGGGTTAGGGTCCGCGTGTGTTCAGCGGAGACGTCAAGCAGCACCCATTTATATATGCCAGAACCAGATCTTTGTGGATTGACTTACCGCCGAAGTACATCACCGCGAGGTTGTGACGTGCGGTTGGGATACTCACGGCCGAGGACGGTAAAGCTTCGTAGCTTTGTGAGGATCAGGATCGACGCCCTTTCCATTCCCCATGTGGTGTAAACCTGCGCAAGACCTTCAGAGAAAGGGTCGGCGTGAACGAATTGCAATGGGATAACGATCTGTCCGGTCGAGTCGACGTAACCGAACTGCTTCTTCTGTTGAACCACCGCCAAGCCTTCGGAAAAACGCTCAGCCCGGTCGTATTGGGCGGGAATGGTAAAGGTTCCGCTCTTGTCCTGATACCCCCATTTTCCATCGGCGGATTGCGCTGGCATGAGGGCGCTACTCGAAGGCGATGTTGTCGCAGAATCGACTGGCATCTGGGCTCCGGCAGACATCGCTACCAAGAAGACACTCACAATTGGAACTAAGAACAGGCGTAGCATTCACGTCTTCTCTATGGGCGTGCTCAATCCTGCGTTACCTGATCGTTACGCTTCTAAGAGACCGCGATCACAAGCAATACCGCCCTGACGTCACTGTGTAACTCTTCCCTTTCACCTGTGCTGTCGCAGTGACGGTAGAAAAACTCTGGTCGGAGAATCAACACAGGCGCCGGTTGTGTACTAGTCTGAAGTTCCAGATAAGTTCAAACAGTATTCTGCTGATTCGGTAGGGGATAGTTCAAAGTTCAGTTTCCCGCTACTGGCAACAGATTCATCAACTCGTACGCCTTCGCCTGCAGCGGTGTTGGAGGTGGTACCTGCTGAAACGTGGGGCTGGATTTATCCCTTTTCAAGCTGTAGGTCACCCGCGCGCGGCTGGCTAAGTTGGAGAGCAGAGTGGCGAGGCTCTGTACCGGTAATCCGTCGGCCGTCTAATCGAGCCTATCAGGACCACTCCGAGCAGATGCTCTACATGGGCGTCGAGCCTATAGTGGATCCTCTCCGGGGCGATCCGCGATTTGACGTCCTTCTTCACAAGGTTGGGCTGAAACACTGATTGTTTGTGCCAAGTCTTAGCAGCCGACCGCCTTAAATATTTCTAGGAAGCTCCGGTTTTGCTCTGGAGTACCAATGCTCACGCGAATCGCCGTCGGCGCGCCCCACATTCCCAGCGGCTGAACGATGACTTCCGCTGTCCTCAGACGCTCGACAACCGCCGCAGCATCCTGACCCAACTCGCAATAAAGAAAGTTTGCCCAGGTCTGAGGTACAGGGAATCCCAGGCGCTTGAGGCCGGTGGTGAGTATTTCTGCCTGCTCGGCGTTGTTCTCGACTGCCTTCCGGATGTGCTCTGTGTCTTCCAGTGCAGCCAGGGCCGCTGCTTGTGCGATTGACGATACCGAGAAGATTGTGCGAAGCGGAGCGAAGAGAGACATCAACCGCGCCGGGCCGATCCCGTAGCCAACGCGCAATCCAGCGAGGCCGTGCGTCTTTGAAAATGTCTTCAGCAGAATCACGTTTCGGTTCTGGCGGAGATAGTCGAGAGATCGTGAATACGCAACTCCGCGACGCCGCGCAAAATCTTCGGCGAAGTCACCGTACGCTTCATCGAGAACAACTAGCACGTGATCGGGTACTCGCTCGATGAACCTGTCGACTTGGTCCGCGGTGACCAATGTCCCCGTAGGGTTGTTAGGGTTCGCGATGAATACGATTCGAGTATTCGCATCGATAGCATTGGCAATCGCGTCCAGGTCGTAGCCGTTGTCCCGCGTCGGCACTTCGATCAGGTTGCCTTCGGTGACTTGCGTTGCCAGCTTGTACACGATGAAGGAGCGCGCGCTGGTGATGGCGTTGAGCCCGGGAGCAAGCAGAGCTCTGGCGAGGATGCAAAGCAGTTCAGTTGCTCCCGCGGTGACCAGCACCTGATCGGGATTGACGCCATGAAACTGTGCGATGGCGTCATGCAGTTCCGTCGCCTGGATTTCAGGATAGCGATGAATGTCGGGAAGCGTAGCGGTGATTGCTTTCAACGCAAGCGGAGAAGGCCCGAAAGGATTTTCGTTGAGATTCAGCGCAATCGGTTTGGCGCTGCCCCTGGATTGTTTCAGTGGCCGGGCCTGATCTCCCTCAGCCAGCCGGCGAATGTAGGCAGGGACGAACTGGCTGAAGTCAGTCATCTCCGGGCGTGTTTCTTCTTTGGTCGCTTGCGCGCTGTCTCGCTGGGTTCCTTCGCGATCCCCGCCGCAGCTTGTAGCTTTGCAACTTCTCCCAGCGTCAGACGGCGGAATTGTCCGGGAGGCAGGTCGAGACTCAACGGTCCGTAGCGCACGCGCTTGATCTTCTCCACGTGGTGGCCGATCTCCTCAAACATTCGCCTGATCTGCCGGTTCCGTCCTTCTTTCAGGGTAACTTCATACCAGGGATTGTCCGACTCACGCACGGAACGCACCTTTGCCGGAGCGGTCTTTACGCGTTCCCCGCGATCGGTCGAGATAGTCAACCCGCGGCGGATTTTCGCAAGGCCTTCGGCTGACGGCGTTCCCGCTACTTTCACTACGTAGGTTTTTGCCACTGAAGAGGCAGCCTTCATCAACCGGTGGGCCAACTCGCCGTCATTGGTCAGCAAGAGCAGGCCTTCGCTGGCGTAATCGAGTCGTCCGACTGGATACACGCGGACTCGAATGCCATGCAGCAGATCCATGACTGTGGGCCGGCGCTCGGGGTCGCTCATCGTGGTGACGTATCCTTTGGGCTTGTTCATCAGCAGGTAAATGTGGTGTTCGGGGCCGTGCAGGAGCTTGCCGTTCACGCGGATGTGATCAACGTCGGGATCGGCTTTGGAGCCGAGTTCGGTGACAATCTGTCCGTTGACCGAGACCAAGCCTCCGGCGATCATTTTTTCGGCATTGCGCCGTGAGGTGATTCCTGCAGCGGCAATGATTTTTTGTAAACGCTCAGAGGGCATGTAGGAGAAGACTATCAGGAAATGACGAGGTGCTCAGGCCTTGAGCTCACCCTGAACGAGCGTAATCTTGCATTTCGCTGCATTAAGGGTTCTCCTAAGCCCTAAAGGGAGAACGCGCGGATATGCCAGGGGTCGGCAGGACACAATTCGTGTTCAAAGACGAGACGCCATGGATCGTCAAGGTTGTGATGCTGCTTCTATTCACAAACGTGGTGGGATCGCTTGGCGTCGATAACTGGGTCAAACACTTCGCCCCCAAACTGCCGACGACCTCTTGCCCCTTTCCAATTCAAATCAAACCTGGGGTTGTGGCATTCGTGCCCTCATGGCTGGGACACTATGATCGCTCCAATTTGTGGGGAACCCTTGGGCTTCTNNNCTTGGGCTTCTGGCTTTGATATTTTGTTGGTACGGGCTAAAAGGACAGGTAATTCGCGTTAGATAGAACGGGTTCTGGTGTTCACGCGGTTTTTCCTGCCTCTACTCGCCCTGGTTCTGCGGGACCTTCTTCCATGTTCGACGGCGCATCCTGCGCCTGGGCATCCGCTGGCAATAGATCGCTCTGGAAAGATTCCGAAATCAGCTTTTCGAATTCTTCCATGCTGGGCAATTCGTTCACGTCTTTCAAGCCAAAGCGCAGCAGGAATTCTTTCGTGGTCTTGTAGAGGATAGGGCGTCCAATCACTTCTTTCCGTCCGGAAGTGGTGATCAACTTGCGATCGAGAAGCGTCGCGATCACGCCGCCCGCATCCACGCCGCGGATTTCACTGATTTCGGGCACCGTCACTGGTTGCTTGTAAGCGATGACGGCCAGCGTCTCCAGCGCAGGGAACGACAGGCGGATTGGCGGCTTCAGGCTCTTCGCAAATGAGCGCACCAGATCGTGCTGCTCGGGTTTGGTGGACACGCGGTATCCGCCGGCAATCTGGCGCAATTCAATACCATGATCGTCGGAGGAATATTCCACGGTCAGTTCTTCGATTGCTGCCCGCACATGGGAGCGGATTTCGGCGTCGGCGTCGTCCATGCCCTCGCCGGCGAAGGACTCCTTCACCAGTTGGACGATCTGGTCCAGCGTGATCGGTGTTTCCGCCGCGTAAATGATGGCTTCGACTTTGGCTTTAAGGCTCATAAATAGTCAGTGATCAGTGGTCAGTGGGCAGTGGTCAGAAAAACAGTTGCGCATGTGATTGTACTGACCACTGACCACTGTTATCTCCAATCATCTCTTACCTCGGCCTGCTCTTTCATTACTGCGTCAAACCCAATGTGCTTGCGCAGCAGGATTTCCCCGAACAGATGGTCCTGGCGAAGCTGAATCGCCTGCAGGCGCACCAGCTCCAGCAGCGCCAGGAACATGCACACCAGCGCCTGCCGCGATTGCACGTTTCGCAGAATCTGTTTCAGGCGCAGCGGCCGGTCTTCGAGCGACAGGCGGCGGCGCAGATAGACAATCATCTGGCTGACGGTCACGGTTTCTTCGTCCACTTGCAAAATCGGCTTGGTGCGGATGCGCTCCAACACTTGCTGAAAAGTTTTCACCAAGTCGATTACGTCGGCGGCGATCTCCGGCTCCGTGCCTTCGGCGTCCATGAATTCTTTGATGGACGGATTCGAGCGGACTGCATCTTCGAGTTGCTGTTTCTGCATCAGCATTTGCGCTGCGGATTTGAACTTTTCGTGCTCAATGAGACGATTGACCAGTTCAGCGCGGGGATCGTCGTCGGCTTCAGAGGCCGCCGCAGGATCACGCGGCAGCAGCATCTTCGATTTGATGTGAATCAACACCGCAGCCATGTAAATGAACTCGGCAGCTACGTTCACGTCCAGTTCGCGAAGCTTTTCAACGTAAGCGAGGTACTGGCCGGTAATCTTGGCAATCGGGATATCGTAGATATCAATGTCTTGTTTGCGAATCAGATCGAGCAACAGATCGAGCGGGCCTTCATAGACGCTGCCTACGCTGACCGCGAAAGGGAAGTCGTTCGGCTCCTGCTTCGGTGCAACCAGTACCGGCCTGGGAGCCGGCGAGGACTGCTCCGCCGGGGATGGTTCCGACACTGCGAGTTTTGCTTCGTCCGCCATTTGACTCGCTACTTCGCCTCCGGCGCGGTATTGGGCGGTTCGTAGATCAGCGACATGCCCATCGCCTCGCGCACTTCTTTCATGGTCGCCGACGCGATTCGGCGGGCGTGCTCCGCGCCCGATTCCAGAATATCCCAGGCTAGCCGCGGATTGTCCTCATATTTTTTTCGGCGTTCCTGCATGGGATTGAGAATCTGAACTAAGGCATCTGCAGCCCAGCCTTTGCATTCGATGCAGCCGATGCCGGCGGACCGGCAGCCGACATCCACCTCAGCGATGGTCGCGCGATCGCTGAAAATCTTGTGCAAGTCGCCCACCGGGCACACATCCGGGTTGCCAGGATCAGTTCGCCGGACGCGGGCGGGATCGGTCACCATGGTCTTGAGCTTTTGGCGAACCAGTGGTTCCGGATCGGTGAGCAGGATGGTGTTTCCGTACGACTTCGACATCTTGCGGCCGTCGGTGCCGGGCAGTTTTGCGGCGGGAGTCAGCACGGTTTTCGGCTCGGGGAAGACGGGCTTGCCCTTGGGGGAGTAAAACGTGTTGAAGCGGCGTGCGATCTCTCTTGTCAACTCCACGTGCGCCGCCTGATCTTCACCCACCGGAACGAAGTCGCCCTTGTAAATCAGAATGTCAGAAGTCATTAGCACTGGGTAGCCGAGGAATCCGTAAGTACTCAAGTCTCTTCCCGTGATGTTTTCCTGCTGCTCTTTATAAGTCGGCACGCGCTCCAGCCAGCCCAGCGGCGTGATCATCGAAAGCAGCAGGTGCAATTCTGCGTGTTGCGGCACGTGCGACTGGATGAACATGGTGCAGCGCTTGGGGTCGAGGCCTGCGGCCAGCCAGTCCAGCAGCACGTCGAGCGAATTCTGTTTCACCTGTGAAGTGTCGGCGTAGTCAGTGGTCAGGGCGTGCCAGTCGGCTACGCAGAAAAAGCATTCATGCTCGTCCTGCATGCGGACCCAGTTCTCCAGCGCGCCAACGTAATTGCCAAGATGCAGCTTGCCGGTAGAACGCATGCCGCTGAGAACGCGCTTCCGCTGCGGGTTTGGCGAGGCCGTCACAGTCTGATCACCATTGCGTCAAATGCATCTCTTACGGGTGAGATCAGTCGCCAGAGAAAATTGCCGCCAAAGTAAACCAGGGCAAGAAGCCCAAACCATCCTACTGTGTCGTACACCTTTCGCACCGGCTCAGGCAAGAAGTGGCGCAGCACGTGACTGCCATCGAGTGGTGGCACCGGGATGAGATTGAACACGCCGAGCATAATGTTGATCACAGCTACTTCATATAGAAGCAGGCTGATGGGCATCAGAACTGAGTTGGTGTGCGCCGTGAGTACGTCCAACTGGTCGGGATAGACGAGCGGTATCACGTGAATGATAGCTCTGCCCAACTGAGAAACGAGCGCGATGAGGCCGAGTACGCTAAGGGTGCCCAGAACAATTGCAAAATTGCTGATGGGTCCGACCACTGACGTCAGAATGTCATCCAGCACCGGGTTCTTGAAGTTGCTCGGATTCACCGGCGTCGGTTTGGCCCAGCCCAACATCGGGATGTGGGTGACAATTGCGAGTAGCGGGAGAATCACCGTCCCGACCGGATCAATATGCTTGATGGGATTCAGGGTGATCCGACCTAGCATTCTGGCGGTGGGATCGCCGCGTAAGTTGGCCATCCAGGCATGCGCCGACTCATGAACGCTGATGGCGAACACAAACGCAATTACCTGGAACAGGATGTCAACGTGTTGGAGGGTCATTCCTGGCTTTTCGGAGCTACGCTGGCTTCGATACTAACATGGGACTCTCGCCTCGGGCCCGGCTCCAGCCGGCTTCGGAAGGGCCAGCGTATCCCATGAGGCGCGATCGAGCGGCACTCGCGCGGGCGCTGCGGCGGCGTACAGTTCGTAGCCTAATGGATTGAGGATATCGAAGACGGCTTTGGAGTTCTCCGGTGAAACCTCACACCAAATCACCGGGCGGACCATTTCCAAGAGGCGGAGTGCTCCCTGGAGCACGTGGGTTTCGTGGGTCTCGGTATCTATCTTCAAAACGGTCGGGGCAGGGAAATAGTCGAGAAGAAAATCGAGCGGTACGGAAAGCGTGGGCTGAGAAAAGCGGCTCCCCTGCGCTTGGGTGGACCCGCGCGTTTCGCTCAGATGACTCGCCGCTCTTGATCGATCCGAGATCTGCAGGTTGCTTACCTGGTTGCGATCCGAAATTGCGGTGCACACGACGCTCACCGGCGCTGCGCACGCTTGCGTATATTTCCATCTCCAGGATGACCGGTTAATAAGCTGAGCCAGCCAAACGTCCGGCTCGATCGCCAGCACGAACCCCGAGGGGCCAGCCAGAGCTGCCGCACAAAAACTGAAAAGTCCAACGTTAGCGCCCACATCCCAGACATGAGCTCCGGGCTTTACCAGTTCGCGAGCCATGCGATAGAGCATGGGGTCGACTTTGGACATCCGCAGCCAATAACGCAAGCTCGCTTCGGGCGAAACATAGATCGGAAGGCGGTGAAATTCCGATGGCAGCCGGCGTTTGAAGACGATACCCCGGCTGAGGTGCTCCGCTGCTTTCCTGAAATTCATGAGCAGCAAAAGACTATCAAAGTCTCGGAGTGCAGATATGTCTACTCTTGTCTCTCCCCGGCCGGCGCGATGGTCTTGACCTTGATCGTCTTCGCGGGGATTCCGCCAACTATGTGATATGGCGGGACGTCCTTGGTGGTCACTCCCATGGACCCAACCATTCCGTGCTCGGCCACGCGTACCCCGCTTAGCACCGTGGCGTGATAAGTCACCCGTGCGCTCGGGCCCAGTTCCGTTTTATGGTTGGAGATGAGCATGCCGTCGTTCAAGTCGTGGGCGTGTGTGTAAACGTTGGCGTAGTCGGAAATTGAACTGCCAGCGTGAATGATCAGTTCGCCGCGATCGTCCAGCAGAACGTATTTGTGGATGGTGCAGTTGTCTTCAACGGTGAGGTTGTAGCCAAAAGAAAATTCCACGCCGTGGAAAATCTTCACGTTGTTGCCGCAGTGTCTGAAAACGTGCCGCGCCAGCATAGCCCGCATCCGGAAGCCGAGCCAATGATTCAAGCCTACAGGCGAGCGGTCGTACATCATCCAAAACCAAATCAGAGGCTTGCGTTCTGCGTACTTGACGGCATCCACATCGCCGTAATATTCGGGCTCCAGGCTGGCGTTGCGCGGGTCGAACGAATGTAACAACGCCTGCTGCGCCAGACCGCCACCAAGTCCGGCATGTTCCTCCCCGAGATAAAGCTGGTGCAGA
>WNFJ01272573.1_pt2 | contig 12501 bp, 5 predicted proteins | sample 5400461 | NCBI WGS metagenome assembly WNFJ01 (sample SAMN13153349, study PRJNA577476) | soil metagenome | isolation source: 115 cm saprolite on Douglas fir-dominated hillslope | place: USA:California | collected 2013-09-17 | reverse complement strand
TGGAGTGACGCCGTGCCCAAAGCCGCGTGAAATCGATTTTGACGCCATACCGGAAAACGATCCCGCCACGTGCGATGTCATCGCAGAGGGACGAACGATGGGAGTGTTCCAGATCGAATCGCCGGCAATGCGCGGGCTGTTGCGCACGATGAAGGCGCGCACGCTTGAGGAAGTAGCGCAAGCATTAGCGCTGATCCGGCCAGGCGCGGCCGAGTATGGATCGAAAGAGTTGTTTTTGAAGCGGCTGCGCAAACAAGAAGAAATCACATTTGCACATCCGGAACTCGAGACAATTCTTGGTGACACGCTTGGCGTATGTATTTTCCAGGAACAGGTGATGCAGATTTCGCAAGCGCTCGGGAGCATGTCGCTGGCCGAAGCCGATCTTGTGCGGCGGGCGTCCACAAAATTCTCCGGCCGGAGTGACCGCGATCGGTTGCGCGGGAAATTTCTGAAAGCCGCAGGAATGATGGGGCTGACCAGTCAGCGACGCGAAGAGACCTGGATGATGGTGGAAAAGTTTGCGGGGTTCGGCTTCTGCAAAGCGCACGCCGCGACGTATGCGGACATCTCGTACCGCATGGCGTATCTGAAAACGCACCACACGGCGGAGTTTCTCGCGGCAATGTGCAGCGCGGGCGCGGGGTTCTATCATGTGTCGGCGTATGTGGAAGAAGCAAAACGCTGGGGCATCGCGGTGCAGCTGCCAGCGGTGAATCGCTCGCGGATGGAATATACCACCGAGGCCGGTGTGGATGGAAAACGGGCGCTGCGCGTTGGCTTGATGCAGGTAAAAGACCTGCGAGTGGAAACGATCACTGCAATTCTGCGGACGCGTGGAGAAGGCGGCGAGTTTCAATCACTCGAAGATTTCCTGAGCCGCGTGCCGGTCGAACGGGATGAGATCGAATCGCTGATCAAGTGCGGCGCATTTGATGAAGTGAACGATGAAGCATGCACGATGACGCGCCCGGAACTGCTGTGGCGGTGGAATCTTCTGCAAGCGGCCGGCAAAGGCGCGCAGCCGGGCGCTCCTCGACCGTGCTCAGGACAAGGGCTCGTGCTGCCGGGAAAAAAAGAAAGATTATTTGCAGAAGCAAGCGCTGCGGATGCCATTGGCGTAGCGCTGGCGGAAATGCAGATGCCGGAATACACGCTAGAACAGAAACTGCGCTACGAACGCGAGATTCTGGAAGTCTGCGTGAGCGGCCACCCGCTGGATTTTGTGCCGCGCAACGGCGAAGCCTGGAGCGATGAACTGCGGGGGCTGCACGGAAAACGCGTGACCTTGTGCGGCTGGGTGGTGACCTACCGCCACGTCGGAACAAAAAATTACCGCAACATGATGTTCGTCACGCTCGAGGACCAGCGCGGCGTGTATGAAATGGTGCTCTTCCCCGACGCCTACGACCGATATGGCGGTCTGGTGTTTGAGACGCGTTTAATGCGCGTGACCGGGCGCGTCGAGCAGGATGGGCAGATCAAGGGGGAGAAGTTGGAGGCGTTGAAAAAGTGAGCGGTTGTCAGTTTTCAGTTGTCAGTCTTTAGTTCATGGTACTTGACGTTTGGTTATTACCTTTTGGCTTTGGTTGTGGATTGTGATTTTTCGCTCTTGGTATTTCGCTCTCGGTGGTGCGTGACTGGTGGCGCGTGAGGAAACCATCTGGGGTCGAGACGAAGGTGATATGAATTTCATGATTCATTCAAGAAAACAGAATTCCGCGCCGGTGGCGGAACCGGAGACAGGCCGCCCTGCAGGGACCGGGGAGGAGTGGCTGGGGCGAAACCGCAGCAGCAAGCGCCGGCTCTGGGAGCGATTGAATCCACGCAGCAGAAGACAGATTCGCATGATTGCCGAGGCGCTGGCGCTGCAGCAGACGCACGCGCAATTGCCAGATTCGGTGCGGGGGCGGCTGAGCGCAGCAATGCACGAAGTGGAACGGCTGGCGGGACGCTTGAGGGCGCTGCTGGCAGAGGTAGCACGACGGACACCGCCGCGCGTGTGAAGGTTGCGGGCCACACTCAGCGGCGGGATACTTTCTATATGGCTGTCCCCAATAAGCGCGGCCCCTTTCTGTTTGCGATGCTTGTTCTGACATTCTCCGCGATCGGTGTTTCGGCGCGGGCGGATGAGATTCGCCTCAAGGGCGGCAAGAAGCTGTACGGCGTAATCGTCGCCTATGAAGACAACATGTTCAAAGTCAAAACTGACTATGGATATGAGCTCGTCGAAAAAGACAAAATCGAGTCCATTATTCCTTCGACGCCGGCGGGAAAGCCGGAAGCGGCATCCGCGGCGAAGAAAGATGCAGCCCAGCATCCTTCAAAACCAGCGGCCGATTCGGAGCCACAGGCCGAGCCAGCGGTCGCATCTTCGTCAGATGCTTCGGCGACACCAACGAACGCCAGCGCCAGGACCGCAGACCCCAGTACGGGGAAAAGCGGCAAAACGACGCCGAAAATAACGAACGCGGCTGTGAAACCGGAAGTTCCGACGAATACAGCAGCGGCCAATGTGACGGCACCGACCATCAAAGGATCTCCGGCGGCAACGACGACCGGACTGGTACCGGCTGCGGCATCCCCTGCTCCCCCGAAGGAGCCTGAAGTTCCCGCAAACCGCGAAGAGGTTCAGGGGAATCTGTACACGAATTACACTCATGGCTTCCGGATGTACAAAGCACCGAGCTGGAGCTTGATCGAAGAAGCGCGCGGCGCGCTTCCCAACGCGATCGTGGCGATGGGCACGTCCAACGAATCCACACTGATGGTGGTCGGCGAGGAGAAAACGAAAGAACCGTTGGATGTGGCGGCCGCGGCGGTGGAGAAGCGGCTGCACGACGTCTACGCCAATTACCAGCGACTGTCGGAGCGCAAAACGGTGGTCGGTGGATTGCCGGCGGTGGAGTACCAATATCGAGGGAAGGCCGACGACCATGACTGGTCGGGGAAACTGGTGGTTGTTGCGCGCGGCAAGGACATGTTCACAGTGCTGGCGATGACCTACGCCGACAGCGACCTCATTCAGATTCAGGAAAACGTGATTGGCCGGGCGATTGCGAGCTTGGACTTCAATGCGCACTAGCCGGGTCTTTGCGGTCGTCAGTTGTCAGTAAGAGAAGAAGCAGCTTCCGATCTTCCTCGGTTCGCTCCAAAAACGTTCGGTTTTCTTCGGTTCACTCCAAGAGAATGCGGAGCCCTCATCACGACCGGCTTCAACGTCGGTTAGGCGACCCGATTCCTAATAAGTCCAACAACTTGGACTACGAACTGCCGGTGAGGCGTCTCGGTTAAGAGAGGGGGGACCTAAGCGGGGACCCATGCCCCGTGTTTTTGACGCAGAGCGTGGAAACCGTTGAAAACAAGCGGGTTGAGTCCTTTGTAAGTACAAAAAAATGCTAAAGAGTGCGCAAGAATGTGAAAAGACCGAGGATATTGAATGCCGAGCCGAGAAAAGTGTGTAGGGAAGAAAGAAATGCCCCATGGACCCCATCAATAATGCATGAATATCAAAAGAAAAGACTTACAGAATTTGAATCTCGTAAGTGGCTGATTCTAAAGGATATGTTTTGGGTTCTACGGGAAGAGATCGAACCGAAAACGCAGCCCCAGAATGAAGAAAAGCAAGAGCAAGATCCCGGACTCCAAATGGAGTTATCTACAATATTAATTATACCAAGGTGCGGAGAAGAGTCACTTAAAACTTTTGCAGCCTTGCAGACTGCCAAGCTAGCTCGCGGCTGCTTCGGCAGGCTCGGCGAGTTTGCGGTGTTCGCGAATCATGCCGATGAGCGCCTGGGCGGCGCGGGGGAGGCTGCGGTCGCGGCGGTAGACAAGGCCGAGTTCGCGCCAAAGGTCGACACCTTCGACGGTGAGCAGCTTCACGTCGCCGGCTTTCACATAGTCCTTGGCAAAACTCTCGCTGATGATGGAGAGGCCGGCATCAGCGGCGACGAAACGCTTGATCATGCCGATGCTGGGGAGTTCCATGGCGACGTGGATGCGCGCACGATACGGGCGGAAGAGTTTATCGAGCACCTGGCGAGTGAAGCCGGTGCGAGGGAAGATGAGGGGCTGCTCGGCGAGTTCGGCAAGTGTGATCTTGGAGCGATGCGCCAAGGGGTTTTTTGTGCTGACCATGAAACGCAGGCGATCTTTGTAAATGTGGTGCATCTTCAGATTCGGCGACTTGATGGGCAGCGTGACGATGCCGACATCCGCGGAGCCGTCCTCGATGCGCTGGAGGATCTTGTGGCTGAAGTTGCGGTAGATGCTGATGTGCACCAGCGGGTAGCGACGCTGAAATTCCGCAAAAATATCGGGGAGCAGATAGAGGCAAGTGGCTTCATTGGCGCCGAATACGATCGGGCCCTGAACAACGTTGCCGCGGTCCGCAACGACCTGAACGGATTCATCGCGCATGCGAAGCAACTTTTCGGCGTACTCGAAAAGAACTTCGCCGGCCGGAGTCAGCTCGACGGACTTGGCGGAACGGTCGAGGAGCCTGGCTTTGTAGGCTTGTTCGAGCTGGCGAATCTGCGCACTGACGGCGGATTGCGAGCGAAAGACTTTCTGGCCCGCGCGTGAAAAACTCTTTAGTTTGGCGACGAAGACAAAAGTAGCAAGTTGATCGAAGTCCATAGTCAGAACGCCCGGCGAGAATTATAGCGGATTCTGCTTGCCGGGTGCGGAGTTAATATCTTTCCTTTCAAGCATGAAACGCAGCTTGCGAAATCGGCGCGGTAACCGCCAGCAAAATCGTGAGACGGCGTTTGAATTGAGAGAGAATGGGGCTCCACGTGGCCTCAACCGTACCCTGAAAATGAACCGGTTGTACGCGCATCAAGGGCAACGCCCCACGCCGTGAGAGCAAGCGAGCCGCACGAGGGCTGGCCGTGAAGTGAACGTGTTCCTCCAGGGTGCGCCGCAACCAGTTCTCTTCCTCTGAATCGAGTTCGGCGAGGGTCACGAAATCGCGATGGAGCACATCCTCGGCTTCGGCACGCAAGACGTAAGCCAGCCCGCCGGTCATGCCCGAACCGAAATTCAGGCCGAGCGGCCCGAGAATGAGGGCCACGCCGCCGGTCATGTACTCGCATCCATGCTGGCCGACACCTTCCACTACGGCAAGCGCGCCGCTGTTTCTGACAGCAAAACGCTCTCCGCCGCGTCCTGCAATAAAGAGCTGGCCCGACGTGGCACCGTAGAGCACAGTGTTGCCTGCAAGGACGTCACCACGCCTTGAAGCAGCAAGTCCCGCAGCGATGGCGATGGTCCCACCGGACAGTCCTTTTCCGACATAGTCGTTGGCTTCGCCGTTGAGCTTGAGCGTCACCCCCTCGGCAAGAAAAGCCCCGAAACTCTGACCGGCCGCGCCGTGAAATTCCTGGCAGATTTCGCCATCAACGGGGTGGCCGTTCTTGCGCCGACGCATCAGTTCCCCGCTCAGGCCGGTGCCAACGCTGCGATCGGAGTTCTGAACCTGCTGGGACTCATTTTGCATGGTCAGCGAAGCATCGAAGTGAACGGAATCTTCCAGCGCCATAACATGGAGGCCGGGCTCCTGCTGCGAAGCCACTCGATTTGAGGGGGAGATGGGCACAACCAAGAAGGGATCCATCCCCGATCGCGCACTGAGCCGGTCGTACCAGCCCGTGAGCTCGCTGAGCGAACGCACGCCAAGCTGGGCAAGGCGGTTGCGCACTTCCTCAGCCAGCGAACGAAAGTAGGCGATCACCATCTCCGGCTTGCCTTGAAATCTGGCACGCAACTTTTCGTCTTGCGTGGCGATCCCCACGGGGCAGGTATTGAGATGGCACTGCCGCGCCATGACGCATCCGATGGCCAGCAGGGAGGCCGTGCCAAAACCGAATTCGTCCGCGCCGAGAATTGCAGCCAACACGATATCCCGCGCGAATTTCAGGCCTCCGTCCACGCGGAGAGAGAGCCGCGAACGGAGGCCCGCGCGAACCAGCGTGTCATGCGTTTCGCGCAAGCCGATTTCCCAGGGAAGACCGGTGTTCTTGATGGAGGTCAACGGCGAAGAACCGGTACCGCCGTTGTGGCCGCTGATGGTGATGACGTCCGCGCCTGCTTTGGCCACGCCCGCGGCAATGATGCCGACGCCGGAGCCGGAAACGAGTTTTACGCCGATGCGCGCACGCGGATTCACGGCGCGCAGGTCGTGGATCAATTGCGCGAGGTCTTCGATGCTGTAAATATCGTGATGCGGCGGAGGTGAAATCAGCGGGGTGCCCGGCGTGGCGTGGCGGATGCGCGCGATGTATTCGCTGACTTTCTTGGCGGGCAATTGTCCGCCCTCACCAGGCTTCGAGCCTTGCGCCATCTTGATTTCGAGTTCTTCGGCATGGACGAGATAATCCGCTGTGACTCCAAAACGTCCCGAGGCGACTTGTTTGATCTTGTTGGCCGCGGCCGGCTCGAAGCGATAGGTGTTCGGATCTTCGCCGCCTTCGCCGGTATTACTCCGGCCACCGAGCTGATTCATAGCGAGTGCCAGCGTGCGGTGCGCTTCCGGGCTGAGCGAGCCAAGAGACATGGCCTGGGTGCTGAAACGCTTGACGATGGACTCCAGCGGCTCGACTTCCTCCAGAGGAACGGCCGTGTCCGGAACGGTGTCGAGCAAGTCCCGCAGAAAAACCGGGCCTTGATGTTCCGCCAGCTCTTCAAACGCCGAGTAAGTTTTCGCTCCCGGCGAGCGCACATGGGCGTGAAGCCGACGGACAACCTCGGGCGAACTGGCGTGAAGCTCCGCTCCCTTCCGGAACCGATAAAGACCGGAATCGATCAACTCCTCGGATTCGGCGGAGAAGGCCGCTTTGTGTAGGCGCAGATAATCCGCGAGTAGGTCGTCCAGCGATTTCTGGCCAGGGTAATCCGCAGCGTCTTCAAACACTTCCGCGCAAAGATCTTCGGAGAGACCCACGATCTCAAAGAGGTGGCTGTTGCGATAACTAGCCAGGGTGGAGACGCCCATGCGCGCGAGAACTTTTCGCAGGCCGGCATTGATGGCCGAACGGGCCTTTTCCATGCCGCCCGGTTCAAGGGATTCCGCAAACTCATCCGCAAGATATGGCACGACGGCGCTCGCGCCAGCCGCCACTAGCAGGGCCACATGATGAGTGTCAAAGACCTGCGCGGATTCGACAATCAGCGGCACATCCCACAAGCCTTCGCGAACCATGGCCTTCCACACCGCTGCCGTGGCGAGCAGGACGGGCAGCGGTGCGCGATCAGCGCCGATCGTGCGATCGGAAAGGAGGAGGAGCCCCGGGCGCCCGCTACCGCTCAGAGGGGTAGTAGAAAGCTGAGCAAAACTGCAGCGCGCCCCCGGGACTCCAGTTGCGGCAGGAAAAGTAATGTCGATGCGTTGCTCGGGCCCAAAAATCGCGGAGAGTTGCGACAACTGGCCAGCCGAAATCACGGGACTCGGAAGCGTGATTCCGTCTTTCAAGTGAACATCGAGAGACATCACGTGAGTCTCGCGCAATGGATCGATCGGCGGGTTGGTGACCTGCGCGAACCGTTGCTTGCAGTAATCCCACAAAGTCCTTGGAAGCGCGGAAAGAAACGCGGGCGGCGCGTCGTCTCCCATGCTCCAATCCGCTTCTTTGCCGCGGGTCAGCGCGGAAAAGAGAATCTTGAATTGATCGTCGGTCCAGCCGGCAGCGCCCGCGACGCGCTTTGGGTCATTGATGGGAACCAGCGGCATGGCGGCTGGAGCTGCCAGCATTCTTTGGGGAATGGCGTTGCGCGCCTGCTGCATTGCAAGGCGCTTGAGAATGTCGCGCCAGCGCAAAAAGAGCCCGGTAGCGGGATTGGCAAGGATCATTTCTCCGGGGCCGAGCCGCTGGCGCTCAGCGATACGCGATTCTTCCAGATCGACCAAGCCGGTCTCGGACCCGGCAATCAGCAGGCCATCATGTGTAAGGGTGTAGCGCAGCGGGCGCAAGCCATTGCGGTCCAGCTTCGCTCCTACAAACTGGCCATCCGAGAACACCAACGCCGCGGGACCATCCCAAGGTTCGCTTTGCTGCGAAATCGCGGTCAAAGCACCGCGCACGTCCCGCGAAAGCAGGGGATCTTTCTGAAAGGCCGGAGGAACCATGGCGAGCATGGCTTCTTCCGATGACAGTCCTTCGAGGAGCCGCAGCTCGAAACCGTTGTCGAAGCTCGCCGAATCGCTGACGTTCTCTTCGAGAAGGGGGAACCACGATCCCACCGTGAGCCGCGAGCGGATCTCGGCTGCTTTGGCACGAAGCCAACGCCGGTTCGAGACAATCGTATTGATCTCACCGTTATGCGCGACGTAGCGGAAGGGCTGCGCCAGATGCCAGGAAGGCTGCGTGTTCGTTGAATAGCGCTGATGAAAAACGGCAAATGTGGCTGCGAATGATGGATCGCGCAAATCTTCGTAAAACTGGGGAAACTGCCAGGGCGTGAGCAGTCCTTTGTACACGATGGTCTGCGAGGAGAGCGAGCAGATGTAGCATCGCGGCGGCAGGAGCGATTCCGCGCGCTTTCTCAACAGAGCCAAACGCCACTCGAATCGCCCGGCTCCCCGCGCCGGATGGAAGGGTTCGACAAAAAACTGCCAAATTTCGGGCATCGTTTCGAGAGCGCGGCGCCCCAAGCAATTGGTATTCACCGGCACCCGGCGCCAGCCGATGACGCGCAGCCGCTCGGTGTCCGCCGCGACTTCAACGGCCGCGCGGGCTTCCTCAACCACGGAAGAAGGAAGAAAGGCGAAGCCGACCGCGAACACTTCGGGCAGCTCAATTCCCTGCTCTTGAGCGCGGGCACGGAAGAAGGCCTGTGGGAGCGAAGTGAGCAAACCGGCCCCGTCGCCGCTGGCCCCATCCGCGTCGACACCTCCGCGGTGGGTGAGGCGCTCTAAAGCCGTCAAAGCAAACTGGATGATGTCGTAGCTGGGGGTACCACCGAGGCGGGCGATGAAGCCTGTACCGCAAGCGTCGTGGTCCGGGTGGCCCCAGTTGGGGTGATGACCGCGAGTCGAGCGAGATCCTGCATCCTCATGACCGCCTTGGCCCCGACCATGCCGCTGGTACATACCAGTTTATTAAACGGGTGGGGAGTGGATGTACAACGCAGAATTTTGATTCTCTGAATTGATTTCTTGATAAGTGAGGCGGAGGGTCCGAATCCCTAGAACTTGGTCACTTCGGAGAAATGGAAGTCACGGACTTTCATGGCGGGCACGACCATTTCGAAGGCCTCCTCGCCGGTCGCACGGACGGCAGAACCCAGCAATTCTACGTTGTTGAGCATTTCGATGAGCGACTGATTGAAGCGGAAGTTGCGCACGGCGCCGGTAACCCGCCCATTCTCAACGAGAAAGAGGCCATCGCGGGTCATCCCGGTCATCACCTTTTCGTAGGGATCGACTTCACGGATGTACCAGAGGCGGGTCACGAGCAACCCTCGTTCAGTGGACGCGACCATTTTCTCTATGGACGAATCTCCGCCTTCGAAGACGAGATTCATGGGCGCTTCCCCGTACTCATTAGGCAGCGCAAAACCGTGTCCGGTCGGCTGTTTGCGCGCGGCTTTGGCGGCCACGCGTGAATATACAAGATTCGTGGGAACGCCACGATCCACCAGCAAAACCCGCTGACGCGGAATTCCCTCGCCATCGAACGGCGCGCCCTGCTGTAGCGGATGATAAACGTCGTCGCTGATGCTGATGTTTTGTCCAAAGAGCTGTTTGCCCATGCGTTCGTTAAGGCAGGAGCGCTTGTCCTCCAGGGCGGTGGCGGCGAAATCGTAAAAAAGAAACCCGACGAGATCGAGCACGGCCGCGGGTTCGAGGATTACCGTGTAACGTCCAGGAGGAAGCTCGCGCGCGTTGACGGCAAGGTGTGCTTTCTCGCAAGCTCGCGCCGCCAGTTTCTGTGGATCGAACGCGCGGACGTCAGCGGAGTTGGCTTTGGCCCAGCTCGCCGCAGAGTTTTCCTGCGCGGTGATGGAAAACTCGGAGTGCGTTTCGCGATAGGCCGCAAAAAGGCCTCGAGAATTGCCCAAAGCGGACTGGCTTTGCCCGTTCGAGTAGATTCCAGCCGCGACCTGGCCTCTCTTGACGGCCAAGTCACAGGCGCGCCGGACCGCCCGGGCTCGCTCTTCGGCGTTGAGAGCGGCGGTCTGTTTGATGAACCGTTTAGCGGCGCGATAACGCTGACTTCCGGGCATCGGGAGGAGGCGCGGGTCCTTTGGCTGGCTGCGCGCAAGCGAGAGAGAAGCTTCAATCGCGGCGCGGAACGAGTCTTCATCAACGCGATTCGTGGTAGCGCGCGCGGTCCGGCCGTCAACGACCGTGCGAATCGAAACCGTCAGCCCATGCTCGGCGACGTTCTGGTGAATGGCGTTGTTGGCGAAACGCGTCAATGCGTCTGCAACTTCGTCCACATGGACTTCCGTCTCTTCGGCTCCCGTGGACTCCGCCAGGCGAAGAACCGTGCCGACGATGCGGCGAAGCTCGCGATCCTGGAGAAGCTCCGCAGATCCCGCGCTTGCCTCTGTTGATGCTTTCTTCGTCTTGGCCGCCGGTTTCATTGGTTCGAGAATGCCGTCCCGATGTGCACGTTGCGGAAAGCCCATGGTCTGCATGGGCTGCCCTTTTCCGCAATTGGGCGTGCCCCACAGCGTCCAATGATCGAACTTGCAGATGGCATCGCAGGAATTCCAGAACTCCGTGGTAATTCCGCTGTAACTGGGATTCTTCAGCATGCGGCCTTTCTTTCCACCTTTGATCTCCCAGCCGATTTCGGTTGAAAACTGAAACTGGTAGCGCCGGTCATCGATGGACCAGGAGCGATTCGTCTCCATCAGGATTCCATCGTGCGTGTCGGCAATCAAATCGCCGTAGTCCCACGTGCCTGGCAGCAAGCTGACGTTGGTCATTCGAATGATCGGCAGGCGGTTCCAGTTTTCCGTGCGCATGGTCCCAGAAGAGCGGTCCAGGCCCACCAGGTGCGCGGTTTCGCGATTCGAAAGATACCCGCGGAATTTTCCATCTTTGATGATGTCCGTGCACTGCGCGGGAACACCTTCGTCGTCGTAAGCAAAGGTGCCGAGTCCTTGTCCGTGATCGAGCCGCGCGTCGGCGACAACGTTCACGATGCTCGAAGCGTATTTCAGGTGGTTCAACTGGTCGAGCGTCAGAAAACTCGTGCCGGCGAAATTCGCTTCCTGACCAAGAACGCGATCGAGCTCGATGGGATGGCCGATCGATTCATGAATCTGCAGGCCGAGCTGGCTGCCGCCGAGGATGAGGGTGCCGACCTTTTCCGGGCATTGCGACGCGCCATGAAGCGCGGCGGCTTCTTCCGCGATGACCGGCGCGTTTCTCATCAAATCTAGCGATTCGACGAGTTCGTAACCTTGCAGAGAATGCTGGCCGCCAAAACTATTGGGATAAGAACGTTTTTGAATTTCTTCATCCTGAAACGAAGTGGCGGCAATTCCGCATCCGGAAATCACTTTGCGCTGGTGAATGCGCGAGCCGGCGCTGGAAGCAAACCACGAATCGACCTTGCGGAATTGCATGTCCGTTTCCGTCAGCGTCACGCCTTTTACGCGGCGCATTTCGGCGTCGGCAGCAAGCAGCAGCGCCAGCTGTGTCTCGAGGGGAATTTCGAAGGGGTCTTTGCGGAACGGACTCTGCCAACTGTCCACGTAGGCTTTTTCCGGAGCAAGAACAACTTCGCCGCGTTTCGCGAGTGCCGAGGCCTTCGCGAGGGAAACAGCCTGCGCCGCGCAAACCGCGACGCCTTCCCGGGTCAAACGATCCGTGGAGGCGAAACCCCAGGCGCCATCTGCCAGCACGCGAATGCCAAGGCCGATCGATTCGCTCTGGGAGAGCGTGCCGACGCGACCGTTCTTCGTCGTGAGGTCGCGCTGGCGCAGATGCATCACACGCACGTCGCCATAGGAAGCGCCGCGCAGCCTGGCGGTATCAAGTGAGTTCGTGCAGAGATCCCACATGGGTATACGTCAAACTGAAAAAAGCATCAGTAAATACGCAAGGGCGCAGCACTGTTCCGACCCTGTCGGAATGCTGCGCCCTTGCAAAGATAACATGATTAAGCAGCCGGGAATGGCGGCAAGAGTTACGTGCCTTCGTTCCAGGAAGCGAGGTAGCGTTCCTGCTCGGCCGTGAGCTTGTCGAGCCTGTGGCCCATCGAATCGAGTTTGAGACGCGCGATTTCCTTGTCCAAGTGCTCCGGAACGACGTAGACCTGCGGCTTGAGGTTCTTGTGGTTCGCGCGCAGGTATTCGGCGGAAAGCGCTTGGTTGGCGAAGCTCATGTCCATCACGGACGCGGGGTGCCCCTCGGCGGTGGAAAGATTGACGAGTCGCCCTTCAGCGAGCAGGTACACCTTGCGGCCATCCTTCAGTTTATATTCATCGACAAGCGGGCGAACTTCCTTCTTCCCGCTCGACAACTTTTCGAGCGCCGGGATG
>WNFJ01038598.1_pt1 | contig 12501 bp, 22 predicted proteins | sample 5400461 | NCBI WGS metagenome assembly WNFJ01 (sample SAMN13153349, study PRJNA577476) | soil metagenome | isolation source: 115 cm saprolite on Douglas fir-dominated hillslope | place: USA:California | collected 2013-09-17 | reverse complement strand
GCCGTTTCGTTCCCGCCTGCGACGCCTGGCTTTCCGGGTGGGACGAGTCGTTCAGCCGCCGCCTGGCCGGGCAGCGCTGGGTCGGGATGACGATCCCGCCGGAGTACGGCCGCCACGGACGCTCGGCTTTCGAGCGCTACGTCGTCACCGAAGAACTCCTGGCCGCCGGCGCCCCGGTCGCGGCCCACGGGGTCGCCGACCGTCAGGTCGCGCCGAACCTGCTGCGCTACGGAGCCGCGGAACTCAAGCAGCGTTACCTGCCGGCGATCGCCCAGGGCACGTGTTACTTCGCCATCGGCCTGTCCGAGCCGGACGCGGGCTCCGACCTGGCCGCCGTCAGGACGACCGGCACGCGCGTCGACGGTGGCTGGACCGTCTCCGGCGCCAAGATCTGGACCAGCGGCGCCCACCGCGCGCGCGCCCTTATCGCCCTGGTTCGCACCAGCCCAGCCGATGGCAGGCAACGTCACGTCGGTCTCAGCCAGCTGCTCATCGAGCTTGACCAGCCGGGCGTGACGATCCGGCCGATCATCTCGATGACCGGCGAGCACCACTTCAACGAGGTGGTGTTCAGCGACGTGTTCGTGCCCGACGTGCAGGTGGTCGGCGCGATCGGCGCCGGGTGGGCCCAGGTGACCTCGGAGCTGGCCTACGAGCGGAGCGGCCCGGAACGGCTGCTGTCCACCTTTCCCCTGCTGGACGCGCTGGTCGGCGAGCTCGCGTCGCGGGCTTGCGACGCCCGCGCGCAGGACGCGCTCGGACGGGTCGCGTCCCGGCTCTGGGCGTGCCGCCAGATGTCGCTGGCGGTGGCCGGCGCGCTGGCGGACGGCGAGGCGCCGGAGATCGCGGCGGCGCTGGTGAAGGATGTCGGAACGCGGCTGGAGAACGAGATCATCGAGGTGGCCCGGACGCTGACGGACACCGAGCCCGATCCGGGCGACGCCGGGTACGCCGGGATGCTGGCTCACGCGGTTCTGCACGCACCCGGGTTTACGTTGCGCGGCGGCGCCAGCGAGATCCTCCGCACCGTTGTCGCGCGCGGGCTGGCGCTGCGATGAGCCCGGCCGCCGACGAGCGGGAACTGCTGCGCGATACGGTCGAGCGCCTGCTCGCAGAGCATTGCCCGCCTGAGCGCGTCGCGGCCGCGGCCAAGACCGGCTGGGACGCCACCGCGTGGCGAGCACTCGAGCGCACCGGCCTCACGCTCGTCGGTTCGCCGGAGGAGTTCGGCGGAAGCGGCGGTGACCTCGCGTCGGCGGCCGACATCGCGGTGGCCGCCGGGGCCGCCGCTGCCCCGGTACCGCTGGCGGAGACTCTCTCAGCAGGCATGCTGCTGTCGCGGGCCGGCCTGGCCATCCCGCCCGGCCCGCTTACCCTGGCGGTCGCCGCGCGTCGTGACGGGACGCTTCGCCGGGTACCGTACGGCCGCCTGGCCACGACGGTGGCCGTCGGCGCGGACGAGGACGGCGAATGGCTGGCCGTCGCCGCTCACCCGGCGCAGGTCCGGCCCGGTCGTAACGTGGCCGGCGAGCCACGTGACGATGTCACTCTCGGCGCTGACACCGAGGTTCGCGAGGCCGAGGCCGGGACCGCGGAGTACGCTCAGCGCCTGCGGCGCTTGTTCCGGTCACTGCTGATCGCCGGCGCCGCCCAGCGTGCCCTCGAGCTCACCGTGGCGTACGTAACCGAACGCGAGCAATTCGGCCGCCCGCTGGCCAAGCTGCCGACGGTTCAGCAGGAACTCGCGCTCATGGCCGGCGAGGTCGCCCTGATCAGCGCGGCGACGCAGGCAGCCGCGGCGGATGACCCGCCCGCCGAGGGCGCCGTGTCCGCGGTCCTCGCCGCCAAGGCTCAGGCCAGCCAGAGCGCGGGAACAGTAGCCGCGATCGCCCATCAGCTGCACGGCGCCATCGGCACCACCGAGGAGCACCGCCTGCGGCTGACCACGACGCGCCTGTGGTCATGGCGGGATGAGGACAGCCCGGCTGGCGAGTGCTTCGCCGAGCTCGGCAGAGCCGCCCTGCGTGCCGGAGCCGGGGGGCTCTGGGCGTGGCTCTGCGGGCCGGCGACAAGCGGGAGCCCGGTGGAACGGACGGAGATGCCATGAGCCATCTCGCTACGGCATCCGCGCGGCACCGTGCGCCAGGGTGCCGCGTCCGCTGAACGCCACAGGCGACCGCGTGGGAGCTGGCGCTAACCTTCTTGGGGTCTTTTGGGATCTTCCGGGGCCGGGTCGAGATAGCCGGGTATCCACCTGAGCACCTCGGCCCGGAACTCGCCTTCGCATTCGAGCTGGCTGAGTACCCCGATGCCGGCCGTGGACACGCGGTGGATGAGCACGTAGGACGGCGGCACGTTGAACCTGCGCGAGATGTTGCTCGCGCGCATGTCGGTGACGCGGGTGGCCTCCCCGCGCAGCCATTCGCGGCTGAACTTGAAGCAGTCCACCTTGGACGGCTCGGCCAGCGGCGCGAGGAAGGCGCGCAGCGCGTCGAGGTCCACGTCGATGCCTGGCCGCAGGAACCCGTGCGCGCGCAGTTCTCGTTCCACGGCCTCGATGTCGGGGTTGTCGTCGTGCATGATCCGCAGCAGCCGGCCGAAGAACGGCGGCAGTCCGTCCGGCAGCCGGTCGACGGCGCCGAAGTCGAGCACGCCGAGCCGGCCGTCGTCGAGCAGCCGGAAGTTTCCCGGATGCGGGTCCGCGTGCAGCAGCCCGGCCCGCGAAGGGCCGGAGAACAGGAACCGCACGAGCAGGATGCCCGCCCGGTCGCGTTCGGTCTTGCTGCCGTCGCTGATGATCTTTGACAGCGGCGTGCCGTCCATCCAGTCGGTGACCAGGACCTGGCCCGTCCCCATGACGACATCTGGCACGTAGATGTCGGGGTCGCCCGCGTAGGCCTTGGCGAAGGCGTGCTGCGAGGCGGCCTCGAGCTCGTAGTTGAGCTCTTCGGTGACACGGTCCCGCAGCTCGTCCAGCAGCGGCTTGACCTCCAGCCCCGGCATCAGCAGGCCGAACAGCCGCCCGGCCCGGCTCAGCTGGGTGAAGTCACCGATCAGCGCGCGTCCCGCCCCCGGGTACTGGATCTTCACCGCGACCCGCCGGCCGTCGTGCCAGACCGCCTGGTGGACCTGGCCGATGGACGCCGCGGCGGCCGGCGTGTCGTTGAACTCGGCGAAGTTGTCCCGCCAGTTTTCACCCAGGTCCTTGGCGAGCACCTGATGCACGCTGCGGGCGGGTAGCGGCGGCGCGGACTCCTGCAGCCTGGTCAGCGTGGCCCGGTAAGGCCCGGCGATCTCCGGTGGCAGCGCGGCCTCGAAGATCGACAGCGCCTGGCCCAGCTTCATGGCGCCGCCCTTGAGCTCGCCCAGGACCCGGAAGATCTGGTCGGCTGTGCGCTGCTGAATTTCTTGCGCGACGATCTCGGCCGACCGCCCGCCGATCCGCTTCCCGACCCCGATCGCCGTGCGGCCCGCCAGCCCGATCGGCAGCCTGGCCATCTTCGCGGCCCGGGTCACGGGGTTGCGCGGGACATCGTTCACTCTGGATGTTCCTTAGGGTGTACGCTTCAGGGATGGACACTCTGACGCTGCCGAGGGCGTATCTCTACGCGCGCCGTTCACAGAAGCAGGATAACGCCGCGAGCGTAACGGACCAGGTAGCTGGCGGCCGGGGGGCCTGCGACGAGCACCGCTGGGAGCTCGCCGGGGTCATCGACCAGGACGACGACCGGAGCGCGTCGAGGTTCGCGCGGCGGGGGCGGCCCGGCTGGGACCAGCTGCTCACGTCGCTCCGGGCCGGCGCCGCCGACATCATCATCCTGTGGGAATCGAGCCGCGGCGACCGGAAGCTGTCGGAGTGGGCGGCGTTCCTCGACGAATGCCGCGAGCGGAACGTGCGGATTCACGTCGTCTCCCACGGCTCTACTTATGACCTCCGCAAAGCGAGGGACTGGAAAGTCCTCGCTGATGACGGAGTGGATTCCGCATATGAATCCGAGAAGCTGTCGGGGCGCGTGAGGCGCGGCATGGCCAGCGCGGCGAGAAGGGGCGAACCCCACGCCGTCGCTCCATATGGTTACAGAGCGTTGTATAGCCAGGCGACGGGCAGGCGGGAATGCTGGGAAATCGTGCCCGAACGCGCCGCTATCGTCCGCGAGATCATGACTCGCATTGCTGCACACGAGCCCCTCAAGGCAATCCGGCGTGACCTGAATGAGCGCGGCGTTCCGACCGTCCGCGGCGGCCCGTGGACCGAGCAGCAGATACGTCACATGGCGATGAACAGCCACTACGCGGGACTGCTGAGCCTGCCGGACGGCGAGCTGATCGAGGGGACGATGTGGCCGGCGATCGTTGACAGGGCCCTCTGGAACGACGTGATGGCCGTGCTCGGGCCGAGGAAGACGGGCAGGCGGCCGGGCGGCCAGCGCCATCTGCTGACTTACCTCGGCAACTGTGAATGCGGCAGCCCGCTCGTGGCGCGGGAAATCAAGGGCAATCCCCGGTATTCATGCAAGAAGGGGTGCTTCTATATCTCCCGCGAATGGCTCGACGAGCTCGTCCGCGATGTTATCTGCGAGCGGCTTTCCAGGCCCGACGCGCGGGACCTGTTCAAGAGCGACGACAGCCGGTCGGCTGAGCTGAGGAATGAGCTGGCGGAATTGCAGGGGCAGCTCGATGAATGGGCGGGCGCCGACATTTCCGCTCGCGCCTACCAGATAAAGGAAGCGAAGCTCGCGCCGAAGATCGAGCGGGCGCAGCGCGAGCTCGACGCGCTCACGATCCCGCCGGCGCTGGCGGGCATCCTGTCCGCGGATAACGTGCGCGGCGCGTGGGATTCGTACACTGTGCAGGCAAAACGGGCGATTATCGCGGCCATGACCGGCGTGGAGGTCCGCCGGCCGCTGCCGGGCGAGCCGAGGCTCACCGCCGACAGGGTGACGTTCGACTGGAAGCCTGCGAAGCGGTAGCCCGTGTTTCGTCAATGCAACAATGCGCATCCATATGCAAGTCCATGTACCTCGATGCGCTGTGCATCTTCGCATATCTTCACACCCGCTGAACCTGTCTGAACCTGTCTGAAGTTCCCGTTCGTTCCCCGGTCATCAGTCGTCATCAGTCGCAGGGAGGGAATTCCCCGGGAAACACGGTTCGGACGAGTTGCAAATGGCACTGCACTACTGTATGACTTCTCTAAGTACGGCAGCACAGAGGCCGGGCACCCAGGTACGCGACGTGTTAGAGCACGTCACGCGCCTGCCCGGCCTCCGCTGCCTCCCACCTTCCAATGAGAGGCCATTAGTATGTCACAAGGCCGCCCTGCCGACGAGACCGCTGCCGCGATGAGGTGCGCCCGGCTCGCGAAGCTCACCCAGACGGCACTCACCGCCGACCGCCACAGCCGCGAGGCGACGAAAGCACTTGACGGCGCACGCGCCGAAGCCGTCCGCGCGATCGTCGACCTCGCGCCGCTGCTGACCACCGAGCAGCGCGAGCAGCTCAGACCCATCCTCGCGGGTACCATCCCCGCCGACACGAATCGCGCCAGCTCGACGGCGGCGTGATGGCGGCGGCGGCCTCAACGCGTCAGCCGTTCTCGGTAGCCCAGTGGCTCAACGCCGTGTACTGCCACCCGGCCCGGCCGTCAGCGCTCCAGCGCGACGTGCTGACGGCTCTCGCGGTGAAGTTCACGGACTGGGGCACCGGCACCGGCTGCGCGTCCATCGAGATGATCGCCGAGTTCACGCGGCATACGAGGTCGACAATCCAGCGGGCGCTCCGCTGGGGCTGCGGAGCGCTCCTGCTGGTGCGTACGCGCCGCGGCCACCGGCTCGGCAACGGGAAGGTCATCGCGTCAGAGTGGCGCCTGCAATTCGCAACTTGTGAATCTCAAGGCGTCAATCGCTTAGCTGTTGAGGCTCGGCCTCAAGGCGTCACAGGAGGGCTGTTGAACATTCTCAAGGCGTCACCAGAGAGCTTCCTTCCTTTGAACTACAGGGGACCCTCCGTAGCACGTCCCGTGGAAGGTGCAAGGAACAGGTCCCTGGGGGAGTGCCGACTCCCCCAGACCCCCCGGTGCCCGCGCAAAAACCGCGCGGTCACGTTTGCCGCTCGGCTGAATCTGCTGGACGCGAAAAACACATACGGTCCGCGCGCTTGCGCGTGGACGCAGGGGTCCGGGGATGGCGAATCCCCGGCCGCCGGAGGCGGACCTCAAGGCATCAGCGACGAGGAGAGGCGCCACGGTCCCCGGCCAGCGTGCGGGCGAGCATGCGCAGACCTTAACCCGCTCCGTACCGGAACCTGCCTACGGCAGAACCCGCCACGGCCCCCCTTCCGAACCGGGCGCGCCACTTCCCCGCCCACTACAGGCAGCAACCACACTGACAGACCGTAGGAGGTCCGCATGACCACGCCCGACCGCAAGCCCCGTTGCCGCGTCGAGCACCTCAAGAACCGGAATCCCTGTGAGAACGAGGCCCTCGACGAGTTCGGGATCTGCCTGCATCACCTCCGCGAGATCAGCGACTACTGGGGCGGCGTCCGCGCGTCCCTCATCGAGCAGTTCCCCGGCCTCGCGCGCATCCTCGCCGAGGATCAGCCGTGACCCACGTGCTCGGCGAGATGTTCGCCTGGCCGAACGGCATCGTGCTCGGCAACCTCATCGCGAGCGCGCTATGGGCGGCCCCTGCCCTGATCCACCTTCACCGCAAGCTCGACCGTCATCACCGCGCCATCATCCAGCACCACGACACCGGAAGGAACACGCCATGACCGTTCACGGCCTCATGTGGGACTCGACCACCCCGGAGCTCATCCCCGGCTGGGCGAGGCTCAAGGCCCTGTACATCAACGGGAAGTACGCCCAGTTTCCCCGCTACGGCCGCGGGCACATCTACATCGACGTGACCGGCGCCGCGCCCATGTCCGCCGACATCCTCGACGTCGAGCGCGGCGATGCGACCCCGGCGACGGTGCTCCCGTGGCTGCGGGCCCGGTCACACTGGGACGCGGGAACCATCTACTGCAACCGCGACACCCTCCCCGCCGTGCAGGACGCGGCGGACGGCCTCCCGTTCCACATCTGGCTGGCCACCCTCGACGGGACCATCCCCGAATCGGCCGGGGGGCCGGGGAATCTGGTCGCGGTGCAGGCTTACCCGGCGCCGGTCGTGGGCGTGAACATCGACATGTCCGTCGTGCTCGACGCGGCCTGGTGGACGGCGAAGGCGCTCCCCCCGGCGGTGGCAGCATGAACGCCAAGGATTACAACGGATTCACCCCCGGCGACGAGGACTCGCGAGACTCTCGCGAGCTCGTCGCGAGAGTCTCGCGAGTCCTCGTCGCCGGGCTCGAGCACGCCACCATGCAGGCCCACGCCGCGCTCGACCGGATCGCGGCGCTGACCGGGGAGGTGACGCGGTGACCGCCTGGTGCGTCATCGAGGGCACCCACGTCATCGAGCTCTGGGCGACCAGGGAGCAAGCCGAGGCGGCGATGCAGGGCCCCGCCTTCCGGGGCCTGGCCCTCCACGTCGCCGAGTGGGTGGTGATGGGCTCGTGACCGGGCAGCCGGAAATCATGTGCTTCTGCGGCGAGTGGTTCTCCGCCGACCGGGCCGTCGACTTCATGCGGCATGTCATCGCCGAGCGCGGCCCGGTCCTGAACTATGAGGAACGGGAACGCCGGCGGCTGCGCGACCGGCGGAACACGCCGGAGAAGCGGGCGGCGCGGCGCGCCGGGGACCGGGAACGGAGCGCCCGCAAGTGGAGGGCAGCATGACCGATCCCCGCGCGGCGCGGATGCCCGAGGCCGAGCTCCAGGAGGCCGTCCGCAAGCTATGCGCCGGTCTCGGCCTCTACCACTACCATCCGCTGCACTCCATCGGCAGCGCGAAGGGCTGGCCGGATTCCGTTATCGTCGGCAGGCGCGTGCTCTACCGCGAGCTCAAGAGCGAGTTCGGCCGGCCGACCCCGGAGCAGACGCAGGTCGGCTACCTGCTCAGGGCCGCGGGCGCCAACTGGAAGATCTGGCGGCCGTCCGACCTGCTCAGCGGCCAGATAGCGGCCGAGCTGGCCGAGGTCGCTGCGGTGCAGACGGAGCTGTTCAGCGCATAGGAGATTGCACGAAACCCGCTGGCCCCGGTCCTTGACAAGGCCGGGGCCTTGTGCTGTCTGGGGCCGTAGTACTGACCTGCCACCGAGGCCGATGGTTCCCAGGCGTTCCCGCTCCGGTCACCGCCGCGGCGCTCGCTTCAAGGCGTCCAGGGACTTGGGCCTGTGGAATCCCCTGATGAAGACCCTGCACCCATCCTAACCGTCCCTCGCGTGCGCGCGTGAGCCGATATATCTAGATGTATCACAGAGGGAACGGGCGGGGAACGTTCCCGTGCCAATATTGACCGTCCGAGCATGACAGGACCCCCCCTGACCAGCGGAAACGGCCTTATACAGGTGGGGGGTAAGGGTAAAGCGGCGGAATCATCCCCACCAAGCCGACTTACGCTTCTTGCTCGCCGGCTCTTCGCTCGGCTCGACGACCGGCGGCGCTTCCTCGGCCACGGGCTCGGGCGCGGGGTCGGCGACGACGACCACGGCCTCCTGCTGCTGCTCCTCGGGCGGCGGCGCGAGCTGGGCGCGCAGCGTTTCGTTCTCGGCCTCGAGGGCGGCGAGGCGTGCGACGGTGTCCTCGTCGGCGGCGCGGTTCACGATCTGCGCGACTTTGATATCGCGGTTCGCCTCGACGCGCGCGATCTCCACCGCGGCGTCGGCGGCAGGCTCGAGGTCGGTTGCTTCCTCGATGACGACGGGCTCGGGGTCCGGGTGCTCGAAGCCCATCTCGCATGTGCTCATTGGACGATGTTCCCTTTCTCGTCACGGGTGGCCCACGATTCGCGTTCCTCGTCGGTGGCCGGCCGTCTCGGGTTGTACTTCCACTGTGACCGGTCGGGCCCGTATTTCTTCAGGACGTGCGCGCGGCCCGTGTTCTTCTCGAAGAGCCTGAACCTGACCTCGTACTTGCCGCCGGCGTCCTTGGTGATCCAGGCGGCGACGGAGAAGCCGCGGTGCTGCCCGCAGCGCCGGACACCGCTGAACACGGCCTTGGCGCGCTTCTCATCCTCGATGCCGCCGTAGACGAGGATCTCGCCGAACGGGCGCTGGAGCCCGGCCACGACGATGTGGTCGAAGTCGCAGTTGCGTTTCTTCCACTGCGGCGGCGGCGCCTTGGGCATTTACAGACCTTTCCAGGTCAGCAGGTAGACCAATCCTTTAATAGGTCTAGACCACATGCTACGCTGGGAAAATGCTGGGGACCAAGAAGCTGAGACCCGCGATCGAGGCGGGCGTTGAATCGGTCAGGAAGGCGGACGCTTCGCTGCGGCTGTGCATCGGCCTCGTCGCGGCGACTCTCGTCGTGTGCTGCCTCACCCTCGTGGCCGTCCTAGCGTCTCGGCCCCACCGTGCTTAGCGCGAAGTGCAGGCACGGCCGGCAGATCTGCTCCGACTGCATCGTCGCTGATGACGCGGCTAAGCGGGCGTGGGAGCAGGTCGGCAACATCGCGCACCACACCGAATGGGCCGAGCGGGTCAACAGCTTCGTCACGATCCGTCTCAGCGACGGCTACTGCGATGGCGTGCTGTATGAAAGCAAACAGGCTGCGGTGAAACATACAGGGGGCAGCGAGCACTGGTTTGCTTACTTCAGCTTTCGTAACGCGCCGCACGGGTTCGCCTCGCCGAAGGACGCGGCCATCTTCCTGGCCTGGCACCGCATGGCGTACGACAACGGCGCGCGGCTTCCCGACCCGGACGACCCGCACGGCGGGCCGGATTTGATCATGCCCGACCAGGTGGAGCACCTGCAGAACCAGCTCACGCGAGCGATGCGATCGGCGGTCAACTGATGAAGCTCGCTCAGTACACCGGCCAGGAACGGGTCATCGCGGCGGCCGACTCGGGCGGCATCCGGCAGCGGTGGCTGTACGGCCTGCGGCTGCTGGCCGATCAGGAGAAGCTCGCCAAGGGCGGCGGCCTGAAGAATGGCGTCTCGGATGCTCTGATCGCGGCGGCTGCGAAGCGTGGCATCAAGCTCTCTGATCGTGAGATCAGGTGGCGTCTACAGTGCGCGCGGGCCTATCCGACGGAGGCTCAATTCGGTAACGCCGTTACCGAATTGAAGACCTGGCACGACCTTACGCAGGCCGGTTTTCCACAGGTTCCGGCACCTCCCGGCGAGCTTCCGGCGGACTGGCGGACGAAGGCCGAGCGCGATCATGACCGCGCCCGGATGCTGGCCGACCTGACCGGCGAGCAGGGGACGCTATTCCCGCTGAGCCAGTTCGAGCCGGAAGAGGCGACGCTGAAGGATCTGCTCGATTACACCGACGAGCAGGACGACCTGACCGCCCGCTTCGTCGCACATGGCGAAAGGCGCCGCACTTACCTGAATCAGCTGATCGATGCTGTTGACGGCGATCTGGCCAAGACATGGGCCGAAGCGGAAGAGGCCCGACAGGACGGCGGCGACGATGCCTGAAGGACTGGCTACCGAGGACGGCACGGCGATCGACCTCGACGCGGCCGAGCAGCAATTCACCATGGCGATGCTCGCGCCGGAGCCGGGCGAGCCGGAGCACCCGGCGCCGCCGAAGCGCGAGCAGCTGACCGAGGAGGAGCTCGGCGCGAAGTACGGGGGCGAAGCGGGCGAAGGGCAGGCCGCGGGCGGCCCGGGTGACCGACGCCAGGCCGGCCGAGGCTGAGAAGCCCAAGGGCGCCGCGAAGGGCAAGGCGGACGGCGAACCCAAGCCCGACTTCACCAGGCCGCTGACGGAACTCACGTCGGCGATGTGGATGGTGCTGGCGGCGGCGCCGATCCCCCCCGAGCCCCTCCGCATCAAGGTGCGGGCGCAGGCGAAGATCTTGCGGGCCAATCAGGCCGGCCTCGTCCAGGGCGTGAACCTGATGTGCCAGAACAACGGCGTGGTCCGCCGCGGCGTCGAGATGCTCACCATGGGCGGCGCGTCCTGGGTCCTGCCGGCCACGATGGCGGTTGCCCCGTTCGCCGTCCAGAGCGGGCAGTTGTGGCGGATGAATCCGGCTGAGCTCGCCGGCCTGGCCGAGCAGACCGAGCAGGAATGGGCAGCCGAGTTCGAGGCGATGACGGCGGCGATGGGCCTCGACGAGCAGGTGCCCGGGCAGGAAATGGCGGATGCGGCGTGAGCGATATCTGCTCCCTCGGGCCGGACGGCTCGCACGTGAGGCCGGAAGATATCGGCAAGCACAACCAGGTTCCGCAGCCGGGCGTGGCCGATCACCGTAGGATCTGCGGATGCTGCCAGAAGTCCTATGACGACCCGGACGACCTCGCCGTGTTCGGTATCCTCACCGACGCGGGCGGCAAGAATTGGGACCTCTGCGGGAAGTGCATCCAGGTCATGTGGCGCAAGCGGGCACCCAAGCTCGAGCCCCTGGTCTAGCCATGCCTCGGATTGAGCTCTACGACGCTTGTAACACGGCCTACCGGATCGACACCTTGGATTGGGACAAGATCCGGGCGTGGCTGGCCGAGTGGCTGCCTCGCTTGCGGTGCCCTGATATCGCGCTGCGAGTGATGGTCATTCCGCTGTGTACCTATCCGGCCGAGGGTGGCCCGGCAGTGCCAGACTGGAATGCTGACTCGCGGTTCTTTGATCCATTCGTCATCCCTGACACGGTTGATGAGGCTATGGCGGCGATCGGCCAGCGGCGGCTTGATATCGAGCAGGCCAAGCGCGACGGGAAGAAGGGGCTCTAGATGCGCGTAGCTGACTTCACCCGTGATGAGTTCCTCGCCGAGCGGTTCGACTACCAGCCCCGCGAGCATGTCACCGCNNGGGCGGCAAGACGCACCTGATTTACCAGATGTCCGATGTGGCGATGAGCCAGAACCCGGCCCTTCGGTTCGTCTCGCTGATGCCCAAGTCACGCGATCCGGGGACCTGGAAGTGGGCCGAGCGGCTCGATCTCAAGGTCGTCGACAACTGGCCCCCGCCGAAGACGTGGCTCAGCCCGAAACCACGCGGGTACGTGCTCTGGCCGAAGCACCTGAAGGGCGCACCGAAGGAGGCCAACCGCGCGCACCTCGCGGGGATCTTCCGGAAGTGCCTCACCGAGCAGTTCCAGCGGGGGGACAGCATAACCCTCGCCGATGACATTTACCTGACCGCGGTGATGCTGGACCTGAACATGGACATGGAGGAGTTCTGGACGGCCGGGAGTTCCGGCCGGGCGGGCTTGTGGGGCACCCTGCAGAAGCCGAGCGGCACGATCGGCGGCGGTTCGGTGTCGAGTTTCGCGTATAACTCGCCGACTCACCTGCTCCTGGGCCATGACCCGGACTCCAGAAACCGTAAAAGGTTCACGGAAATAGGCGGCGTCGACCCGGATATCGTCGCAGGAATCGTGAGTAACCTTCCCCGGCATCGCATTGAAACGGCGGAAGGCGTCAAGAACATCTCGGAAAA
>WNFJ01736797.1_pt1 | contig 12502 bp, 9 predicted proteins | sample 5400461 | NCBI WGS metagenome assembly WNFJ01 (sample SAMN13153349, study PRJNA577476) | soil metagenome | isolation source: 115 cm saprolite on Douglas fir-dominated hillslope | place: USA:California | collected 2013-09-17 | reverse complement strand
CATTGGTCCCGGAAACAGGCGCATTCATCACCTGCTAGGCGCGACGTTTAGAGCGGTTTCAGAGTAAGTATAGATTGCTGGTGGTTTGAAAAGTGTGTTCAAGAAAGCCGCTTGGCATCTGTCATCCTGAGCGGAGCGCCGCCGGGGCTTTTCCCAAACCACGCGGAAGGGCGCGGAGTCGAAGGATCCCGAGAATGCTTGCAGCATGAATGCAGCATCAAGGCGTTCTCACCCAGCAGCATCGAGAGAACTCCCTGGGGCTGCATGGCGGATGACACACCGTCGGGATCCTTCGACTCGCCCTCACCCGGGGCTCGGGCTCGCTCAGGATGACAGCTTAAGTTAGCGACGACGGCAGCCAGGGACGGTCCACGAAAATGGGCTCTAGCCTTGCCGGGGATCCGGTCTCAGGGCCCAGTGAATCCCTCTCTGTCCAGCAGTTTCCCTCTCAAAAAACGCCTCATCCAACAGAGTGGCGCCCGGTTTCTTCACCAACGACGGAGTCGCGGAATGCGTCTTCACACTTTTCCCCGGTCCAAACCGAAAGAGGAATACGCCAGGCAGCATGCCTCTCCCTGGAAGCTAGGCGGGTTGACTCCCTGGCAATTGGGCAGGCGCGTGTACCGCCGATTTGACGAAGATGAAGTGCTTACCAGGTCCGCGGCGTTGGCCTATTACTTCATCTCCGCGCTGATCCCGATGCTCTTCTTCCTGGTGGCGACGCTGGGGCTTTTTGCCAAGAGTCACGATCTGGAATCCAGCCTGTTCAACTACGCCCGCAGGTTTATGCCTCCTGACGCCTTTTCACTCTTGCAAAAGACACTCCGAGAGATTGCCGTCCACAGCAGCGGAATCAAGCTCGTCTTTGGTCTCGCGCTGGCGTTGTGGTCAGGCTCGGCCGGAATGAGTTCCATCATGGACGCGTTGAACCACTGCTATCGCGTGAAAGATGCGCGCCCATACTGGAAACGGACGCTTATCTCGATAGCGTTGACAATTACCATCTCAGCGTTGACCGTAGTAGCGCTGGTGATCGTGCTCTACGGCGCTGACATCGCCCGGTTCGCGGGCGCGCACACAGGCCTTAGCGCCGTGACGCTCACGATTTGGGAGCTTGCCCAGTGGCCGGTGGCCTTCTTGTTCGTGGCGTTCGCCCTTGCCCTGATCTATTACTGGACGCCGGACACCGAACAGAAATGGGAATGGATCACGCCCGGATCTCTGATCGGCGTTGTCCTATGGTCAGGCGCTTCCATGCTTTTCCGCGTGTACCTGCGCTACTTCAACAGCTACGGCAGGACCTATGGCTCCGTGGGAGCTGTGATTGTGCTGCTGTTCTGGCTATACATCACCGCCATGGCCATTCTCGCCGGAGGCGAGATCAACTCGGAAATCGAAGATGCCGCCGCCAAGCGTGGTCATCCTGATGCCAAGGAAGCCGGCGAGAAGGTGGCGTGAGCGGCTCGTGCAGAGTTCCGCTCAGGATACCGGCATCTTTTCCGGAAGCTGCGGCGCCGGCGCGGGCATGGGCGCCAGCGGCAGCTCGATGGTGATTTGCAATCCGCCGGGTACGTTTTCCGCGCGGATGGAGCCGCCATGCAGCTTCACCGTGCGCTCGGCGATGGAGAGACCTAGGCCCACGCCACCGCTGGCCCGCTCGCGCGCCTCGCTGACCCGGTAGAAGGGTTCAAAGATGTGTTCCAGCTCTGACTCCGGTACACCCGGCCCGTGGTCGCGCACGCTCAGCACCGCGGTATCCAAACGCCAGCGCAACCAGACTTCCACGTCGGTGCCCGGCGCCGTATAGCGAATGGCGTTGCGGATCACGTTCTCGACCGCGCTGCGCAGCAGTTCCGACGAACCGCGCACGCGGCACTGCTCCAACTCGATCGCCCTCACTCGTTTGTGCCGGGGTTTGGCTTCGAAGTCGGCGTCGTCAATCACCTGCTGGACCAGTTCTTCGAGCACCACCATCTCCGGCGGCACGCGCTCGGCGCCGCTCTCCAGACGGGTGATGGCCAGCAGTTGTCCTACCAGCTTGTTCACCCGTTCGGCTTCCTGCTCGATGCGGTCCAGCGCCATGATGGCCCTGCCATCGCTGTTTTTCCGCGCCAGCTCCAAGGCCACAGCCAGCCGCGCCAGCGGCGAGCGCAGCTCATGCGAAATATCGGCCAGCAGGCGCTTTTGCGACGAGATGAGCCCGGCGATCCGCTCCGCCATTTGGTCAAACTCGTGACCAAGGTCGGCCAGTTCGTCGCGGCGCTTGGCCAGCTCCGGCGACACCCGGACATCCAGGTTGCCCTCGGCAAACGCTTTCACCGTGGATTGCAGCTTCTTCAGGGGCGACGTCAGGTACAGGCCCAGCATATAGCAAACCAGCCCGGCAATGAGGATACTGACGGCAATGCGCGGGTAAGTAAGAAAGGGAGGCGGCCCGCCTGGCGTATTAAAGCGAGCTACGAAAATGTAGTGCTTGCCGCTGCGCGACACCACCAGCCTGCCCCAGCTCGTTCGCGCAACGCTGGTGAACAGCGAAAAAGACCGCGGCGGCTGGTCCTGTGGGTGCTCTTGCAGGTCGCGGACAACATTGGCGACGGTAACGCTGTCCGTACTCTCTTGCGTGATAGGTTTGCCGTCTCCATCAAAGAGGTAAATCTCCGGGCCAGATTCCTTGACCGACCGGTGAACGAACTCCTCCAGCGCCCGCAGCCCTTCCCGCTCATAGACCTGGACCATTGCCTCGGAAAAAAGAGTGAGGCCTTCCCGCACTGGGCCCCGGCTGGCGCGCTCCGGAAAAGATTCCGAGTTGGAAATCCGCGCCATCAGAGTCAACACCCCGATGGTCAAAGCCATGGTCAGCCAGAATGACACGAATATCTTGAAAAAAAGACTGCGAAACGGGAAGAGGTTGCGGACGCTCACGGCTGCTCTCCTGGAAGCAAATACACGTAGCCACTGCCGCGAATCGCTTTGATACGTTCCTGGTCGCTGTCATAGGGTCCAAGCTTGCGCCGCAGATTGCTCACGTGCACGTCAATGCTGCGGTCCATGGGAGACATGGGCCGGCCCAGGGCCGCCTGTGTCAGGTCCTCGCGGCTGATGATCTTGCCCGGGCTGCGCAGGAATGTGTAAAGCAGATCGAACTCCGCCCCGGTGAGGGTGACCGGCTTGCCGCTGCAGTTCACGCTGCGCGACTCCGGATGCAGCTCCACGTCGGCCAGGTGGACGGGATGAGCAGCCGCGTTGGTCCCGCTGGTCCGCCGCAGGATGGCGCGCAGCCGCGCCACCAGCTCGCGCGGATTGAAAGGCTTGGGCAGATAGTCGTCCGCGCCCAGCTCCAGCCCCAGGATGCGGTCCAGTTCGCTCCCGCGCGCGGTGAGCATCAGCACCGGAACCGAGCTTTTCTGGCGGAGTTGCTTCAGCACGTCAAGGCCGCTCATGCCAGGCAGCATCACGTCCAGCACCACCACCGCATACCGGGTGGAGAGGGCTTTTTCCAGGCCGCTGGGACCGTCGTGCGCGGCGTCCAGGCTGAGCTGCTCGCTCTGCAGATACTCCTCCAGCAGCTTGCTGAGCTCGGCATCGTCATCAATCAGCAGCACGGATGTCATAACTTTTCACAATAAACCCAGGGTAATACCGGAGCGGGTTAAGAAATGTGAAGCCCTGTGAGGCTCGAAATTAACAAGTCATAACCTCCCCTTCGCACCCGCCGGGTTAACACTAATGGCAGTTGGCAACCAGCGTCCACTGCGTGTGGCGCTGGCGGACCGCAAAGCTGCCGTTCGAATTCTAAAGGAGTTTGGTAATGCACAAGAAGTTTTTCATTGTTACTGCGATTGTACTGGCCGTGGCAGCCGGCTTGGCTTCCGCAGTTGCTCAAATAACGCAGAGCGGCAGGCATGGCCGCCATAATAACGGTTGGATGCTTCAGCACATGGCTGCGCAGCTTAACCTGACCGACGCACAACAGGCACAGATCAAGAATATCCTGCAGGCTGAGAAGGCCAAAACTCAGCCCCTCCGGCAGCAGCTTCGCCAAAATCGCCTGGCCCAGACCAGCAACACAACGGGCGCTTTCAACGAAGCCCAGGCCCGCGCCTTCGCCGACAAGCAGGCCCGGCTGATGAGCGATCTTACGGTCGAAAGGCAACGAGCCAAATCGCAGATTTTCGCCGTGCTGACGCCCGATCAACGCCAGAAGGCGCTCACACTGATGCAGCAACGGCAGCAGCGCCGGCAGCATCACATGCACAAGAATTCCGGACCGGAAGCAAGCGCAACTCCTAGTTAGTAATCTCCTTCAATCCTCCCTCCAGAGGTTGGGCGGCAGCGATGCCGCCCGTTTTTTGTTTAGCGCCACGCTGTGTGGAGACCCGGAGAATTTGGTGAATGAGTAATTTGGTAATTGGGTAATCGAGAACAGCAAGTCACGCAGATTTTCAATTTCCAAATTACCAACTTACCCAATTACCCAATCGTCCCCTGTTGCGTCGTGCCCTTTGTGGTTAGAGGTTTGCTCTGTGGTTAAATAGAGACTGATGCCAACCGGCTCGGAAATCCGCGAACAGTTCTTGCGCTTCTTTGAGAGCAAGAAACACCGGCGTGTGCCCTCTTCGTCGCTGGTGCCGGCCAACGATCCCACGCTGCTGTTCACCAACGCCGGCATGAACCAGTTCAAGGACGTTTTTCTCGGCGCCGAGCGTCGCGAGTATTCCCGCGCCACCACCTCGCAAAAGGTGGTCCGCGCCGGGGGCAAGCACAATGACCTGGAGAACGTGGGTTTCACCAAGCGCCACCATACGTTCTTCGAGATGCTGGGCAACTTCAGCTTCGGCGATTACTTCAAGCGCGACGCCATTGCCTATGCCTGGGAGCTGGTGACCGCCAAAGAATGGTATGGCATAGCCAAAGACAAGCTCTACGTGACCATCTTCAAGGGTGAAGAGGGCATCCCTCGCGACGACGACGCCGAAAGATACTGGCTGGAAGCGGGCGTACCCAAAGAGCGCGTCTTCGCCATGGGCATGAAGGACAACTTCTGGTCCATGGGCGAAACCGGCCCTTGCGGCCCGTGCAGCGAGATCCATTACGACATGGGTCCGGAAGCCTCCGACGAAGGCCACACCAAGTGCGAGTTTCCCTGCGACTGCGGCCGCTACGTTGAGATCTGGAACCTGGTGTTCATGCAATTCGACCGTGACGCCCAGGGCACGCTCAATCCCCTGCCTAAGCCCTCCATTGACACCGGCATGGGCCTGGAACGGATCGCCGCCGTGCTCGAGGGCAAGCTCTCCAACTACGAAACCGATCTGTTCACGCCGCTGATCGAGGCTGCCGCGCGCCTGACTGGCGCGGACTTAAAGAAGGAGCTGGCAACGGAGAGCAAATCGCGTTCCTCCGCGGCTTCGCTGCGCGTGATTGCCGACCACGCCCGCGCCGTCACCTTCCTGATTTCTGACGGCGTTCTGCCCGCCAACGAGGGCCGCGGCTACGTGCTGCGCAAGATTCTTCGCCGCGCCATCCGCCACGGACGTCTGCTCGGCTCGAACAAGCCGTTCATGTATGAGATGGTCTTTGCCGTCCGCGACCTGATGAAAGGCGCATACCCGGAACTGGCGGAATCGGCTGAGCGCGTCTCCAAGGTGGTTCACGAGGAAGAGCGGCGCTTCGCCAACACGCTCGCTCTCGGTCTCTCCCGGCTCGATTCCGAACTGCAGGAGCTGCGAGGCAAGCTGGCCGATTCGCAGCGCATTGTCTCCTCGCGCGACCCGGCAGGCGAGTTCGGCATCACCCAGGCCGAGCTGGCGCAGCACCAGTACCAGGTCGCCAACGGAATGCGCTACCGCGGCGACCATGCTTTCAAGCTCTACGACACCTTCGGCCTGCCCTTCGATTTCATCATGGATGCCTGCCGCGACGCCGGCGTCAGCCTGGACGTGGAAGGCTTCGAGCGCGCCATGGACGCCCAGCGCGAACGCGCCCGCGCTTCCTGGAAGGGCGCCGCCAAGCAGGCCGCCGCGCCCGCCTATCGCGACCTGGACAAGACGGTGTTTGAGGGCTACCGGCAGACTGAGTCCGAGGACTGCACCATCCTGGCCATTACCAAGATGCTGCAGACCACCCAGGGAGCGGTGCCGCAAGCCGTGCAAGCGCTCAAGCCGGGAGAAGAAGGCGAGGTGGTTCTCGACCGCACGCCTTTCTATGCCGACTCCGGCGGCCAGGTGGGCGATACCGGCATCTTCAGCGACACCGAGCGCAGCGCCGTGGTGGCCGAGGTCACCGGTTGCTACATGCCGGTGCAGGGAGTGCGCGCGCACAGGGTCAAGGCGCGCCAGCCGCTGCGCGTCGCCATGAAGGTTGACGCGCTGGTGGACACCGCCGTCCGCGTCTCCACCATGCGCAACCACACCGCCACGCACCTGCTCCACGCCGGGCTGCGCGAGGTCCTGGGCAAGCACGTGAAGCAGGCCGGCTCGCTGGTGGACCCGAAACACCTGCGCTTCGATTTTTCCCACTTCAGCGGCGTCGCCGACGAAGACCTGCAAGACATTGAAGACCTCATCAACAAAGAGGTCCTGCGCAACATAAAAGTCGAGACCATGGAAGACGTGCCCATTGACGTAGCCATCAATGAGTACAAGGCCATGGCCCTGTTCGGCGAAAAATATGGGGAGCGCGTGCGCGTGGTCAGGATCGGCGACTTCTCCACCGAACTCTGCGGCGGCACCCACACCGCGGCCACCGGCGAAATCGGGTTGATCAAGATCCTGAACGAAGGCAGCGTCTCTTCGGGAGTGCGGCGCGTGGAGGCCGTCACCGGCGAGGGCTCGCTCTATCACTTCCGCAAGGACCACGAACTGGAAAACGTGGTGGCCACGGTGATCCCCCGCGCTCAGCAGGCGGGATCGCCCGCCGAAGCCCTGCGCGCGGAACTGGAGAAGAAGGATTCCGAGATCAGGAAACTGCACAAGGAACTGGAGCAGTTGCGTATGAAGTCCGCCGCCTCCAGCGTGGCTTCGATTGACGACAAGGTCCGCGAAATCAAAGGCATCAAAGTCCTGGTCCACCGCGCCGACAACCTGGAGCGCGGCCAGATGCGAACCCTGGTTGACAACTTCCGCAAAAAACTGGGCTCCGGAGTGGTGGTGCTCGGTTCAGCGCTGGACGGCAAAGTCTCCTTGATCGTCGGCGTCACCTCCGACCTCACCAGCCGCGTGCCGGCGGGCAAGATCATCAAGCCAGTGGCGGAAAAAGTCGGCGGATCGGGCGGCGGCCGTCCCGACATGGCTGAAGCCGGCGGCAAAGATCCTGCTCAGCTCGATGCTGCTCTGGCTGCGGCCTATGCGGCAGTGGAGGGATTGCTGAAGGAGGGATTGCTGAAGTAGGTCTCTTTCTGAAATGGTTTTTTCTGGAATAGTCCTTTTCCGAAATCTCGAGCGCAGCGAGAGATCCCTAGCACCTCGACGCTTTTCGATCACATCGATAACCCTCGGAAACTGTCTTCCTGAGCGAATCCGAGTCCCGCCCTGCGGGATGAGGCTGAGTCGAAGGATCCCGACGGTCTCTTCCTCACCATGCTACTTCAGGGAATTCACTCCACGCTGCTTGGTGAGAACTCCCTGATGCGACATTTACGAAATCAGCATTCTCGGGATCCTTCGACTCCGCGCCCGTCACGGTGGTTTGGATAAACATTCTCTCGGCGCTTCGCTTCAGGATGACAGCTCGAGACTATCTCGTCCTGTTTGATCCGCGTACATCCGCGAAAATCCGCGGTAAGGTTTTCCGCCCCGACACGCCCACGGTTCGTGAACGAGCGGTCGCTCAGTGCAGCGGCAGCCGCCCCCAAACCACGGAAACCAGCATCAGCTCGACCGTAGCCAGGAGATAAAAGACGAGCCGCAGTCTCTTTACGATGATTGGCATACTGGATGAACGCTCCTGCGAGCTGTTTCTTGCGCCCCGTGCTGCCTTTTTGCGCAGGCCGAGGTTCATGGGCCGGACTATGCCTGACGAATCCAAAATTTCGGTAGTGGGTCAATTTGGTTGCCCAAAAGCCCAGCGCCTGTCATCTTGAGCAAGGACGCAGTAGCGAAAGCGACTGAGGGCGCGTCGAAAGATCCCGAGAACGCGTCCTCTGCCATGCCGATACGAGGTGTTCTCCCCAAACTGCGTGTGCCTAACGCGTGCGCGATAATCCCCGATAGCAGAACCTCGCGGAAACATTGGGGCTTGGGGGATGGTTCCGGGGGACAGTCCCTCCACCCCAGCACGCGAAAACCGCGCGTGCCGGGGGCCCCGGCTGGGTAGAACTCCCTGAATCAGGATGGTGGCGCAGACATCCTCGCGATCTTTCGACTCGCCCTCATCCCGGAAGACCGGCCCTCGGGGCTTGCTCAAGATGACAGGCCGGCGGCGTTCTCCAAATCAAACTTACCCACTACCGAAATCTCTTGACTATACTGTTATACTTATGTTATGATATCGTTAGTTGAGACCGAGTCGCAGTGCGGCCGGTCGGCCCTTGGCCAAGGCCAATGGGGCACTATAACGATCTTTGAAAACTGGATAGCAAGCGCGTTCCGCATTAGCAAGTCCCGGGAACGCGCAAACCGCAATACAATATGTAGTGTAATCCAAGGCGCCTGGCCCAAGATGTTCGGTTGGTCTTCGGACCGTGGGAAGTAAGCCCTTTAGAATCCTAATCGAGGTGAGCGTGGAGGCGGGGCAGGCACGGTTAACCGGCGGTTGAACAGCCGCTAAGTCCTTTGTTTCATCGGTTGACACGGTTGCAACCGGGGGAGGGGGGAGCCGGGATGGGGGTCCAGATCGCGCCATGGGGACACCACCAAGATCGCCGCAATCGCCGTCATCGCCCGTCATCGGAAGCTCAGCACAAGCTGTGGTCGTGAGGGCAAAGTCCGCGGAAGTCGAGATCCCTCGAGCCGATCACGGCGATCACCCGATTCCGGCGATGACGGCGATCCCGGCGATCTTCTCCGGTCTTCCTGGGGTTTTCTCCCTAGATTCATCCGGAACTGCTGGATTGCCGTGGGTCTGGAACCGTCATATAATCCGTCTTCTCTGGCCGTTTCTCTTTTGGATCAGCGGGCAAAAAGGTGTTGGCCCTTCGGTGAGGTAGCGGAGGGGGCGGAAAACTGGTATTTAGAGCCTAACGCGATGAAAAAGCACCTTCTCACCCTCATGATCAGCGCCATGGCAATGGCAGCGAGTCACCAAGTCCTGGCTCAAAGCGTCGCGACCACTCGCGATGCTTATGGCCATCTTGTCTTGAGTGACAGCGACCAGGCCAAACCTCAGCCTCAACCTTCCAATGCCTCCAAGTCCGGAGGACCGGCTACAGGCGTATCATCGCGTTCGAGCGGTCTGGTGTACTGGAGCAACAAGGAGCATCGCTGGAAACCCGTACCCGTGAGTAGCTCATCTACCATGAAGGCAGCCCGCCAGGCAGCACGCGAGGTGGACAACCTGCTGGCCTCGCCGAAACCGGGCCGGGGCGGCAGCCGGACCTTCGTGGGTTCGCAGCCGGTTCTGCCGGGCGAGATCGGCCAGCAACGCCAGCTCAGTCCGGAAACGGTGGACAAGGCCATTGACGCTGCTGCCCAGCGCCATGGAGTGGACGCGAACCTGGTTCGCGCCGTGGTCAAGGTGGAATCGAACTTCAACCCGCACGCGGTTTCGCGCAAAGGGGCCATGGGGCTGATGCAGCTCATGCCTTATACCGCGAAGTCGCTGAACGTGGGCAACGCGTTTGATCCCAGCCAGAACGTTGATGCCGGCGTGCGCCACCTGAAGAGCCTGCTCGAGAACTACAACGGCAACCTGGAGCTGTCACTGGCGGCTTACAACGCCGGCAGCGGCGCGGTGAGCCGGAATCGGGGCATACCCCCTTATCGGGAGACGCGGGATTACGTGAAGAAGATCACGGACCTGTACTGGAACAGCGGCTTCAAGCCACGCGTGCAGGAATCGAAGGATGCGGACGGCCACCGCATCTTTTCCAACGTCGAGTAGCGGGAAAACGGGTTTACTCCAGTAAGATTTGTTTTTGAAGGTGCTTTGAAGTAGTCGCAAATGAAACGCGGAACCGGGAAACTGACGCGAATTACCGTCGCTGCTGCGGTGGCGTGCGCCTTGCTGTCTTCAGTGGAGGCGCGCACTGTCGCCCAGAAAAAGCAGGCGGCGCGTGCACAGTTTGAAACCGCGGAGCGTCTGCGCGAAGCCCTGGCCGGGAAGCCCGAATCGCATCGCAGCCGCCGCGACTACCAGAAAGTGATCGAGGCCTACCGCAAGGTCTATTACACCGCTCCCAGCTGGATCAAGGCCGACGCAGCGGTGCTGACTGTGGCCCAGCTGCTCGACGAGCAAGGCCGCGTGCTGAACGACCCCAAGAGCTACAGTGACGCCATCGGCCAGCTGGTCTTTCTCCGCCGCGAATACCCGGGGAGCAAGTATCGCCCGGAGGCGCTGTTCACCATCGGCGAGATCTATCGCGATGACCTGAACGATAACGTGCAGGCCAAAGCCACCTTTGAGGACTACCTGAAGCACTATCCCCACAGCCGGCTGGCACCGCAGGCCAGGCAGGCGCTGGTTGAGGCCGGCAACGCCGAAGTCGGCGGCAATCCGTTCAAGAGGCGCGTGGCCAAGGAACAGCGGCGAGAAATCAAGCCGAAAACAGCCTGGGCTGACGCGAGCCCGGCAAGACCAGCGGAAGAAACCCCTGACCGCCAAGACTGCCAGCGATACGGCTCCTGTGCCCGACAGCCATGCCGATTCCGCCGCCACGCCCCAGCCGCAGACCCTGGACACCGCGCTGGCCAAGTTGGACAGCCAGCAGCCGCATCGCCTGGCGCGCCTGACCAGCGTTCGCCACTGGTCCACGCCCGACTACACGCGCGTGGCCATTGACCTGGAGCAGGAAGTTGAATACCAGTCGGGGCGCGTGCCCCATCCCGACCGAATTTTCTTTGACCTGCATGACACCAGGCTGGCCGCCGACCTGGTAGGCAAGTCGTTCGATGTTGAAGCCGGCTTTCTGCACCGCATCCGCGTGGCCCAATTCAAGGCCAACATGGCGCGCGTGGTGCTCGATGTTGACGACGTGGCCGAATACTCCGCGTTCCTGCTTCCCAATCCCTACCGGCTGATCATTGACATTCACGGCAAAATGCCCGCGCAGCCCGTCCTGACGGCGAAGACGGAACGGAAGACGGCGCCGCCGGTCAAGGACCCGGCAGCCAAGGATCCTGCAATCAAGGAGAAAGCCCCGCAGCCGGAACCGGACGTCACCGTGACTCAGATCAAGCCCGCTGCGAGCGTCAAGCCGGACAACGCGGCTACGGCCATCGACCGCGCAGAGAAGACAAACGCCGCCGGTCCGCTCAAAACCCAAGAAGCAAAGCCGCAAGAGCTGAAGCCGCCCGAGAAGAGTCAACCTGTTGGCCAAAAGGCAGTCCAGGTCGCGAAAGCCGATCCGCCGAAGATCGTGGCCGATGACCTGATCATGGACGAACCGGCCAAAGCCAGCGGCAAGCCCACCACCGGACCCACGTTCCAGTCCATTGCGCCGCAAGAGTCGAGCAGGAACCGGAAAAAAAACCAGCCGCAAATCGCCTCCGCAACCGCAGCCGCGGCTTCGACCCACACGGCTGCTCCCACGGCTTCCGGGGAACGGTCATTGATCCGCGCGCTGGGGCTGAAGATCGGCAAGATCGTGGTGGACGCCGGCCATGGCGGGCATGATACCGGCACCGTCGGCCCCAACGGCCTGATGGAAAAAGATTTGGTGCTGGATGTGGCGCTCAAATTAGGCAAGCTGCTGGAAAGCCGCCTGGGAGCGGAAGTGGTTTACACCCGAGATGATGACACCTTCGTTCCCCTGGAGACGCGCACCGCCATTGCCAACAAAGAGCAGGCGGACCTTTTCATCTCTATCCATGCCAACTCGAGCGATGATTCGTCGGCGCGCGGCGTGGAGACTTATTACCTGAACTTCACCTCGTCGCGCGACGCGCTGGAGGTGGCCGCACGCGAAAACGCAGTCTCGGAAAAATCCATCCACGAGCTGCAGGACCTGGTGAAGAAGATCGCTCTTAAGGAAAAGATCGAGGAGTCGCGCGAGTTCGCCGCCGACGTGAACCGGTCTCTGTACTCCGGCTTGAACGCCAAGAGCCCGGGAATCCACAACCGCGGCGTGAAGAAAGCGCCGTTCATCGTGCTGATCGGCGCCAATATGCCCTCGATCCTGGCCGAGATCTCCTTCGTCAGCAATCCCACGGACGAGAAGAAGCTCAAGACCAATGATTATCGCCAGCGTGTCGCCGAGTTTCTCTACAAGGGAATCCATAAGTACATCAACGGCCTGAGCGGCGTGAAAGTCGCTTCTAAAGTCGAGGAAAGCGAGAGCGCCAGGGGCGCGGCAGCGATGGCGTCGAAATAGTCTTTTTGACCTTGCCGTCTCAGGATGGCGCGGTAA
>WNFJ01614200.1_pt1 | contig 12502 bp, 11 predicted proteins | sample 5400461 | NCBI WGS metagenome assembly WNFJ01 (sample SAMN13153349, study PRJNA577476) | soil metagenome | isolation source: 115 cm saprolite on Douglas fir-dominated hillslope | place: USA:California | collected 2013-09-17 | reverse complement strand
GAACAACTGCGCAAAGTCTACGACGTAGGAATGGCGCTGAAATTCTGCTCCGTGCCGAGATGTAGAGTCAACACAAAGTAAAATTTGTTACAAGAAACGGAAAGATCTGAAAATGCAAGAGTTATCGATTCGCACAGCTAGATAAGCCCCTTGTGCTCGGTTTTATCAAGCCGAAACTGCGCCTGTCGTAGGGACCGCCAAGCGCCCAGAGTCCCTTTGCCTGATGTTGGCGTTACCTCCAATCAGGGAGACGTGTCCCCAACAGACATTCCGGCAACGACCACGCTCGTTAGAACGATCATCCACTGAGGGCGCCTCATAGCAAACCTCCTCTCGATGTGTTATTTGAGTATCGAAAGCAATTCCAGGTTCCTCTTAATTGGAAGGGATTTCTTCCGAGTAGAGGAGTCCCGGTGAGCTGTAGGCTTCCTTTGGCTGTATCCGCCGTTTCCAGCTTCGTGCCCGTTTAAGTCCACCATGGCTCATCGGGGATCTCCCCCCTCACGGACCCCACCGTGCAGATTTCCCGCAGTGGGTTCTTCAGGCGTGACTCCCTGCGCCCGCCCAGGCATGTGTGATCCGAGGTAGCAGTAGCGGAAACTGGCGCAGGATATCTTTGAACCTCTCCCACGTCAGCCGCTTTCCACGTGTGCGACGACCCAGCCATTCTTTCCAGATGCGTTGGACTCGGCGATAGAACTGCCAGATACTGCGGTAGTTCGTCGGACGTCCGTAGTACTGGTAATGGCCGCGGAGTTTGGCGTTCAGGGTTTTCTGCTGCTCTTTCACAGGATCGTGCCGATGCCGTTTGCACCAGTCCCCGACTGCCTTCAGTCCTCTGCGGAACCGTTTGGCAATCGTCTTCACGTGCACTGTGAACTTCCCCTTTCGGCTGCGGGCGCATATGTGCACAAAGCCCAAGAAATTGAAGGTTGCAGGTTTCTTTCCCTGCTTCTTCGCGTTCTTGGCGGCATACCGCCCGAACTCGATCAGCCGCGTCTTCTCCGGGTGCAGCGTCAGGCCGTATTTCTCAAACCGCTTGGGCAAGACTGCTAGCACCTTCTCTGCGTCCTCCCTGTGTTGGAAGCACAAGATGGCATCGTCGGCGAATCGGATCTCGTACGCTTCCCCCTTTAGCCGGGGCTTCACCTCGTCCTCGAACCATTTATCCAGAACGTGATGCAGGTAGACGTTGGCCAGGAGCGGACTAATTGGCTGCCCCTGTCCGGTACCTGTTTCGCTCACGAGTAGTCTGCCGTCCTCGATGACTCCGACTTTGATCCATTTTCCGATCAGTCGTAGCACGCTGCCGTCGGTTACCCGCTTCTCTATCATCTCGACCAGAGCCTTTTCAAAAGGCAGGCCGATGGCGAATGGAAGTTCTGGCGCATCATGTTTAACAGCACAATCTCCCCACGGACTAGCTGATCGGGGCGGCTTTTCTTTTGGAGATCGCCAAACGTGGGAGCAGACTGTCGAAATCAGGTGTTCTCGCTCATTGACAGGATCGTGGTTGGCAATCACTGTTCAACCGGACGGCGATGTTCATGTACGACTGGGGGAGCAGCCAGAAACTTTGCTAACGACGATGCCCGCTTTCATCAAGGACCACCGTCTGGTTGGAATGTTGACCGGCACCATGCCCACGCCCGATGTCAAGAATAATGCCGATAAGGTAGGTTTGACGCTTTCGTTGCGGGATGGTCGTCTGATCGGTGAAGCGCTCGCCTTCAATTACCATGGATTTCGATCCCTATGCTGCTAAGCCAGAATTCACGATTTCTTTTTACGTAGAACTCACTAATCTAAGAAGAGCCCCGCCCAATGATGCTGACGTATTCTGGGCGTGTGGTCGACTGACCTTACCTTACCGGATTAGGGAGGTGTTGCCCGTGACTCGGGCACAATCAACGGGGAAGCGACATCTTTCGCACGGTGTCGCTCCCCTCCTCCGAAAAATACCGGCTTAGTACCAGACCCTCCGTACCTCTCCAGCGAGCACCGCATTCGAAACCGTCTCGATCATGTGAAACCGACTTCCATTGGGTGCGATAAAAAGATCAAAGGTAAACCCTGACCCATTGAAGGTGATCGTACCCGTACAGTTTTGGTTGACGGTATATGTCCCGCTCCCGGAGACGCCTGAGTGAATCGTCCCGTTCAGGCTGACCGTCGCCAGGCTGGTTAATGTGCCATCTCCCTTAAGCGTCAACAATTCGACTACTGCCTTGGGTGCCGGAGTCGAGTTACTAATGTCGAACCCGGTCGCATCGAACACATATTGGCCGTGTAGCGTAGCCACTGTGCACGTTGTAGAATTCCTGTCTTGCGCATACCCTTTCTGCAAGGTAATGGATCCCAGAGTGGCGAGAACGGCGATCACCGCAAAAACCCCGCACTTCAAATCTGATTTTTGTCCCTGTCTCATTTGTTCCTTCCTCTCATAGAAAGTGTCACCTGCATACGCCAGGTGCCTTCAAAGTCTTCGTCTTTCCCGGAGGGCATCTTCTTGCCCTCTATCCCTCTACTAGCGAAAACGGCTTGTGATGCGCGTAATCTGTCGAGAGAATTTTTTGTCGAGTTGCTCCGAGGGGAATGGAAAGGGTCTTTTGGCTGTGCTAATGTTTGCTGGATAAACGGCGCTCCTGTCCTCCCTTACTCAATGGTTTTCAATGACTAAGCCTGGCGCACACGAGATCACGGAATTGCTTCAGTCGTGGCGGAGGGGGGATGAGCACGCCCTGGAGAAGTTGACTCCTCAGGTATATCGAGAGCTGCACCATGCCGCAAAGCGCTGTATGAAGGCCGAGCGGGATGGTCACATCCTGCAAACCACCGACCTGATTAATGAACTCTACCTACGCCTGACGGATCTGAAGCGAGTTGACTGGCAGAGCCGCGCTCATTTCTTTGCATTGTGCGCCCGGCAGATGCGGCGCATCCTCACCGATCAGGCGCGCGCCCGCCAATCGGACAAGCGCGGCGGCGGAGCACAACCGGTGTCCTTGGACGTCGCTCCGGCGGTTTCAGCACAGTCTCATCCAGAAGTTCTGGCCCTGGATGACGCGCTCCATGCCCTAGCCAAGTTCGACCAACGCAAGTGTCAAGTGGTTGAGTTGCGTTTTTTCGGTGGACTGAGTGTGGAAGAAACCGCTGTGGTTCTGGGAGTTTCGCCGGATACCGTGGTGCGTGACTGGAGGCTGGCCAAGGCTTGGTTGCTGCGCGAACTGACTGAGGAGAGGCTCGATGGATGCTGAGCGATGGCAGAAAATCGAGCGCGTCTTTCACGTCGCATTGCAAGCCGCGCCGAGCCGCCGGGCCACGATTCTGGAGAATTCGTGCGCGGGCGATGAGTCCCTTCGGCGCGAGGTCGAATCGCTGTTAGCCCACCACAAAAACGCTGAAGCCTTCATTGAGACACCGGCCGTCGCAACAGCAAAGCCAGGTGCGATTTCGGAACAGCTCTCTTCCACATCTGGAGGAGCCGCGCCATTCGCGGCAGGTACGGTGATGGCCCAATACCGGCTGCTGGAGGAGATCGGCGCCGGCGGCATGGGGATCGTCTACAAGGCCGAGGACACCAAACTCGGCCGCCTGGTCGCGCTGAAGTTCCTGCCCGAGACTCTGGCGGCAGATGTCTCTGCGCTTGAGCGGTTCCAACGCGAAGCGCGTGCCGCCTCGGCTCTTAATCATCCGAATATCTGCACGATTTACGACATCGAGGAGTACCAAGGCCACAGGTTCATCGCGATGGAGTACTTGGACGGCCGATCTCTCAAGGACCACATCCTCGGGCGGACACTGGACCGTGATGAGATCTCCAGGCTGGGGATTCAGATTGCCGAGGCGCTTTCGGCTGCTCACTCGAAAGGAGTGGTTCATCGCGACGTCAAGCCGGGAAATATCGTCGTTACCGCTTCGGGTCCGGTGAAGGTTCTCGACTTCGGATTGGCCAAACTGATTGGTTCGCAAGGTGGAAGCGCGCCCACAAAGAGCCTCACCGAAACCCACTCGGTGACCGGCACGCTGCCCTATATGTCGCCCGAACAATTGCGCGGGCGAGAAGTAGACGCCCGCACCGACATCTACGCGGCGGGCGTCGTGCTTTACGAGATGTCCACTGGCCGACTGCCATTCAAGCCGCAGCTCATAGACGATATTTTGAACAGCCCGCCTCCGCTGCCGCGTCAGGTGAATCCCAAGATTTCCCCGAAGCTGGAAGAGATCATCCTGAAGTGTTTAGAGAAAGATCCAGAAGACCGGTACCAGACTGCCAAGGAGATAGGCGTCGACCTGCGGCGAATGACCGCCCCTTCGTCAGCATCCCAGCGACTGGTCCCTAGCCGACCGAAGCGTTTCGAAGCATCTGCTGGGTTCCTTTGGCCAGCCATTCCTATTCTCGCGCTCGCAATTTTGATGATTGGGTCGGGTTACCTTCGCACCACTCTCTTCAATCCTGTCCGATCAATCGCAGTGTTGCCATTTGCAGACGAATCTGAAGACGCGTCAAGCGAGTACATCGGCGATGGAATCACGGAAGGGGTGATCAATAGGCTTTCGGAAATCCCGTCGTTGAGGATCACGTCTCGCACCTCCGTTTTCCGATTCAAAGGCAAACAAACGGACGCTTTAACCGCAGGCAAAACTTTGAACGTACAGATGCTACTGACGGGCAGAATCGCGCATCAGGCGGATGTACTGACACTGAGCGCAGAACTTGTGAAGGTGGAAGATGGAAGTCAGATTTGGGGACACCAGTTCCGCTATTCCATGTCCGATCTTTCGCGAGCGCAGGACGATCTGGCGGCGGCAGTGTCAGACAAGTTGCAACTGCGTTTGAACAGCGTCGAGGAAACACGGCTGACCAAGCGCGCCACGGACAACTCGGAAGCTTATCAACTGTATCTCCAAGCGCGCTATCACTTGAACCAGAGAACAGGATCTGGCATAAGGAAGAGTATCGAGTTTTTCCAGCAGGCGACGGAGAAGGATCCTAACTTCGCACTGGCCTATGCCGGTCTTGCCGACGCCTATAACCTCAGCAACGTCCTGGGACTTCAGTCGCCGAGAGAAAGCTCCCCCGAGGCCAAGGCGGCAGCCACAAAAGCCTTGGTGCTGGATCCGCGCCTCGGGGAAGCCCACGCGGCTCTCGGGCTTGTGAAGTCCCACTACGAGTACGATTTTCGTGCTGCTCAACAAGACTTCTTGAAAGCAATTGAGCTCAATCCCAACTACTCCAATGCCTACTTGTTCTATGCGGGCGCATATCTAACCCCCATGGGACGGCATCAAGAGGCCATTGCCGAGATGAAGAAGGCGCTTGAGCTTGACCCACTGTCATTGCCCTTGAATAGTTTGATGGCCAACACTTATTTGTGGGCAGGAGACTACAAAAGGTCCGCGAAGCAATGCCAGCACACAATTGAATTAGATCCCAACTTTCCCATGGCGCATTTCTTTTACGCAAACCTCCTTGCCGAAGATGGGAAGTATGAGCAAGCTATTGAAGAGTCACAAAAGGGGGAGTGGCTAGCCGGTGCAAGTCCGGGCGAAGCGGCGGAGCGAGCCGCAGAGTTCCGTAGGGCATTTCGGGATGGGGGTCCACAGGGTTACTGGCAGAAGAATCTTGAGGAGACTCTTAAGCAGTTGCAGGCAGCCGAGGCTCAGTATCTTCCAGCGTTGGATGTTGCCGACGCGTATGCAAGAGTCGGCAATAACGAGAAGACGTTGGAGTGGCTTGAGAAGTCTTATGCGCAAAGGGACGGAAACCTCACTCTCGTAAAGTCGTATCCGGAGTTCAAGGATATTCGTAAAGACCCCAGATTTCGAGATCTGTTGCGGCGCATAGGACTACCCGATTAAGTCAACGAGCCGTTCCGGCAGGCAAAAGCAATTTCCCATCCCCAGTACAACAAATAGCGTCGATTGTGGGCGAGTAGTCGGCAAACCTTACCTTAATGGATTACGTCAGGGTTGCTCGTGATCTGGAGATTGACGTTAAGGGGGCGCGAACCCGGGGCGATCATCGTCAGTGCGCACCGCCCGTCTTTGAAGCGGTGGTGGCCGCTGGCACACTGCCAAAGCGTCGTTCCCGGCGTTTGAATTCTGCCAGGGCAGCATCCAGATCGGTGGCGCCAAAGTCTGGCCACGTCCGGTCGGTAAACAGAAGTTCGGCATAGGCAGACTCCCACAGCAGGAAATCTGAAAGCCGCTTCTCGCCCCCGGTGCGGATGAGTAAATCCACTTCACCGCTCTCCGCGGTCAGCGCTTGCGCGAGCATGGGGCGCAACAGATCGGAGGAGGTTGGGCGATCCGGAGAAAGCGCGACAACCATGTCGGCGGCAGCGCGTGTAATGGCGTCGCGCGAGGAGTAGTCCACGGCAATTCGCAAATGAAGGCGTTGGCCTTCGGCGGTCGCTTGCTCCGCTCGGGAGATCTCCCGCAGCAGCAGATTGTCCAAGCGATCGCGCCGGCCGATGATCTCCAGCCGTACACTGTTCTGCCGGAGCCTTTCCGTCTCCGTGCGCAGGTAGCCCCGCAGCAGCCAGAAAAGGCTCTCCACCTCATCGGCCGGGCGGTTCCAGTTGTCGGATGAAAACGCGTAGAGCGTCAGCCATCTGATGCCGAGATCAGGTGCATGCTCAACGACGCGCCGAACGGTGGCGACTCCGGCGCGATGCCCTGCGACGCGGGGCAACCCGCGCCGTGTGGCCCAGCGGCCGTTGCCGTCCATGATGATGGCCACATGCAGTTCTTTGTGAACGTCACTCTGCACTCAACGGCTACCTCGCAAAACGTCGCTTTGCGGGTCCCAAGCCCCGCCGGTCTTTGCTTTTGCGGGCGAAGTCGCCGGCAAACTATGCTGTGCCACTCTTTTTTATCGCGGCCCTGACCTGCTCTGCAGAATTCCTGCCCTACGCTGTGTCCTTTGGGACCTCCGGCGCCGTTTGCTGCGGGGCAATGCCAGGCACTGGGAGGGAGCCGTACCAGTCGATCCTGCGAGTGAGGTACATGGCAGCCGCAACCGCCAGGAAACTAGTAATCGCGCCTACGAGCAGTGCATTATCCTCGAGTCGCAGCAGTAGGTAGATCAGTGCATACAGCAATGAGAAGATGGCCAAGGCCCTTGCTCCCTGCACGCGACTGGAGAACACCCATGACGCATTCGCTGAAAGCAGCGCCACCGTGGACGCACCAGCAAGCAGAAAGCCAGCATCGAAACCGACTCTCTCGGCGATCGACAGCAGAAGCAGGTAGAAGATGATCTGGGCGATGCCTACGAGAACGTATTGAGCAGGGTGAACCCGCTTGCCGGTTGTAACTTCGAATACGAAGTAGGAAAGGAACAGCAGTCCCAGGAAGAGAAGTGCGTATTTAAGGGATCGGTTTACGGATTGATAAGGATCTGCCACTTCGATGAACGAAACGCCAAGCGCCGTCGCATCGAGACCGGTAATTGTGTCACCCTGTCCTTCAGCGCGCACTCCGCGCGCGATGAAGGGCACGGACCACTCCGCGGTGAAACCATTGCTGGACACGGTTCGATTGACCGGCAAGAAGCCTCCATCAAATCCAGGACTTGGCCAATCGCCTTGGACCGAGAGATGAGTCGTCTTACCATAGGCAAGCACCGCGATCCTTTGAGCGCCGGAAAATCGCAGGGCGGATGTCACATTGAATTGGGCGCTTGGCTTTGCGAGGCCTTCGACTCTGGTGCCGAAGAGTGTGAGCTTGATGTGCTCGCTCTGGTCCCCGCCGATCGAGATGTTGGTTGTGTTTTCCGCAGGAACTAGCGTCGAAGTCTTTCCGTCCGTCGTCAAGATGGCATCGGCCAGCGCTCCGCGGGCATCACTGACTCCAACCATGATCTCGGCACGGCTCCAGTCGAGTTCGGCGCCTTGCGGAGCCGTCGCGGGCACTCCCGTTAGATCGAATGCTGCGTCGAGTTTTAGATCCGCCTGAAACACCGGCACCTTAAAGAGCGAACGGCGACGCTCTTCGGTTGCGGTTTTGATAGTGGCCGAAGCTCGTGCCGGAAACACCAGGTACATGCCGTGCTTGGCATGATCAGCCGGAGATTGTGGTGGAATGTTGTACGGAATGACAAGTGTGGGTCCGAGGAAGGTCTGCTGGCCGCCCACGTGACTGCTTATTTCTCGAATCACGTCCGCGGCTCGCTGGGTCCTGTCTTCAACCAGCGCTCCAACAAAGAAAGCCGGAATTGTCATAAGTAGGGCTAGTCCGCAAACTACGATGAGTTTCACGCCCATTGACCTGGATTTCATCCTTAAGCTGGATTGGAACATCGACAAATCGCTCACTAAGTGCCTCCTTTCCTCGGATAGCTTTGCGCTGCAAAGTTACCCGGCAAAAAAATTTAGGCCCGCGACGGCGCCAGGCTGTGTACCAGGCCCGCCGCGGGCCGTTCTTCCGTCACTTTTGCCGCATCCCGAACCACCTGCTCGAGAATGGACAGATATTCAACGTAGCGCGCACGGCCGGAAGCCGTGATTCGGCAGACCGTCTGTGGACGGTTGCGGTCATATTTCTTCACGGTCTCGACCATTTTCCCCTTCTCCAGAACGCGCAGATGCCGGTTCAAATTGCCGTCCGTTAGAGCGCAAAGTTGTTTGAGCTCGCCAAACGTCAATCCTTTCGGATGCGTGATCAGAGACGTCAGCACACTGAGGCGCGCGCGCTCGTGAATCACGCGATCCAAGCCTTCATAGGCGAAGCGCCCTTCGCTGCGCGTAGCCTTAACTTTCATTCCTTTTCCTGCTTCCTGGTAAAAAGCAGTATCCCCGCGACCAGCAACTGCCCGACCCCATACGGAATACCCATGGCCCACGGAGAGAGTGCCCGGCCGTCCCCCACCGCGATACAGGTCAGACCCGTCAGCAAGTACCACGCGCCTACGGCGGCCACTGGACGCGGCAGAAAACGGCACGACGAGAACACGCCTAGGCTGAAAACAATTTGCCAGAGGCCGGGAAGCATCCACAACACCGCGGGAACGTAGCGTACGAGCGCAAGAGTAATCAGCGCGCCCGCGCCGACCGACGGCAAGAATTGCTCCACGGCCATGCGGATCATCTCATCCGCCATGCCCGAATGAATGCGCCGCGTGCGCCCGTACATCTCGATCCCAATCATGGCAGCCGACAGCGCGGCCGCGACAATCCAGATGCTTAAGTATGTCGGCACGTGATGCGCCGGATCTGGCAGCCGCAGCGCCTGGGCCCCGGCGGCTGCAAACGCCAGAATGCCGGTACTGGCCAGAGTGGCAGGACCGTAACCACGAAACTCAGTACTGTGAGCCACCTGCCTTCGAATGCTGCTGATGTCGCTCAGAGCTTTGTTGAGGGAATTCATACGGTTTAAGCTTTGCATTGCAAAGTAACTTAATTGGAGGCGCTTGTCAACTGTGCCGGAAGACGGTTTTTGTGGGCAGCGTCAGGTGTCCTGGGTGTGTAGTCGGCAACCCTTACCGAATCGCGTTACGTCAGAGTTGCCCGTCACTCGGGCGCAATCGGACCGGGCAAGCCACATCTGAGTTGCTAGCCGACTACTCCGCTCCTTAGAGACTGGAGAACCCTACGCGTGACGCCATCTGCCGGAACTGCTGATTTGATCGCAAACCGTCCCACTTGTGATCCAGCAGGAACGGCATTTGCACGTCGCGATCTTCAAATGCCTGTTCCAACCAGTGCAGCGCAGTTTTAGTCTCCCGCAATCCCGCAAACACCAGGGCCAGATTGTATGGAGGCACATAGCGTTCCTTCTTTCGCTCCAGCAGTTGTTGAATCTTGGTCTCGGCTTTTGCTTTTTCCCCTGAAACCGCGTGGATATATCCCGCCAATGACAAGGCCTGCGAGTTGCCTCCGGAAAATTCCCGGGCCTTGTCGCAGGCAGCAAGAGCCTCGCTGTACATGCCCTGCTTCTCGTACGATTTCGCCAGGCAGATGTGCGCCACCCAAAATCGCGACTCCATGTCGAGAGTCCGCATGGTAGAGAAACTGCCCATACATCGCATTCGTGATTAGCGAAAATGGATCGAGCACCCGCGCCTGCTGGATCGCTGCCAGAGACTCATGATGCCGGCCGACGTTCGAAAGAATGTGAGCAAGATAGAGATGCGCGAGTGAATAATTCGAGTTTAGGCTGATGGCTTCTCGCGCCGCCGCTTCCGCTCCATTAAAATCCCAGTCAAACCAAAACTTAATAGTTGCGTCGGAATTGTGAGCTTCAGCAGAATCCGGCTCCAACTCAAGCGCTCTCGCAATCGCAGCTCTCGCTTCCGGAAACGCGTCTTTAGGAGCCACGTCACTGGTGATCGGCAAGATCATGAGGGAATCGGCCAGCCCTGAGTAGGCCAGAGCATATCCGGGATCGCGTTCCGTTGACTTGCGAAAGTACTCTGTGGCCTTTTGCAACTCAGGGTACGTGATTCTGGCCCAGTGATAACGTCCGTGAAGGTAGTGATCATATGCTTCCTGGTCCACGAGCCGCCGGTTTCGGAGTTGTCGCTCCTCCTCGGAAGTCAGCTCAAGTTTCACCCGTTCAGCGATTGCCGCGCCGACTTCGCTGTGGATGTCGAGAATACTTTGCGGAGAGCGATCGAACTTTTCCGCCCACAAGTGGATCTGGTCACACACGCGGATCAACTGCACCGTAACCCGCACGCGGTCCGCCTCGCGCCGCACACTGCCCTCAAGCACATAGTCCACACCGAGTTCCTGGCCGATTCGCAAGACTGTCTTGTCCGTCCGCTTATAGGTCATGGACGAAGTGCGCGCGATCACTCCCATGCGACGCGGGGACATTTTCCCCAATCGCATGATCGTTTCCTCGGTCAAACCATCGCTGAAATATTCCTGTCCCGGATCGCCGCTCAGGTTTTCGAAGGGAAGGACCGCCAGCATGATGCGAGGCTTTTCGCCTTCCTCACGTGGCGACGTCATGCCGGTAGCAGCGTCTGTCCCGACCTTGAAGCGGTAACCTTTGCCCAGCACTGTCTCGATATGGAGCGGCTTCTCTGGGTCCTCCCCGAGAGCGCGACGAATCTTGCGGATCGCGGTGTTGATGCTATTGTCGGTGTCGAAGTAAACGTCTTTGCCCCAGAGGCGCTCGATGATCTCCTCGCGACCGACTAGTCTCCCATTTTCGCGGACTAAGAAGATCAGCAAATCCATCGGGAGACGTTCCATATGTACCGGTTGCCCAGCGCGCGTCAGCTCGTAGCGGCTTACGTCCAAAACGAATTGTCCCAGATGGACTTTTTCTGAAGCCATGGAAGCTCCGCCCCAAGGCGGAATCGGGCCATTTTACAACCTTTCTGGCCAGGGTTGGTCACGTGTCGTACAGACAACGTACAGGCGCTCTCCATTGTGTGTTGCATGGCCAAGCTGCAAGATAGGCCTCGAATCTGGGTGAGGCTGAACGCCAACCCACAACCTTTGGAGGCACCATGAAATTCCGCATCTCTCTCGTTCTGTTAACCCTGGCCTTGGCCGCGTCGTCAGCAGCGACTGCCTATGCCAGCAACTGCACGACTTTGACCATCAGGGGAACCTACGCGTTTACCATCCACGGACAAATCTTGACCCCCACCGGGCCGCTGCTTGTTGATGGCATTGCGAGGACTACTTTCGACGGTAACGGCAACCTGACCCAGGTGGACGCAGTCGCGGTGAACGGCATCATTGCTCTGGTCTGGCGTCCTGGCACGGGTACTTATACTTTGAACCCGGATTGCACAGGAACAATGACTCTGGTTAACCAAGGCCAACCGCCACTCGACTTGGCGATCCTGGTAAGCCACTCCGGCGGTCTCATACACGCCGTTGTAACGGATCCGGGATTCGCGGTCACCGCCGACGCGGACCGTGTCACGGCTCCAAGGTGTGCGGATTAGTACTTCGGAGGGCCCTGCCTCGAACAGAGCGGGGCACGTGTCGCCCCGCTATCTGTCAGTTCCTCGCTCGGATACTTTGGATTGCGTCCCACATGCGGTGATCGGGCACGATTGGTCATAGAAGTCGCGCAATCGGAAACTAAGCAGCGCGGTAGTGTATGCGACCGCGGGGGTCTTCAAATATAAGTGTGCGCTGCACGACGGCTTGGGGATGCTGGGCAAGGTGATTGTTCGCCCATAGAGATCGTAGCGGTCGGCCACATCTCGCGGGCACCAGCGCCCGCTGGACATTACTCGGAGAGTGCCCCATCTCCCGCGTTTGTTGCGAGAAGTGAGACACTCCCGATCTTTTCTGCACATTACGAATTCGCACGAACCGATCAACAAATGTGACTCTATATGGAGGACGTATGACACCAGCGCGCCGCTTGTGTTTCCCGAAAGCTGTCTCCGCAAACTGTCCGCGGCTGTCGATTGTGCTCAGCTGCATGTTCTTGCTCGTCATGGGTATCGCACCAACGCCACTCCACTCTCAGACCTACACCGATCTGCACGATTTCAACTGCTCGATCGAAGGGTGTGTTCCGT
>WNFJ01463034.1_pt4 | contig 12502 bp, 13 predicted proteins | sample 5400461 | NCBI WGS metagenome assembly WNFJ01 (sample SAMN13153349, study PRJNA577476) | soil metagenome | isolation source: 115 cm saprolite on Douglas fir-dominated hillslope | place: USA:California | collected 2013-09-17 | reverse complement strand
CTACTTTGATGTTTCGCCGAAGGCTCACGCCATGGCTGAGCGTGCCGTCATTGCGCATCTGGAAAAGCTGGAAGCGGACGGGTTAGTTTCACACGCTTCAGACGATTCCATCCGCGCAACTAGAGCGAACCATTAATGCGGAGGAGTTCTGAGAAGTCTTCGCGTCCTCTGCGTTTCCCTTTGCGCCCTTTGCGGTTAAAATCCTAAGCATGGAACGAGCCAGGACTTTAGGTGAACTCAAAGAGAGCGGTTATGGCGGTGTCTCAGTAAAGGACGAGATACGCGCAAATCTGATCTGCAAGCTGAAACGGCGCGAGAAACTTTTCCCGAGCGTTGTTGGTTATGATGAGAGCGTTGTTCCCCAGTTAGTCAACGCGATTCTGGCGCGGCATAACTTGATTCTACTCGGCTTGCGTGGACAGGCGAAGAGCCGCATCATTCGTCAACTCACTAATCTGCTTGACGAATACATTCCAATCATCGCTGGTTCGGAAGTCAACGACGATCCGTTTCGTCCTATCAGCGCTTACGGTCGTCAAATGGTCGCGTTGCACGGAGATATGACGCACATCGATTGGATCAATCGCGACGCCCGCTTTGTCGAGAAACTCGCTACGCCGGACGTGACCATCGCGGACATAATCGGTGACGTCGATCCAATCAAGGCCGCGAAGGGCGGACATCTGCTTAGCGATGAACTGACGATTCACTACGGACTGCTGCCACGCGCGAACCGCGGGATCTTTGCGATCAACGAACTTCCTGATCTTGCCGGCAAAATTCAGGTCGGTCTTTTCAATATCATGCAGGAAGGCGACGTTCAGATTAAGGGGTATCCGGTACGTCTGCCGCTAGATGTAATGTTAGTCTTCTCAGCGAATCCCGAAGACTATACGGCGCGCGGAAAAATCATCTCACCGCTAAAGGATCGCATCGGCGCCGAGATCATGACGCATTATCCGAAGGAGATCGGCTTGGGCGTCGAGATTACTCGGCAGGAAGCCTGGACCACGCGTGACGGTTTCAAGGATCGCCTATTAATTCCCGATTTTATTCGCGAAACAATCGAACAGATTGCATTTGAAGCCCGCGACGATCAGCGCATTGACAAACATTCCGGTGTCTCGCAACGGCTGCCAATCTCGGTGATGGAGACGGTGGTTTCCAATGCCGAGCGTCGCGCGCTGCTCACCGGGGAAGAGCGAATCGTGCCGCGCATCGCGGACATCTATGCGGCTATTCCTTCGATGACCGGCAAGATGGAACTGGAATACGAAGGTGAGCAAATCGGCGCCCACCGCATCGCCAAAGATTTGATCAAGCGCGCTGCCGGCGAAATCTTTGAAGGCTATTTTGTCGGGATCGACTTTGCAAACACGGTGGGCTGGTTTGACGAAGGAAACAATTTGCGGCTGGCAGATACGGCTTCGGCTGACGAATGCATGCTGCTGCTCGACTCGGCTCCCGAACTGATCGAAACTGCACTGATTCCCTTCGACTTTAATCGTAATGATCACGCGCAGACCATCGCCGCCTGCGAATTCGCACTCGAGGGTCTGTATGCCGAAAACAAGATCAGCCGCAATGAAGAAGGCGGTTACACGGCGGTGACGAAAGCCAAGAAAGATCGCCGCGGGATGATCTATGATGACCTCACCGAGACAGGTAGGTATAGTTAATCGAGCACATCCGAGATCATACACGACTGAAGCGCATGTCGAATTCAGCACGAGAAGAATATCTGATGGCGGGACGCAGCGGCCTTGACACCGCCATCACGCTTTCAGAGCGATACCCTCAGTTTTTTGCTGGGAGAAAATTCATGGAGCGCGAAACCATCAAGGATGTATTGCAACGCTTCAACGAAGAAGGCATCCGCTATTGTCTGGTGGGCGGGCTGGCGCTGGCGCATCATTCAATCCCACGCGTTACCCAGGATGTAGACGTCCTCGTGTTACCGGAAGACTTACCCAAGGTTGAAGAATTGCTCAAAGGCCATGAAGTGAGTGGCACTCCAGTAGCTTTAATCTTCAAGATTGGCGAAACGCGCTTTGACATCATTCCCGCGAACCTGCGATCGAAACGCCAGGCCGTCATAAACGCGATTGACGAGATTTTCGAGGGAGAGACAATTAAGGTCGCCAATCTTAGGAATATGATCTTCTTGAAGCTTTGGGCATCATCTGAAAGGCGTGACCTCGCTAAGCGCATGCAGGATGAAACCGACGTTACGGGTCTGATTCAACTCAATCCCGAACAAGTGTCAGCGGAAGACATCGAGTACGCGTGCCGAACACTGCTCGCCATGGCATACGCGCCTGAGGAGATGCGGAAATACCAAGCGAAGGTTGATTGGCTAAATGCAGTACTCGACGAGTTAGAAATGGCGGATCGAAAATACCTGGCATCGAATTGATAGCTCTAACAGAATCGGCAATAGGCAATTTACGATAGGCATGCGTTTCACTCGCTACTCAAAATTCAATGGCCTCGATGTCTGGTCGATCAATCTGGGCGACCTGATGGAAGGGCTGTCTGATTCGCTACTGTACTCCGGCTACGACGATGATTATTACTGGAGCCGGCAGCAAATGCCGCAGGACACTTCGCTCGATGCTCTGCGCCGGGCGTTGCTGCAGGCGCTGATGGATCAGGGACTGTTGAGTCAGCATCAGATTCAGCAGATGCTTGACGAGAACGAAGGCAAATACGAAGGTTCGCAGCTTCAGGAGATGCTGAATCAACTGATCGAGCGGCTAGTGGAAGAAGGTTATCTGACGCTACACGAAGAGCCGCAAACCGAGCAGCGGCGGGAAATGATGAGCGGCAACGGCGAGGGACGAATCGAAGAGCCTCTGCCGCGGAACATCAAGTTTGAAGTTACGGAGAAGGGTTTGGATTTTCTCGGTTATAAGACGCTGCGCAATCTGCTCGGCAGTTTGGGCAAAAGTTCTGTTGGGCGCCACGATACTTTGCATCTCGCCACCGGCGTCGAAGCCGAAGCGGCCAGTAAACCTTACGAATTCGGCGATACGATCAATCTTGACGTGAACACGACGTTGCTGTCAGCGATCCAACGCGAAGGCCTCAACGTTCCGCTGAACCTCGAATACCAAGACCTGCACGTGCATCAATGCGATTATCAATCGTCTTGCGCAACCGTGGTCATGCTTGACTGCTCGCATTCGATGATTCTATATGGCGAAGATCGTTTCACACCCGCCAAGAAAGTTGCGCTCGCTCTGGCTCACTTGATCAGGACTCAATACCCGGGCGACTCCTTGAAGATTGTGCTCTTTCACGACACGGCGGAAGAGTTGCCGTTGGCCAAGCTCGTCACCACACAAGTTGGGCCTTATCACACGAACACGGCCGAGGGCCTGCGACTGGCTCGGCGCATCCTGCAATCGCAACGCAAGGACATGAAACAGATCGTAATGGTGACGGATGGCAAGCCGACGGCGTGTTTCATCGAAGGAGCGCCGACATCCCTGTCGGCGGTTCGCCGGCATCCTGCGCTTACTAACGCACTCAGTTCTGACCGGAGACTCTACAAAAATTCCATGGGTGGCGATCCGTGGGTAATGGAAGCAACGTTTCGCGAAGTCCAGGCCTGCCGCAAAGCCGGCATCATGATTAATACGTTCATGCTCGCCAGTGATTTCTACCTCGTCGAGTTCGTCAAACAAATGACCGCGATGACGAACGGCAAGGCTTACTTTGCCAACCCCGCGAACCTCTCTCAGTTTGTTTTGATCGATTTCCTGCGCCGAAAGAAAAGCAAAGTGAAGTGAAGTGATTCACTGCACTCGCAAGTAATAGCTTGCCACATCCTTCCTGGCCCCATTATCAATACGACTTAGATTGATTTTATATTCGCCGGCCTTCAGCAGGCGCGTGGGGACATCGAGATCGATCTTCGCGCCATGATTGGACTGCTTCAGAGCCTCGGAGCTAAAAACAGACTGGCTGTCAATTGTCAGCAGCTCTGATTGATAAGTTCCCTCATCGTTGCTTTCCAACATGAGTTGGACGTGGATAGTATCGCGATCGTTCCCTGAAAGATCTAACGCTTGCGCCGTGTCATTCGCGCGAAGAACGATAGTCGAGCCAACCTCTCGGTGAACAGGCTGCGCGGGCGAAGGTTCCTGGTGGGCCATGGATGGGGAGCCGGACGAATGTTGAGCTTCCTGGGACTTGCCCGGCGCCTTTACGTTCGTCGGTGCGTGCCTGGTAAAGACGCGCAGTGTAATCTGCGGTTCTTTTGTGACCAGCCATACCGTCGCCATCAGCAGAGTCAGAATCAGGGCCGCAAAACCATAACGTAAGACTGGTCGATTAAGATCGAAGAGAAGCCCAACTTTTTCCCCAATCGCCGCCCACCATTCGGTTTGCGACACGGGACCGAAGCGTTCGCGCAACGCTCTCGATACGTTTAGCGCCTGCCTACGATCGGCGCTTACCAGAAACCGCCGCTCGAATCGTTCCCGGTCGGCCGCATTCAGCCGCGCGGAGGTGTAGTCGTCGGTCAGATCTAATTCCGCCAGGCGCACCCGGGCTTCCAACTCCTCGTCGATGAACAAAGACTCTTCAAGACTTGATTGCTCAGTAAAATTTAATCGACCGAGCAAGAAGCGACGGATCGCATCGTCAGAGAATGATGGCGAAGGTTGCTTATGAGAATGCGGTGAGTTCAACTTAACCTCCCGTTCGGCGAAGCCCCTCTCCCTATCCTTCTTCCAGGAGGAGATGCTTCTGACACTTCCAGACACTGCTTGATGCAGGTTTGGAGTTTTGCCCTGATGCGGAGCGCCCGGAGGCGTAGAGTATTGAGACTTATCCCGCACTCCCGAGCTATGCGCTTACGCAAAGCAATTTTTGCTCGTTTGTTCTGCGCGTAATATCGCTCGATGATTTGTCGTGAATGTGGAGCCAGCTTCTCCAGACAATTATCCAGGCAAAGGTGAGTTCTTTCGCGCTGGTCACTATTGTCAGCAACTTCTATTAAGCGCGGCACGGGCTGCTTCAGATATTCATGATGCACATTATTCATGACGCCTAAGAAATAGATCGCTTGATCGCCAACATACGTCGCTTGAATGTCGGCGACGCGGCGCGCCACCCGATCGATGGTCTCGTCCGCTAATTCTTCGGCCATCGGACAACCGCGTGACGCGAGAACAGCGATCAGGCGCCAGCGAATCTTTTCATAGATCATTCCAGCGCGTTCCGGATCATGATCGAGCCAAAGTAGTAGCCGATCGAAATCTTCCTGACGAAGAACCTGAAGCTTTCTAGCGGGCGACATGACAATGTTCGAGTAAACTTTGGAGTGCGGTGGCAAGCGTAGCCCGACACCGCTTTCGATCGGGCGAAACAGCGCATTCTAAGCGCCGTCGCCGCTTCGCTCTGCCGCCGCACTCCAAGAATCGGACACTTTGATGAGGGCGAGGCGTTGGCGTTGCCCTCATCTCCATCGCTTGCGGTTACGGCTTCTTGACATCGCCGATTGCGACCGACTTTTCCTTCCCGTCGCTTTTAAGCTTGACGACAACTTTCCCTGCCTTTTCATCAACGCTGACGACGGTGGCTTCGGCCGGCGATCCATTGATCGACACCTTCACCGCTTCGCCTGCTTTAAGCTGCGCCGCCGGCGATGGGCTCAGCTCAGGCGTCGAAGCTGGCGCGGGCGTCGACACAGCCTGGTTCATAGGTTTTGTGTTACTGTTCGCGTTAGAGTTGTCCGTGCCGCTGGACTCGCAGGCCGTGAAAGTCAGCGACAGAAGCGTTGCTGCCAGAATCTTTTTCGTCATGGGTTATCCTCCACTCTGATGGATGTCTATGTTCGGGAAGACCACCTTCCCTTTCTCGAAAGGTGAATGGGAATAAATGACGAAACATTTCATGACGGAGCGAAAAAATATTCAAACAGATTCGCTACGTGCACTTTTATGTGCTTTGCGGTTAAGCTGATACTTGATATCAAGCAGTTACAAAGACACAGGGAGATGAGCACTGAATGGCAAACAGGACTGCGGTTATTGAAACCAACAAAGGCACGATCAAGTTCGAGTTGCTCGAACAAGACGCGCCAAAGACGACTGAGAATTTTCGCTTATTAGCGGAGAAGGGTTACTACGATGGAGTAATCTTTCATCGCGTGATAAAGGGTTTCATGATTCAGGGTGGCGATCCGACCGGAACCGGCCGGGGCGGAGAATCAGCCTGGGGCGGTCGGTTCGCGGATGAAATCAATCGGTCATCCGAAGTCTACGATCGCGGCTATAAAGCCGGCACCGTCGCAATGGCCAACGCGGGGCCCAACACGAACGGGTCGCAGTTTTTCATCATGCACGTCGACTATCCTTTACCGCCGAGTTACACAATCTTTGGCCGGGTTACCGAGGGACAAGACGTGGTCAACGCGATCGCCACGACCGAAGCCGATCGCTCCGATCGCCCACTGTCGGAAGTGAAAATGGAGAAGGTTTCGATCAGTGAATAAGCGCGGGAGGACTCAGACTAATTATCGAGCTTGGTCATCTCTGTGAGCTCCAGCGTAACCGGATCTGGTCCTAATTTTGGAGCGTAACGAATCGCCTCCGAGACAAATTGCTTTGCCGCGCGAACTGATTCCTCCAGGGACATTCGTTGGGCTAAGCACGCCGCTATCGCTGATGACAACATACAGCCTGTGCCGCGAACAGGCAGCGAATCGATCCACTCCCTTCGAAAAACGGTGATTTGACCCTGATCATCCAGAACATCGATCGCCTGACGCCTTATGTTGTGGACCAGATCGTCTGACCTCTGACCCCTGACCTCTGGCCTCTCTTTGAGATGTCCTCCCTTAATCAGCACCGCACGCGCGCCCATCTCCCGCAGCTTTCGTGCTGCTTGCCGCATTTCATCTTCGTTTGTGACTTTGAGTCCCGTCAACGTCTCCGCTTCAAGAATATTTGGAGTAATCACGCGAGCCTGTGGCATCAATTCGCTCAACATTACTTCGATTGCAGCCTTGGCCATTAACTCATCACCCGAAGACGATCGCAGAACTGGATCGACGACCGGAGCCGGCAAATTCATTTCACGCACGAGTCTGGCGACTGCCAAGACGATCTCGCTCGTGGGTGACATGCCAATCTTCACCGCCGCAATGGGGATTTCTTCGATGATCGGCAGAACCTGCGACCGCAGTGACTCGGCACTCTGATGAATCGCTCCGAAAACACCTTGAGAGTTCTGAAAGGTCAGCGAGGTAACCGCGGCCAGCGGTCGGCAACCAAAAGCTTGAAAGGTTTTGACATCAGCAATAATCCCGGCGCCCCCAGAAGGATCGAATCCCGCAATCGTGAGGACCGCCGGCTGCTCGCAGTCTCTATGATCAGTCATAAGCAACCGCTTACTTAAGAAAGAACTGGCGTTCCTCAAATCCAAAGCGTAACATCTTCGGCGGAATGGGAACGAGTTTTGGCTCTTGAGGCCTTTCCATTTTTTCCCGCCAGGGAATTCGACTCGTAAACTTAGTTTTCATTTCTCTCCTTGTCAGCTTGGAACAGCCTTCTTACCATTTCGGCGTTTGCCTTCAAAGCCTCTGGCTCACTGAATAAAGTAATCGCGGCAACACCACTCGCGCCAGCCCGAAAACATTCACTGGCATTGTCGTTTGACACGCCTCCAATTGCCAGCACCGGGAAAGGCGCTAACTCTTGGGCGACTTCCGGGAGCTTGCCGACGCCGAGCGGCGGACCATATTCCTTTTTTGATTGTGTTGGAAAGACCGGGCCGAACACTACAAAATCGGCGCCGGCATCTCGCGCGTGGCGTGCCTCGACACGTGAGTGCGTCGAGACTCCAATGAGAAAGTTCGGCCCGAAAGTTCTCCTCACAACGTCCGCTTCGAGCGATCGCGTAGTGAGATGAACGCCGTCCGCCCCGGCTCCGGCAGCGATATCGGCACGATCATTTACCAGCACTTTCGTCGAAGTGCCGCGAACGATCTCCATCACCCGCTCGGTAAGTCCAAACAAAACGCGAGCGGCCAGATGCTTCTCTCTTAATTGAATGAGTTGAATTTCGGCGGCGACAGCGGCAGAGACTTGATGCAGGATCTCCCGAAACTCTTCGCTCGAGGGCGTGGTGGTTTCAGCGGTTGCGCCGGGGGTAATCAGATAAAGGATCGGCTTTGACAGGTTGAGACTCATTAACCGTTGCGCGTGGGGCGGATTTCCCGCGCGAGCTTTTCATAGAAGCATGTTCCGAGTCCAGCGCCGCCACGGACTCGCGAAAATGGATCATCTGCCAAATTCCCATCGCGAGGTTTAGAAGCCCAACTCCTGAGACCGCGCCGCGCACCCAACCCGAGGCCACGAAACTCTGCAACCCATAGCGTCCCGTTTTGCGCGCAGCGAGCACCAGAAAGTAGTTGCTGCTCCAATCACTCAGGCTCAGCCCCAACCAGCCGTAAGGTATCCAAGGCAACACGGCCAACGCCAAGCCGAGTTCAATGCACACCAGAATATAGAAAATTACGGACAGTCGCGACGACATTCCCTACCTCGTAAAACCGTACCTGCGCAGCCGCCTTTTGAGTTGCGCACCAACGCATGCTAATTCGGTTAATACTACAAGAACGGGGATTGAAAGTCAGTTCAAGCGGTGCGGGCCAGGAATTTGTCTCCTTTTGGAGAGGCTAGGGTGAGGGCCGCAGCTGAGAGAGATCAGGAAACTATCCTCTTTCTTATCCGTGCGGATCTGATCGGTTGAGAGGAGAACTTAACGGTAGGGCTTTCGCTACGCCCTCACCTCGGCCCCCTCCCAAAGGGAGAAGGAGTCGTCCATTTCCGCTGAGACGGGCTTGCAGCTCTCGGAGCCTTTCGTTAACACCGCGATATGAAACGTTGATTCCGTAAACTTCAGTAAAGAGTTCGATGGCGCGATTGAGATCGCCAGCCTGCTCGTACGCCGCGCCCAGCTCGAATCGAAAAGCCTGTCGCTGATCTTCGGATGCATCGGGAAGAGTCAGGCCCTTATCAAACCATTTGATGGCCAATCGCGGCACACCCTTCTGCATGAAACAATGTCCCAGGAGGTTGCAGCACTGCAAGTATCGCGACGTGCCGTCGCCTGGCGCAGCTAGACCTATGGCGACTTGAAACTCCTCGAGGGCTTCTTCAAATAATTCCATTTCCTTATAAGCCAGGCCCAGATTGTAATGAGTTTCAACATCTCCATTTCCAGCCGCATCATCTTCGCCCTCGGCAGCGACACGATGTTCCTCGAATATCTCCGCCAGTCCGGGATCGATTCCTACCGGAGTTTGCTGGCCGATTGGCGTCGGGTCCGCACCCTCCCTTACGTTCGGGTTTTTGCCTTCGGCCTCGGGCATGGCGATAACAACGGGGGATGGGTCGGGCTCTTTTGCCTGAGATAACGCACCGCCCTCGATCGGAAATTCCAGCTGACCAGCTTGAGACTCCGGTGTGGCGCTCTGAAGCTGCTGCCGGCGAAGATCGATGTCGACGTGCGAACCAAATTGCTTCTCCAGCAATTCCAGCGTGTCCAGCGCGATGTCAACGTAGCCCTGAGCAATGTAGAAGTCTACGCTCTCGAGTTCCTGGGCGCGAATGGCAGCGTTACGCGACTGCGAGTCTGAATCTGCATTCGATTCTTCGGAGCCGGAAAGAACCACTTCGTCCTGGCTCGATGTCAGTTCTTCGGCCACCACACCTTCAAAAGTGAAACCTTGCTCTACAGAGATTTCACTGTCCGGCTGGCTCCGTTGTTCCGTAACATCGGCAGTAGAATTCCATTCGAATTCAAATTCTCCGTGGGGAACAGAGGTCGTCGTCGACCCCACTATAAATTCGTCCGTCTCAGAAACCGTATCTACGATCGGCTCAGTGGAGGGATCAAATGCGGGCGGAGCTTCCTCAGGAAACGCTTCGCTCATCGCACCTTCCTCGGCGCCGCCAAGCTCTCTAAGGCGCTCGACATGATGAGCCTGATCAGGAGCCAATCGCGTCAATTGAGTCAGGGCGTATCGCTCATCCTTTTCGAGACCCGCGGCCGCAGCGGTATCGGCCAGTCTTTCCAATGCGGCTTTCAGTTTCTCGGTATCACGTTGCCACCAATGTGCGCGAACAAGCAAACGCAAAGCGTGAACGTTGTCGGAGTCGCAGGTCAGCAACTCGTTCACCAGTTCGAGCAATTGATTGTCTTCGCGCTCAGCAAGCATTTGCTCAGCGATCAAGCCAACCACGCGAACCGCGTCGTCGACGCGGTCACATCTCAAATATAGTCGCGCGACATCGACGTAGCGAAGATAGTTTGAGGATTCCTTGGCCACCAGAGCCGCGGTAGCTGCTTCGGCCTTCGCCGGATCTTCTGACTCAATGTGGGCGTTCGCCAGCATCGATAGCAACTCGATGTCGTCAGGTTCATTTACGGAAGCACGTTCGATTATCTCCGCGGCTTCATCCGCAGTGCCGCGCGCACTGTGCGCAGCGAGCAGACCTTTCAGCGTTCCGTGATCGGCCGGATTAATGTGATTCGCTTTTGCGAATACGTCCAGCGCTTCATCGCACGCGCCGCGCGCCAACAGATGCTGACCCGCTTCGGTAAAGCAGACGGCCGCTTCCGCATTCATGCCCTCTTTCAAATAGCCTTCAGCGAGCTTGGTTCGAATCTCAATGTTGGGCGGATCGAGATCCGCAATTTTCCGCAGGACTTCCAAACCCTGCTGCGTCGCGCCGGCTTTACCGTGCGCCTCTGCTACGAAAAGATAATGCGCGCGCGCTTCAACGACCAAATCCTGACTCGCGTACAAGTCGGCGAGGTTGGTGGCAATTTCGGTATCGTGCGGTTGCAGACGATCGATCTTCTTGTACATCGCAATCGCCTTCAAGACGAAATCCTGTTCGCGATAGTGCTCGGCGATGTGACGGAAACAGGAAATCGCCGCCGCATGATCGCCCACGCGCGCATATAGATCGCCGAGCATGTTGAGCGTGGTCAAATCTTCAGGCTCACTCTCGACGATCTTGCAGTATTCCTTAATTGCAGCCGGAATCTTTCCCAGTTCGAGATATTTCTCAGCCGCACTCAGAGTCTTTACCTTGTCGAACGCCATGTTTACGAATCTAGGACTGGAAATAATCAGGACGAGGTCAGATGCCTAGGGCCTTTGAGGGGTACCAGGCTTTAGCATGCTGAAAGCCGCCTCCGAGCTTGACGGCCCATCTACGCTAACACGCGAAAAGTGTTAGTGTCAACGCTGTTTTTGCTGAATAAAAATAAGCCAACAGAGCTGGCCGCGTTAAATCACATCGGCAAAGTTCTTCCGAGTTCGCGCGAACCACCAGTATCCAAAAACAAAACTCGCTATGGCGAAGACTGTAAAGTATGCCAAGCCCTGCCAATCCGGAAGGCTCCCTTCGAGGATGAGGCGCCGATAATTGCGCACCAGCGGCGTAAACGGATTGAGATTGACCAAAGAGCGATAACGATCAGGGACCAGGGATTCGGGATAGATGATAGGCGTGAGGTACATCCACGCCATCAAAACCAGCGTCACGCCCTGAACGATGTCACGCACGAAAACTCCCAATGAAGCCAGCAGCCACGCTGCGCCCAGGGTGGCAATCAGTTGGGGAATTAGGAGCACGGGGAGAAACAAAATCGTCAGATGAATTTCGCGGCGCAAAAGAAGCACGGCCACAATCAGTGCGGCCGTGCCGAACAATTGATTAGCGATCGCCGCCAATGACAGAGATACCGGCAGGGTTTCAAGCGGAAAAACGACCCGCTTCACGAGATTGGCGTGAGACACAATCGTGTTGGCTGAAAGTTGCAGCGCCTCCTGAAAAGCGTTCCACGGCAGCAACCCGCAGAAGAGATAAAGCGCATAGTCCCATTGCGAGCTACTGGCGCCGAACTTCGCTTTGAAAATCCCGGCAAAGATGATCGTGAAAATCGCAATCATCACTACCGGCGTCAGAATTGCCCAGAGGATGCCAAGCACCGAGCCTCGATAACGTGCCGCCAACTCGCGTCTGGTCAACGAGACGATTAGATCGAAGCGCTGAGGCAGATGCCAAAGCGGGCTCCACACCGCGCGTCGTGCTGTCTGCGCGGAAATCATTAGGCTACGACTTGCCGAAACGCCGACAGGAAGGTTTCCATTTCCGGCCGCTTGCCAATGGTGACGCGAAGATGGTTTGGCATCGCGGGAAACGGGCGGCCGATCTGCACGCCGCGCTGGGCCAACGCTACGATTATTGGTCGAGCCTCGCGCTTGACGTTCACCATGATGAAATTAGCTTGTGAAGGAATCGAGGCGTAGCCTAGAGCACTCAACTCCTCCGTCACAAACTTTTTCGTCTCGCGGTTCAATCGTTGACCGTTGATAACTTGATCGGCATCATCCAAGCTGGCTATTGCCGCTGTAATGGCCATGATGTTCACGCTGTCCCAGGTTTGATGTGGCCGCATCCGCTGGATT
>WNFJ01129456.1_pt1 | contig 12502 bp, 9 predicted proteins | sample 5400461 | NCBI WGS metagenome assembly WNFJ01 (sample SAMN13153349, study PRJNA577476) | soil metagenome | isolation source: 115 cm saprolite on Douglas fir-dominated hillslope | place: USA:California | collected 2013-09-17 | reverse complement strand
GAAGCGTCTTATGAACTGGTTAAGACTATGCGCGCTTCTACGCTGGTGCTGGGGCCGCTGGTAGCACGCTGCGGCAGGGCCCGAGTTTCTCTTCCGGGTGGCTGCGCCATCGGGGCGCGTCCGATTGATCTGCACATCAAAGGACTGGAGCTTCTGGGCGCCAAAATCAATCAGGAACACGGATACGTGGAAGCGTCCGCTGAACGGCTTAAGGGCGCGGAGATTGTGTTCGACAAGATTACTGTGACCGGGACAGAAGATTTGCTGATGGCGGCAACGCTCGCCGAAGGCGAAACCGTTCTGCAGAACTGCGCGCGCGAGCCCGAAGTCGCCGATCTGGCCGCCCTGCTTAACAAGATGGGCGCGGAAATCGATGGCGCGGGCACTGCAACGATTCGCGTGAAAGGAGTGACGAAGCTGCACGGAGCCAAGCACCGCATCATTCCCGACCGCATCGAGGCAGCCACGTTTATTATTGCGGGCGCAATTACTGGCGGCGATCTGAACCTTTCCGGATGCGACCCTGCGCATCTTGGCGCGCTGCTGCACAAATTGCACGAAGCGGGGATTAAGACCTCGCACCGGGGCGACTCGGTCAGGGTTGAGGGCGACGAGAATTTGAAAGCCGCCGACATGGTCACGGAAGAGTATCCCGGGTTTCCTACCGACATTCAGGCGCAGTATATGGCACTGGCCACGCAGGCCGAGGGTACGTCCATCATTACCGAGAATATTTTTGAGAATCGATTCATGCACGCGCAGGAGATGGTGCGTATGGGGGCGAACATCAAGATCGAGGGAAGCCGGGCGATCGTGCGCGGCAAAGCGCCGTTGAGCGGCGCCGCCGTGTTGGCTTCCGACTTGCGCGCGTCGGCTTCACTGGTGCTGGCGGCGCTGGTGGCTGATGGCGAAACGATTATTGACCGCGTCTATCACATCGATCGCGGATACGAAAACATTGAAGAGAAGCTGCGCGGTGTGGGAGCGCAGATTCGCAGGATTGGAGAAATTCTGCCGAAGCGCCGTGGGTCCGGCGCCGGATAACACCGCGAATGGGCCATGCGCTTACTTATGCTGCGCGTACTCGCCCGCGCCCAGGAAGTGTAAGGAAACATACGGCTCGTCTCCAACCACCCAACTGTCGTGTCCGGGCGCAATGTAGAAGAGATCGCCGGCTTTCATTTCGACGATGCGGCCATCGTCCATCGCTGCGGTGGCGCGGCCGGAGAGCACCAAGCCGACGTGCTCGACCATGCAACTTTTCGCGCCGGTAGATTGTCCTACGTCGATCGACCACTTCCATCCCGGTTGATAACGGGCGCGGCCAATGGTCATGCCGCCAAGGTTGACCAGCTCGAATTTTCCTTTGTCGAACGTACGCACTTCATCGGGATGCTCAAAACGCCTCAGAATCACTTCATACATGATTCTCTCCTCAATGGAGGATCGGGATCGGGAGTAATCGAAGAAAAATGGCCGACGACTCTGGTCGCGGCCATTTATCTATATCTTTCTTCCTCTTGCGTGATTCTGCGGAGCTCGGATTCTGACTCTAGCGTCGGCCACCGCCGCCGCCACCGTGTCCCCCGCGCCCACCGCGCCCGCCGTCACGACGACGATGGCGTCCACCACCACCGCCGCCGCCACCTGGGCGGCCACCACGTCCACCACGGTCTCCCCCGCGATCGCCTTCCGGCCTGGGGGCCGGAGCTGCCGAAGCATCTACCCGGTTGAAGTTGGGCTCATCGCCTTCCTCGAAATCGGCGCCGCCTTCGAGGGTGAGGCCCGCGCCAGCAACCGGCGCGGCAACGGCGACGGATTCCACCGGCGATCTTTCTTGCGTCGACCTTTCTTGCGCCGACCTTTCTGGGCGGCCTTCACCGCCTTCGCCGTCCTCGGGAGGAGGCGCGCCACCCATTTTCGCGCGCTGCTCTTTCAGGATCGCTTTGCGCGAAAGACGAATACGGTTGCCTTCGACGGCTAGCACTTTCACCAGCACCTGATCGCCTTCTTTCAGCTCATCGCGAACATCCTTGATGCGATGCTCGGCGACTTCGCTGATGTGCAACAGGCCTTCTGTACCGGGAATGATTTCGACGAATGCGCCGAAATCGGCCAGGCGTGTGACTTTGCCGAGATAAGTCTTCCCTACTTCGGCGCTCGCGGTGAGGTCGCGAATGATCTGCAATGCTCGGTTGGCCGACGCTTCATCGTTCGACGACACATTAACCTTGCCGGTATCTTCGACATCGATCTTGACACCGGTCTGCTCAATGATCGAGCGAATCATCTTGCCGCCGGGCCCAATCACGTCGCGAATCTTGTCCACGGGAATCTGCAGGGTGTAAATGCGTGGCGCGTATGCGGAAACCTTCTCGCGATGGGTAGTGATCACTTCATCCATCTTCCCCAGGATGTGCAGGCGTCCTCGTTGCGCCTGGGCCAGGGCCTCGCGCATGATCTGCGCGGTGATGCCGCCGACCTTGATATCCATCTGTAACGCGGTAATGCCATCTTTTGTGCCTGCGACTTTGAAGTCCATGTCGCCGTAGTGATCTTCGGCGCCGGCAATGTCGGTCAGGATGGCGTAGTCATCGCCTTCTTTGACCAAGCCCATGGCCACACCTGCGACGGGTGCTTTTAGGGGTACGCCAGCATCCATTAGGGACAGAGCGGCGCCGCAGACGGTTGCCATCGAGGATGAACCGTTGGACTCCAGAATGTCGGAGACCACGCGCATGGCATACGGCCACTGCTCCTCGGTCGGAAGCACAGCGGAAATGGCGCGCTCGGCGAGCGCTCCGTGACCAATCTCGCGGCGACCGGCGCCGCGCAGAAAGGCAACCTCTCCAACCGAAAACGGCGGAAAGTTATAGTGAAGCATGAAGCGCTTCTTGGCCTCGCCTTCGAACGCCTCCAGGCGCTGCTTGTCGTCGCTGGTTCCGAGAGTGGTGGTCACCAGGGCTTGAGTTTCACCGCGGGTGAAGATTGCCGAACCGTGAGTGCGAGGCAGAACGCCAACTTCGATCCAAATGTCGCGGATTTGGTCGAACGCGCGTCCATCGGGACGGCGCTTCTGCTTGATCACCGCCTCGCGGAAAATTCGTTCCCGCAAGGTTTCGTAGTAGGTTTTGAGCTTTGCTTTCGCTTCCTCGTCTTCTTCCGGAATCGCGGCCTGCAATTCTTTCTTCAATTCCCGGACTAGGTTGTAGCTCTCGGCCTTGGGATGTTTTTCAGTGTCCAGGCGATCTGTTAAGTCGGCGCCGATCTTTGACTTCAGTCCGTCGAAATACGCCTGGTCAAACTCCGGAGGCGTCACTTCCCTCTTGGGCTTGCCTGCCTTGGCCCGCAGTTCGTTAATCGCTGCGCAAATTTTCTTGATTTCGCTGTGAGCGAATTCGATCGCGTCAACCACCGTCTCTTCTTTCACTTCTTTGGCGCCGGACTCGATCATCACGATGCCGTCGGAGGTGCCCACGACCATAATGTTCAGCAGGCTGTCGCGCATTTCGCTGTACGTGGGATTAATTACGAATTGGCCGTTCACTAAACCCACGCGCACGGCGCCGATGGGGCCGAGGAACGGAATGTCGGAGATGGTGAGGGCGGCGGAAGCGCCGTTGATTCCGGCGACGTCAGGATCGTTTTCGGTGTCGGCGGAAAGCACGAGCGCAATCACTTGAGTTTCGCAGCGGAAGCCGTCTTGAAAAAGCGGGCGGACAGGGCGATCAATCTGCCGGCTGGTAAGAATCTCGCGCTCACTGGGACGGCCTTCGCGCTTGATGAAGCCGCCGGGAATGCGTCCGCCGGCGTAGGTATATTCGCGGTAGTCAACCGTCAGCGGGAAGAAATCGATGCCCTCGCGGGGGTCGGGGTTGGCGGTTGCAGTGGCCAGTACGACGTTATCGCCGATTCGCACCACGACCGCGCCGTGGGCCTGCTTGGCCAACTTTCCAGTTTCGAACGAAATGCGTTTACCGCCGGATAGATCAACAGAAACTTCTTGTTTCATTATTGTTTTCCTTTGTAGTAGAGGGCTCAAACATTAGCTGCTAGCTAGTGGCCAGAAGCTGCTCCAGTGAGGTATGGGAAACACGACCGCTCTTGCCTCAATTGGCCGCCAGACACACAACGGCCCGAACCCGATGGGCGTAGGAACAAAGAGCCCAGAAGAAACAGCCTCCTACTTGCGGAGGCCGAGTCTTTGAACAACCGTCTTGTAGCGCTCGGAATCGTATTTTTTGAGGTAGTCGAGCAAGCGGCGACGCTTGCTGACCAGCATGAGAAGACCGCGGCGTGAGCCATGATCTTTCAGGTGCGCCTTGAAGTGGTCCTGCAATTGACCAATGCGTTCGCTCAACAGAGCGATTTGAACCTCTGGACTGCCCGTATCGGTGGGATGCGTGCCGTACTGGTCAATGAGGGATTTCTTTTGCTCTCTGGCTAGCACTAACCTGATGCACTCCTTCTAATTTTCAATCGTAGTTATGGTATTGAGGGTAACATGGCTGCAATCAGGGTGTAAAGTTCGTCGGATCAGTTCGTCGGATCAGCCTGATCAGCCTGTCGGATCGGTCTGTCGGATCAGTCCTGTCGGATCAGTCCCCTAGACTTTCCAACGCCGGCGGCCTTTCTGGCATCACAGTATTGCGATATGCTGGAGACTATGTACGTGCGTTGTACGCACTGCGGATACGATAACAGTCCCGAATACCGCTTCTGCGGAATGTGCGGGGGATCGCTGGCGCACCCGGTGAGTGAGACACGGCCGCCCTTGCGCGATGTAGCCCCGCCCGCGGCAGCAAGGCTCCCAGTTGCGGCTCCCGTCTCGGACCTTCGTTCCTTGGACTATCGGAAGATCCGTCGGAACGACCCAAGGTGGAATTCAACTACCTGTATGAAGAGGAACCAACCAGCAGCCACGCTGGCTTAATCGCGGTTTTGCTATTGCTGGTTGGCGCGGGCGGCTTTCTAGCATGGCAGTGGCGGCACCATGGCTTTCCTTTTAACCGCTTCGAAACCGCGAACAGTTCATCCTCGGCGCCAGCGCCCGCGGCAGCGGCGCCGGATGCGTCGCAAGGCCCAGTAACGCCGACTGACAAACCTGCTGAGAAACCAGCGAGTGGGGCCGGTGACGTGCTGCCTACCGAGCCAGATCAGCATGCTGATTCGTCGGGCAAGTCCGGCAATGCTCCGGGACAGGAAAAGCCCAATACGGCTGCTGCTGAGGACAGTACGACCCATTCCGCAGAACAACCTGAAAAGGCGGCAGCCGCTGCTCCGCCGGTTAATCCACGGAAGTCGCGCAATACGCCAGCTAACCCTCGGAAGTCACGCAGCACAAAACTGGAGTCGACTCGGGCTAAATCAGCGAGCGTTGAAACCGCAGCTCTAGCCACGCCTCCGGATGCTGACCTTGAACTGGCCGGCGAAAGATATCTCTATGGCAGCGGTCTGCCTCAGAATTGCGTCCGCGCGGAATCCAGCCTGCGCGCCGCAGCCACCCACGGAAATCCGAAAGCCGAAACCGTTCTCGGGACTATGTACGCCACGGGCCACTGCGTAGGCCGTGACCTGCCTACAGCGTATCGCTGGTTCGCACGCGCCCTGCATCAAGACCCGCAGAACTCCCGCATATCGGCGGATCTGCAGGTGCTTTGGCGGCAAATGACGCCAAAGGAGCAGCAACTGGCTACGACCAGCAAACAGTAGTCTCCAAACTGTCTCTCAGGATCACTGCGCTTTACCTGCTTCCAGGTGGTCTTCTTCCACGCAAACCAATAATTGAGGAGTAAACGGGCTCGCCCAAAACTCTGGTTCCTGATTCCCTCCAGAGGCACGGTAACTATGGTCACGTTGCCTAAACGGGCAGGCGCTTACATACTCACCCAGAGACCTTTCTCAGGGTTTGAGAGAGCACCAGGATTTCTATGCTCGACGGCCAACAGCTCAAGTCGCTAGGGTTACGTTTTGCTCGCGCCCTGCACATGACGATCAAGACCGCGGTGATGTTCACGGTCGAACATAAGAGCGTGGAGCGTCCCATCCAGCAGAGTTTTCAGTTCTTGAATCATCTGCTCAAAGAGACCGGCCAGTTCACCTTCGGTTTCGTTGACAACCAGGTGATGCTCAACAATCTGTTGACCACCGAAACTTCGTTGCGTCATCTGGAAACCGAGTTTCTGAAGCGCGGAGTTGCCGCGGTGACCTTTGAGCCGGGTCTGACTCTGGGCCGTTATAAGAAAGTAATCAGCTTACTCTCGGCGCCCAGCAAGGTCATTGATGAGGCGGGGGGAGTGCTGGTATTCCTGGAACAAAATGAGCTGGACGGCGCGCGCATTCTTCCGGCAGCCAGAAATCAGAAAAAAGACGAGCACGGCGATACCATCATTGAGACCGACTCCGAAGCATACATCTTGTCCAAGCAGATGACCGAGGAGCAAGGTCCACGGGACCTTCTAGACTCGATCGATGCGCTGCTCGAGTCAGCCTGGTTCGATCCTTCCACACGAGCAGAAGTTCTCTCCGATTTCGCAGCACGCGGAGTGGATGGCACCGGATACGGCGTGCCGATTGAAATGTCGAGTCTGGTGGTTTTGAAGGACGGGGAAAGAGTCGGCCGTGGCGACGCAGGTCCGGGAACTGGTTCAGAAGGCAGTGGGACTGGGGCAGCCACGGGGACTGCTAGAGTCATGGTTCCCAGTGGTGCACCGGGTGGCAGTGGCGGGAGTGGCCAGCCGTGGGGCGGGACAGGAAGGGGCTCGGGCGGTCCATTTCCAACGGGTGGCGGTTCCGGCATGGGTGCAGGTAACGGGACATTCGGCAATCCTCCTAGTAATCGAGGCGGCAATTCCGGGGGGTATTCCGGCGGTGAAAGCAGTGGGGGCCCCGGCGGCATGGCAGGACTTGACGGTTTTGCCGGGCGGGTTAAAGCGGGCTCATGGAAGTCAAGTTCGGGCAGCTTCATGGAGTTAGTGGAAGCTTCGGTGCAGCGTTCGCTGCTGGAAGAAAAGGGCAATCCGCAAAAATCGTACACCTCGCTGGCGCGCATTCTGCGCACCACGGGCGTGGACAAGATTCTCGAGCATTTCCCCGCCGACCGGCGCCAGGAACTGACCAGCCTTTCGCCTGACCAACTGGCCGCCGAATACATCGAAGACACAGCTCTGCAGCTGGCGGGCACGAAACTCAAGAGCGCGGGAGGCTCATCGCAAAAGGTCCTGATCGAAGAAGAGGTCGTGCGCGTTCTCGCACGCAGCCTGCAGGCTACCCATATGGCGGACCGGCTAGCGCAGAAACTTACGAAGTTCATTCAGGAATTTGCCGTCCCACCTCACGTGCAGGAGAAAATTCGCGAGGAACTTGTCTGGACCTCGCTCAACAACAGCAAGAAATACGCTCGGCTGATGGAAATCAAACACTTCTCCGCGGTCGAGTTTCGGCGCCTGACCGACCTTTCGAAAGAGCTGATGGGCCAGCGGGAAGTGGACCGGGCCTCGGCACTGGCCAGTCACTACTTCGACTTCCTCGATGAGGAGGGAGTGAAAATTGATAATGCCGAGTTGAGCCGGGCGCCGGAGTTGATTCGCAATATCCCTCTCGCCCAGGTGGGCTTTGCCGCTAAGACGGCGGAGCGGTTGGGGCGCACCCTGCTACGCGAAGATATTTCTGAATATGTTCACTTTCTCGCGGCCAGCGCATTAACGGTACTGGCGCAATCCATCTCCGCTTTTGAAGATTTCCAGGACGTTTCGGCAATAGGTATTTCGCTCGAGGCTTCCTTTAACCGGGACCCGGAAAAACACAAGAAGTGCTGCGGAACCGGCCTGGAGCGCCTGCTGCCCGCCGTAGCAATTGAGCGCATTATCGAGTTATTCATACTGCAACGAAATGATTCCGCGTGGACCAAAACTGCGGCCCGGCTACTGCGCTTCGCGGCTCCCGCCAGCATTGAGAGTGTATTCAATCGCCTGATTCTGGAAACCGACGCCCGCAACCGTTTGGCGCTGGTACGCCTGGTCGGTCAGATGGGAAGCCACAGCATCGAGGTCGCTTACAAGTATCTTAAGGACGAGCGCTGGTATGTGGTCAGAAACATCTGCGGCGTCCTGGCGGAGTTGAAGGATCCCGACTTGGCGGACCACATCGTCCCGGCGCTGGAACATGCGGACGAGCGAGTCCAACAGGCCGCACTTAAAGCTCTGGTCAACAGCCGGACTATGCGTGCCGCGCCGGTAATGGCTGCTTCCCTTTCCAAACTAGCGCCCAAGGTGCGGGATGAGGCGCTCGATGAACTGACATTCATGAGACACCCCAAGACGATCGCCGGCCTGGAGGCATTCGTGAGCGGAGCCGACAGCCGCAGTCTGGTGCCGGCGAAAAAAGCAATTCAGGTTCTGGCTTGCATTGATGATGACGACGCGTTGCACGCGCTGGCAAGGCTGTTCCGCAAAGAGGATTTGGACAACCGGATCCGGCGAGCCGTGCTGGGCGTCATCTGCAAGAATCAGTCTTCTGTGGCGGTAGAAATCCTGCAAGAACTGGCCAAGACCCGCGGTCCGCTGGCTGATGAAGTTCGCAGCGAACTCAAGGGTCGCAAACCCGCTTGAGTCATCTGTATCAAACGGCTCTGAGGTTCGCGTAATCGCGACTGTCTGCTTTGATAGGCCCGACCCTGCTTGCACCTCGGTAACCCATCCTGCTATCTTGCCGATGCGTGAATCCCAATCCACGCAGGCAGTAGGCACGTACCTCTAGCGAGAAGAGAGCCGGCGTTTTGTCCACGGCAACGCGCAATCCGGAACCGAACGACGGAGCTCTGATCGCAGCCATACGCTCCGGCAATCAGGACGCCATGGCGCAGTTGTATGCGCGCTATTCTTCGGTTGTATATGCAGTGGCGCTGCGAGTGCTCGGCGATACCGCAGCGGCGGAAGACGTGCTACAGGAAATTTTCATCCAGTTGTGGCGCAATCCGGGCGCATTCGATTCGGGACGGGGGAATCTGGCGCCGTGGCTGGCGGTGATCACACGGAACCGGGCAGTGGACTCCTTGCGCAAACGACGACCGCAGACGGAAATCAGCGAGACCACGGTTTCGGTTGAGCCCGATCTTGCCAGCCAGGCTGACCGTGGGCGCGCCATGGAAAAAGTTCGAGCGGTGCTAAAAGACATGCCGCAGGCACAGCGCAGCTCGCTGGAAATGGCTTACTTTGAGGGCTACAGTCATTCTGAAATTGCAGAGAAAACCGGGGAACCGCTGGGGACGGTCAAAACCCGCATCCGCAACGGCCTGATGCTGCTTCGCAAGGCAGTAGAAACAATATGAGCGTTCACGAACAATTCGCGGAAGAGCTGGCGCTTTACGCTCTAGGTTGCCTGGAAGGCGACGAGAAGACGTCGCTGGAGAAGCACCTGGAGGAGTGTGCTTCCTGCCGCCGCGAACTGGAGCAACTGCGTGGAGACGCGGCGCTGCTGGCGCTGTCTGTGTCGGGAGCGAAGCCGCCGGCACGGGCTCAAACGCGGCTGATGGACGCGATAGCCCACGAACCGCGAGGAGAAAAAGCTGAGAACAGAAGACCGCGTCCGCAATGGTGGGCGGCGCTCGGATGGGCCGCGGCCGCGGCGATGATCGTTGTCGTAGCCGTGCTGTGGAATCAGAACGTCCGGCTCAAATCCAGCGTTGCAGTTTTGCAAGGCCTTTCCGAGCAACAAAGACTTGAACTCGGCCAGGCGCGTCGCGTCGTAAACACTCTGATGGCGCAGGACGCGATGCACATTGATGTAATGCCGGTGGGGCAAAAAGCTCTTCCACCGCAGGGAAAGGCCATCTATTCGCGACAACAAAACGGACTGATCTTCGTGGCCAGCAATTTGCTTCCACTGCCGGCGCAGAAAGCTTATGAACTGTGGATCATTCCCACCCAAGGCGCGCCGATTCCTGCGGGCGTGTTTAAGCCGGATGCGCACGGCGGAGCAATGGTGATCAATCCGCCCATCCCGGCGGGAGTTGAGGCCAAGGCGTTCGCTATTACGATTGAGCCCGAGCAAGGCTCGACGACTCCGACCATGCCGATCGTCATGTTGGGCGCGGGGGGGTAGGTTCAGCGTGAGCCTCATGGCAAAACCGATCCTTCGGAGGACTGTAGAGTTCAGCGCCGCAACCGCCCTTCTTTGGCGTTTGTGTGTCTTTTTTCACACCTCTACGCAAGAGTTGGGAGGTACTTCTGCTGGTCAGTTCGGTTGTTGTGTTAGCAGTATGTGCGAGAGTGCTACGTATGATTGGTCGTCAGGTGACGAGCGTCGAATTGTTAAACAAGCCGGACCAGCGGCTGTAACCGCTTTGTGAGTAGAGTTGAGCCGCCGAACAGGATCAACCACCCCGCCCTTGAGTCCACAATTGGGGACTTCCTCCTTTTTCCTACAATTTTCCTACAATATTGCAGCCGCTCATTCGTCTTCACGAGTAGATGAACGCGGCGCTGAGCATCGAAGCGATGACCCGCGAGCAAGACCGACGAATCTCGGCGGCGGTCGAGAAGGAGCAGTCACGGCTGCGCAACTTCATCCGCCGGCGTGTGCCCGACCCGGGCGACGCAGAGGACATTCTGCAGGACGTTCTCTACGAGCTGGTCGAGGCGTATCGCCTGATGAAACCGATTGAGCAAGCTGGCGCGTGGCTGTTCCGCGTGGCCCGCAATCGGATCACCGACCGCTTTCGCAAGAAGAAAGCGATGCTGGTAAGCGACCTGGCCCAAGTCGAGGAAGACGGCGAAATGTCTTCCCTGGAAGAGCTGCTTCCCTCCCCCGACGCCGGGCCCGAAGCAGCTTACGCGCGAAGCTTGCTGCTGGAAGAGCTTGAAGACGCGCTGGAGGAACTCCCGGACGAACAGCGGGAGGTATTCATTGCTCACGAATTCGAAGGCCGCAGTTTCAAGGAACTGGCCGCCGAGTCGGGAGTGAGCGTGAACACGCTGCTGTCACGCAAGCATTATGCGGTGTTGTATCTGCGCGAGCGACTACGGGAAATCTACGACGACTTAATGGAAGGGTGAGGACAAGAAGATGAGAGCAAGACGAATTACGAGAGTTTTGAGAATTGTGTTGATCGTGCTGACCGCCGCGGCAGTTCTTACGCTGGTAGTTACTCGGCTCTGGAACTGGCTCATGCCCAGTCTGTTTGGATTGCATACCATCACTTACTGGCAGGCTTTGGGTCTACTGGTCCTGAGCCGGATTCTGCTGGGCGGCTTCCGCGGACGACCGCATTTCGGTCCGCCGTGGCGCCGTCGCATGTGGGTACGCTGGCAGCAGATGACTCCCGAAGAACGCGAAAAGTTCCGTTCCGGCATGGCAGGCCGCTGCGGGCACTTTGGACAGCGGCCCACCGCTCCGCCGGTTGCCGCGCCCAAATCCTGAGCAAGCGGAACACGGCCCACACTTGGAAGCGCGTGGACCCCGTGCTGGGAGCTAACGCTGGCTATGCTGCGACCGGCTCCAAATAGCGGTCGCAAATGCTGTTGGCGAGTTCCCAGATGCTGTCGAATTCGTCGAGCTTGGGAAGAATCGCACTGGCTATATCGCCGAGGCAATTTCCGGCTTGAGCACAATGGGATGACGGCAAGACCGGCACAATCCTGTGTTCGATTCTCACGGCAATGCTCCGGGGAGGGATTTGATTCACGTTCTTATTGTTAGACGGTTTGAACACCGTGCACAATACCAGCGTATTCCGATTACCTTTAGCCAATAGGCGACACTGTACCTCTGGACATGTCCGCCCAGCGGACGTCAAGCTTAGGCCGTATTCTGGAAGTGGGCCGGAAGGCACCACACTGCTGTCCGCGAGTCGCCGCATCGGGGCGCGGGACGGGACGTTATTCTTTCAGCATCCGATAAAATGGATTAGTTCGAGTGGTTTTAGTTTTTCGAGCCCATGAAGATAACCTCGCACACTATTCGTGGCTTAATAGTTTTTGTCATTCTGGCTTCGGCCCTGTGCGGAAATGCGGAGCCGCCGCAGGCTAACCCGCAAACCGCCCCTGCTCCCGAACACTCCCCGGGAAAGAGGCAAACGCTCTTGGGTGTGGGGAATTTTGGCCAGGTCAGTCCGACGCTGTATCGGGGCGGCCAGCCCAGCCCCCAGGGATTAGAAGGGCTGGCCAAAATGGGCGTCAACATCGTGGTTGACGTTCGTTTGTCGGGACGCGACAAGGAACGCAAAGCGGTGACCAACCATGGAATGCAATTTGTAGGACTGCCTTGGCATTGTCTATTCCCGAAAGACGACCCGTTCGTGCGGTTTTTGGCGTTGCTGCGAGAGAATCCGGGGAAGAAAGTGTTCGTGCATTGCCGCTACGGCGATGATCGCACCGGAATGATGATTGCGGCCTATCGCATGGCGGTCGAAGGCTGGACTCCGGAAGAAGCGCGGCAGGAGATGGAAAAGTTCGGCTTTCATCGCATGATTTGCCCTTCATTGGGACCCTACGAGCACAAGTTT
>WNFJ01413396.1_pt5 | contig 12507 bp, 14 predicted proteins | sample 5400461 | NCBI WGS metagenome assembly WNFJ01 (sample SAMN13153349, study PRJNA577476) | soil metagenome | isolation source: 115 cm saprolite on Douglas fir-dominated hillslope | place: USA:California | collected 2013-09-17 | reverse complement strand
CATGGGGCGAAGGCAACATGGGGCGAAGGCAACATGGGGCGAAGGCAACATGGGGCGAAGGCAACATGGGGCGAAGGCAACATGGGGCGAAGGCAACATCGGGCGAAGGTAACCGCCGGGCGCGGCCCAACCCGATGTGGCGATCCGGCCCGGCTTTGGGGGCTCGCGCCGACCGTGTTTGGAACATAACCTGACCTCTCAGCCCATTTGGGGCAAGCTTCTTCCCGACACCCGATGGTAGGCCGCAGCAGTTTGCGGGACGGCGGCCGATCAGCATCGCGCCGCGAGCGGCGGCGGCGATGTCGCTCGACCGCCATTTTGATCCGTGCGATACTGCGTCCATGCTCTTGATTCTGGTCGTCGCCGCGCTCGTCTTCTACGCCTTCGCGTCGCTGCGCGTGCTGCGCCAGTACGAGCGCGGCGTCGTGTTTCTGCTGGGAAAATTCGCCGGCGTGCGCGGACCGGGGCTCACCGTCATCTTCGTTCCCTTCCAGCAGATGGTGCGCGTATCGCTGCGCACCGTCACGATGCAGATCCCCTCGCAAAAGATCATCACCAAGGACAACGTCTCGATCGACATCGCGGCCGTCGCCTACTATCACATCTCCGATCCGGAACGGGCGGTGATCGCGATCGAGAACGTCTACAATGCGATCAATCAGATCAGCCAGACCACCGTGCGCAACGTGGTCGGACGGTTCAGCCTCGATCAGCTCCTGTCGGACACCGCCAGCATCAACGATCAGATCAAGGACGTCATCGATCACCACACCGAGCCGTGGGGCACGCAGGTGACGGCGGTCGAGATCAAGGACATCACGCTTCCCGACAACATGCAGCGGGCCATGGCCAAGGAAGCCGAGGCCGAGCGCGAGCGGCGCGCCAAGATCGTTGCCGCCGAGGGGGAATACCAGGCCGCCGTGAAGCTCGGCCAGGCGGCCGACATCATTACGCAGCATCCGGTGGCGCTTCAGCTGCGTACCCTGCAGACCATGGCGGAGATCTCGGTCGAGAAGAACTCGACCATCATCTTCCCGGCGCAATTCATGACGACGGTGCAGGAAGCCCTCGCCATGATGGCAAAGGATACGGCTTCAAAGTGAAGGCCGTAGGGTGGATTGAGCTCATAAGGGCGTTTACGCCCGTCTTCGCGGGCTATGCGAAACCCACCGACTCACGTCGCAATTGAAATTAAGTCGGTGGGTTACGGCGCAAGCGCCTAACCCACCCTATGCCGCTGGCTTAAAGCAGCCCACTCAAGCCGAGTGCCGGCAGCAGCCGCTGCAGGATCGCCAAGACGCAAATGAGCACGACCAGGATTTTGAGCAGGTTGGCGAGCCGCCCGTCGCGAACGAACTTTTCGATGAGATAGAAGCAGAGCGCCCCGACGACGACGATGATCAGCACGTTGATCAAGAGCAACAGCATCGTGATTCCCCCTCATGGCGAGCACCATGGGGTGATTATGGCAGGAAAATTCAAGACCGTCGCGTCCCGGAGAGCCGATCACGGAATTTTTCGACCGGCGCGCCCGCCCTAGAGATGGCCGATCCAAATCGCGCTGACGACCGCTCCCCACACCGCTGCCGAGGCGATCGCCAGCAGGGTCAGCGCGCCAAGCAGCGCGACCGCCAGCAGCACGCCGTCCTTCTCCATATAGGCGAGCGAGATCACCGCGATATCCGCGGCGAGAGGAACATTGGTCAGCGGCAAAGGGGCGAGCAGGACGAGACTGGCCAGCAAAAACACGACGATGCCGACGACGCGCTTGGTCGCCCCGAACGGCGTGGGCCAACGCGGCCGGATGGCCCGTTCGAGACGCTTCAGCACCAGGATGGCCTCTCGCCCCATGCGGACGAGGTGTCGGGTCGGCAACGGGTAGAGGGCGATGCGGCGCGGGAAGACCGGACCCGGACGGCCCGCGGTCATCTGCGCGGCGAGGATTGCGAGCAGCAGGCCGGGTATGATCGAACCGACCGGCACCATGGCGAGCACGGCGAGGAGAAGCATGACGATGCCGAAGGAGCGCTCCGGCAGGCTGCCGATCAGCCATTCCAGTGTGAAGTGATCCGCGGGCGCCTCGTCAAGCAGCTCCTGCAGCACCACCGAGGTGGGAGCATGCGTGTCGGGCGGCGTCTTTGTGGGCTCGGGAGACCGCATCATCAACTCATCGACCGCCGTGACGGAATGAACCACAACCGATGGAGACAGTAGCTCTGCGGGCTGTAGCATGTTCGGGCAATCTGTGCGGCGGTTCGCCGCGCGCCGTCAAGCCAAGGGATCCCCCGACGGTTTCCCCTATTAGGCGTCTGGCTTTTTCGCCTTGCCTCTGCAGGGGGACGCGGGCCATCCGGCGAGGCGTGCCGCCCGACAGCGGCGTCTGCCGATCAGCGAACGGTGCGCCAGCCGAACAGGACGGCGGCGGCGCCCACCACGGCGCCCACGAGGGCGGCGTCCTCCGGGAGCTTGAGCGATTCGGCAAGATGAAAGCCGACGAACGACCCTGCCACGCCGACCAGCGCGCTGGTGATCATGCTCGGCATGGCGCCTGCGATCTGGCGCTTGAACCAATTGGGTCCTGCCAGGTGATCAAAAATCAGGCCGCCGAGGACGCCGATGGCGAGGACGATCAGGAAGGTGATCGTCGGGTTAAGGCTCATGTTCGCGCTCTCCTGATCCGCCGTCCTCACCCTTGTGCCGAGAATCTTGCCCGCGATCGGCGATTGGCATTTCGGCGCCTACAGGCTATCCTGGATTGTCAACTTGGAGATCGACACATGGCGCTCGGCACGGTGAAGTGGTTCAATTCGCAAAAAGGCTACGGATTTATTCAGCCGCAAGCAGGCGGCCAGGACGTGTTCGTCCATATTTCGGCGGTCGAACGCGCGGGCCTGAGCTCGCTCAACGAAGGACAACAGGTCGAGTACGAGATCGTCACCGATCGCGGCAAGCAATCCGCCGGAAATCTCAAGGTCAAATGACGCTTGCCGGCTGTCTGCGAAACCCGCCGGGCCGGTGCCCGGCGGGCTTCGATTTGACGTGAGCGCAGCGACACGAGCGCTGCGCCCGCAGCAATTTGCTTCACCGCAATTCGATGCCGACGCCCGGACCGCGGAATTCCACGCCGGGCCTGCGATACCGGTACTCGTCGCGGTCACGATAATCGTCGCGGTCGCGATAGACCCGCTCGCGACCCTCGTCCCGGTCGTGCTCGTAGAAGCACCGCGTTCGGCAGAAGTTTCCGCGGCAAACCTCCCGGCACACCCGGGCGACCGGTTCGGTCATGCGCAGCTGCTCGGCCGCGTCGCGCAAGCCGGCCGCGCCGGCTGACGCTCCGGCATTGGCCTGACCTAACGACGCGCTCGAAAGAGCGATTGCCGAAACCGCAAATAGAATGAATGCTCGCATTGTCATTGGCTCCCTTGGGCTCCTTGGTTTCTCCCCGGCCCTCAACTCACAAAAGCGTTATAGGTTCCGCGCATGGGAGCCGGTGAAGAAATTATCGGTAGCATTGAATGGAACCATCGGAAGCGTCGCGCATTGTTGCGGTGACCGGCCGCCATTTTCCTCCCCCCGTGCGCGACCGGCAAAGCTCGGGCGCAGCCGACGTAATCGTCACGCTGCGCCCGACTTACTTGTCGCCATCCCGGCTTTCGGCTTCCCGAATGATTGAAGCCGACGGCTTCCGCTCAGCTTGATTGCGCGCTAATCAAAGCGATGCCGGGATGGGCGCAGCCCCGCGGGCGGAAGGGAGCAATCCACATGCACGGTCTTCGGTCCGGTCTTCGGCGCGGGCGCCTGGTCGCGCTCGCCTTCGCGATGGCCTGCGGCCTCGCCAGCCAAGGCTTGGCGCAGGCCCCTGTCTCGGCGCAAGCTCCCGAACAGTTCTACAAGGGCAAGACCCTCGATTTCGAGGTCGGCTATCCGACTGGCGGCAGCAATGACGCCTATGCGCGGCTCATCGCCAACCATCTCGGCAAGCACATCCCCGGAACGCCGAATATCGTGCCGAGGAACGTGCCGGGCGCCGGCAGCTTCCTCGCGGTCAATCGGATCTTCAGCATCCTTCCCAAGGACGGCACCGTCATCGGCCTCGGCGCGCCGACCTTGGCGCTCGACGAGAAGCTCGGATCGCAGGGCGTCCGCTTCAAGACCGCCGAGCTCAACTGGCTTGGGCGCGTCGACTCCCTCGTCAATATCGTGATGATGTGGAAGAGTTCGCCGGTGAAGACCGTTGCTGACGCGCAGAAGATCGAATCGACCTTGTCGGGGACCGGCGCCGGATCGACCGTCTCGATCTATCCGACCGTCTTGAACAACGTGATCGGAACCAGGTTCAAGCTGGTGATGGGCTATCGGGGCTCGAACGAAGCCATGCTCGCCATGGAGCGCGGCGAGGTGCAGGGTCATTCCACGGCCTGGTCGGCCGTGAAGGTGGCCAAGCCCGACTGGCTGCGCGACAAGACCGTCAACATCATCGTGCAGTTTGCCCTCGAGCGGCACCCCGAGCTTCCCGACATTCCGACCGCCGTCGAGCTCGCCCGCAACGGCGATGAGCGGGCGGTGCTCGCCGCCATCATGAACGCGAGCGAGGTCGGCACCGCCTTCTTCACCGGTCCCGGGGTGCCGGGCGAGCGCCTCGCCGCGCTTCGTCGCGCCTTCGACGAAACCATGAAGGACCCGGAATTCCGCGCCGAGGCCGAAAGAATACGGCTCGGCGTCTCGCCCATGACCGGGGAAGAGGTGCAGAAGCTGGTGGCGCAAGTCAGCAGCCTCACGCCCGCGCTCCTGGAGAAGGTCCGCGCCGTCTACCCCGCCGCCGGGGCGAACTAATTTAGTGTTGTGACTCTGACGCTTGATTCGCACGTGTCCCGGGCGCAGTGCGGTCTCCTTCTCCCCGCGTGCGGGGAGAAGGTCGGGATGAGGGGGGCTCTCCGCGAGTCTGAGCTTGTGGAAACGCCCCCTCACCGGGCCGAGAGTAGATTTTCCATAGTACCGTGTTGCCCTCTCCCCGCAAGCGGGGCGAGGAACGCCGCACTGCTCAGCAATCGTAGCAAGTGTCAGAGACAGCGCACTAGGATTCAACTGGAGCATTTTCACGAAAAGTGGCATCATCAACTATCCGGAATGCCAGGGAGGTAGTCATGTTGGACCGAAGCTTCGTCGCGGCGGTCGCGGCCGCGCTGGTTGCCGCGCTGATGACGACAGTCGACGGCGCTCAGGCGGCCGATGACGCGAAGTATCCCGATTGGAAGGGTCAGTGGGCGCGGTTCCCCGTTTCGCTTCCCACCCAGCCGTCTCACGACCAGACCAAGCCGTGGGGACGTGGACAACAGGCGCCGCTGACGCCCGAATACCAGGCGGTCTTGGAGGCGAGCATCGCGGACCAGGCCAATGGCGGACTGGGCAATTTTCCCACCACCACGGGCCGCGCAGCCGGCATGCCGCACATGATGATGGCGTTCATACCGATGGAGTTCGTCGTCACGCCGGATACCACCTATATTTTGGTCGGCATGTATGACCACTATCGTCGCATCTTCACCGACGGGCGTGACTGGCCCAAGGAGATCGAGCCGACCTATGCGGGCTACTCGATCGGCAGGTGGATCGATGCGGACGGCGACGGCCGCTACAACGTCCTTGAGGTCGAGACCTCGCGCTTACGATGAAGCCGGCCTGCCGCTCCACTTCGACAATCAATCGATCTTCAAGGAGCGCATCTATCGCGACAAGTCCGATCCAAATATCCTGCATGACGAAATCACCACGATCGACCATGCCTTGACGCGCCCGTGGACCGTCGACAAAAAATACGTGCGCAACCCGAATCCGCGTGCGGCCTGGCCGGAATATTACATTACCGAGAACAACGCGCAGGTCGTCATCGGCAAGGAAAACTACTTTTTGAGCTGGGACGGACTTTTGATGCCTGCTAAGAAGGATCAGGCGCCGCCCGATCTGAAATATTTCAAGCCAACGCGGCAGTGACGATCGCGTTTGCAGAACGTCGCGCCAGGGATACGCTCTACAGCCCGGACGCTCGCAAATTTGACCGAGCCAAGTAAAGCAGAGCGTCTTCGCTCAGGTAGTGCCGATCGCGCTCGCCGAGCTTGGCCATTTCGATTATGCGCAGTGCAAGCAGTTCCCGCGTGGCATCCGCTTGACCGCGCGAAGTAAAGCTGGCGCCGGCAGTCTGAAGGGACTGCCAAGCATCGTCCAGAGCGGAAGTCAGAATGAGAATGGCGTCCGGGTCAAATATCGCAGTGTGCTCGTGGAGATATCTCTGCATTTTACCCGCCCACCCGTTCGGCAAGAGCGCTCTCGCGGAACCGCACGAGCGCGTATTTTTCGGCAAGGGCAAATTGCTGTCGGTTCGGAAGCCGACACATGGCTTATGAAATTCAATTGTTAGTTCTCGTTTTGTTCTCAACGGCAGGCGTTTCTCATGAGCGGGATGACAGCGCTGCTTTGCAGCGATGAGGAGGAAACCAGACGGAGAAGCGAGTGAGGCTCGTCCGGGGTGACCTGCAGCCCCGCGGATACCATCCTGGCCGCCGCGCACCAGATCGGCAGCGCTTTAGGACCGGCTGCGCTGGCGATCGCGGTCGTCTTCGCCCGGGGTCGGCGTTCGGCTGACCCCATCGGGGGCGGACTCAACAGCGATCTTCCATATTCCGCCAAAAATGATCATGGGCAGCCAAAACAACATCGGCATGGCTATCCTCCGTTCCCTTGCAGAAGCAATGCGTGTTTCTGCATCACGTCGAGTGGCAAATAGTGCTGACATCTTTGCATGTGGTCTGATTTCAGATCATCACGCCCTTCTCGGCCACGACGGTGTATTGAATAATTGCCGGAACCTGCGTCCATGCGGAGCCATTGCCGAAAGCGTGCACCGTTATCTCGAGAATGGATACAGGTTTGCCTTTGACGGCCAATTGGACAATCGGCCTCTCGCCACTGAACATGACAAAGGCGAAGCTGCAAGCTTTGGCATCTCGCACTTCGTCATTCACCGTTTGCAAGGCGGCGTCGGCCTCCCTGCCGTCGGACTGGAGCGCAACAAATCGTTCGACCTGCTGCGCCGTGTTGCAGATCACTCCACCGCCGACGTCCATGGCCTGCTCTTGTGCTTTTGACGGAACACAGGAGAGCATGAGTAAGAATGGGACCTGCAAGAATCGCATTTCAGCCTCCATTCGAGCCAGCCGTCTCGCGGGAAGGAAACAAGGACCGTGCAATAAGGTTTCGATCTTGCGCTCAACAACAAGAATGTGAACGTGTGTAAGGTGGCCGACATTGCGACAAATTAATTTTTATCGGGGGAACGAATGTCAGCCTGCGATTTTCTTCGGATGCTCCGGCCGGCGGATGCCATGACATCGGCAACGGCGGTCAGGCCGGCTTGCAGCTTCAAATCTTCCAGCTGCACCGGCAGCCGACGCCGCCAGTTCGGGTGCTCGTCGATGGTCGCCGGAATGTTGGTTTGATCGCAAACGCCCAACGCGTCTTCGATGGCGATGACCAGGAGACGCGCAGGCGTTTGCGCCAGGAAGCGGGCAACCGCGGGGAAGTCGAGGTCAGCGGTGCCGCGGAGGGACAGCGCGCTTCGCAATGCAAGTTGCGCGGCCGCGCGCTGTTCGTCGGTTTCAACCGGATCCATGCCCAGCTCGCGCTTGACCGCAAGGTCGTGTCCGCGCATCCATCCGGCGAATGTTGCTAGGTCATGGGTGCTGAACGTCACCAGGGCATTCTCCCGGTAGGATTCCGGCGGCCGGAAGCTCCCATCGGATGCGCGCGCGAACAGCATCACCTGGTACGACCAGAGGCCCCAGTCCGACAGCGTGTCACGAAAATCTTCCGGCACGGTTCCGAGATCCTCGCCGATGACGATGCATCGGTGCCGCACGCTTTCCTGGGCGCTGACCGCCAGCAGCGCCTCGAAGGGAAAGCCGACATACACGCCCTGGTCGGGCCGCATCCCGTCGGGGATCAAATAGAGGCGCTTGAGCCCGAGCACGTGATCGAGCCTGATGGCGCCGGCATTGCGCATCGAGGCTTGCAGCATCGCTCGAAACGGCTGGAATTGTTGCGATTCGAGGGCAAGCGGATTGAAAGCCGCCAGCGCCCAGTTCTGCCCGGCCATGTTGTAAGGGTCTGGCGGCGCCCCGACGCTCAATCCCGACATGACGGAGCTCTGATCGCTCCAGGCATCAAACCCCTTCGGCGCAACCCCGACCGCGACGTCAAGATAGAGCCCGATCGGCAAGGCCAGATCGCGGGCGCGTTGGCGGCAGGCCTGCAGCTGCTGATCGGCCACCCATTGCACGAATTCGAAGAACGCGATGGCGTCGCCATCGCTGCCGCGAAGCGCCGCCAGGGCCGCGTCGGCAGGGTCTCGCCATCGAGCCGGCCATTCCGGCCAAGGCTTGCCGAACCTTCGGCGCAAGAATTCGAAACAAGCAAATCGCGCCAGCACCGGAGCGCGATTGCGTCGAAAGCTTTCGAAAGCCTGTCGCCGCTTTGCATCTGCCTGGCGAAAGTTCTCATAAGCAAGCGCAAGCGCCCGCGTCTTGGCGCTGGCGACGCCTGCATGATCGACCAATTCACGCCGCCGAAGCTCCTCCACCTCGCGCTGCAACCCGGCTGCGCCAAGGCCGGGAAACTCCGGTATCGCCTCGACATCGATATAGAGCGGGTTGAGGAACAGCCGGCTATTCGGCGAGTACGGGCTCGCTGCCGCGGCGCGATCATCGAAAAGGGCATGCAGCGGGTTGAGCGCGACGCCTCCGGCACCGAGCTCCGCCGCAAGCTCGACGAGGCCCGCAAGGTCGGTGAAGTCGCCATGGCCCCAGTTGCGCCGCGACCGCACGCCGTAAAGCTGCACCGCGAGCGCCCACAGGCGCCGGGCTCCAGCCTCAGGCCCCTGAAAGGCCTGGCGCGGGGCGCGCAGCAGCGTGGCTTCCTCGATCCTCTCCCTGCCGGAGGACTGCGCCGCAACCTTCAGCCGATACGTGCCGAGCGGCAGATCGCCGGAAAGTTCGATGGTGGCCGAGTTGCTCGTGCCGGCCGCGACCTTTGCGTCGAACAAATTTATATTTGAGAAATCTGTATTTGAGAAATTTGCATTCGAGAAAATCTCCCATCGGACGGCCGTCCGGGCATCGGTCCTGAGGCACAGTCGCGGACCTTGATCGTGCCGCACGACGACGGTCCGGGGCAACAACCGTCGTGCCGGTTGATGGCTCCCCGCCATGGCCGCTACCACGCGGGCAAGCGCTTCCGGATCCGCTATTCGCTGCACGCCCTGGGCATCGCGAAATTGCGTTTCGATGCCCAAGCGGGCTGCACGCCTGGAAATTTGCTTTATCCCCAAAGACGGCTTTCTCGACCTCATTTAAGATTGCGCGCGCCATTAAGCCACGGAACTGACGGAACTAAATTCGGGTCGCGTTGGTTCCACATCGGCAATCTGCCTCGGTCGTTCCGGGCGGCTGCAGCGCGGCGGCGAGGGCAGGGCGGAACAGACGGCGAACCGTGAACATCCCATCAATCGGCGTCCGCGCCGGGCGGCGCATCATCATCGAGGACATCTATCCGAGCGTCGATGACGGCCGCTTCCCGGTCAAACGCATCGCCGGCGAACCGTTCGACGTCTGGGCCGATATCGTTCGAGACGGCAATGCGGTGCTTGCGGCCGAATTGCTGTGGCGGCCGGGAATGACCGGCAAGTGGTTTCGCACCGCCATGCGGCCGCACGGCAACGATCGCTGGACCGCGGCTTTCACCCCGCCGAAGCCGGGCCGTTACGAATATGCGATCGAAGCCTGGACGGATGTTTTTGGCACATGGCGTCGCGACATCCTCCTCAAGCGCCAAGCCGGGCTCGACGTCAGCCTGGAAACGCTGGAAGGGCGGCGCATCCTTGCGGGCCTGAAGCCGCGCAACGCCGCCGACGCGCGTTTGATTGGCGAACTATGTGGGAAGGCCGACACAGCTAGCCCCCTCGACCCGCTTCTCGCGGACGACATTGCGGCCCTGGCCGCAACCGATCAGCAGGCCGACCTGACCCGCAGCGCGACATTCCCGCTTGTGGTGGATCGGCCGCTGGCCCGGGCAGGCGCCTGGTATGAAATGGTGCCGCGCAGCCAGGGCAGCATTCCGGGCCGCCACGGCACCTTCGACGACTGCATCGCCCGATTGCCGGATATCGCGTCGCTCGGATTTGACGTGGTCTATCTGACCCCCATCCATCCGATCGGACGGACCCACCGCAAGGGACGCAACAACGCATTGGTCGCGGAACCGGGCGACCCGGGCAGCTTCTATGCCATCGGCTCGAAGGAAGGCGGCCACGACGCGATCCACCCGGAGCTCGGCACGCTCGCCGATTTCCGCCGCTTCGTCGCCGCCTGCGCGGACCATGGGATGGAGATCGCCATGGACTTCGCGGTGCAATGCTCGCCCGATCACCCGTGGATCGCCGAGCATCCGGAATGGTTCAAGCATCGGCCCGACGGCTCGATTCAATACGCTGAAAATCCGCCGAAGAAATACGAGGACATCGTCACTCCCGACTTCTACGGCGTCGGCGGTAACCGGCTATGGCTGGCGCTGCGCGAGGTGGTGCTGTTTTGGGTCGAGCAGGGCGTTCGCATCTTTCGGGTCGACAATCCGCACACCAAGCCCTTTCCGTTCTGGGAATGGCTGATCCGCGAGGTTCAAACGGTCAATCCCGACATCATTTTCCTGGCTGAAGCCTTTACGCGCCCGAAGGTCATGAAGGTGCTCGCCAAGCTCGGCTTCACCCAGTCCTACACCTACTTCACCTGGCGCACGCACAAGAACGAGCTGCAGGCCTATTTGAGCGAAATTACCGGCTACCCGGAACAGGACTATTTCCGCCCCAACTTTTTCGTCAACACCCCCGACATCCTGCCGATCCATCTGCAAAGCGGCGAGCCCTGGATCTTCAAGGCGCGCGCCGCGCTCGCCGCAACGCTGTCCGGCAATTACGGCATCTACAACGGCTTCGAGTTGCTCGAGCACGAGCCGATCCCGGGCAAGGAGGAGTATCTCGATTCCGAGAAATACGAGCTTAAGGTGCGAGACTGGAACAAGCCCGGCAACATCAAGAACTATATCGGCCAGCTCAATTGGTTGCGGAAAGCCAATGCCGCCTTGCAGCAGACCAGCAACCTGCGCTTTGCGAAGCTCGATGACGAAGAGGTCATCGGCTTCGTCAAGGAATCGGCCGCCCGCGACAATGCGGTGGCGGTCGCGATTGCGCTGAGCAAGGCCGGGCCGCGCCAATTCTGGTTCCATTTCGGCGACATCGAGATCGGCCCCGAGGGCGCGCGCGGCCGCGTCGGCGCCATCGAGAATCTCGTCACCGGGGAACGCATCGTGACCGAATGGGGCGGGGTTCGGCTGCGCGTCGATCCGGAGCACGACCCTGCGCTGCTCTTCCGTTGCCTGGCTTGAAGGGGGATATCGTGGACGCCGCGTCGACCCTCAAAGCCGAACGTCAGCTCGATGCGGACGAGCTGTGGTTCAAGGACGCCATCATCTACCAGCTCCATGTCAAGGCTTTTGCCGACAGCAACAGCGACGGCATCGGCGACTTCGTCGGACTGACGGAAAAGCTCGACTACCTGCAGGATCTCGGCGTCACCGCGCTTTGGCTGTTGCCGTTCTATCCCTCGCCCGGCCGCGACGACGGTTACGACATCGCCGACTACCGCAACATCAACCCCGATTTCGGGACCATGAAGGACTTTCGCCGCTTCATGCAGGAGGCCAGGCGGCGGAAGCTGCGCGTCATCATCGAGCTCGTGATCAATCACACCTCGGACCAGCATCCATGGTTTCGGCGCGCACGCGCGAGCCGACCGGCCTCCGACGCGCGCAACTGGTATGTGTGGAGCGAGACCGATCAGCGTTATGCCGGCACCCGCATCATCTTCAGCGATGCCGAGAAATCGAACTGGGCTTGGGATCCGGTCGCGCAGGCCTATTACTGGCACCGGTTCTTTTCGCATCAGCCCGATTTGAACTACGACAATCCCAATGTCCTGGAAGCGATGGTCCAAGTCGTGCGCAGATGGCTCGATCTCGGCGTCGACGGGTTCCGCCTCGATGCGATCCCCTATCTGTGCGAGCGCGAGGGCACCAGCAACGAAAATCTCCCCGAGACCCATGCGGTGATCAAAAAGATTCGCGCGGCGTTCGATGCCCATGCACCCGGCAAGCTGCTGCTGGCCGAAGCCAACCAATGGCCCGAGGACGTCGCCGCCTATTTCGGCAACGGCGACGAATGCCACATGGCGTATCATTTTCCATTGATGCCGCGGATCTACATGGCCATTGCTCAGGAGGACCGCTTCCCGATCACCGACATCGTGCGGCAGACCCCCGACATTCCGGCAAACTGCCAATGGGCCCTGTTCCTGCGCAATCACGACGAGCTCACCCTGGAAATGGTCACCGATGTGGAGCGCGACT
>WNFJ01579983.1_pt2 | contig 12508 bp, 8 predicted proteins | sample 5400461 | NCBI WGS metagenome assembly WNFJ01 (sample SAMN13153349, study PRJNA577476) | soil metagenome | isolation source: 115 cm saprolite on Douglas fir-dominated hillslope | place: USA:California | collected 2013-09-17 | reverse complement strand
CATGCCATGTTCAAAGCCTGCCTGTTGATGCATGCCATGTTCAAAGCCTGCCTGTTGATGCATGCCATGTTCAAAGCCTGCCTGTTGATGCATGCCATGAAGATGACTCTGATCTTCTACACTGGGAGAGGGAAGATACTTAGAAGGCAAGGATGGAGATGGCAGAGGCATTAAAATAGAGGAGTTCTTATCGCGGTCGGGAACAGCAGATCCATTGGTATCGTATAGTAAGCGCTGCGTTAGGATTTGATCGTCAGACAATCCAGCGCCCTTGTTATCAAGGGATGCAGCCATATAAATAGATGTGTATCTGTTTCTTTCAGTTGGAACATTCGTTGAATCACTCATTAGATGCGTACTGTGTCCACACAGTCCACAAAAGTTAGCAGTATCAGGTAGCTGATTCCAGCAGCGTTTACACGTGGTCATAAATATACGCCTTCCCCATCGGGTAGATGAATCCATTCACATATTGGGTGAATTATGCTGCCCTTAGTAGTATACCACATGTTAGGAAGAATTTCCTACAAATTGTGGAGTAATTTTAGTGAAAATGTAACAAAGAATCAGTGATTTATGTCACTTAGGTATGGTCTGCACTGACGAGGACAGTAAGCCATTACTTACTAGGAGGCCAAATAAAGCTGAGAGAGCAGGATATAACAGGATACAATAGGAACAACTTACAAGGCAACCCCGAAGATAACATTGAGCAGCCACAACACAACTAATGCGGAGATGAAGACGATAGTTGCCCAGGAGAGGATATTCATTAGTGGGCTATTGACACGTTTTCCCATTAAACGATGATCATTCACTAGCAGGATCACAAATACAAGTAAGATTGGGAGCATAGCTGCATTCAAGTCCTGTAAGACGACCAGAACCTGAATAATGGGAAGGTTAGGGATCATCGTGATGAGTACACCCAGGATAATCAGCCCTGTGAATATGGATTGGAAGACAGGGGCCTCCTTGGTGAATATGGATTGGAAGACAGGGGCCTCCTTGAAGGAACGCGAGACGCCACGCTCAAACCCAAAAGCCTCACAAATTCCATAGGCGGTAGAAATTGGCAAAACGGCACCCGCCAGAAACGACGCACCAAATAGACCAACTCCAAAGAGGAGCGAGGCATACTGACCAGCAAAATCACGCAGAGCGAAAGCGGCATCAATGGCAGTATTAACCGGATGCTGGTTAACGAAAAGAGTTGCACCAGTAGCAATAATGATGAACGCGGAGATGACATTGGCAAAAATTGTTCCACTATATACATCTACTTGCACATAGGCGTATTCATCAGTATGTAAACCTTTATCTGCAACTGCAGACTGGATATAGAGTAGCATGTAAGGGCTGAGGGTCGTTCCAACAAGGGCTGCTGTCGTAGGCCAATAATTGGCATCCATGCTGAGATGGGGAAAGACTGTTTGTAGCGCAACAACAGACCAGTCTGGGTGAGCGAAAAAAGTAGCCGGGATGTATGCAAGAAAACCAAGCGACATGAGCAGGAAGATGATCTCGACGCGTCGGTAAGAGCCTTTTGAGACGAGCCACCATAGGATTAGGCCGCTTAGCGGAACAACAATATAGATTAACGGGGTATGTGGATCATTTGTGAGAACTTGCACACTGGCAGCAATGCCCAGGAATTCAGAGACTGTTACGCCAGTATTTGCAATGAGTAAGGATAGCATGGCCAGAACGGTCCACCGAACACCGAACTGTTCACGAATAAGGTCTGCCAGCCCCTTTCCGGTAACAGCCCCCATACGAGCACACATCTCCTGCACAATTGCAACGAAGAGCGTTGTGATTGCTAGAGCCCAGAGAAGATTATAGCCATAGCTTGCTCCAGCTGAGGAGTAGGTTGCAACACCACCAGCATCATTACCAGCGTTAGCAGCGATCAGTCCTGGTCCCAACACCAATAGGAGCTTCACAAGGGGGGAAGAACGATTTAGATGAAAACGAGACCGCGCACGTCTTTTACGCTCAGCGCGGTCTTTGGATGAACGACGTGGTATTCTCTGGCGTAGATCCATTAGACACATACCCCGGGCAGAAGAAAGAGCCTCTCGTTCTTACCCGCCCCTTCCCTCACGAATTCTTTTTCGCACCTGATGATACCACTCTCACCTATGGGTGACAAGGGGGATACCGATCAGTCGGGGATGATAGTGCCTTCAAGATAACGCCTGAGCAAGTTGAGGGCCGAGAGCACCGCATAGCGCTTGTTTTCAACACGTCCACCACGCCATCCTGGCCCCATGCTCGTCACCACTCCCTTAGGTCCCTTAACAGCGATATGAACTGTACCAACGGGTTTATCCTCTTGCTTATCTGGGCCAGCCACGCCAGTTACACCGATACCAAAATCTGTCCTGAAATATTCGCGTACGGCGTGAGCCATAGCACATGCTGTCTCCTCGCTCACTGCGCCATAGCGGTCCAGGATCTTGCGTGGCACTCCCATCTGTGCTTTCAGGTCACTGCTATAGGCAACAATCCCACCAACAAAGTGCTTTGAGCTACTCTGGAAGTCAGTGATTATACTAGCTAGCAGCCCACCAGTGAGCGATTCCATCACACTAAGCGTTTGATGCTGCTCCTGGAGGTGTTTGCCAATGACACTCGCTAACGTATCACCCTCGATACCAAAGACGTGATGACCCAGAAGTTGGCGGACATGCCCTTCCATCTCTGCTACTAACTGGCTTGCCTCCTTGAAACTTTCGGCCTTTGCAGAGACACGTACATCGACGGCATCAGGCTTAGCATATGTGGCAACGGTGGGATTGGAATTATGGATCAAAGGGTCCAAAAGCTCCTCAACTGAGGATTCTCCTAGTCCATAGACCCGCAAAATGCGCGTGAAAATCAAGCCGCTTGTATACTTGCTGAGTCTGGGAACGACCTCCTCTTCCCACATACGATACATCTCCCTCGGCACACCAGGCATGGCCACAATGATATGGGCATCTTTCTCAACCCACCAGCCAGGTGCGCTACCCAGAGGATTCTCAAGGCTTTGTGCCGATGGGATTAACGTTGCCTGCTTCATGTTACGCTCCAGCATAGGCATGCTTGCATGGGCAAAGCGAGCACGCAACGTCGTTTCCTGCTCGGGATCGACCTGCATTACCTCTCCCAGTAGAGCACTAATGGATTCCCGAGTCAGATCATCCTCCGTCGGGCCCAGTCCGCCAGTCATCACAATCAGATCAGCACGCTGCCATGCACGCTGGAGCGTCTCCACGATCCGGAGACGTAATAGAGATCGCTGCCTAGCACCGCCAGATTTTGGGCAAGATATGTAGCATTAGTATCAGTAATCTGGCCTAGTAACAGCTCAGTACCGCATGAAATAATTTCGGCTCGCATAAATCCTCCTCTGCTGCTGAGCAGTGAGCAACAGTCACTGCTGTCTATGGGGCATTGCTCTAATAAAACGACCTGTAGAACTCTCTCACTCATAGTATGCAACAGGAGTGTATTATGATGCAAGGGTTAGTTATTTAAGAAAGTGTCCTATGCGAGATAGAGGCTAGCGTTTTACCATTCCTTTTTGATAATCATATCATATGGAGCTTTGCATCAATATATTGTGTGAAAAGCAAACATGAAATCAATATGTTGTGCCCAAAGGGTTGTTTTTGGTATTTTTTCCGAGTATACTGAGTTATAGAAGTCCTAAAAATCCTCAGTGTTGAGAAGCAATGCCTGTGCATCGGCATTCAAAGTATCTATTTTTTTAGAATTATTGATTTTAAGGAGCGAGCATGCTAGAGCAAAAAAACCAACCCACTACAGACACAACTACGGCAACTCCCCAGAATGTGACCCGACTGGAAGGGATTCGGCAAAAGGTTTTTATGGATCGATACTCCCTCAAGGACACAAATGGAAAACCTCTCGAGTTTTATCCAGAGCAACTGTGGGCACGTGTGGCCCGTGGCATCGCGGCAGTAGAACAGACCGAAGAGAAGCGGGAAGAGTGGGAGAAGCTTTTCTATGAAGCGCTCACCAATTTCCAGTTCGTGCCAGGTGGTCGTATTCTTGCAGGTGCAGGAACGGGACATCAGGTAACATACTACAATTGCTTCGTGATACCTAGCCCTGAAGATAGCCGCCAGGGAATTCTCGACAATCTGAAGGTGATGACTGAGATCATGGCACGTGGTGGTGGCGTTGGCATCAATCTCTCCACGTTACGTCCACGTGGCTCGTATATCAAGACAGTCAATGGAACGGCATCGGGACCATGCTCGTGGGCACAATTGTATTCAGTAGCCACAGGAGATGTAATACAGCAAGGTGGTTGTTTTGGCCCAGATGAGCGAATTGCAACGGATCATGGTCTCATCCTTGCCAAAGAGTTAGCAAATCGTCTTGATAGTGAAGAAGCCATCCAGGCTCAAACGCATAAGGGATTGCGCCCCTTCACTGCTGTCTTCCGCAACGGTACCAAAGATCTCTACGAGGTAACTACGAGTCGTGGCTATCGGGTGCGTGTGACACTGGATCATAAAATGGGTGTGCTCCGCAAAGGAGAGATTGCTACCATTCCGCTGCGTGAACTGGAAGAAGGGGATGAAATTTTGCTACTCTTGGGCGAAGATACCAGGGATGAAGCAGTGCTAGTTCCTCTCACAACAAGCCCATATATCCGCTCAAAGATGTGTACAACGCTTAATGAGAAAGTAATACTGCCGACTCACCTTACTCCAGAACTTGCTTACCTATTGGGCTATACCTACGGGGATGGATACGTCATATCTGGCAAAAAAGTAACTTGGCAAGATAGCAAAGGGCTTTCACTCGTAGTAGCAAACAACCAACCAGAGGCTCAGGAACATTTAGTATCACTGATACGTAAATTATTCTCTCTTGAACCTGTAGTAGGTCCAGGAGATGGAGCATGTACAATTATCAGGGTCTATTCGCGTGTCCTAATAGAGTGGCTAGAGGGAAATGGTCTGCTGAAACAAAAGGCAGAGTCAATACGTGTTCCGGAGGCTATATTTAAGTCACCATCTCAGGTTATTGGGGCTTTTGTCGGCGGCTACTTTGAAGCCGATGGCTGCGACCGAGGGCGCAAAGGTGGCTATGGCATTGACAGTGTCAGTCGTGAGATGTTAGAAGATATACAGATTCTCTTGCTCGCAAATGGTATTGTCTCACATATTGCCGTACAAGATCGTACTGCTCTAGGCTGGCGGCACATTTATCGACTGATTGTCACGGGTGCTCAATTCAAGGAGCGTTTTAGCAAATTCATCCACGGTTATAAGGATAAGCAGCGTACAGGATACCGCAGTCACCGTCTCAGTTATCCGATGGAAGTATGGAAGGCTCTAGAGATCCCCGGTCGATACTACCAAGGTCTCTTCGACTCGACGAAGGAGCGTGTATCTCATTATGCTCTCACTCGGGTGCGTGAGCGTGTCCTTGCGGCAGGCGGAGTAGACATGGTTGAGCGTCTTGATGCTATATTGGGCATATTACCAGATGCAATCGTCTCAATTACACCACTTGGCCCATCGCAAGTATACGATTTTGAAGTAGATGAAGTACATTTACTGTCTGGGGGTGGAATATATACTTCAAACTCAAGAAGGGGAGCTTTAATGCTCATGCTGGATGATACTCATCCAGACATAGAAGAATTCATCACCGTCAAAAGAGAAGCTGGTAAGATCGAGCATGCGAACCTCTCCATCTGCGTCTCCGACGGATTTATGCAAGCAGTCAAGAACGATGCGAACTGGGACCTAATCTGGCAGGGTGAGGTGAAGAAAACTATTAGTGCACGTCACCTGTGGGATTTGATCTGCACTTCAGCCTGGGAGTCGGCAGAGCCTGGCTTAGTGTTTATGGATCGATGTAATAAGGAGGCCAATACTTGGTACTACGAAAGTATTAGATGTGTTAATCCATGCGTCACTGGCGACACCCTTGTGGCTATTGACCAAGAAAGATCTACAATACCAATAAAGAAGCTTGCAGATGATAGCAAAGATGTGTCAGTACTTTGCACCGACCTTGAAAGCGAAACCAGAGATCAACATATGCGTCTTGGAAGGTTTCCGAGACTCACAAAAAAGAATGCAGAAGTATGGAAACTAACTCTGTCAGATGGATCAACATTCCGAGCAACGCCAGATCATAAGATGATTCTATCAAATGGAGATACCCGTCAGCTTAAAGATCTCCATTTAGGGGATGTGTTGCATTCATTTTCCTCATCCCTGACCGGAAATACAAAGTACAAGGAAGTTGTTAGTATCGAGCCTGATGGCTATGCAGATGTCTACAACATCACCGTTGATGATTTTCACACTGTTGGTTATGTGACAGACGAATCAGAAAGAAGTGGCATTTTCACTTTGAACTGTGGTGAGCAACCCCTGCCGTTTTGGGGCGTTTGCAACCTTGGTGCACTTAATCTATCTTCATTCGTGAAGGATGGCACAATGGATTGGGAGCAACTGGCAAGAATTAGCAAGATTGCTATGCGCTTCCTGGATAATGTGATCGATGCAACAGAATACTTTATTGATGATAATAAGGAGGCCCAGCTTGGCACCCGCCGTACAGGTCTGGGTACAATGGGTCTGGCTGATGCACTTATCAAGATGAAGGTTCCCTATGGTAGCGAAGAGTCTCTCCCGATCATTGAGAGCATCTATGCAACTATTCGGGATGCTGCCTACGAGGTCTCGGCAGATATTGCAGCTGAAAAGGGCTCATTCCCCAGGTTCGATCGCGACAAGTATATGCAAGGGAAGTTCATCAAACGCCTGCCCAAGCCTGTTCAGGAGAAGATCGAGAAGCAGGGTATTCGCAATGCTGTTCTATTGACTCAAGCGCCGACAGGTACCACGAGCTTGCTCGCAGGTGTCAGTTCCGGTATCGAACCTGTCTACGACTTTGCCATGATCCGGCGCGATCGCACGGGTGAGCATATCTTGTATCATCCGCTGCTGCAGGCTTGGCGCGATGAGCATCCAGATGAGCCCACACCAGCCTACTTTGTCTCATCAAAGGATCTGACGCCGGAAGAGCATGTGCGTGTTCAGGCTATGGTCCAGCGCTATACCGATGCTAGCATTAGCAAGTGTGTTGTGGGGGATACCTTGGTGAGTAGTGAACGCGGTCTGCTGCCTATTGCTGATCTGTATGCTGGAGAACAGCCTAACACATTCCGTTCGCTCGCCTTGCATGTGACAAGCTTGGAGGGGACTCAGATCACCTCACATTTCTACTTTGGTGGGGTGCGGCAGATGGGCACGAGATTACTGGTACGGCTAATCATCGGCTCTATGTGGGAGCAGCGGAAGGTCTGATGTGGAAATGCCTTGATGAGCTTGTCCCAGGCGACTATGTGGCACTCAAGATAGGGGCACAACTGTTCGGTACAGATGTGTCCTTGTGTGGCTTCCAGCAGTCTACAATACGCAGTGGCTATCAGAAGACTATTCAGGTACCTGCCTCTATGAACCCCATGCTGGCGCACTTCGTAGGCTCCTATATAGCAGAGGGATGTATTACCCACTACACCGTTCGCATTACTAATAACGAAGGGGGGGTGTTGGAACGACTGAGAGAGGAAACCAGACTGCTTTTTGGCTTGGATGGGAGCATTACCCCGCAAGGAAGGAACAATGCACTCACCTTGCAGATCAATAGTAAATCACTCTGTGAATTGCTGCGCTTCCTCGGCTGCGAGGGGAGTGCTGCACAGAAGACCATCCCTTGGGCGGTTTTGCAGTCGAGTAGGGAGAGTATGGTGGCCTTTCTTTCTGGGCTGTATCTGGATGGGTTCATCACAGATAAGAAGGTGGGGATTTGTCTTGCGTCGCAGAAACTTATCCAGCAGCTTCAGATTGTGTTTGACAACTTTGGTGTGCAAACTTGGATTTCGGTTAAGCACAACGTGCAATACGATCGTGACTACTATGAGCTTAATGCACATGGGCAGGAGGCTCAGCGACTCTTGCGCCTCCTCACTTTTGACGAGGTACATAAGCGAGAACGAGCACTGAAGGTCCTACGGAGGGAGTTTCAGGGAAGTAATTCAGACATCATACCAGTGGAGGCGCGAAAGTCTGTTTTCGCTGATGCGCCTCGTGCTGTGCGTTATCGTCATCATGCTTACTCTCAAGCGTTGCCGCAAGAGCGAGAAGGGCGGCAGCTTACGTGGTTTGGTTTGCGTCGGCTGGCGAACGATCCTGAAGTGCCGCTAACGCCTTCTCTGCGAGAAATCTGGCAGGAGTCTCTGCATTTTCGCCGCGTGGCTGCTGTAGAGGACAGTGGGGAGCAGCCCGTCTATGATCTTTCGGTTCCGACAACCTCTGCCTTTGTCGGCAATGGAATTGTTAATCACAACACGGTCAATGCACCCAATGATCACACAGTAGAGCAGGTGCAGAAACTGTACCGTCTGGCTTATGAGATGGGCTGCAAGGGTGTGACATACTATCGCGATGGCTCACGCGATGCCGTACTTACTCGTGTCGAGGATGAGAAGAAGGCCGCTGCAACGCAGTCTATAGAAATGGTAACCTCAATCCACCAGGGTATCAAGCAACGTCCGGCGGTCGTCCAGGGTTATACGAGACAGGTCAATGCCCCTGAAGGCAAAGTCAACGTCACCATTAACAGCGATGAACATGGTCCATTCGAAGTCTTTGTCAACGTCGGGAAAGCGGGTTCCGACATCGCGGCGCTGTCGGAAGCATTAGGCCGTTTGATTTCACTTAACTTGCAGATACTCAGCCCACTGTCACAGGTGGATCGAGCAGAGGAGATCACCAAGCAATTGAGAGGTATTGGTGGCAGTCGCTCAGTTGGTTTTGGTGTCCAGCAAGTACGTTCGCTGCCTGACGCAGTAGCGCGTGCACTAGAGATCCATATAGAAGCAGCACAGGCCACTGGCAATGAGGCTACAGCTCACAACGGACAAGACAAAGCAAATAGTCATAGTCAGCAGATGTCCACTTCTGCAAACTTGTCGCCCTTAAAAGTTACCGGGAATCTCTGCTCACAATGTGGCTGCAATACGATAGTATATGAGGAGGGTTGTAAGAAGTGTTATAGCTGCGGATACAGCGAATGTTAGGAAAAAGTTAGCGCAGCCGATCATAAAAAAGCACAAAAAAAAGACCAGGTCTGTGGAGACAAAAGCGGACCTGGTCAATAGATTCGCCAGCAGTGAACTTTAAGTGAGATTTAGGTTTAGCCCGGAAAGGTTAGGGAAAAAGAGCTTAAAATCATAAAACACTATTAAGTTAGAGTGGCTATTACTTCTTTCCCCGCTGTTGAGAATCGCTGATAAGGAAGAAGCATTTCTGTCTAGAGTATGCCTGATAAATGCCTGTAATACAACGACAGGCACATGACATCTACTAGACATTTCTCTCTTGACGACTGCGGTGCTCAAATCTCCCCTGTTTTCTAGCATACCAGAAAGAAACCCTTCAGTGCGTTTGTTCGATAAATACTGCGCTTCTCCCTTCCATTTCACTTATGCAGAAGGGTCGACCCTCAACGATAAAAACAATACGCTCACAGATGTTCCCGCAATGGTCGCCGACCCGTTCCAGTTTGTGAGCAATCCAGAACAAATATGTTGCACGTTGTAAGATACACGAGTCGCGTTGCAATGCAGGAATAGCATGGGTGCCTGCCATCATCGCCATCAAGTCGTGGCGTACCAGATGATAGCGTACATCAACCACATCATCCTCCTCCCAGATATAGCGGGCAGCTTTGGCATCGCGTTCCGTAAAGGCCTTCATTGTGCCCTCAAGAACGTAGAGAGCTTCTCGTCCTAATGCAATCAGACTCTTGGTCACCGAAGCTTCGGTTATTTCTGCCCCATCGCTACTGGATGGAGCTTTGATGCTAACCTGTGTAGCACCATGGCTACGAAGAGGAACCATACGCAAAATGATCTGAGCGATCCCTTCTGCTCCATCTCCCATACGTTCAAGATCACAGGCAATTGATGATGCAGAGGTCAGATAGCGCAGGTCGCGTCCACCCAATGGCTGCTGCACAGTCAGTAGACGATGGGTACGCTCTTCTATTGTGGCACGGAGACTGTCAATCGCCACATCGGACTCAATGACCATGCTAGCTGTCGTCAGGTCGCCAGTTTCAAGTGACTCAAGGGCTTTGCCTAGTGCTCCCTCAACAAGTGATCCCAATTGCTGAATTTGCCAATTTAGCTCTTCTAACTCTCTATCTAAAATAGTTCTTACCATATGGTTTGCTCCTTAAAAATTTCCCGCTGTAACTATTCGAGTGTCTGACTTATGCCACCTGCAATGCCAGACGAGGAAAGAGGGAAAGAAAGCAAGGATATCCCACGCCTCAGCAGGAATACAGCCGTTCAGGACCTACGGTCCTCTGGCACTCCTTCTAACTAAATAGTTACTCCAGAGAAATGCTTGTAGCTTTGTTCGCTGATGCATCTCCTAAGGCATGGTTCAAATGGACTTGACACTTTTGCGTCCGTGCTAGCCAAAGATTGTCAGGCAGAGGAACCTTGCCTAAGGGCCACCCGTCAGAAACCTCCGCTGTGATCGCCTTTTCGCCAGCTCTTCTCGGCAACGGGATTGAGTTGCTGGCTACCTCTCCAGCCTGGCTCAGTGATAGGATTGGGTCGCTGACTACTTTGGGTAGTGTCCAAGCGGAATGGGGCCAGACTAGAGCGCATCTCTTCTGTAATCCTGCGCAAGCTTTGTGCAAGCCCCGTCACTTCCCGCGCAAAGCCTTCAGTGAGGCGTGCGAGTTCGTGTGCTTGGGTTGAAGTCAGACCGGTAGGAGCGCCTGCTGGATTTTGTGCATTTTCTGTACTTGCTGAACGCACAGTAATGGAAAGCTGGTTGATGTTAGCATAGACTTCTGCCAGACTTTGAGCAGTGTTCTTTTGAAAGGTCTGGACTACTGTGCCTAGGTGCCCGATGAGCGTTTCAAGTAAGCGTATTCCCTGGATCGTATTACGATCTGGTACAGCATTCCTAGAGAGTTGTTCAGCCATAACCTGCTGGCAGAGCCGAGAGGCCTGTTCTAGCGGATCTAGTAAGCTGGCTCCAAGTGGTTCAACGTTTTGGCGTGCGAAGCGCTGCAACTGATCGCGTATTCCTATCACCTGGTTAAGAAAGCTAACATTGCCACCAGGTATGTTCTCTTGCAATGCTGCACTGTCGCCTTTCCTGATCGTGTTCCCAAGGCCACTAAATGAGGATCGTGGAGAAAGGCTTGCTGGATTGGGTAGGAGTTTGCGTGTGTTGGTGAGAAAAGCATTCGCGTTTTCTATCCCTTGTTGTGAGATAACATCTAACTGCTCAATCGTGGTTTGATTGCGCATCACAAAGCGGCGAAAGCGGCCAATAGTGAAGTTAAAGGCATGGCCGAGCATCCAAATGGGATCATTGTTCACTGCCGTTTTAACGTCAAACTCGCCTCCATTGGCCAGACGCATATCAGAGAAAAGGCGTTCTGCTGCACTGATGAGGGCATCACGCTGAACACGGGTCTCGTCGAGCAAACCGACGATGGTGTCGAGCATGGTATTGACGGAGGTTGAAACGTCGGTAATTTCATCGCGTCCGTCGACAGCGACACGGGTATCGATGTGTCCTCGTTGCACGGCTTGCGCGACTTTTCGTAACTGGCGCAGGCGCCCTACGAGCGTCCCATAGATCAACCAGCCAATAACGCCGATGGCAGAGAGTGTAAGTATGACGGCAATCAACGTGGTGATAAGCGCGTTTGTCTGCTGACCAGTTGTGGCATCCTGCACATAGGTTGTGAGGCGTCCGTCAAACTGGATCAGTTGGCGCAAGGCGCTCAAGGCATCGCTATATGTCAGTTGGCCTTGCTGCTGTTCCAGCGTCTGCGCGTTTTGATACAGCCCGTTCTGAATTTCCTGGAGAAGCTGATCTTGTGCGGCCCGATAGAGTTGCCAGGTGCGGACCGTACTACTTGCCAGGAGACTTTGCTGTGCATCCTGTCCAGGATGTCCTGCCCCATCGAAGAGTGCGGTCTGACTGGGATTATGGATCAACAGATCATGTTGGACGTAGTCTTGCAGGAGCGTATTATAGCGGGTTTCCAATCCCTGCACAGCCTGTTGATCGGCGGTAAGTTGAGTATGTGACGGGTTAACAGCTGCATCACTCAGGGTTGCATTCAGTTTGAAGTTCATCAGCTGTAAGAAATCGTTGCCTGTCGTGAGAGACGAATAGCTCTGAAAGAGATCTTGATAGAAGCTAGACTCCTGATTGAGCAATTGTGCACTCTGTATGCCAATAATACTGGCAGCAAGTGCGGCAATCAGTGCTGGGATCAGGAAGCCGAGCACAAGCCGCTGTGCAATAGGAATATTGATCAGCGGGTTACTTATAGGAGGAAGAGGAGGAAGAAAGTTTCTCCTCTTGGTCTTTGCTGGGCCAAGATCTTTAAAGACAGCGTTGGCGGATTGCTGGTGAGA
>WNFJ01749669.1_pt2 | contig 12510 bp, 12 predicted proteins | sample 5400461 | NCBI WGS metagenome assembly WNFJ01 (sample SAMN13153349, study PRJNA577476) | soil metagenome | isolation source: 115 cm saprolite on Douglas fir-dominated hillslope | place: USA:California | collected 2013-09-17 | reverse complement strand
CCCTCGGTTTGATTTCGCAGGACGGGATTGTCCCGATCAGTCATCAGCAGAACACCGCCGGACCAATGGCGCGTTCGGTGACCGACGTCGCGATTCTGCTGGGCATCATGCAATCGCCGCAAACTGATTACACGCCACTTCTTCAGCGTGGCGCGTTACAGGGCAAACGCATCGGCCGCGACGATCGCTTTTTCGATAATTACGCCTTCTACGGCAACCCGGGCGACGGCGACACGGTCGCGTTCGCTGATCACGCGCTTGATGTGATGGCGAGTCTCGGGGCGACGATTGTCCATACAGATAGCGGCGCCATCGAGAATTACAGCGGCGACGAGTTCACCGCCCTGCTTTACGAATTCCGGGCGCAAATTGCCGATTACCTCGCCACGCTCACGCACACAACAATGCTCACGCTGGCCGATCTCATCGCATTCAACAATGCGCATTGTACGCAAGAGATGCCTTACTACGATCAGGATGTCTTCTTGGCGGCAGAACAGTTCCCAGGTTATCCCAATGATCCCAATTACATCATGGCACGGAATAACGCGACGGGCAGCGCTCGTGCCGGAATTGACGGAGCCCTGCAGCGGGATCAACTCGACGGCATTGTTGCGCCGCACCTAACGAACTCGACCGCACCAGCGGTGGCTGGTTATCCGAACTTCTCGATGCCGGTGGGAATTCGCTCCTCCGGCAGACCGGCCGGCATGTTGATGTACAGCACCGTCTTCCACGAAGCGCAGTTGATCGCGATGGCCTACGATCTCGAGCAAGCTTTGATGGCTCGCCAGCAGCCGCAATTCCTCAACGCTATCATCCCGATCCCGAACGGAGGATTTTGCACCGGCCATCAGAATCATGGCCAACCGCATCTGCCGCACGGCCGGATCTTCTAAGATTGCGATTCCTTCCTGCTTGAGCACGCGGGCAGAATGACGATTCTGCTCGCGTGACAATCTTCCTCGGCTGCGGGTTTGCGGCGAAGTATCACGAGGGCGGCGGAAATTTTTCGGTGCCGCTGCAATGGATGCTCGGGCTGCAACGACTGAAGCTGGATGCGATTTGGTTAGAGTTACTGCCGGCAACCGATGATGTCGCAGAGGATCAGGGGAGAATCAAAAACTTCCAGAGGCAATTGCAGGCGAATGGATTCGGCGGTCGATACTGTTTGCTTTATCAAAAACCTGCATCCGACGTACATGATTTAGATGGCATACGCTGCATAGGAATTTCCAAACGCGAACTCCTCGATCGGCTTCGCGGACCGAATGTTCTGCTCAATCTCGCTTATTCAATTCATCCACCGCTGCTGCTGAAATTTGAGCGGCGTGTTTTTTGCGATCTCGATCCGAGCGAAATCTTTTACTGGATGACGAAGATGGAGATCGGCCAATCGTCCCATCACGAATTCTGGACGATCGGCCTGAACGTTCACGGAAACGACTGCCAATTATCTAGATTAGCACCTGTAGCCGCTTCGCTGCGCGAAGCGCGGGGTTCGATGCTTTCAATTGATCCGCATCTCGCTTCCCACCGGGAAGCGCCTACAGAGGAGCGACTGCGCTGGAAGACATTTTACCCGTTGGTGGACACTCAGTGGTTCCGCCCACGACCGCAGCCGCGAACGCCGAAATTCACAACAGTTGGACAATGGTATTGGGGTGGCGCCGTGGAGGTTGGCGGTGAATTTCCTGATTTATCAAAGAAACATGCGTTCGAGCCTTACCTGAAGCTCCCACGCCGTGTACCGGAGGCGCAGTTCGAACTGGCGATGAACATAACTGCCGAGGACCCGGAGCGAGATCGGCTGCAACGGTTCGGCTGGAGAATTGTCGATCCGCACCGGGTCGCGCGCACCCCGAGTGCGTACCGCCGTTATCTTGCCGGCGCGCTCGCTGAATTCACCGCGATCAAAGGCGTCGACGTGGCATGGCGCACCGGCTGGATCAGCGATCGCGCCGCGGCTTTTCTTGCTCTCGGGCGGCCAGTCATTACGGAAGACACCGGCGCAGGACGGTATCTTCCCGCGGACAATGGATTCAGGTTTGTGCGAGACGCGGGTGAGGCGGGGTCCGCCGTGAAAGAAGTGCTGCGCGATTGGCCGCGGCTATCCAGGCAAGCGCGCGATTGTGCGGTGGAAGTTTTCGATTCGGCTAAAAATCTTAGAAACATTTTAAATCTTTAAGAGTTTTGATCTCGGCAGACGAGGACGTACGCCGCCCACACAGCCAGGTATATCTTTAGCGCTGAAGACGCGGCATTCACGTCAAAGCCTGGGGCACCGCCCCAGTTATGGAAATCCGAAAACATCAGCGCTGAAAGCGCGATTCACTTCGGCAACAGTTCGAATCCCCCTGTCAATTGAATCGCGCTTTCAGCGCTTGTTTAGATGGCGATTTGAATTCTTGGGGCGATGCCCCAGGCTGGTTTGAGATAGCGTCTCTGGCGCTAAAACAAAAAAACAGGCAGGATGGATGTGTTATAAAAAAGTCGCTCGATTTGGCATTGCAAAACGATTTTTGGATGATACTCGTTCTCCCGTTATGGCTGACTTAATCAAAGCTGCGGACTTGAAGAACCGCATGAAAAAGATCCCTGAATGGGAGCTGGAGAAGAACCATATCGAGCGCACTTTCGAGTTTGATGATTTTGCCGATGCGATCGATTTCGTAAACGCTGTGGCCGAAGTTGCGGACGATGAAGAACATCATCCCGATATCGACATTCGCTACAACAAAGTGCGCCTGGTTCTCTCAACGCATAGCAAAGGCGGCTTGACCGAGCTTGATTTTGGTCTGGCCGAGCGAATCGATACGCTGGCAGAGTAAAGAACAGTGATCGTGATTAGTGATCGGTGATCGGCAGACGCCCTTCGTCAGCATCGATAAATTGGAAGGCCGTCTGAATGTCTGCTCTGTCGGACATGTCTGCCTCGGCTTTTCGGCGCTTTAGAGTCTCAGACACTTCATCGTTCCATCCGCGCTTGCGCATGAATTCGTTCCAAACGTATATCTCGTCTTCATTCGGTTTGCGTCCTTTCTCGAAGCACCATTGCAAAATCTCTTCATCAGTGCCGCCCCTTTTCACCCGCTCGACTAGCTGATCGTAATTCACTCGGAGCAAGCGCACGCATTTCTCGTCGAACCCCTTTCCAAGATTGGCGTGATAGTCTACAAGTAATTCGCCTTTCGAGTGCAGCCGGATCTTATCGAGCATCCGCCCAAAATAGAAAAGGCCACCCACTTTTTCGGACGGACTGCGAAGAGCAACTTTGGACATCAAAGAGAAATTTGAGCCTTCTCCCGCAGGGTTCAAGCGTACGAAAAACATCCTTCGCTTTCCGTCTACCCTTCGCTACGGCGGGCAGGCAATCATTTAGCGCCAAAGGCGCAGCATTCACCGTTAGCCTGGGGCAACGCCCCAGGAACAAATGTCACGCAAAACGCGCCAGCGCTGAAAGCGCGTTTCAGTTGCTCCTTGATGTATTTCAGCACGGCCTTGAGCTGGCTTGGGCTCACTGAAAACGCACCATAGCCGCGCTGCCTGAAAAAGCCGCGAAAGCGCTCATCAAGTTCTTTGATCCATTTTGAGGACGCTTTCTTTATCTGTTCGACTGACTGGGCCTGGGAAAGAGTTCGCGGCAGCGTCGTCACAAGGTGAACGTGATCAGCAACACCGCCGACGTGCACGAGTTCGGCGCCAAGATCGCAGATCGTCGCGAGATACGCATGCACGCGGCCGCACATCGGAGTCGAGCCAAGGCTCACGATTCTTCGTGCTAGAGATGATGTGAAGAATGACTCTACTGAGTGATTGGGGCATGGCGCCAATCATGCATCGAACCAGGCCGGAAAGTGAATCGCGCTTTCAGCGCTAGTGGCATTTCTTTATTTCACGGACCCTGTGACGCCGCCCCAGGCTGCTGTTGAATATGCTGTGCCTTCAGCGCCAGAACACATCTGAGAAACGCCTACGTGAGCTTCTCGTATTGGTGGATCCATCCGCATGCGTGGTCGGTGAGATTCGCCTCTCCCGGGTTTGGGGAGAGGATTGCCTGCCGCGCCGTAGCGTAGCGTAGGCGGGAGGTGGGGGGACCTGCTTTTTTCGTTTAGCCAAATCGCGATTCGATGCGTTAATTGCCTGCAATGGACCGGATCGTTGGAATCGAGACCGAGTACGGCTGTCTTCTGAGTGAAGACGAACCGCACGTCAATTCAGAGCTGTGGCCGGCGAAGGTTAAAAATTACCTATTCCGAAAGGCGGATGCTGGCACGATCGATTTGCATTACCGCGACTACGAGGAACCGCCGGGCAATGGAGGGTTTCTCCTCAACGGTGGCCGTCTCTATCTTGACATGGGACATATCGAGTACGCGTCGCCGGAATGTTTGCATCTGCACGATCTCGTAACCTACGAGCTGGCCGGAGACGACCTGCTGCAGTCGTCACTGGTCGCGCTCGGTGCCGAGGATCGTGTGTCGTTCATCAAGAACAACGTTGATCATCACACCGGAGCGACGTTTGGCTGCCACGAGAATTATCTGATGAAAAGAGAGGCGCAGTTCACGCCTCCAATTCTCGGAACGCTGCTGACGTTTTTAGCGACGCGGCAGATCTTCACTGGGTCGGGACGAGTCGGTCAGTCGAATCCACTGGCGTTCGATTTCGAGCCGCCGCAATCGGAGCCGCAGGTCAATTTTCAGCTCAGTCAGCGCGCCGATCACATCGTAAACGACATTTATCAGTGGGTGCAATTTAATCGCGCCATCATCAATGCGCGCGACGAGCCACTGGCTGATTACCGAAAATATCGCCGGCTGCATTTGCTCATCGGCGACTCGAACATGAGCCCGTATGCCAATGCGCTAAAGATCGGGACGACCGCCTGTGTTCTGTCATTGCTGGAGGAAGGCCGTTTGCCGCGAAACCTCGTTCTGGCTGATGCGGTGCAGAGCACACGTGACATCTCCCGCGATCCTGGTCAGCGATGGATTGTGCGTCTTGAGAATGGCAAAACCATCGGCGCGCTCGACGTGCAGTGGGAATTCCACCAGCTCGCTCAGAAATTTCTGCACAATAGCAGCGCGGAAACGAACTGGTTACTGGAAAACTGGGGATTCGTTCTTGAAGCAATCCCACACAATCGCCAGGCGCTGATTGGCGGCGTTGATTGGATTACAAAGAAATGGTTGCTCGAAGCATTCGTCGAATCCGAAGGACTGAGCTGGGACGATCCGTGGCTGCAAAGTATCGATCTCGAATATCACAACATCGATCCGCGCCGTGGCTTGTTCTTTGGCGTCACGCCTGGCAAACGTATCGCTGAATGGAACAACAGCGTCCGGCGTCCCAGCGCGACGCATGTTCCTCCGGCTAATACGCGCGCATCAGGTCGGGCGCGGGCAGTAGCTTTTTTCCAGAACTGCAATTTCTCATACGTTATCAACTGGGACTCGATCGCCTGCGACAGCCGCGATTTTCTCGTCATGGGTAACCCATTCGAGACTTACAATGACGAAGTAGAACGTTTTCTCGCAAAGCCGCGAGCGACCGATGACGATGCTGCTGATCGTTGACGCTTCTGTCACGCGGCGTGACAGGCTTCTTACGTCGCGACTTCCACACGTGTTGTATCGAAGGGCAGTTTTGATTGCGCTCCTGGCGCTGATCTTTCTGGCATTTTTCGGAACGCTCGTGCTGAGTGCTCGGATGTTTCCCAAAAATTACGACTGGCGTTATCGGGTGATTTCCAATTTGCTCTCGCCGCGTGACAACCCCAGCCACTACTGGTTACCGGCTTGCGGGATCATGGTGGCCGCGGTGCTGATGCTGCCGTTTGCCGGATATTTACATCGCAATTTGGAGATCGCCTCGCCGCGCGCTGCCCGCGTAAGTGCCGGAGCATTGATAGCTGGAATCGTCATGCTCATTTGCGCGTGCCTGGTTGTGCCACAACACGTGCACGATGTGTTCGGATTCCGGCGCCTGCATGAATTCATCGCGCGTTCGGCCGCGGGATTCATCGCGGTCAGCATGTTAAGTGCCTGCTGGTGCGCGTGGAAAGGCTTCAGGAGAAACCTGCTCCAGGCGCGCTTGTTCTGGACTTGGTCGCTTGTGACGCTCCTGCCCTTGGGTGGAATCTTCCTTAGCGAATCCTTGTTGCTCCTTACGCGGCTGAAACCTAACTGGGCGGTGCCGATCCGTAGTGTTCTGCGACAGTCTGTCTTTTGGCACCTCGGTTTTTGGGAATGGCTGGGGTCGGCCGCAATATTCGTATTTCTTTGCGCGGCGGTTTTGTTAACACCGACGCGAGCGACTCAAAGGCGCGGTACTTTGGAGAAAGTTGATCGAGGAAAACCGAGAGCGGCCTGATTACAGTACGGTTCGCTCGCGGCGATCGCACCAAGCTCACTGCAGCCTTTGCAGTGACGAAATGCCGTAGTTTTCTTGAAGCTCAGGCGCTTCGGCGGCGACTTGCGTCGCATCAAGCTCGATCTGTTTTGGATCTTCTTCCGTCTCGATTTTAATGAAACCGTCGATCGGATGCTTCGCCGCTTCGGACAGATCGTCTAACGACTTAATTTCTCTGCCGTTCACCTTCGTTACCGTCAGATAAGCGAGGTCATCGTAGCCGATTGTGCCGTTGGCAGGCAGGACCTGACTCAAGATTACGATGCGCCGATTCCTTTCCGGAAAGAGCTCGGATTGGAAATGATCAAAATAAACCAAACGCTGAGGCGCTTCTCGTTGCCAGTTCAGTCCCCATTCCTTGAGATATTGACGGGATAGCTCCTGAAAAATCAGACCGCCTAAGACATAGTATCGCGGCGGCTGATCCAGATAATACGGCGGGCTCACGTAATCCTTCGCGTCGCGATGTTCGAGAGTCATATTCAGCTGCATCGGCTTGCTGCTGCGCTGGATCTTGAAAGGGACAACGTCGCCCGCGTAAGCGTGGGCAGTCAGCAAATTTGTAAATTCGATCTTGCCGTAGAGCGGATCCACGTAATTGCCATTTTGGTCGATTTCATGATTACCGATAGCAGTCACAATGTCGCCGACCTGAAGTCCGGCCTTCATGGCGGGTGTGCCCGGTTCCACATTCGTAACGTACACGCCGGCACCTTTGCCTTTTTCTCCGGCGAACTCACGCAGTTCCGGATCGCGCGTTGGAGAAAAGGAAAATCCAGCGGATGGAAAACCATGATAGTTCTTGCTTTCGGCTTCCTTTAAAAAATGTGTGATGACTGGCGCGGGGATTGCGTCCAGCAGCTGCGAGCGCGAATCGTAACGCAGTAGCAATCCCGCAAGCTTGTTGTTCTTAACCAAGGGAACCGTGTAACTGTTCTCCCGATATTGCATCGGGATGCTGATCCGGTAGGTGAGAAATTGCCCAACGTCGATTGGGTACGGCATCATTTGCACTGTCGTCACCAAACCTTCCGTCGAGAGCAAGGCGCCGGTCGGTTCCAATTGCCACGCTGCAAGCCGGTCGCCGACCACCGTATCAGGTGTGATTTCAAGCGGTGTAATGCCGTCGAGAAATGTTTTCTCGACTGGTTCAAGAAGCGCCAGGTTCGCTTCGTAATCAATCACTTGCACGTTCGCCGCGGTTTTTTCGCCAGACTCAGCGCGCTCGAGTTCGACAAAGTTTTGGTTTGTAACAAGGTCGGCAGTGACGAGAACACGGCCTTTGGACAAAACTGCGCCAAGCGCTCGTTTTGAAAACGGCGCCTTCTTTTGCCAGGGACGAAAGTAATCATAAGACTGGCCAGTCACATTAACGCGAACGAGCGCCAACTCTTTTTGCTTACTTGCCGTCACCGAAACAGCAGGCTCCTTTTTCGCCAGCGTCCCACTAGCTGCGACAAGAATGATGCCGAAAGCGATGAGAGATTGTTTTAGCATGCTAGGTTTTGTTTGCCTGCGCCGACGCGCCTGACGCCGGTCGTTCCTCAAGATTTTGCTCTTTCGCTACATTGTAACGCGTCTTGATGCGTTCGCGCGCAGATTCCACCTTGTTGCGATCAAGCACCAGCGGAGGCCCGTCACCAATCATGCGAATCACCAGCCGGTCCGGCCCTTGTGCGAAAGCCTGTGCCAATTCGTCGAGTGTCCGAATCTTCTCGCCGTTTACTTCATCCACGATCGCACCGCGATAAGGCGCCAGATAGGTGTTAATCGGGTCGGGCAAAATGTTGCTCAACACAATGACGTCCGGATGCTGCAAATAAATTTGCTCCAGAATAAAGTATTCGAAGAAATGACGGAGGCGCAGATCGCTTGTGCGATACGCTTCCAGCATGTCCAGGTTTAAGGGTTGAAAAAGCAACCCGCCATAAAGGACGTAGCGCGGTCGCACATCGTAGCTGTGGCCTTGAATCGAGTACGGCCAGGGCTTGTATAGTTTGATTGTCACCGTCGTCGGTTGTTTGTCTCGCAAAATATCGAACTTGACGGAATCACCCTTGAACTTGCGCTCGACGACCTCTTCGAACTGTGCGCGCTCGCCTTCTACATCGACATTCGCATCGCTGGCGATGGGATGGCCGTCGATCGCAAGAAGAACGTCACCCGGCCGAAGAATACCGTCCGATGGACCGGCCGAAATCACAGAGCTCACGAGCACGCCGCGATCATCGTCCTTTAACCCGAGAAATTTTCTTTGCGCGGGATTTTGTAATTTTGCATAGGTGATTGCGAGATCCGGGTATTCGTCATAGTGCCCATTGCTGATGTCCTTTAAAAACCGATTGATCACCGGTGTGGGAATCATATAGGCCACCCCTTGAGCGACATCGCCGCTGTAACCTTGAAAGGCGACGCCGACGACCTTCGCGTCTTGCATCACAGGACCACCGCTGTTGCCCGGATTGATCTGGGCGCTGATTTGGATCGCCAGATGCTGGTCAACCGACGAATGCGTGTAGAGCTGGAAATCAACCCGCGACACGATGCCGGTTGTGACCGACATCCGTTCGCCGCCGATTGGATAACCATACGCTGAAACGGTGGATTCCAGCGCAGGAATGCCGCCAAATTTTAGTGGCAACATGTTTTTGAAAAAATCTGGAGCCGACACAGTGATGAGCGCCAGATCGCAGTCATTAGCTATGAATTGCACTGTCGCCGGATATTTATTGGGATCGCCGTCGCGCTCCACTGTGATATACCGGCTATTGGCGACCACATGCGCGTTGGTCATGATGCGATTGCCGCCGCTGATCACAAACCCGGCGCCGACGCCGCGCTGAAGCCCGCCTGCATTCCACGGGGCTCTGTAATCAGGCTCCACCGACGTGGCTGTGATTCGAACAAGACTTTTCTGGACCGGTCCGTTTGGTTTTGGCGGTGCAATCGGAACCGGAACTGGCACGACTGCCTGTACAGGGGGAGTCGATCGCGATGCGCCCGGCTGCTGACCTGGAGCTTGCGGCTCAACAGGAGGCGGTGCAGGCGTGCTGTCCTGCGCGTACGAAATCGACGCAAACAGCAAAGCAGCGTAACCGATAACAAAAATGCGCTTCATTTGGCAGAAAGGCTCGAAACTTAAGCAGCCTGATCGAAAATCAAGGTTCGGGTTTCAATTTGCAAGTGGCCCTTCGCGACATACTGACATGCGACATGCTTCATGCGTTCAAATCTGCTGACGTGCCGAAAATCACTTACCTTTTATCAACGGCGGAAGATTAGCTCAAATTCCGGCTCGATCGAGAATCGACTTAAGCACTTTTTCTGCTTCGAAGAATTCGCGGGCAAGGTCGTAGGCAGCTCTAGAATGTTTCGCGTAATCGCGATTAATTTGTTTCACGGCTTCAATGATTTCCCCGAGATATCGAAAAGATAAGAGCCCTGCGTTCCCGCCGTAAATTTTAGTGAAACCGGTTTCCTGGGTGACAACCGGGCGGCTTGCTGCCAGATAACATGCGCTGCGGTCGCTGAACCAGCCTGTGTTAAGCCGAACGTATTGGTCCTTGGCGACAGTAAACTCGCCTTTGGACCGTTGGATGTAATCGCGATAGAGCCAATAATCGACGCTCATTTGCAGGGGGCAGCGCAGCCGCCAACTGTTTCCTTCAAATTTTCTGCGGGTCGCAGCGTGTTCGATGTTCGTCGCCATTTCAAATGTTTGGCCGGCTTTTTTCGGCGCGGAAATGAACCGCAGAAATTCGCGCGACTTGCTCCAGAGATATTTCCGTCCGTGCCACGAAATATCTTTCAGGCCGCTGGTGGACCAGTTGGCCACTGTGGTGAACACTGCGGCGGGAGAAGGAGATCGCTTTGTTTGCCACAAATCCGTCACTACCGGTTGCCGCGTTGGAAGCCATTTGAATCCATGCGTCGGAACAGGAAAGCTTTTGGTCCCAACATTTTCGCCAAATGTGAATAGCGCGCGATGTCGTCGCAGATATTCGATTGTCGATTTTACACCCTTGTCGATCTTGATTTGCTCAACGCCGGGGTCGCTCTCGATGTAAAGAATGCGATCGGAGACGAGCAAATCGTCATTGAATTCCTGCGTCCCGCAAACGTTCAGGATTGCATCAGCCTCGCGATAGAGGTGCCGGATTTTTTTTAGTGGTAGGCCGGCGGTTGGATTGCCTGGCAAATAGCGTGCGCAAAACGCCCAGCGGTTTTTGAATCCGAATTCTCGCGACAGCCGGCTCAAGAGCCGCGCTGCGTAATCGAATTCGTTGGTGACTTCGAAAGTCTCCGGATTGTACGGCAGGCGTGCGGAATCTTCGATGTAATAAACATCGTGACCGAGCCGTTGGAGACCGACGATGTAATGAATGTGCTGCCAGATCACGCCCGCGATCGGCATCGATCCCATGAAGCCCATGACGACGATGCGCTTGCGTTTCATTGAAGAGAAAACGCCGAACGCCCAACTTCGAATGCGGAAAATTGAGGGTTGGGCGTTGGATGTTGAGCGTTGGGCGTTGAAATGAATCACTCTTGAAATTGCTTCACCACAACGGCCGGATTCCCAGCTACGATTGTATTTGGCTCAACGCTCTTTGTTACAATTGAGCCCGCAGCGACAACCGAGTTTTCGCCGATTGTGACGCCTTTCAAAATCACCGCATTCATGCCGATCCAGACGTTGTCCCCAATTTTCACGGCGGCGGTTTTCAATTTGGGACGGGCCGGGCGATCCTTGAAATAAGGCGCAAGCGCTTGCGCGTCGATCAGGCGCTGCGCAGGCTCAAGCGGATGAAAATCGGAATCGGCGATCCCGACGTTCCACGAAACTAAACAATACGATCCGATCTCGATCTTTTCCTCTGCCATAATGAGCGCGCCATTGAGCAGGGTAAAATCACCGATCGTGCACTGGCCATTCTCGCCGATCGCGAATGAGCAGCCCGCGTAACACGAAACATGCTTCCCAATAATTACTGCGCGCGGTTTTTTGCTCCGAAACTTTCGAAAAATTTGGGCGGTCTCGCAATAGAATCCCTCGCCAAACTCCACATTGCTCGGAATTGGCTCTTGCCACCAATCGCCTTCGACGTGTCGGTCTTCTCTAACGTTGCTCATGGAGGAAAATGTCCCGAGCTGTAGAGTTTCGCGTAAACGCCGCCGCGTGCGGCGAGATCCGGGCCGCGGCCTTGTTCGACGATTCGTCCGTGTTCGAGCACGATGATTTGATCAAGGTTATGAATCGTTCCCAGGCGATGTGTTGCGATTAATGTTGTCCGGCCACGCATTAATTCCTTGATCGTTTCCATAATCGCAGATTCGGTGCTCGGATCTAGCGCCGAAGTCGGTTCGTCGAGCAACAGGATCGGCGCATTTTTCAGAAACGCTCGCGCGATTCCGATGCGCTGCCGTTGACCTACACTAAGATGTCCGCCCCTTTCACCGACGGGGCTGTCGTATCCCTGCGGCATCTGCCGAATAAACTCATCGGCCTGCGCTCGACGCGCCGCCTGAACGATTTCTTCTTCGGTCGCATCTGGGCGGCCATAGGCGATGTTTTCGCGGATTGTGGTCGAGAACAGCAACGTGTCCTGCAACACGATCGCGATTTGTGCCCGCAAACTTTTCTTTGTGATCTGGCGAATATCGCGGCCGTCAAGGGTGATTGAACCCGTTGTCGAATCGTAAAAACGCGGCACGAGACTGAGCAGTGTGCTCTTGCCGGCACCAGTTCCGCCTGCGAGTCCAACGATTTGATTCGGTTCGATTCCAAGATCGATGTCCCGCAAGACATATCGATCTGGCATGTAACCGAAGCTTACCGCTTGAAATGCAATTGCCCCTTTAGCGGATGAAATGGCAATCGCTTCAGGGGAATCAACGACGTCATCCTGCCGGTCCAGGACTTCGAAGCACCGTTTCGCGCCTGCGGTCGCGCCTTCCATTGCCCAGGCTGTGTAGGTAAGCGATTCGAGTGGCTGGTAAAGCATTAACAGATAGGCGCTGAAAACCAGGAGTGAGCCCAGCGTGAGCGTGCCAGCGAGAACATGCAGGGTACCGATATAGTACATCACCGCCGTG
>WNFJ01728746.1_pt1 | contig 12511 bp, 10 predicted proteins | sample 5400461 | NCBI WGS metagenome assembly WNFJ01 (sample SAMN13153349, study PRJNA577476) | soil metagenome | isolation source: 115 cm saprolite on Douglas fir-dominated hillslope | place: USA:California | collected 2013-09-17 | reverse complement strand
GTCGCGCCGCCTGGCCCTCAGCGGCTGAAGCCTCGTTCCGAGAAATGCTCAATCGGCACGAGTGAAACTCGTGCCCTTCCCGGTTTGGAGCTCTCAGCGCCCTCGGGTGCTTCATCTTTCCGTCCAGAATCTTTCACTCAAATATTTATCCCCGGAATCCGGCAGGATGGCGACGATCACTGCTTCCTGCTTCGGATCAAGTTGCTTCGCCACCTGCATGGTTCCCTCAACCGCGGCGCCAGCGGAGATGCCTGCCAACAGGCCTTCTTCACGAGACAGGCGGATGGCCATGGTATAGGAATCTTCAGTCGAGATTCCGAGGTCTTCATCGGCGAGCGCGGGATCATAAATCCCGGGCACAATCGCGCTGGCCATGTGCTTGGCGCCTTCGATGCCGTGGAAGGGAGAATCCGGTTGCAGCGAAATGCAGCGGACGTTCGGATTCAGTTCTTTCAGGCGGCGCGCGGTGCCCATGAAAGTGCCGCTGGTGCCCATCATGGATAGGAAGTGGGTGATACGTCCCTCGGTCTGTTGCCAGATTTCACTGGCTGTGCCATGGTAGTGAGCTTGCCAGTTGGCGGGGTTCGAGTACTGGTCGGCGTAAAAATATTTTTCCGGCTCGCGGGCGAAGAGTTCGCGGACTGCACGCATGGCACCGTCGGAGCCGTCGGCGGGGTCGGTATAAATCATGTTTGCGCCGTAGGCGAAGAGAATGCGCTTGCGCTCAACGGAAACATTTTCCGGCATGCACAGTGTTACCGGAAACCCTTCGGCAGCGCCGATCATGGCGTAGGCGATCCCGGTATTGCCGCTGGTGGAGTCGAGCAGAGTCTTGCCGGGAGCGAATTCTCCGCTGCGGCGGCCTTCTTTCACGATGTTGAGGGCAGCGCGGTCTTTGACGGATCCGCCCGGGTTGTACCATTCGGCTTTGCCGAGAATTCGAACATTGGGCATATCGCGGGCAATGCGCACGAGACGCAGCAAGGGCGTGTTGCCGATGAGTTCGATGCTGCGCTGGCCGAGCTTTGAGTTGGCCGGCGCGGGTCCTGCTTCAACGAATTTAGCGGTTGGCTGCATCAAGCTATCAGCGGTCAGCTATCAGCCGTCAGTTAGAATCAGCCTTTTGCTGCTGAGAGCTGATAGCAGGTGGCTCGTGACCAACGTAATGCTGCCGGAGATACAAACCGGCAACTTGTCGTTAGATTATAGAGGAGCGAAGGCATCGGGTGATCTGCGATCGGGTCATCGGGTGATCTCGGTAGGTCGGTTGTGGGTCGATCGCGGGGTGCGGAGCATCTAAAGGATTGAGTTTGGTCTTAAGCTCTAGCTTTTCGCCCACTAGCTTTTCGTTATTCGCAAAAGCAGAGTTGGATTCGGCTAAGAGCCAACAGCTAACAGCTAGGAGCTGATTTTCAAAATGGCAACCAAAGTTGAAGAACGAACCTACGAAGACGCGGTGCAGTTCCTGCGCGACCATGGCTTTGATCTGATCGAAGCGCCGGGAACGCCGGGCCGAGTATTCGTCAGAAAGTACAACGTGTCGGCGGCGATTCAGAAAGACGGAGACGACGGAGTCAAGATTTTCGCCTACCCGGGTTACCTGATCGGCGGAGAAATTTCCAAGCTCATCAATCGCGGCTATCAGCAGGTACTGAAGACTTCGAAAACCGAAGTTGCCGCTACAGCAGACCATCTGAAGTCTTTGCAACAGTTCAGCGAAGAGTTGAAAGAAGCGCTGGGGCTGCCCAGTCTCTACAACGAATCCCTCGGAACCGTGAGCGAGGCCTACCAGTATGACCGCATCGTGGACCGCGACAAGCCGGTGCCCGACCGTCCGAAGCGGCCATGGGAGAAAGTAAAGGCGGCGGTGGCGACAAAGAAGAGCCGCGCCTGATTCCCTCCACACAGCTATCGCCTTAAGCGAGATTCTTGTCGAGCCTGGCTCGACCTGACAGCCGAGGGTGGCTGTCCCCACACGAGCACGGGCGATCCTGCCTTGACACAGCCGCACAAAGATTCAGGCCCCAAAGCGGATGCAAAGCCCGCCCGATTCACATTTCTACATACAAAAACTGGTTGTTTCTGCTCCTTTCCTGCGATACCATACGCGGACTGCGGCACAGCTATGGCCAGCGAACATCAATCCCGACGAGAGATCGTAGAGTTTGGCAGGATGCTGCACTTGAGCGGCTTTATCGCCGCCACCGACGGCAATCTCTCGGTCCGTCTGGATGAGCGTCGGATCTTGATCACTCCCACGGGAATGTCAAAAGGGGCAATGCGGCCCTCGGACCTGATGATTACCGACATGGACGGCCGCAGGGTGAAAGGCAAGCGCGAAGTGACCAGCGAAATTGGCATGCATCTGCTGATCTATCGCATGCGCCCTGACATTCAGGCCATTGTTCACGCGCATCCGCGGACCGCCACCGGGTTTGCCGCCGCGGGCATCGCGCTGAACCAGCCTTTGGTCTGCGAGGTGGTGATCGGGCTGGGCCAGATTCCTCTGGCTCCGTACGGGACTCCGGGCACTCCGGAACTGGCGCGCACCCTGGAACCACTGATCCCGGACTACGACGCTATCCTGATGGCCAACCACGGAGTTGTCACCTACGGCTCGGACCTGCGATGCGCTTACATGAAGATGGAGACCGTAGAGCATTTCGCGCAGATCACGCTGGTAACGCGGATGCTTGGGCAGCAGCAACCGCTCGCTCACGGTGACCTGAAAAAGCTGATTGCCGCACGCAGCCGGTATATGGGAGTGAATTCGGCAGCTCCCATGCCGGTGTATTCTGCGAACGGCAATGGCTCCGCTGGATTCGAATCTCAGGTTCCTGCCAACGGCAAGGCCCATCGTCCCCGCACTAGTCTCCGCCCACGCGGAAGCGCAATCCTGCTCGAAAATTAATTCCCAGCGCCGGATAACCTACGACCTCGTTGTAGCGCTTGTCCAAAGCGTTGTCGATGTTCAGATAGGCAGTGATCCGCGGACGAATGGTGTACCATCCGCCAATATTGACCAGGACATAGCTGGGGGCATGGGTAATGCCGAAGCCGAGGAAATCTGAGTCCGCGCGCCTTCCCACGAAACTACCATCCAGATTTGCCCCCCAGCGGCTTCCCAGATAGCTGACAACAGTGGTCGCGGAGTGCTTCGGTCGCCGGATGAGCGGCGCGCCGGCAGATAGGAGGGGATCAAAAGCAAAAGGCTCCTTCAGAACCTGGGTGGAAGTGTATGTGTAGGCAGCATTGAACGAGAGGTGTGAATAGGGCCGTCCTTGGAATTCCACTTCCGCACCGTGCGCAAGGGCTTCGTTGATGTTGACGTACTGCCCACAGAAAGAAATGTTTGACGGACACTGCGGAGCCATCAAGAAATTGAAATCAATCTTGTCCCGAAAAAGGTTATTGAAGTAGGTGGCGGCGAGTGAATAACTGCGAGCCAGTTTTTGCTCAACGCCAGCGTCGAGTGCGCGCGTCTGTTCCGGCCTGAGATCTGGATTAGCAAGTACCGGAAATCCGCCGCCATTGCCGAAAGATTCCGAGAAAGTCGGCTCCTTGATACCCGCCGCATAGGCAAAATGTAGCCGCGTACCCGAAAAGAAATGCCCTCCCCGCACCGCAAGAAGAGTGAGCGCGGCACGTGGCACGAACTTGTTGCCGAAACTTTCATTGTGGACAAAACGGCCTCCGGCCACTAAAGAGACCCTCTCAAAGCTTAGAATCTGCTGACCGAAAACCGCGTGATTGCGGCGAAGACCATGGCTGGTGTCGGGTGGACTGCCGACCGTGCCGTTTTCGTCCTCGAATTCGTACCCAATCGTGCTGGCCGCCCAGTTCCGCTCGATATAGTCCCCCTGGTATCCAAAACCGGCGCGGTTGATGAGCGACTCGGACCTAAAAGGACAATCCAGGAAAATGAAATTCGCTGGATCACAACCGCGGTCGGGTATGTCGTCGCGATTTACGCGGTGTAGCGCATATTCGAAGCCGCTCAGCCGCTGCCGCCAACGCGACGGGCCTGTAATGGCCAGCTCCAGGCTGCCCAGAAAGTTGTTTTGGCGCGCTGTCTGGTCGAGATCAGGAGAAAGCAGCGGGTCGCCGTTGAAGTTCCACTCGTTCTGCACTCCACTCACACTGTTGTCATGACGCATTCTTAAGCGCAGCGATGCCCAATCGTTCAGCTTGGCTCCCAGATTTGCGCCTTCCAGTGAATTCGAATAATCGTCGTTGGGGCCGGAACCGGTGGTGTTGAATTGATTTCCGAACAGGTTGTAATCGAAACGGCCGTTGGCTCCGGAGAGCGAAGCGTATCCGTTTTCGCTACCGTAGTTCCCAGCGTCGCCTCCAAAGCGAAGCTCGGGAAGCGGCGTATTGCCACTCCGGCTCCAAACCTGCACCACGCTGGTCATAGCATCCGAGCCGTACAGCGTGCTCTGTGCGCCGCGTGAGAATTCCAGGCGATCGGCCTCCAACAACGGGAGCGTGCCGAAATCAATGGTTCCGCCAGGATCGTTGACTGCCACTCCGTCCACGATCACTTTGTTATAGCGGGAATCTCCGCCGCGTACGAACAGCGACGAGAGTCCTCCGCGCTGGCCGGCGGTCGAGACCACGGCCCCGGACAAAAAGCGAAGGGCATCGTTCGCGGCGACGGGCCGCATGGTGTCCAATTGCTGGCCGCTGAGGGTCTCGACCGCGGCTGCGGATTCGTCACCGGGGACAGGCGTGCGGGTAGCCGTGACTACGATGGTTTCGGTTTGAATTGCGAGTTGCAGTGAAACGGTAACTTCGGCGGCTGTGCCCGATACGGACATCAATTGCTCGGCAAAGCCAGGCGCGAGGACGTGCACGCGGAGACCACCCGAGGGCACATCGCGAAAATGGGCGAAACCTTGTGCGGATGTGGTTTGAACGGCAGCCGGACGGCTTGATGTCTGCGCAAATAGCTCGACTTGGGCCCCAGGGACCGAGGCTGATTGGGGATCGACAACTTTGACGGTGAGGTCGAAAGCCAAAGCTGAGGTAGACAGAAGAATTACGGCAAAAAACCGGAAGCAAGACTGCATCACTCCTCCTTTAATCGCGAAAGGGGTTGGTGTTGGCAGTTCGCGCCGGTCTCCTGGCTCGCGAGTAAGGACAGTGTTGATGGGCGGGAACGCCCGTCACTCCACTATCCAAATTCTTGCCTCGGGTCTTCCCAGAGCGAACTCCAGTGGCCCGGTGCGATGTCCTCGCTTACAGTTGCGCGGCAGCGCGGGATTTGCACCCGCTTCCCAATCCTCCTTGAGCAAGGAGGACGCGCGAACTAATTTCTTAAAGCATAGAGAATGTACTTGCTGGCAAGGGGAGAGTCAAATATTCTTCCGCGAAGGTCCGTTAGCCACCCAGACACGGAGGCGCAGCGGAATCAAAAGTCCGTGTGGGTCTTTTCTCGGTGGCTCTGTGTCTCGGTGGTGAATCCGGTCTTTTGTGGCCAGTTAAAATGTCCCTTGGGCGTAGAATGTGGCCATGATTCCACAAGACCTTCTCGACATCCTGGTTTGCCCGGTCTGCAAGAAGCCGCTGGTGTTGAAAGATGGCGGAGTGAGACTGAAGTGTGGAGAGTGCCGCCGTGTCTATCCGGTTCGGGACAACATTCCCNCCTCTTAACACTGCCCGCAAAAGGCCGGAGTCCGATCCAAACCTGTCTCAAGAACGAACCCCTGCCCTGTATCAATGACACATTGTGTCAACCGTGAGACTCCTGACAGTCCATCCCGCCTGAAATCAGAAGCTTCCCCCCGCAGGTAGCGTCCGCAACTTCGCTGATGCTCAAGGGTTTAACTGACTAGTAGGTTTTCCTGCTCGAACCTACATAATGATCCTGACTTCGGCAAATAAATTGCATGCAACAAAACCAAGAGCAGCTGAGTCTAATGGGTAGAAGCAGTCAGGGTCGGAGGTAGCAAGATGAGAGAAAGGTTTTCGACCACCGAGTTAAGCGCACTACGCAACGACTTGCTGCAAGGCGGCTTGGCCGATTCCCGCGAAGCTGCGGAGTTGGTGCAGGTATTCCTGATGGGCCGGGGCTACGGGGTGTCGCCCCAGGCGGCTCGGGACGCGGTTGGGCGTGTAGAAATGGCCGGCTGTGCGCTGCCTGTACTGCAACAGGAACTGGAAAACCTCGCGCTGGTCATGTAACAGTGACCGTGTCGCGGTGACCGCGAGGAAATCCTGAGTATTTGGAGTTTTGAGTCGAGTTTTTGAAAGAAGTTGAGTTTTTTCAAAAAAATCCGCGGGGAAGACGTAACCAGTCGCTCCCCACAGATGGATGAACAAGGAAAGAGCCGGGCCAACCAGCCCGGCGTTCTTGTTTGTAGGTGGCTGAGTGGTCAGTGACTAGGATTGGTTTTTGATCAGAAGTCTCTCGACTCGGGCTGCTCCTAGCGCCCCTGCAAACCGTAATTGCTATTCGTATCTGAGGCTCTCTACTGGATCCAATTTGGCTGCTCTCGCGGCGGGGACCGTGCCGAACAGGACTCCCACCAGAGACGAAACCACGATCGCCACAATCGCTGACAAGCCGGAGATGGGAATGCGGTATTCGGTCAGAAACCGCACCGAGTAAGGCACCGCCAGCCCGATCACGACTCCGACTAGGCCTCCGCCTACGGAAATCAGGATTGCTTCTGACAGAAATTGGAATCGAATCTCCCGATTTGTGGCTCCGAGCGCCTTGCGAATACCGATTTCACGGATTCGCGCGCTGACCGTGGCCAGCATGATATTCATAATTCCGATTCCGCTGACCAATAAAACCACGGCTGCGACTCCCAACAGCATGAGCGTCAGGGCGTTGGCGGCCTGTTCGGCGACCCTTACCAGCTGGGTCAGGTTGGTAACGTTATAAACCGATTCCGCCCGATGGCGCGACTGGATGACCCGCTTGATCTGCTCGGTCACCGGCTCAACCATGGAAGAATCTGCGACGGAGAAATAGATCAGCTTGACGGAAGCGGTGTCCGTGAAATACCGGGAAACGGTGTAAGGGATGACCAGAGTATTAGTAGTCACTTCCGACTCGCCGAAGGTGTTTACTCGCTCGCGAAAGGTGCCGATTACGGTAAATGGGAGCCCGCTCAGCTTGATAATTTTCCCCACCGCAGCTTCTGGGGAGCCGTAGATTTCCTCCGCCATCTTCTCCGTAATCAGGCCGACTTTGTTGTGGCCCTGTTCGTCCTGCTGGTCGAAAAACCGGCCGGAGACGACAACCAGGTTGCGGACCGTGTGGTATTCCGGAAAGGTGCCGAGGATTTGAATGTCGCGCTCTTTGCCGTCGCCTACCGGGACGCGCTCGTTGAGCATGGCCACCGGCGAGGCGGAAACGATGCCTGGGGCCTGCTCCCGCACCGCCGTCATGTCATCCACCGTCAGCGGATCATTGGCCGAGTTGGTGATGCGTTGCCCTCCGCCCTCGTACTCGGCATAGATCAGATTCGCGCCGATACCCTGAATCAGGTTCAGAACATACTGCTTTCCGGTCAGCCCGATGGTGACGACAAGGATCAGCGACGCGGTGCCGATCACCATCCCGAGGCTGGTGAGCAGGTAGCGTACCTTGTTGCTGCAGAAAGTCTCGACGGCGAAGCTCATGATCTCGCTGAAGGCGAGTTTGGGCCGCAGACCCGAAACCGCAGTGGCTACCTGCATGGCAGATTAGATGCTACGCGCCAGGCGCAGGAGTCGCAAAGTACTGGTGTGGGTCGGGTTTCGCGTCGAGTGGTCTTGTGTGGGTCGGACATTCTTGTCCGACAAAAGCCGGGACTAGAAGCGGGGATGGGCATCAGCCTGGTTGACTGCAGGGTCAGAGTTCAAACCAAGGCGTCGGACAAGAGTGTCCGACCCACACAAGATCTGCCATCCGCAGATTTTACGAATGCGCCGCGGGGGTGGGAACGGCTTGGGTGCGCAGAGTCTCGTAGATTACCTGGACTTGTTTTCTGGTTTCTTCCACGCTGCCGCTGTTGTCAATCACATAGTCGGCGGCCTGGATCTTAGCCTCTTCGGGAGCCTGGGCCATCATGCGGCGAGTGACTTCCTCGCGCGCGGCGTCGGCGGCCAGCTTATGTCTTTCCCCCCAACGCTCGATGCGCTGCTGCGGCTTGCAGGTGACGACAATGATGCGGTCGAAACGCTTACGCAGGCCCGCTTCCAGCAGGAGAGCGGCTTCGAGCATTACGATTGCATCGGGCTCACGGCTGCGGAAGCTTTCCATCCACTGCTCGTATTTCTGAATGACTCCCGGATGCACGATCCGATTTAGTTCGTAGATACGCGGACGGCGTTTGTCGAAGGCGAGTTCAGCCAGGCGAGCGCGGTTGACCGTCTTATCCGGATTCAGGATTTCATTGCCGAACTTCTGGACGACCTCGTCATAGACGGATTCACCGGGACGCATGAGTTCGTGCGCGATCTCGTCGGCGTCAATAGAGTGCGCGCCGAGTTCGGTGAAGATCTGGCTGACTAAGGATTTTCCGGAAGCGATACCGCCTGTGAGTCCGATTTTGAGCATGGCGCGTTCTTTCAAAACACTCGGTACACTGTCAGCATAGTTGCAAAGAAAGCGATCGTACAGTACATCAGGTTAGAAAACCGGTCATTTCCTTTCAGCAACGAATGTCCGAGCGACAGGAAACTGACTGCCAACACAACCCCGGACCGGCGTGAGCTCCAGGAAGCAGGTTCCAACGCAAGATCAGGGCGATGCAAAACGTTAGCCAAACAAGGCCGTTTCCCAATACGAACAAACACATCTATTATAGGTTTTTCGAGCGGTTTGAAGGCACTTGAGCCGGGTTCATAATGTGTCCTGCTCGATCAGCTTCCAGCGTCACTAGACTCGTGACAATTCCGCCACCCTGCTACCCCGCCGCATCTTTGCGGCTTTGACGGTATTGGACATCAACATGGCAATGGTCAGCGGGCCGACTCCGCCTGGCACCGGAGTGATTGCTCCTGCAACTTCCGCGACCTCGGGATGAACGTCGCCGACTAGCGTTGACCCCTTGGCACGAAATGTTTCTTCGCGTTTGGCATTTCCCGCGAACAGTGTGGCGAACTCGGCCGGATCGGTCACCCGATTCATGCCAACGTCTATCACGGTTGCGCCCGGGCGGACAAAATCCCGCGTGATCATTCCGGCGCGACCGATGGCAGCGACCAGAATGTCGGCCCGGCGGCAAACGGCAGGCAGATCGCGTGTTTTCGAGTGGCAGACGGTCACGGTCACATTGGCGTTGAGCAGTAACATCGCCATGGGCTTGCCGACAATGTCGCTGCGGCCGACGACGACTGCTTCCTGGCCGGCGATTTTTATCCGGCTGCGCTCCAGCATTTCCATGATTCCCGCTGGAGTGCATGGAACAAGGCCCGGACGCTGCGTCGAGAGAAAGCCGACGTTCATGGGATGAAACCCGTCCACATCTTTTGCGGGATCAACCGCCAGCAGCACTTTCTTGGAATCAACTTGCGCGGGCAAAGGTAGCTGCACCAGGATGCCGTCGATTTCGTCGCGGCGATTCAGGTCGGCGACGAGTTCCAGTAGTTCTTCGGTGGTTACGTTTGCTGGTGGCGTGCGCTGTTCGCTGTAGATGCCAACTTCCTCGCAGCTTTTGACTTTGCCGCGAACATAAATTTCTGATGCGGGATTATTGCCAACGAGGACCACAGCAAGTCCCGGCCGAATTCCAGCAGCGGACATGGACTTCACAGCAGCCGCGGCTTCGGCGCGAATTTCAGCAGCGATTTTGTTTCCGTCGAGAATGATTGCGGGCATGGGGTTCAGGGAAATTGAATTTTAACACTCCAGTGCGGCGCCTCGCTCTGCCCGGTGGACTAGTATCTTTTGCCGTCGCTCAGGCAAGCCCTGTGTCCCTACGCTCAATCTCGGTGAAAGTAGGGGAACTCCGGTATCCCGACTTTTTGAACATTTTCTTCTGCGAATACGCGGACGCGATCGAGCGCGGACTGCAGTTCTTGCAAATGCGTCTCGGCGTCGCCATCCTGCGGCACGGACATCTGCCTGCTCACGCGCAGGAGCGCGCGGGTAAACGGCTTGGGGATCATGCAGCCATCCCAGGTTTTGAGAATCCAGGCCCGGTCGAGCGCAATGTGGAAAACAGACATGGGCACGCCGGTGGCGCGAGCCAGAACCACCGGACCCGGCTTAGCCACGTAGCGGGGACCGCGGGGGCCGTCAAGGGTAAAAGCCACCGTCCAACCTTGCTCCAACTCGCTCCGCATTCCCAGCAGGGCCCGGACTGCGCCCCGGGAACTGGAACCGCGAACTTTGACGAATCCGAATTTCTCCATGATCCGGCCAGCGTATTCCCCGTCGAAGCTGTCGCTGCTGATCACCCGGATCTGCCGATCGCGACACAAGTACATCGCGGGAATCATGCAATTGTGCCAGAAAGAATAGACGATCGGCCGGGCCTTGATGGTGCCGGCTGAACCTTCTTCCCAGGAAGCAGAGAAACGAATGGTGGGGCCGAGGATACGGATGGCGATGGTCGCCGTCCAGCTGATCAGCCACAACAGAATGCGCTCTCGCCGAGTAAATTTTCGCCGGGCTTGGTCGGCTTGCGGAGGCGCAGGGTTTGCGACTGCATTCACGCAACTATTCTATCGTTATGCGTTCAGCCTGCCGGGATCACTTCAGTGCAGCAATGATTTCGTCACTCCAGAGCGGTAACTTTTCAACCGGGCCGGTCGAGTTAATCTCGGCCGCTGCCTGGTTGTAGCGCAGAAGCAGTTTGCGGGGATCGGTCATGCCTTCGATGAGCGCTGGGCGGCCGTATTTCCTCTCAACCACAACCGCCATTTTGTATCCGACCTGATACCACGCCCCGCGATAGCCGAAAAAGTGATCGCCCACGTGTGCGATGACGTCCTTGTCTTTGAAGCCGCCGTGCAGGATGTCGAGAAAGAACTGGTTCACGTCACTGAATTCGTGCGTCCAGAATTTCATGTCCTGGTCCCAGCGAATGCGATCGGCTTCAGGTTCGCTGGCCAGGGGATGGACGTCTGCCGATCCCGCGGCTGCGAGTACGGCCAGTCCCTCGCCGAACGCAGTGATCCAGTTCAGCACGGACCGTTGAGGGTCGGGAGCCACGTCGGCAATCTTTCCGTAAGCCCGGGTTGCGCTAGCGAGCCCGATGTGGTGCATCTCATGGGCAACGGTATTTCGGAATGAGGCCTGCGATTTCTCCGGGTCGAGGTAAAGGAAAATGGCTGGATCTGTGTCGGTCTCAAAAACGAAACTGTTAGATTGCGGCTTGATGACAGGGTACACGCTGGCTCGAATCCGCGCGTCCGCTGGCAGGTAAGGCAAGATTTTCGAAGCCGCCGAACGCAAATCCGCGCCCTTCCAGCGATCCAGCGTTTGCGCAAGCGACTCTCGTTGGGCGGCGCGCTCGGGAGAAAGGACAAAGCGCCTGAAGTCGTCGTCGGAGAAGTCACGCCGCATCGAGGATTCGCGTTTTTTCAGCCGCTGATACGGCTCGGATGCGAACAACCGTTGCCAAGCCTCCTCCGTAACCGGTTGCCGAGCCGCGTTGGCATTGAGGACGGCAAGTACAGCGTCGGCCTCAGAGGTATCGAGCTTAAGGGAAATTCGGTCATCGGAAGCCGGCTGCGCCAGCGCCACAGAGGTGAGCACGAGAAGAACTAGCCATCGATGCATCGTGGTGAACAGCCCTCCTTCACTATTAGACGGACACCCGAGACATACGTTAGGACAGGCCACTCGCCAAGAAAACAACTCACGCGTAGGCGCGGAGCCGCTGCGATTCTCGGTCCTTCGGCCCCAATTATTTGCCTCCAGCCGCGCCAGATAAGAAGATGGTCTGTGCATTCGGCGCTCAAGTCTCTAGACCATCGTCCCTGGCCCGTTCCCTCGGGGCCGTGGATCATGGTGCAGACTTGGAATGATCTGCTGTTCGCGCACTGGCCGGTCTCGGCTGAGGTTCTCAGACCGCTGGTCCCATCTGCGCTCGCTCTCGACACTTTCGACGGACAATGCTGGCTGGCGGTGGCTCCCTTCCACATGTCGGGGATTCGTGCTCGCCGGCTGCCACCGATTCCTGGCTTCTCAGCTTTTCCCGAGCTGAACGTGCGCACGTACGTCACCCTGGGCGGAAAGCCGGGCGTGTATTTTTTCAGTCTTGACGCCGGCAGCCTCGCGGCAGTCTGGTCAGCGAAGGCCGCTTATCGCTTGCCGTACTTTCACGCGCGAATGAAGGTCGGCTGCGACAGCGGATGGGGAAGATATAACTCCCGCCGCCACTCCCCACCCGACTCAGACGGAGCCTTCCGGGCGAAATATCGCGCGGTCGGCCCGGTTCAGCTGAGAACTCCAGGAACGCTGGAGCATTGGCTTACCGAGCGCTATTGCCTGTACACGGTCGCGGGGAACGACGTGTTTCGCGCGGAGATTCATCACCCGCAATGGCCATTACAGGATGCC
>WNFJ01451288.1_pt3 | contig 12511 bp, 18 predicted proteins | sample 5400461 | NCBI WGS metagenome assembly WNFJ01 (sample SAMN13153349, study PRJNA577476) | soil metagenome | isolation source: 115 cm saprolite on Douglas fir-dominated hillslope | place: USA:California | collected 2013-09-17 | reverse complement strand
GAAGCTGCAAGAGTGGCAGAAGGAAGTGCTTCGCCGTTTAGGGGAAGTGGATGAAGAGATTGGGGCAACGACCAAACAGGTCAACGAGTTCGTCCAGATGGTTCGACAGTTGCAAGGCGACCACTTGGATGCTTGGCTTGAGGACACTGAGCGGCTGGGAACGGCTCCACTGCGTGCGTTTGCTCAGAGCTTGAGAAAGGACTATCAAGCGGTCAAGGCCGGCTTGACGCTGAGCTGGAGTAATGGACCGACAGAGGCCCAAATCCAACGGCTCAAGCTGCTCAAAAGGCAAATGTACGGGCAAGCCGGGTTCGCCTTGTTGCGTCAAAGGGTGTTGCGGCGAGAAGCAAAACTCAAGACACGACCACGAAAAAGCAAACGAGTGCAGCAACTGGCGGCCTAGCAATCAGATTTCATCAAAAGTGGCGAAGGGCCACCATGCGTGGCGAGGTTTCTCCGCAAATACTCCTTTCCCAGCCATTCCAGGGAGTCTGAGGGGCCGTGCTCCTCAGCGGGGGTCCAGGGGGCCTTTCAAGTATAGGTTTTTTTGGGGAGGCAGGAGGCTAGGCCGCCCTCTTGCGACGTTGAGCTGCCTTCTGCCGCTTTTTGCGCTCACGTTGTTTCTGCTTCTGTCGCTGCTGCGATGGCTTGGGTCCTCGCTTGGGAGACGTGATGGTCTCCGGCCACAGCTCGGGCACGAGCCTGGGCAGCGGCAAGGACTCGGCTCGGAACAAGGCCGCGACCAGCACCAAGCGTCCGCGTTGCAGACAACTCAACCGACGAGCAGGTAACTGGGTTGGTGCACGTTGCAGGCGCTGGCGTGCGATATGCGTCTGGGGCAACTGCTCTAGATGGGGCAGTGGGCGCTGGCTGTCGGCTTGACTACCCACGCCCACCATCCACACCATCGCCACTGCCATTGCCAGCCATAGACGCTCCACACGCCCGGCATCGAGCATCTTGCTGTGATACCAGCCCAAGCCCCAATACATTACACTTAAGGACAAAAGGGGGAAAGAGAAGACAGAAAGCTCCAAATCTGGCAAACTACCAGAAAGCAAAAAAATCTGAAGGAGCTTTCTGATGTACAGATTACGGCACATGGACGTGGATGACAAGGTGTGTGAACAAGTGGATCTGGCCCTGTTAGCGCACGTGTATCCCAAAGAAGCGATCGAGCGGTGCGTCGGGCAGAGTCAGCCCTGGGTGAGCAAAGCGCGGCGGGTGCGCCAAAGTACGCTGCTGGCCCTGGTGCTGTTTGTGATCGGGCTGGCCCTGTGGAGCCGTCTTTCCCAACGGCTGGTGTGGGACAAACTGGTCGGCAAGCTCAGCCTCCTGCATCCCGGGGAGCCCAGGAGCCGTCTGAGCGCGTCAGGGCTGAGTGGACGCCGCCAGGAACTGGGCAGCCAGGGCTTGCAGGGCTTGCTGCACGCGTGCTGTCAGGTGCTGGCGCAGCCGCAGCAGATGCGAAGTCGCCTTCTTTGGGCGCTATCGGCTCATGGCGATCGACGGGACGGTCTTTAGCACCGCCGACACGGCGGCCAATGAGGCGGCCGGATGCCGCGCAGCAGCAATCAATATGGCCCGGGCGCCTATCCGCAGAGGCGCTGTGCAGTGCGGCTGGGCATGGCTGAATGTACACCGAACTTGCGGGCCTCGTAGGAGGCGGTGGCCACCACGCCACGCCGATCGGGTGAGCCACCCACGATGACGGGCTTGCCGCGATATTGGGTGATCCCGCTGCTCGATGCTGGCGTAGAAGGCGTCCAGGTCGAGATGCAGGATCGCTCGTGTGCCTTTATACATGTTCTTCATGGCCTCCCGTTTGTTTCCATCACGCGTCCGTTCACATTGTACCAGCATCGAGGAGAGCTTTTCACGGTAGAGTCTCAAGAACATATCTGTGAGGAAGAATGCGAGAGCATGATCACTTCATGGTATTGTGCCTCTTCTCTCTTTTCCATCGGTGAAGACTTCAAACATACGCTTCCATGTTCCAGCATTTGAGATGAAGAACACTTCCCCTTTTCAGTTCTGTCACATCTCGACTCTACTGGCTATAATAGGGCTAAAATTTGGAGCGAAAGAGCGGGAGATTTGTGCTGTATGAAAGTCATCACCTGGAACGTCAATAATGGCGTCGGCACGGTTTCACAACAGGTACAGGAGCTTGGGCAGCGCGAGCCGGATGTCGTGGCACTGCAAGATGTCAATTACAACGCCGTTGCATACTATATTGAGGCGTTCCGCCGTATTGGTCTTCCACACATCCTGCACACGCTTGAGCGGCAACCCCAGGCCGTTCCAACCGGCGTGCTGCTGGCCAGCCGCTTTCCTCTCTCGCTCCTGCCAGATAGGCCAGAGAGCATCCTCTGGAGTCAGGGGACCTACTCACCTGACCACGAAAAACTACTGCAACACTGGAGCCGGCGCACGCTCTTCGCGCTGCTGCACAGTCCTTGGGGAGAAATCGAACTGGAGAACGTCTATATCACCCCTGCCAATCATTACGAACCGGGTGCCAATGGAGGTCACCAGCTGTATCCATACCTCAAGCTGGATCTGCTGGCTGGTCTCTACCGGGCACTCGCTACCCTGGTAGATAGGCCCAGGCTGCTCTGCGGCGACTTTAATGCGCCCCAGCACGAGCGAGAGAACGGAGAGATCATCACCTGGGGCTACCTCAAGAGACACGGGGACTATACGCTCAAATATCCCCGTCAGCATGAACTTGAGCTGCGCATTCTGCGTGAGTTGATCGGCTACGATCTGCACGATGTCTATCGCAGGCTGCATGGCTACGCCGTACAGACGCAGGAGGAGGGCTGGAGCTGGTGTTACCGGAACCGCTTCAGGTATCGCTTCGACCATCTCTTTGCCTCGCACGCGCTGTGTCCCGTGCAGGCGCGCTACCTCCACGCCTTCCGTGAGAGCCGTCTCAGCGATCATACGCCTCTGGAAGCGCTTTTTGAGCCAGCAGGCAGCCAAGATGTCTGGCTGCGCAGTGATTACCTTGATTACGGCGATGATAGTGATGATGGCGATCGCAGGGCCTATGACAGCCTGGCCGAACTGCTTGACGGCTGGACCCCAGAACAGGAAGCGGAGCTTGCCACACTGCTTCATCGGGTGACGACGAACCTGCTCAGTGGAGAGAGCACTACAGAGTTAATAAGCACTCCTGCTTGATCTGTTGAGCTTTCATAGGAGGAAGCGTACAAGCCAAATACTTATTCAAACCCAGCGCCATACGAGTGGGAATAAGAACGTCTCTCGTCTTGTTGCTATGTTTAAGATAACGATATATCGTTATTTAAGACATAGCAGAAGGGAACCACAAGTTGGCCGTTCTCTCGTGGGGTTGCGTCATCTGCAACGTCAGAGGCGTGTCACCCGTTCCCTTTGGAAGAGAAGTGAAAGCATCATGCTAGATATAGATACGAATGAAAAGGATGCGCAGGCGCTCGATGCCTATTCACGCTCAGTAACCGCTGCGGCGGAACGCGTTGGGCCTGCGGTCGTACGTATAGACCTGGAGCATGAGGGGCGGCGCTCTGGCCCATATCCTCTGCCCCGGGAATATGGTGGTGTCGGCTCAGGGTTCATCTTTGCCTCCGATGGACAGATCCTGACCAATGCCCACGTGGTTGCTCATGCACGGCGGGTGAAGGTGACGCTGGCGGATGGGCGCACGTTTGACGCCAGTCTCGTTGGCAGTGAGCCAGATGTCGATATCGCTCTGCTGCGGATTGGCGCCGATCACTTGCCCGTGGCAGAATTGGGCCGCGGACCGCTGCGAGTCGGGCAGCTGGTCATCGCCGTCGGGAATCCGTATGGCTTGAACTGGACGGTCACGGCCGGAGTCGTCAGTGCGCTTGGTCGGACGCTACAAGCACCGGGCACACGGAAAATGACCGACCTCATCCAGACAGATACGTCGATCAACCCTGGAAACTCTGGTGGTCCCCTTGTCGATAGCACCGGGCGCGTGGTTGGTATCACCACGGCGATGATGCCGATGGCACAAGGACTCGGGTTCTCGATCCCCCTGGAGACGATCAAGTCGGCTCTGGCTCGCATTTACCAGAAACGCGAGGCACCACCGGCCGGTATCTCACTGGGTGTGGGTGGGATGCGCGTGCCACTCGACCCGGCCCTGCGACAACGGCTGCATCTCACACAGCACTTTGGCATGGAACTGCTGGAGATACGCCCCGGTGGGCCAGCAGATCATGCTGAACTCAAGCGTTTGGATATCGTGATTGCGGCTTCGGGCGAGCCGGTGACCGACCCGGCAGATTTACAGCGGATTGTGCGCCGCCACCAGGCAGGAGAACCCGTGACGCTGAGTTTCTTGAGGGGAGGGACTCTGCGTCAGGTCACCGTGGTGCTCTAAGCAGGCTGCCCATCTATGGTTTAGAATGACAGTGAGCTCGACCCCACCCTGCGGTGGGGCCGAGCGGGCAATCGCTCCATCAACGAGGCAAGGGAAATGATTCTGTGCTTCACCTTCAGCGATTGCACCTGCAAAGTGCCGTCGTTCCGCGATCTTGAAGGCGCGGCGAACGTGCAACGCAGGTGTGAGGGACGGGTTGCAACAGCTACCCGCACGGGTGTCCCTGCCGCTACTACGGTGACCCGGTCAAAGAATGTAGCTGCACTTCGATGGCCATCGCCCGCTACCAGAAAAAGATCAGCGGCCCCTTGCTCGACCGCATCGACATTCACGTCGAAGTGCCCCGCGTCGACTACGAAAAACTCGCCGACAAACGCCAGGTCGAAACCCCCCAAACCATCTGCAAACGCGTCCAGGTCGCTCGCGAATGCCAGCTAGAACACTTCAAAGGCACCAAGCTCACATGCAACGCCGAAATGGGTCCCAACGAGGTGCGCGAGTGCTGCCAGACCGATGCCTCCGGCGAGAAGCTCCTCAAAGTAGCAGTGCAGCAGTTGCACCTGCCAGCGCGTGCCTATCACCGCGTCCTCAAGCTGGCAAGAACGATTGCTGGCCTGGCGGGCAGCGAGATGATTCCGGCCAATCATCTCGCTGAGGCGGTGCAGTATCGGCCGAGGGTGGGGATGTAGGGCTTCGCGTTTCTCTTGACCCTGTTAGGGATGCCGCGATGCGTCGCATGGCGCACAATCACGAACGGAGCAGCGGGGATATCTTCAGATTCCTTCCGTTGCCTTCAGCATCATCTGGGCCATGCGCACTGAGGCCATATCGATCATGCGATCCCCCGCACTGATCGCACCCGTCCCCTTGGCCATTGCTTGCTCATAAGCCGTGACCACTTCCCGCGCCCATTGCAGCTCTTGTTCCGTTGGGGAGAAGACCTCATTCGCAATCGCAATTTGCAACGGATGGATGCACCACTTCCCATCATAGCCAAGCCCCCGCGCGATGATGCACATCTTGCGGTGGGCGTCCAGGTCTTTATAGTCGGCAGCGGGCTGTCGATGGCGCGTAGACCTGCGGCACGCGCCGCCACTACTGTCCTGCCCATTGCAAAGTGGAAACGGTGTCCCGGGTAGTGCTCATCCCACCAGTCCATGGCGCCGATGCTCGTTGTCGGCATACGCACGCTCGCCGCGTAGTCGCCGTAGCCGAAGACGAGCGCCTCGAGTCGGCCCGTGGCCGTGGCGATGCGGTCAAGGCCTTTGTCACCCTCAAGCCCGGCGCCCAGGCGACGCTCAAGGGGTGATAGGAAGACGAGTCGTCAATAATTCCAGGAACGACCAGCGATGATCGGTCAGCCGCAGAGCCATGGCCGGAGATCGATGGTGATAACGACGCTGGTCATTGGCTAGAGGTAGTTGCAAGGCCTGATGGGCTCGCTGGAAGTTGTGATCGAACAACTGCAAGCCCACCTGCGCATCCCAAGTGGCATCTCGTTTGGCGAAGGCGTGTGTTTTACGCGTCAAAGCCCCCAGCCGATCACGCAGAGCGCCGTTGAGTCGTTCGACATGCACCGTGCCAGTCGGCTTCATCGCTGCCCCCAAGGCGGCACGGATCTCCACCGACAGCAAGCGTCCGTGCTCATCGCGATGCTTGACCGTTTTGGTCAACGTGACCGTCTCTGGCACCACCCATGGAGGCCGTTCCCGTTTACCGCTGGACGATAGCTTGCGATAGGCCCGCTTCGGGATGTTCTGGTAGCCGTGCCAACCATCGCTGAACCAGTGCAATGCGCGCTGGTGGGTACGCTAAACCGTGATAGTCACTGCCTGCTCGATCGGTTCCTCGCTCAGAGGACCAGTAGCGCTGGCGACCACGAAGCGACTGGCCCGATCCTGCACCAGGCGGCCCCAGCGTTCTCCCGCATCAGGCTGGCTGGCGGCGCCGTTTATTTTGCACAAATGACCAAAACTCATCGATCTCCACCTGGTTCAGATGCAGATCTCTGGCCAGCACCTGCGTCAGGGCCTCCGCATGGGTGGCTGTTCGCTTGAGCCACACGCTGATCGTCTCGTATGTATGCCCGGTGATCTCTTCGGGATTTGGACAGGAGGGCATGCTGGCCAGCTCCTTACTCTTTTGCCTGTTCATGCTCCACCTCATACCCTCCTATTGTATCACCCCCTCAGAGAGTCACTACCACAAATTTACATGTCAAGAAAATAGCGAACAAGGGGAAAGATTAGAATTTTTCCTCTCCCTCCGAAACCGCAGAAATTAGCCTCAAAAATACCACAAAGTTCGCCGAACTTTGTGGTATAATTCTATTATTATCGTTCTCTTAGGAGGTGTTCAGATTGACACTAACTGAACTTAGAGAGAGCGTACCTATGAACATTCCAGACCTAGCCAGAGCAGCAAGAGTAGACCCACAAACTATCCGTAACGCGGAAGCCGGACAGCGCATTTCCGCCCGAACCGCAAAGGCGATAGCCGATGCGTTAAGCGGTGCGCTCGGAAGAACTATCCACGTGCGGGATATAGATGGGTTGCAGGTACGCTTGTAAGGAGGTGATGCCAGAACGCCCGGAGAGAACCCCAGGCGTCCCGATTCAGACCTTTTTCCCGATGTTGCGAACCGTCCGCGCCTTGAGAAGCTGTAGCGGTTCAAAACATAACAAAGACTGTCCCTTTAAGTGCTGTTGTTACACAGTGGCAGCAGCGACAGCATCCTATGCCGTTTTTGCTGCCAGGACAGGCTAAGGTCTATGCTTATTGTATCTGCTGGAGCCTTGCCTGTCAATTCACCCCCATCCATTAGAGGAGAGCCATGCAAGGCATACCGGACCACTTACTTCTTGACGATCCGCCGCTTACCGTGCGTCAGGATACCGACACCGCCACTCCCATACCCATTTATTTAATGCATGGCGGAAGCATTCCGTTCTGCGAAAATCCCCGCTGTTTCTGCCAGCGCGGGAAACGTGCAGGAGCCATGCTGTATGAACAGATTGCAACCGGAAAGTTGCTGCTTGCGCAACTGGCCGCAAGCATGAGCGTAGCCGTTGACCTTCTTCCCGGCGTTCCCGAATCTTGCCAGCTCTACGGGCATAGCTGGACGTATAGCGGCGACAAGAGCGTGAAGGAGTGTATGCTTTGCGGCATACGCGGATATTGCCCGTACTGTGTTGCCATACCCCCGCAAGGTGCGCAGCCCTTTACCTGTACCCGACAAGCGGAAGGGGAGGTGCAGCAATGAGAACCTCCGCCGCCGACAGAACCCTCTTTCAGGTTCGGCTTAAAGGGGGGAGGGTATGGACAGGGACAGAACAGGAGTTGAGAACGCAGCATCCGAGCTGGATACCCTACGCGCAAATCGTCCAGCCCCAGACAAGCCACGACACCAGTGACGATAGCGATCTACTGACTCAGATAGATCAAGACGACCTCTATGATGATCCCCACCCCGGACGGCTCTCTAATAGCAGCGTGAGGTATAACGCCGTCTCCGGCCAAAGGGTGCGCTATGAGTTCCGGCCAGAAGCCACCATCCCGCGCCGGGCGACCGCGCAGCGCACCCCGCACCCGAACCTGAATCACGCGCAGCCGCCCGAAGTCGTCCATCTTGGCCCTGCCCGGCAAAGAAGATGGTCAGTCTGGCTGTTTATCGGGATTGGCATGTTAGCGATGCTGGCGCTCTGGGTAGGGTTGCAGTGGCTCGGCAACTGGTGGCAGCTTCACCAGGACTACAGCACCTATGGCTATCCGCGCACCTGGCAGACCGACGCGGTAGTCGACCATAACGGAGACAATAAGGCGAATCCGTCGCATTTTATCTTTCTCAACCTGAACGCCCACGTTGAGGTCATAGAGTTTCCTGCCGGCGATGCGGCAAAGGCCAAAATTTATATCGGCCCGACACTGGTGACGGACGGCGGAGACTTAATCCCTGTCACGGGTGAGTTTGCCGACGTAAACGGCGACGGAAAGCCTGATATGATCATTCACATTCAGGATCAGCGTATTGTGTTCTTTAACACCGGCGATGGATTCAGGCCGCTCAAACAGGGTGAACACGTCACGTTGCCGGAGCACTAGGGGAGCATTCTTCCCGCTTGGAAAGAGGAAGAGAGACGATGCAGGCAAGCCCATACGCACGCGCCGTTCCCGCTATTTTAGCGGAGATGGAAAACCGGCGGGAGGCAAACGGAAACGCCCCGCCGCCTAACCCAGAAGAAGAAGCTGAAAAGGTCGTGTATGTCTATCCGCTCGAAGGTGGGGGCGTGGTGTTTACCGACACCCCATCGAGGAAGACGACCAGCAGCCCCAGGCCCTTGTTGTTGATGCGCAGGAGACGAAGACGGACACGCGCCTTGCCCCCAGGCGGGAGCCTGCGTATTTTCTGCATTTTCTGCTCATACTCTTTGTGTTTGTCGGCCTTGATAGCCTCAATGCGGTATTAGCGCCCACCGTGGCTATCACTATCACCCCTGTGGTAAAAACCGTCTCCACGTCGGCAACGGTGAGCATTGGAGCAGGCGCAGACATAGAGGGGCGCATCTTGCCACCACTTACCCTGAGCCAGGAGCAGACCGTTCCGGCGACGGGCAAGGGACACCAGGACGCGCGAGTTGCAACGGGAACACTGATCTATTTTAATGGCTTGTTTGCGCCCCAGACCGTTGACATGGGAACAGTCTATACCGGGGCAGACGGGATACAGGTTGCCACCGATGCAACCGTCACCATCCCCGCAGCAACGTCCGGCAACCCGCCGCAATTTGGACAGGCGACCGTTATGGCCCATGCCATTCGTGCAGGCGCAGTCGGCAATATACGCGCTGGAGACATTGCCGTCACTGGCAGCGCCTTGCAGGTTAGCAACAGCCAGTTTCAGGGCGGCCAGGACGCCCGCGACTTTACCTATGTGACGCAGTCGGACGTAGACCGGCCCGCTACCATGCTTAAAACACAGGTCACACAAAGTATGCAGGCCGCGTTAGGGCAGCAGCTTGTCCCAGGCGAGCAGTTACAGAAAGCGCCGTGCGCTCGTACCGTCGCCGTCGATCCTGCTATCAGGCAGGAAGCGAGCAACGTGCGGGTCACGGTGTCCGAAACCTGCTCAGACTTTGCCTATAATAGCCTGCAATTAACCGCGCTAGGGGCAAAGCTCCTTACCACCCAGGCCTTGCGCCTGCTTGGAAGCGGGTATGCACGCTTTGGTAACATCGCTGTTTCCGTCACGAAAGCAGCTATAGAAGGGCAAACTGCCGTCCTTATGTTCACCTGCCAGGGAACCTGGGTGTATCAAATCAATGAGGCCCGTGTAGAAGCCCTGGTCAGTGGGAGGCCCCGCCTTGCGGCCTTGCAGCTTCTTAGGCGTTTTCCAGGCATTGCGCGGGCGAGCATTGGCGGGATAGCGGATAATCAGGAGTTACCCACCGACGTAACGCATATTCATGTACTGATTCTTTTTTCTACCGCCTGAGACCTAGAACAGGACATGTGCCTAGAGGGTAGGGGACAGAAGGGACTCACAGGCTGTCTTCGTAGCCCTATGAAAGTTGTATAATTCAGTAGAGATTGCACTTGAGCCAAGAGAGGAAACAAGAGAATGGCGCAATCCAGATCATTCAAGCTTCGCCAGGCGGATAACCGCCCTAATTACTATGACGGAGCCTTGCCCGAGATTGACAGGAAACGGGCGACTGCCGTACTAGTGAGACAGTCAAAAACCGGAGCGGATACCGCGCAGGCAGAAAGCCGGGAAACGCAGCTCGGTCTGCAAAACTATGGCAGGCTGCTCTATCGCGACGACGAGCCGGACGTGCGGTTATACGATGAGGGTGCCGGGGTGTCCGGGCAAAAACGCATTGACCAGCGAGAGGTGCTCGACCGCCTCTATAAGGATATGCACAGGGGAATAGTGGGAACCGTCATACTGTCAAGGGAAGACCGGCTTTTCCGCAATAAGCATATGGATCAGGTCGGCGCGTTCACAAAGCTTGCTGAAGAAAAGCGGATTAAAGTCATTGTGCCCCCTATATCTTCTGCCTCTACCGAGGAGCGAACCCGCGTCTATGACTTTACCATCTACCGGGATTTATGCGCATTCCAGGATAAAATGCGGGAAGCCTACGGCTATATCGAAGGGCATGTGAAATACATGCACTTGTGCCAGCAAAACAAGGCGGATAAGGGAGGGTATGACGGTCGCGCTTTGCCTCCGGGCCTTGCGGTAAAGGGAAAGAAGCAAGACCAGATCATTGTCATCTATGAACCCTGGGCGGAAGAAATGCACAAACTCGCACTGAGGGCGCAGGCGCTGAGCTGGGATATGGGAAAATTGAACCGGGAAGTCGCAAGAATGGCGTTCCTTTTCCCTGAGATACCGGAGGAGGATAAAGAGCGGTTTATGTTCCGAACCACGCTGCACCATATCCCAGGTGTGGGATATAAGCCTATCGACCCCCAAACCATACGGGATTGGCTGACCAATGAAATGCTGATAGGCTGGTGGCAGCCGGATGCGGATAAGCCGGATACGATCATCGACAATCATCCCGCCGTCCTGGACTACGCCCTGTTTGCCGAAGGATATGCGGAACTGAAGGGCTATACGCTGGAAGGCGAACGCGTGGACAACTGGGGAGGGATAACGCGCATCCGAAAGACGCGCGAGACGCCGCCCGATCTGCTGTTTCACGGCAGGCTAGCCGTCGCGCCGCCAGCGCCTGACAGGACGGCGTTCATATCCGTGGATGAGCACCGCTCCAAATGGTACTATTACGGACACAGCAGGCAGGCCGAAGGTATGGTGACAGATAAATTCCTGCGCATTCCGGGCGCGCCGTTTGACAACATCGTGATTGAGCGCCTGAAGGCGCTGGAAAGAGCCGACAGGCAAATGAAGGATAAGGTCAAGGCGACGCTGGAACAGGTATATCGTCAGCAATCCGAGGATTTTGTCAGCATCCCCCACCAGATTGAAGGAATACAAATCCAACTGGCCGAAAACGCGAAAAAACGCTTGAGAACCAGCGAGGCCGATCCCTTGTACGCCATGTTGGAGGTGGAAGCGCAGGATTTACTGGAACGCCAAATGGAGTTGGAGGCAAAGAAAAACAAGTTGGGCCTGGTGGACAGCCCGGAAGAAATCGAGAAGTTACACCGGTTGCTCGGAAATTTTGAAGCCGTATGGCCTACGTTTGACTTAGATCAGAGGCAAAGGGCGTTTCGCCTGCTCATCAACCGGATAGCCGTCGAGGCCGTTTCGCCTCACTGGATACGCCTGTCGATTGACTGGCTCGATGCCATATCCCCGCGCCTGGACATTGCCTACCTCTGGAAAGCTATGCCGAGCCGGAGCGGAATATACCTGTTCAGCGACGAGGAAAAGGAGATACTTAAAGAGTATTACCCTTGCGCGCCACGTATAGAAATACTGAAACGGCTGCCTAATAGGACATGGCACTCCATACAGCGGCAGGCAGAGTTGATGCACATAAGAAGGGAAATACCATCCAGCGATAATCTCATTCCAAGGGTGTGTTATAGCGACCTGGCTCCTAAATTGGATGGGCAATACCTGTTCCGGGACTATGAGACCACACTGGCGTATATCAGAGAGGCGGATGACAAAACTTCCAGAAAGGAAGCGCCGCTTTACGCGCTCTGGATACTGTCAGAGAATGTGGAAGACCTGCTGGGTCTCATTGAGCAGCATTTGAACGGCGTAGGCTGAGCGCCGCCCATGCCGCCTAAGCCGGCAGTGAGGATGAACTTGCCCTTGAGCGAGCCGCCGAAATGCTTCCGTGCCGCCTCGGCAAAGGTTTCATACGTTCCCTGCACAATGCCCTGTGAGCCAATGTAAATCCAGGACCCGGCGGTCATCTGACCGTACATCGTCAGGCCAAGCGCCTCCAGCCGGCGAAATTCTTCCCACGTTCCCCAGTGGGGCACCAGGTTTGAATTGGCAATCAGCACGCGCGGCGCACTCGCATGCGTGCGAAAAATACCAACAGGTTTGCCCGACTGCACGAGCAGGGTTTCATCGTTTTCGAGTTCTTGCAGCGAACGCACGATGGCATCAAAGGCAGCCCAGGAACGCGC
>WNFJ01351923.1_pt1 | contig 12511 bp, 8 predicted proteins | sample 5400461 | NCBI WGS metagenome assembly WNFJ01 (sample SAMN13153349, study PRJNA577476) | soil metagenome | isolation source: 115 cm saprolite on Douglas fir-dominated hillslope | place: USA:California | collected 2013-09-17 | reverse complement strand
GGCCGAGCAGCCAGCCAGGCCCGGCCACCGACGCCCCGGCCGCCTGGCACCGCGCGCGCAGCTCGCGGTCGGCGGTCACCACCAGGCGGCGGCCTTCCAGCTCCCCGGCCACCGCGGCGATGGTGTCGTCGCCCGAGCCGGGGGCGGCGATGACCCGGAGCCGCCTGTCCGCCGAGCCGGATCCGTCGCGATCGTGCGGCCCTGCCGCATGGGCCGCCGCCGCCGACCGCGCCGCCCCTTCCACCACCAGGACGATCTCTGGAAACCACAGCTCCAGGGCGGGCGCCTGCATTGACTCGGGGAGCGCCGTCAGGCCCTCCGCGGCCAGCCCGGCCAGCTGATCGCGCAGCCTCCGCGCCGCGCCCGCGCGGTCGCGCCACCAGCCGTCCGGCCGCGAGCCCATGACGTTGGCCCCATCCACGATGATCGTCAGCGGCTGCAGCGCCTCCCTGAGCACCGGCCACCACTCCGCGAAGCCCGGGTGCAGGTCCAGGGCAGCGACATCCCCCGCGGCCACCCAGGAGGCCTTGGTGGTCTCGTTGCTCACGGCGCGCACCGGAAACGGCCGCGGCGCCGCCGCGACCACCGTCTGGTACGACCAGCCGCCATGATCGTCGAGGAGGATCCCTCGTGCGCTGACGGCTCCGGCCGGCATCGCGCACTCCTCCTCCGCCTCGCGGAGGGCCGCGGTCACCGCCGATTCATGGCTGTCCCGCGCGCCGCCCGGCGGGCCCCAGGTGCCGCCGTGGTTGCCCCACCAGCTCCGGCGCTGCAGCAGCACGCACGTCTGCCCGCCCCCGTCGGCCGGCCCGGCCCGGCCAGCCCGCCCACCCCGGTCAGACCACCGCGCCCTATCGGCCGGGCCCGGGGCGTAAGCCAGCAACCCGGCCGCGCCGAACCGCCCCCAGTGCCGGTGCCCCAGGTCACAGGTGGTCCAGCCGTTCCCGTCCCGATTGACCATCGGGCCCGACCCTAGCCGACCGCCAGCCGGAACCCTGCCGCATAGGCTGAACGCATGCCCGAGATGATGATTGCGGAACAGCTGGCCAGATTGCGCCGGCAGCGGACGGCGCCACTGATCCTGGAGCTGGACCTCACCGACGGGGTCGCCGAGGGGCCGCCGGCCGACCCGGTGTCCGCGGTGCTGACGATGCGCCGGGCCAGGCTGTCCGATCTCCTGGACGGCCTGCGCCGGGCCCGCAGCGACCCGCGGGTCAAGGCACTGGTGGCGAAGGTGGGCGGGCGGCCCATCGGCCTCGCCACGGTCCAGGAGATCAGGCGCGCGGTCGAGGAATTCCGCGACGCCGGCAAGGTGACCGTCGCGTGGGCCGAGACCTTCGGCGAGTTCTCCGCTGGCAACGTGCCGTACTACCTGGCCACCGCCTTCGACACGATCTACCTGCAGCCATCAGGTGACCTGGGGCTGAACGGGATCGCGCTGGAGCGGTTCTTCCTGCGCGGCGCGCTCGATCATCTTGGCATTGACTTCCAGGTGGCCAAGCGGCACGAGTACAAGAGCGCGGCCGAGCAGTTGACCGAACGCAATTACTCCGGCCCGGCCCGTGAGGCCACCGAGCGCCTGGCGTCGTCGGTCACCGGCCAGCTCACCGACGCGATCGCGGAGCGCCGCAGGATCGGCGCCAGCGAGGTCAGGGAGCTGATCGACCGCGGCCCGTTTCTCGCCGCTCAGGCTCACGAGGCCGGGCTGGTGGACGAGCTCGGCTACCGGGACGAGGTGTACACGCGGGTCAGGAAGCAGGCCGGCGAGGACGCGATCCTGCAGCACATCGGCCGGTACCAGCGGTCGCGCTCGCTGGCCGAGCGGGCTCGCAGGCTGCCGAACCCCAGTCAGCGTTATGTGGCGCTGATCTACGCGACCGGCCCGATCCGGCGCGGGCGCAGCGGCCGCGGCCCGCTGTCGGGCGGAGCCATGGGCTCGGACACGATCAGCGCGGCGCTGCGGGCGGCTACCGCCGACGAGAGCGCGCGCGCGATCGTGCTGCGGGTCAACAGCCCGGGTGGCTCCTACGTGGCCTCGGACACCATCTGGCGCGAGGTGGTGCGGGCCCGCAACGCCGGCAAGCCGGTGGTGGTGTCCATGGGCGACGTCGCGGCCTCGGGCGGCTACTTCATCTCGATGGCCGCGGACGCGATCATCGCCCAGCCGGGCACGGTGACCGGCTCCATCGGCGTGCTGACCGCCAAGCCGGTGCTGAGCGAGCTGCTCGGCCGCGCCGGGGTGACGACGGACTCGGTCGCCGAGGGCGCGCACTCGGAGATGTTCAAGACCAGCCGCCCGTTCACCGAGGAGGAGTGGGCGCTGGTCAACAGCTGGCTGGATCACATCTACACCGACTTCACCGGCAAGGTGGCGTCAGGCCGCCGGATGTCGGCCGAGCGGGTGCACGAGCTGGCCCGGGGACGGGTCTGGACCGGTGCGGACGCGGTGGCCCACGGGCTGGTCGATGAGCTCGGCGGCCTGGACCGGGCGGCGGCGATCGCGCGCCGCCGGGCGGGCCTGCCCGCCGCCGCGCCACTGCGCATCTACCCCCGGACCTCGCCGCTGGACCGGCTGCGCCCGGGCTCCGGCGACGCGCGGCCCGCTGCCCTGCTCCGGTCTGTGCTCCCCGCCCTCCCTCCCGCTGCGGTCGCCGAGGCCTGGGGACCCGTCTGGCAGCTGGCTACCCAGGTCGGCCTCTCACCGCACGGACCGCTGGTCCTGCCGGGCCCCTGGTCCTTCGAATGACAGAACGCACAGCCCCCGCCGGATCCAGGCCCGCCATCGGTGATGCGCTCACCGCCTTCGCCTCGGGGGTCACGCTGGTCACCGTGGCCGACGGGCGGGACGACATCGGGACCACGGTCAGCGCGTTCTGCCCGGTGTCCGGCGACCCGCCGCTGGTGCTGGTCTCGCTGATCGCGGGCTCTTACCCGGCCGAACTGCTGGGCCGGATCGACCGGTTCGCCGTGACCGTGCTCGCGGCCGGCCAGCGGATGCTGGCCGGCCGGTTCGCCGCGTCCGGCCGCCCGGGGGCAAGGCTGCTGCTGGACGGGGTCCCGCACCGGCGCGGAGCGCTGTCCGGCGCGCTGATCCCGGCCGACGGCCTCGCCGCGCTGGAGTGCGAGGCGACCCAGCGGGTGGAGGCCGGCGACCACCTGCTGGTGATCGCCCGGGTGCTCGACGTCCCCTACGTCGCCGAGGCCAGCCAGCCCCTGATCAGGTTCCGCGGCAAGTATCCGGCGCTCGCTGGGAGCCTCCCGCCCTGACCCGCCCTCCCGGCGCTCACCCGCCTGCCACGCGCTCGCCCCCCTGCCACACCGCGGCCACCAGGGGCACGCCCGGCCGGTAGGCGAGGTAGGAATGCGACGGCGCGTCGAGCATGACCAGGTCGGCCCGCGCTCCGACGCCCAGATGACCGACGTCGGCCCGGCGCAGGGCACGGGCGCCGCCCGCCGTGGCCGCCCACACCGCCTCCTGCGTGGTCATGCGCATCTCGCGCACGGCCAGCGCGATGCAGAACGCCATGCTGGAGGTGAAGCACGAGCCCGGGTTGCAGTCGGTCGCGAGCGCCACGGTCGCGCCCGCGTCCAGCAGCCTGCGCGCATCGGGGTAGGGATGACGGGTGGAGAACTCCACCCCGGGCAGCAGGGTCGCCACGGTGGCAGAGGAGGCGAGCGCGTCCACGTCGGCATTATCGAGGTAGGTGCAGTGATCGGCGGAAGCCGCGCCGACCTGCACGGCCAGCCGCACCCCGGGCCCCGTCCCGAGCTGGTTGGCGTGCACCCGCGGCCGCAGGCCCGCTGCCATGCCCGCGGCCAGCACTGCGGCTGCCTCGTCCCGGCCGAAGGCCCCCCGCTCGCAGAACACGTCCACCCACTTCGCGCGCGGCGCGCACGCGTCCAGCATCGCGCCGCTGACCAGGTCCACGTATCCGCCAGGGTTTCCGTCAAACTCCGGCGGGACCACGTGCGCGCCCAGGTAAGTCACCTCGGGAGTCACCTCCGCGGCCAGCGCGACACTGCGCGCCTCGTCGCGCACCGTGAGCCCGTAGCCCGACTTGCACTCGAACGTCGTGGTGCCCTGGGCCAGCAGCTCCGCGGCCAGCCTGCGCAGGTTGGCCCGGAGCTGGCCGTCGCCGGCCTGCCTGGTGGCGGCGACCGTGCTGCGGATGCCCCCGGCCCGGTAGGGCTGGCCGGCCATCCGGGCGGCGAACTCCGCACCGCGCTCGCCGGCGAAGACCAGATGAGCGTGGGAGTCGACGAACCCGGGCAGCACGGCGCGGCCCCCGGCGTCGATCACCTGGTCCGCGGCGGGCGCGCGCGAGGCCGGCCCGGTCCAGGCCACCCGCCCCTCGTCGATGACCAGCGCGGCTCCGGCCAGGGCGGCGAACGGCCCGGGACCCTCGCGTCCGGCCCCAGCCTGGATCCCGGGCTGGTTGGTGACCAGCTCGCCCACATCCGTGATCAGCACGCTCACGGCCGCCTCCCGTGCGTATGCTGCCACATCCCGGCGGCTGAGTTTCATCATCAGCCCCTCAGCTCCTCTCGCCGGGATGGGGCGAGGCCCGTTAGCCGGTGGCCCCCGAGACCGGCGCGAACAGCTTGTCCCGGTCTCCGGGCAGGCTGCCGCCGCGCACCATCACCGTGGCGCGGCGGCGCGGGACCAAGCCTCGCGCCGCAGCCCAGTTCGCCAGCTCGAGATGACCTCCCCGGATGTCGACCCGCACGGGCCCGTTCTCTTCCGCGGCGACAGCGGTGATCAGCGCCCTGGCGACGGCGAGATCGGCTGCCACCAGCGGGCCGATCACAAGGTCATCCTCGTTGCGCCAGGCCGCCGCGAAACCTGCCAGCGTCCCCCGGTGGTCCTCGGCCATCAGGACCCGCTCGGCGAAGCCGAACAGCTCCGTCAGCACCGGCCTGCGGCCCGCGCCGAATACCCGCAGATCCAGCGCGGCCATCGGCTCGAGGTCGGATAGCGACGCGGAGCGAACCGAGCCTCGCATCGCAGCACCCGGCCGCGAAGCGAACCGGCCGGCGTGCCGGTCGACGGTGTCGACGGCCCGGAACCCCAGGCTGTCGAACAGCGGGCGGCCGTAACTGGTGGCGGCGAGATGCACGACGGACGGGCCGGCCTGCTCGAGCATGTGGGTCATCAGCCGCCGTCCCAGCCCCTGGCGGCCGAACCGCGCGGCCACCACCAGCATGCCGACCGCGGTTAACAGCCGGCCATACCTGGTCAGCACCACCATCGCGGCCAGGCCCCCGGCCGGATCGTCGATACCGTACGCCTCGCTCACGGCGAACAGCAGCCCCCACTTGTTCTGCTCAGGCGGCCAGCCGCGATCCGCCGCGAGTTCCACGCACGCGGCCAGGTCCGGCGCGCTCAGCCGGCGGATGGGCCTGCCGAAGGCGGCCAGGCCGCGGGATTGAACTGAGGGCAAATCAAGTACCTCCGGCGGGACCAGGCGCGCACCGCCAGGGATCGGGCGCGCACCACAAGTCTGCGCCGCGCAGCCTGGATCTCCGAACGTTCAGCGCCGGGCCGGGACCGCCCGTACGACGTGGCCGCGCGGCTAGTTCAGCACGGCGGTGATGGCCTCCCGCAGCGCCGCGGGGACGTCGTCAACCAGCCCGTGATATCCGTCGACGACCAGGTCGGCGCCGCCGACCACGACGTTACGGACGTCGGCGGCGGACGCGGCGAAGATGACCGACGCCAGGGCGGTTCTCGGCGTCGTCGCGCCGGCCAGCCGGGTCGAGTCCAGCGCGACCGTGACCAGGTCCGCGATCGCCCCCGCCGCGATCTCGCCGGCGTCCGGCCAGCCGAGGCTGGCGTGCCCGTCCGTGGTGGCCGCCCGGGCGAGCTCGCCGGATCTGAAGTGCCCGCGCTGGCCGGTGGCGAGACGCTCGCCGAGCTCGACCCCGCGCGCCTCCTGGAACATGTCAATCACGGCCTGGCTGTCGCTGCCCAGGGTCAGCGGACAGCCCGCGGCGGCCAGCTCGCGGGCCGGCCCGATCCCGTCGGCCAGATCGGCCTCTGTCGTGGGGCAGAAGCAGGCGAACGTCCGGCTGCCGCCCAGCAGCTCGACATCGCGGCCGACGAGGTGGGTCGCGTGCACGACGGTCGCCCGCGGCCCCAGCGCGTCCGCGTCGTAGAGCAGCTCGGCCGGTGTCCGCCGGTACGCGGCCAGGGACGCCTCGTTCTCCGCCGGCTGCTCGGAGAGGTGCGCGTGCAGCGGCGCGCCGATCCGCCGCGCCCACGCGATCACCGGGTGCATCTGGTCAAGCGGCACGGCGCGCACCGAGTGGATCGCAGCTCCGGCGCGGGCCAGCAGGCTCAGCAGCCCGTGGGAGTCGGCGCCCAGGGCATCCGCCCGGGCCGCCCAGGCCTCGCCATCGCGGTCGCCGAACCGCAGCTGGGCGCCGGCCAGCGGCTGCGACTCGCCGCGGCGGCTCAGCCCGCCGGCCAGGTAGCAGGTGTCCAGCAGCGTGATCCGGATCCCGGCCTGCGCCGCCGCGGTGATCAGGGCCCGGCCCATCTCGTTCGGGTCCGCGTACGGCGTGCCGTCCGGGCCGTGGTGCAGGTAGTGGAACTCGCCGACGCAGGTGATCCCCGCCAGCGCCATCTCGGCGTACACGGCGCGGGCCAGGGCCAGGTAGCTGTCCGGGTCGAGCCGGGCCGCCACCTCGTACATCCGCTCCCGCCAGGTCCAGAACGTGCCCACGCCCACCTGGGTGATGCCGCGCAGCGCGCGGTGGAACGCATGCGAGTGCGCGTTCGCCATGCCGGGCAGGGTCAGGCCGGGGAGCCTGGTCAGCCGGGCCCGGAGATCGGATGGGAGGTCGCTGGCGCGCACGTCGGGCGTGACGGCGGTGAACCGGTCTCCGGCCGCCTCGATCAGGACGTCGGGGCAGACCCCGCGAACGGGTAGCCAGGCCAGCTCGGCGTGCCAGGCCCGCAGCTGCCGCGCAGGCGGAGGCGGCCTACCGGGCGCCTGGCTGCCGGACGGGGCCCTCGCGGGCGGGATCCCGCCGAGCGGCGCCCCGCCGGAAGACACGGGGGCGGCCGGCGGCGCAGGCTCGGCGGCTGGGGTCGTCATCGTCCGGACAGCTCCTCGAGCACGGCCGCCAGCGCGGCCACGCCCGCCTCGCAGTCGGCCAGGTCGGCGTGCTCGGCCGGTGAGTGGGAGACGCCGGTGGGGTTGCGGATGAAGAGCATGGCGGCGGGCAGCCTGGCCGCGAGCACTCCGGCGTCGTGGCCGGCCCCGGTGGCCAGCACCGGCGCCGCTATCCCCCGGGCCGCCAGCGCCCCGGCCAGCCGCGCCCGCAGCGCCGGGTCGAACTCCACCGGCGGCGTGAACGACTCCCTGCGCATGGTGACCTCGACCCCCTGGGCCGCCGCGGCCCGCCGCGCGGTGGCCTCGATCTGGCCGACCATGTGATCGAGCACCGCCTGGTCCTGCGCCCGGGCGTCCAGCCAGGCGCTGACGGTCGAGCAGATCGCGTTGGCGGCCCCCGGCTCGGCGGTGATCTTGCCGAACGTAGCCAGCGCCCCGCCCACGGCGGCCGCCTGCCTGGCCTCGAGCACCGTGGCCGCGTACGGGAGCATCGGATCACGGCGGTCGGCCAGCCGGGTGGTGCCCGCGTGATCGGCCCTTCCGGTGAAATCGAGCCGCCACCGGCCGTGCGGCCAGATGGCTTCGCCGATCGCGACCGGCGCGCCCAGGCCGGCCAGCGCGCGGCCCTGCTCGATGTGCAGCTCGACGAACGCGCCGATGCGGCCCAGCAGCTCATCGTCTTGCCCCAGGCGCGCGGGATCGAGCCCGGCGCCGGTCATCGCCTCGGCCAGGGTCACCCCTCCGGCGTCGCGCAGCTCCCGCGCCGCCTCCGGCTGCACCGCGCCGGTCAGCAGCCGGCTGCCCAGGCAGGCCAGCCCGAACCGGCCGCCCTCCTCCTCGCAGAACGCGGCCACGGCGACCGGCCGCGCCGGGGCGAACCCGCGGGCCCGCAGCAGGTCGATCGCCGCGAAGCCGGACACGACACCGAGCGGTCCGTCGTAGGGCCCCCCGTCCGGCACCGAGTCGAGGTGGCTCCCCGTAACGACGCAGGTGCTGGCAGTGTTGGCCCGGGGGGACGACCCCCCGGAGCCCCCCGCGATGCCATCCGCTCGGGCCGAAGAGCCGGCCGTCGCGGCTGGTACATCCCACCACGCCCAGAGATTGCCGTTGGGGTCAGAGCTGGCGCGGAGGCTGCGTTCTGCCGCGGTCTTGAAGAACCATTCGCGGCAGGAAGCATCCGCCTCGGTGAACGAGTAGCGCCGGTACCCGCCGGTCGTCGCGTCCCGGCCGACCGGGAGCAGCGAGTCCCACAGCTCAGCGAAGCCCATCGAGACCTCCTCCGCCCGCTGGGTCGGCATAGAGCTCATCGGGGCCGACGAGGATGACCCGCTCGGCTGATGAACCGGCCGCGAGGCCCGGCTCAAATCCCGCGCCGCCGTAGCAGGCCAGCACAGTGTCGCGGGTGTCGTACCCGCGTGCCGTCAGCAGGTCGCGGGCCCGGCGCAGCCGCTGCAGGTGACGCACCCCCATGACATCGCCAAGCTTTGCCTCGCCTAGGGCCAGCACTCGCCGCGGCTCGCCGGGCTGCGCCGACCCGAGCACGACGATATCGACCTCGATGGCGCCGCGTCGTGCCGGGTCGCTGACCACGCCCGCGCCGACCTCGCCGGGCAGCGCTGCGAACGTGCCGACCGGGGCACTCAGCGCGTGGTCGCGGCACAGCTGCTCGAAGTGCGGCCCGGCGACCTGGGCCAGGAATCGCGGCCGGGCATCCGGCCAGACGCTGGCCGCCCGGCCGCTCTCCAGCTGTCCCCACTGCGGACGCATGACCACCTGGTAGAAAGTGATCAGCGGCTCGGCCACCCGGTAGCGCGATCGGCCGGACCGGAAGACATCGGGCTCCCTCCGGAGCAGCCCGCTGTCCTCCAGGACGTTCAGGTGGTGACCGATGTCGGCGGCCTTGCGCCCGATATAGCTGGCGATGCCGCCGCGCGTGCCGTTACCGTTGGCCACCGCGGCCAGGACCGAGTGGTACAGCGCGATGTCGCGTATGCCCGGCTCCTCTTCCAGAAGGTAGCGAGCCTCGCGGAACAGCGGCGTCGCCGGATTGAGGACGGTGCGCAGCACCCAGCGGTCGAAGTCGGCGAGGCTTGCCGGGCTGTCACCGCTGACGAAGTCGCGGTACGCGGGAGTCCCTCCGACCACGGCGTTATGGAGCACGGCGAGCCTGGGGTCGGTTACCTTCCAGTACTGAGCAGCGAGACGGTACCGGAACGGTCGCACCACGAGTTCCATGCCTGCGCGTCCGCGCAGTGGCGCGCTGCCGGCGAGCAGACCCCCACCCACCTCCCCTTCCCCCTTCACTGACAGGGCGGATCCGCAGAGCAGCAGCGTAATGTCGGTGCGGGAATTCACGCCCTGGTCGATCTGCCGCTGCAGGATCGACGGCAGTTGCGGCGCCGCGGTGCTCAGGTAGGGGAACTCGTCGATGAGGACCGGCCCGGGCCCGATGTCCCGGGCGGCGAACAGATACCTGACGGCCTCGTCCCAGCTCGCGAAGCGGAGCGGCACCGGGAGATCGGAGTACCTGGTCAGCGCGTCCGCGAGCAGGCTGAGAGACTCGGTCTGCGTGGCCTGAGTGGCGCCAAAGTAGAATCCCGCGCGGGCTTCGACCAGAGCCTGGAGAAGATAGGTCTTGCCCTGGCGGCGTCGTCCGCTGACGATGCCGAGCCGAGGACGGCCGCCTCCGGCCCGCGTGGCCCAGCCGGCCAGCTGCTCCCACTCATCGTCGCGATCAAAGATCCAGTCCGGTTTGGTGACCATACCGCCCATAACCGAGGAGTACACTTCGACGAAGTATAATCCTAACTCATTGCTGAGCGTCGGCCATCGGGATCCGGACGCCGCGCTCGGCGGCGACCTCGGCCGCCCGGTCGTAGCCCGCGTCGGCATGCCTGATCACGCCCGTGCCCGGGTCATTGGTCAGCACCCGCTCCAGCTTCTGCGCGGCCAGCTCGCTGCCGTCGGCCAAGCAGACCTGGCCGGCGTGGATCGAGCGGCCTATGCCGACGCCGCCGCCGTGGTGGATGCTCACCCAGGACGCGCCCGAGGAGGTATTGACCAGGGCGTTCAGCAGCGGCCAGTCGGCGATCGCGTCCGAGCCGTCGGCCATCGCCTCGGTCTCGCGGTACGGCGAGGCGACCGAGCCGCAGTCCAGGTGATCACGGCCGAGCACGATCGGGGCCTGCACCTCGCCGCGCCGGACAAGCTCGTTGAAGCGCAGCCCCGCCAGGTGCCGCTCGCCGTAGCCAAGCCAGCAGATCCGGGCGGGCAGGCCCTGGAAGTGCACCTTCTGACCGGCCATCGCGATCCACCGGGCCAGCGCCTCGTTCTCGGGGAACAGGTCCAGGATCGCCGCGTCGGTCGCGGCGATGTCCTTGGGCTCCCCGGACAGCGCGGCCCAGCGGAACGGGCCCCTGCCCTCGCAGAACAGCGGCCTGATGTAAGCGGGGACGAAGCCGGGAAAGTCGAAGGCGCGCTGGTAGCCCGCGAGCTCGGCCTCGCCGCGGATCGAGTTGCCGTAGTCGAACACCTCGGCGCCCGCGTCCTGGAAGCCGACCATCGCCGCCACATGGGCGGCCATCGACTCCCGGGCCCGCGTGGTGAATCCGGCCGGGTCCTCGGCCCGCAGCGCCGCCATGTCCTCGAACGCGACCCCGCGCGGCAGGTAGGTCAGCGGGTCGTGCGCCGAGGTCTGGTCGGTGACGACGTCGGCCGGGGCGCCCATCGCGAGCAGCCGCGGCACGAGATCGGCCGCGTTGCCGAGCAGCCCGATCGACAGCGGCCGGGCGGCATCCCTGGCCTCGACGGCTCGCCGGACCGCGTCGTCGACATTGTCGGCGGCCACGTCCAGGTAGCCGTGCTCGATCCGGCGGCTGATGCGGGAGGGGTCGCAATCGACGCAGATCGCGACGCCGCCGTTCATCGTGACCGCAAGCGGCTGCGCGCCGCCCATCCCGCCCAGGCCCGCGGTCAGCGTTATGGTCCCGGACAAAGACCCGCCGAATCGCTTCTGGGCGACCGCGGCGAACGTCTCGTAGGTGCCCTGCAGGATGCCCTGGGTGCCGATGTAGATCCAGGAGCCCGCGGTCATCTGGCCGAACATGGTCAGCCCGGCTGCCTCGAGCCGGCGGAACTCCTCCCAGGTGGCCCACTGCGGGACGAGGTTGGAGTTGGCGATCAGCACCCGCGGCGCCCACTCGTGGGTGCGGAACACGCCGACCGGCTTGCCGGACTGGACCAGCAGCGTCTCGTCCGCCTCCAGTTCCCGCAGGGACCGGACGATCGCGTCGAAGGCGTCCCAGCTGCGGGCCGCCCGGCCCGACCCGCCGTACACGATGAGCTCGTCCGGGTGCTCGGCCACCTCGGGATCGAGGTTGTTCATCAGCATCCGCATGGCGGCTTCCTGCGGCCAGCCCTTGCAGGTCAGGGCGGTCCCGCGGGGCGCTCGCACCGGGCGCGGGCCAGCCGGCCGCGGTCCAGCCGTGGGGTGGCCGACCGGATGCTCAGCAGTCATGAACCGGCTCCTTATCGAGTCAGAGTCGAGATCCGCGGCAGGCTAACCGTCGCGACCGGTTTCATCATCCACCTGCGGCCGCCGCGCCGGGGCGGGCGGGCCGGGCGGGACCGGGCGTGCGGGGGCGGGGCTACTGGTCCGCTGCGCGGAGGATCGAGTGGATGTCGGCGGCGGCCGGCGGGCGCGGCGTGTTGGCCAGCACCTCGTCGTCAAGCGCGTCCGCGGCAATCTGATCGAATTGCGCGCCGGTGATCCCCAGGTCGGCGATGCGCCGGGTCATGCCCAGCTTGTCGGCCAGGCCGGCGATCGCCTCGATCGCGGTATCGGCGTTCTCTCCGCTGGGCCGGGCCGTGTCGCCGGCGCCGAGCGCGAACGCGACGTCGGCCAGGCGCTCCTCGCAGACCTGGGCGTTGAAGCGGAGCACGTGCGGCAGCAGCATGGTCAGCGCGACGCCGTGCGCGATGTCGAACCGGCCGCCGAGCGAGTGACCGATCGCATGGCAGAGGCCGAGACCGGTGGTGGCCATCCCGATCCCGGCCATGTGCGCGGCCAGCAGCATCTGAGATCTCGCCTCCAGGTCCTGGCCGTCGGCGTGCGCCTGGGGCAGGTACGCCGCGATCATGCGGATGACCTGCAGCGCGATCCCGTCCGACCAGGGATTGGCGCGGATCGACAGGTAAGACTCCAGGGCGTGGGTCAGCGCATCCATGCCGGTGGCCGCCGTGGCCGACGGCGGCAGGCCGACGGTGAGGTCGGGGTCGAGGATCGCAGCCGCCGGAAGCGAGGTGGCGTGACCCACGTAGAACTTCCGGTGCGTCTGCGGGTCGGTCACGACGCCGAACGCGTTCGTCTCCGCGCCGGTGCCGGCGGTCGTCGG
>WNFJ01035125.1_pt1 | contig 12513 bp, 18 predicted proteins | sample 5400461 | NCBI WGS metagenome assembly WNFJ01 (sample SAMN13153349, study PRJNA577476) | soil metagenome | isolation source: 115 cm saprolite on Douglas fir-dominated hillslope | place: USA:California | collected 2013-09-17 | reverse complement strand
CTCCTTAGTCGACCACGCACGCGAGACCCAAAGCAGAACCACGCCTAGTGGCCAAAAGAAGATGAGTCCAACCAAGGCCAGCACCTCCAGCCACCCCGCCCGCGGGTATGCCTGTCCGCTGCGGCTGGCCTCCACCTAAACCTTGAGGAGAAATGAACTGGTGAAGCCCGGAGATCGCGAGTGCCGTACTCGGCTGGCGAAACTAAAGCGACGATGGTCACTATGTAAAGTGCAGCCGGAATGTCGAACATCCAACATGGTCGTCGCGAACGACCTACTTGCTTGAATCGTGCTCACAAGAACTCAGTTAACTCCAGGGATCGCCATATTAGTAAGTCCAATCACATGGCCCAAACCCAGACCAATCACTTGCGTGGCGGTGAAGTGGTCATGCGAATCGGCAGAGTCCTGGACATCCCTAAATTTGCAAAGATCACGCGCATTGATGCTGGCAACATCTGACCGCGGCGCGCGCCCGGAGGTCGTTGTGATCGGGGGCTTGGCCCTGGCCAAGCTGACCCTCTACCTGGCTCCCAACAGGCTTTACGTCTTCCACCGAGACTCCCTTTATTACGTCAACAGTTCGCGATACCCCCGCCTGGGGGTACGCCGACTACCCGCCCGTAGCCAGCGGCGTGCCCGACCGCCCGTCTCGCGGATCGCTGGGAGCAAGGGGCCCGCGCGGCTGTGTCCCACAAGGATGAAAGCGGATCGACGGACAAGCCGGCAATGGTGAGGAGGCCGCACGAACGTGCTGCCGCCACAATGGCTCGTCAAAATCGCCGTCGCCATTCATATCGGGGACTACCACACCGATCTTGGGCTCCTGAGCTCAGCACCGACAGGCTCCCAGGCCGTTGGACCCGCGAGTGGGCTGAGGATCAGAATCACGGCATTCCTGCGGGTCACTCGCGGCGGTCCAATCCGACTCACGTCTGGTATGAGAAGACCCGATCAGGGCTGAGTTCCAAGAAGACCGTCGCCCACTCTGGCCAACTTCCGTGGCGGGCAGACCAATCAGCCTCCAACGCCTGACGCGCTGCCTCAGGAGAGTGCATTCGAACCGGCCCATCCGCTATCAAAACACGATGCCTACCCCGCTCGCCCTCGCTCACAACTAGCGAGCCGAAGGGCAACACTTGAAGATTGTGCAGCCGTCGTCCGGCTACCGACGCCACCCAGAAAGCACCCTTCACGTAGCTGAACGCAACAGGCCGTGCTTGCGGCTGGCCCCGGGCGTTAGATGTCGCCAGCACTGCGCGATGGTGGTGAGCGATGAAGTCGGCCATGCTCCTGGCATCCATTGCCCTTTCCATTGGCCAGGACGAGTGCAATGAGGCGCTGGCGCGACGATACGACACCGACTGCACCGCAGCGAGGGCTGTGAAGGGATTGACGATGGCGACGCAGCCAATGTAGCTGGTGGGCTTGGAGGTTTGCCACCTTGCGGGCTGGGCAAAAACTTCTCGGCTGCTGGTCTGCCCCGTCCTTCAGCGCCTCCTCGGCGGCAGTTACGACGATATGCGGGGAAAGGAGAAGATTCTCAATTGAAAGCCGCGTCGATTGGACCGTCCCGCGCCCTCCGCAGCTGACCGAGCGCGGTCGGAAGGGACGCTATCGACTGACGACTGATGGACTGCTCAAGTTCTGGAGGCTCAGGCTCCCGGACTCGACGGAATCGTGATCTGAGCAACCGATCGTCAGAGCCTCGATGCACTTCCGGTCACGACCTCAAACCCATTTCCTAGTGTGACAACCGGGCGTGATTACACTGGTCCTGGCAACGCAGACCCCCAGTGTCATCATTTGGCTGAGTACGTGTCCAGCGCCGCACTGCCGCCACTCCTCGCCACAGGGTCAGGCCTTGCCAACTCGATTTGAAGGTCGCTTGGATGACTGTCCCGAGCCTGGACCGCAGCCCAAGAAGTCTGACCGGAAGTCGATTGGGCGTCAGATTGGCAGACAGCTGGCGGCCGTTGTTTCTCGCATTCATCGAACCTCGTCGGAACGCTCGCCGCACGCTGGCCGGGCAGTGGCGGGTCGGTGCGTTCCTCGCGTCACTAATGGCTGTCGCCGCCGCCGCTAGGATCGGAAAAGCTACTGATGGAGCCTGCTTGTGGATTTCCCTTCGTCGACGTCGTTTGGTTGGTCTTGACGTTTTGATTCTGGTTGAGCAGATCGCCGCGACTATGCTGGCGATTGCGCCCGGGAAACCTTGGTGCGAGATCGGCGTGTGGACTGAGTTGCCGGCGTGGAACCCAGGTGGCGTTGTGACTGCAGAGGAGGGCCCTGCCTGCGTCGTCGGCCTGCACCTGGTCGACTCCTGGGATGAGGCGCGACGAAACCGGTGGTTGCGATGAGACAACTCAACCTAGGCCGGCGCCGGGGCGGTCCCAGTCTCTCGCTCCACGAATACCTGAAATACCGACTGGGCTCGCACGGCGGCTGGACTGCCTGGTTCAATTTCTTCATCAAGCCGTTCGGCGCCAGGTCCTTCGCGGAATTTTGGCGCCTGTGGAATCCGGTCTACGGCTACTTCTTGTTCTACTACTGCTATCGGCCACTGGCCAACGTAGTGCCGCGTCCGGCAGCCGTGATGCTGACGTTCGCGACTTGTGGTTTCGTGCTCCACGACCTGCCGGCGTGGGCATTGACGAGGCGAGTCCTTCCGCCCGGCGCGACCATCGCCTTCATCATGTTCGGCCTCGGCGCTATCGCCAGTGAGGCACTGCATATGGATCTGTCCAAATGGCCCATAAGGGTCCGGGCACTTGTAAACGTCACGTACCTCGCCGCGTGTGTGGCCGCAATGCTGATGGTGGTGCTGGGACTCGGACGCCTCTAGGGGGTCCGCAACTTTCCTGCCGGGACCGCACCGGCCGGCGCTCCGGCCGTGTTGCGCGCCAGGTAGAGCCGATCACAACCAACCGGCATCAGTTGCGATCCGAATCGCGTCGATGCGATTTCGGCCGCCGACCTTGCTGATTGCGTTCGAGAGGTAGTTACGAACCGTCGCCGGTGATAACGACAGGCGCTCAGCAATCTGCTCAGTCGAGATCCCACTCTGGGCGGCACGGAGAACGTCCGTCTCTCTGGAGGTCAATGGGGTGCTGCCCGTTTCGAGAGCCGCTGCTACCAACTCGGGGTCTATGACTCGCTCGCCGTTGAACACACGACGAATGCCGTCGGCCAACTTTTCTGCGGGCGCATCCTTGACGATGAATCCGCGCACGTGCACCTTGAGCGCTCGCAGCAAGTTACCCGGCTGGCTGAGTCCGGTGAGCACCAGGGTCCGGCACTCTGGCAGACGCTGATGCAGCAGGTCCGCGGCCGTCAAGCCATCAAGTCCAGGCAGGTCGATATCGAGGATCGCCACGTCCGGATTGGTCCGTACCGCCGCCTCGACGACTGTGTCACCACGGTCCAACTCAGCTACCACTTCCATGTCCTTCTCGAGTGAAAGCAGAGCGACCAACGCTCCCCGGATCATGTGCATATCCTCAGCGACCAGAACGCGGATCATGCGACGGCCTCTGGGACCTGCACGTTCAGCCGGAACTGGCCGTCAGCCGTTTCGCAACTTGACGTCCCCGAGAGTGCGCGGGCACGCTCGGCAATCCCGATCAGCCCGCTGCCTTCTCCAAGCCCCGTGAGCACGCCATCATTGACGATTTCCAGAAAAACGGTTCCACCCCGTCGCCCAGCGGTTATCGAACATCGGTGAGCGCGGCTGTGCCGCAGAGCGTTGGCGACCCCCTCTCGGACCACCCATGCAAGCATGCGCTCGACCTGAAGCGATAACGGTGCGACGTTGAGATCTATCCGAGTGTCGATACCAGCAGCGGCGAGCAATGCAGCAGCCGCCTCAGCCTCAGACCGCAACGACACCGCATGTTCGTTGCGACTCACGGCGCGAATACCGCGCTGCGCGTCACGAGCAAGCTCGGTAAGGCTCTCGATCTCCGCGAGGGCCTGCTTCGGATTGCGGCGGAGGAGTCGAATCGCGAGATCACCCTTGAGAGACACCGCGGAGAGGCTGTGGCCAAGCAGGTCATGCAGGTCTCGAGAAATCCGCAGACGTTCCTGTCCAACAGCCAGTTCGGCGAGCTCCGCTCTCGTTTCTTGGAGGTCGTTCAGGAGTCGAGGCAGACGCGCTGAGGCGTACAGGCCGACAAATATGAAGAAGACGGAATCCGTCCAGTACCACGTCGCGTAGGCGGTTCCGTATGTCAGTGCAGCGGCAACGTCCATGCCAATCAAAGGAGCGATTACTGCGGCCAAGCGCAGCCATCCCGGCAGAAGCATCACGCCCGAAGCCATGATGCAGGCCTCGAGCGCCACCCAATTCCAATTGAACTGCCTGATCGGGAGATAGACCAGAGCGGTCAATGCGATGAAGCTCCAGATTGCCCCGCGAGGCGGCACGCCGTCGGCAAAGGCAAGGCTGTGTCTGAGCTGGAGACCCAGGATGGCAGCCGCCAGGGGATAAGCGATCAGCGGGCTGCCGGTCGCGGGTCCGCCGGGCACCCCGAAGCTTGTGATTGTCGCCGGAACCGCGATGATCGCGACGTGTACGGCGATCAACAAGCATCGGGCCGTACGCCTAGTCGGGCTTGTCCCGGTGTCATAGGCGGTCAGGTACGTGCTCACCCAGCAGGCGCCTCGACTCTTCGCTCGTCGGCAGCCAAGCGCAGCAAGAAACGGGCCCGACCATCGACAGTTTCGACACCTATCGTCACTGACCGCGGTGCGGCCCCGCCTAGAAGATGGGCGATTTCGCCGCGGAGCCTTGTTCGTTCCGATTCGTCAGCTTGGGCCACGGCATCGCCCGAGGCGAGCTCGAGTTGGACGGAGACGCCGGCTGCTTCCAGGAGCGTGGCAGCGGTTTCCAGTTCGGTTCGAAGGGAAACCTCCCGGTATCGCCTGACGCTCCGGCGCGCCTCGGCTAGAGTCTCGCGCGCATCCCTAACGAGGGTCTTTAGCTCACGCGCCGCCATCACCTGATCGGTGGGAGCCAGCTTGGACGCTCGATCTCCGCTCGTGGCGATCGACTCAAGGCCCGTGCCCACTGTATGACTCAGCTCCCGATCGATGCGCATGCGCTCGCGGACGACGGCTTGTTCTGCAAGGTCCAGCCGGGCCAGCTGCACCTGCCTGGCGAGGTTGATTATCCAGATACCCACCGCCAGCGGAAGGCAATAAAGAAGAATGCCCATGGTGAAGTAGAGGGCCCAGTCCGGTCGGCCCAAAGCCGAGGTCAATGCCGTGGGCGCAACAATCAGGGCGCAGAATGTGAGGAACGACCAAGGAGGCCGCAGGATGGCGAGGGTGAGGGCGCCAAGCACGTCGATGATGCCCACCCATCCGACTCCGACTAGGGGCATGACCGCGAAGATCACGACCGCCATGATTGCCAAGCCCAGTCGCTGCGGCCATCCCCGATTGCCGCGCGACACCGAAAGCACCAACCAAATCTGGATCGGCAGGTAGCAGACGAACGCTAGCGTCGCATAGACGGCCTGGCCGGGCTCAAAGGGATCGGCGGCAATGCTGTAGACGCGAGTGGCCGGCTGCGCGATGCTGAAGATCACGGCTGCGGCGGTCGCTAGCCAGATATACCAGCTCGACCGCTCGAGCCGGCGCCACGTGGTGGGTGCCTCCGATCGGCTCACGACATGGAGCATAAATCCAGTGATCGGCCGGTTCGCCACACGCTTCTCTGGTCGGTGCCAATCATGCCTGATCCATGAACCGCCATCTGGGGAATCCGTCCCCTCCGAACCCGGGACGACAACCGAGAGACGAGTGGCCATCCACCCGAGTCTCCACCTGGAGGCGGATGTCGGCCAGATGGCGATGTGGTCATTTCTCGATGACATTTGTCATCTGGTTCTCTGCAACTCCCGGCGGCCGGCGATCCCAGTCTGATTCGGAATGGCCGCGCCTTGGAGCCAATGCTCGAATCGTTGCCACCGTGAACGGGTGTCCGCGTTCCCAGCGCTCGCATGCCCAGACCGTTTCAATCAACTCTGCGAAGTCGGCGTCGATTGAGATTGGCGCGGCCACAGTTCGCGTCTGGACTAGCATCGAGGCCACGTCCGACGTGGCCGCCTCCTCTTTGCAAGACTCGACCGGGCGGCTAAGAGAAAGGCGCGTCAGGGGTCGCATTGCCGGGCCGGCTGCACAGGCTACTGCAGTAGCCATCTTGCCGATCATGCTTAGCAACTCGCGTAGATATGCAGCCATCAAAGTCCTCCTGAGCTGATTTCCAGGAAGTCTCCACCAGCCGGCGCCGGCGCGATAGATGCCGGTGTCGTCAGTCGTGAGTGACATACGTCATCGCCACTCTGTTGCGTCCGATATCCACGACTGCATCCCGGCGCTTGCTACGGAGCTGTTGGCGGCCGATGGGTTCTCGGCGCGCTTGCGTGCTCCTACCTGGGACTGCCGTCTGGGGTTCATCAAGGGAATTCAGTCCGCAACGGGTGCTGGGTCAACGACTCGAAGCGCAGACCAAGAAGCGACTGTCACCGGACGTTTGGTCGGCCAGTCCCATCCACTAATGCCCCCCGGATTACAACATGAACTCCCCATCTTGTTGCTCCCCATTCGCCTATCTTGTCGTCAGCCAGCTGGCAATAACTGCTGGGCTACCGAATCTTCCTCGGCCGTGTCGCATAGGGGAGGCGCGCGCCTCAGCGGCCGTCTGGTTTCTCACCCAGGGCGGCCGTTGCGACACCAAGCACAATGTATGTTGCGGCGGCAAACTGGTTGGTCCGTTTCTGTAGCGCAGACTGGCGAAGAAAACGGTTGGACGCCGCCCTTGCGGTCATCAGGTATGTAACGTCCACTATCACCGCGATAGCGAGATAGACAATGCCAAGCACCACCACCTGTGGGGCGATCGGTTGCGACGCGTTCAAAAACTGCGGCAGAAAGGCAACGAAAATACGGCTACCTGGGATTGAGCAATTGCGTCAAGAAACCTTGCGCAACAATCCGCCCGATCGGTGCGCGATCCGGAACTATAAGCGCGCCGACGCGGCGCCAGCGCTGGATGCCAAGCACAATCAGGTAGGCGGCACCGGCGAAGCGCAGAAAAGTGAGAGTGTTGGTAGACGCGGCCAGCAGCGCGGCCACGCCAGTAGCGGCGGCAACCATCCAGAGGATTTCGCCTGATTCGATCCCAAACATAGATGCGAAACCGGCCCGGCGCCCTTGGGCGAGGCTGCGCGTGACCACATAGATCACACCGCGGCCAGGAGACGCGGTAAGGATCAGAGTCGCGAGCGCGAACAAGATAATCGTGGTCATCGATGGCACTGATCAATCATGGTCCCATCCGTCGGCAGTTGCTTCATTTGTTCAAGGGCGACTTGCTCGGACATGTAGATGACAGCGCTCCTTAACTGGCCTGCCGCTAGCCTGGGGTAGCCGAGCCCACATTGGCAGATGAGGTGCTCGCTACGCCTCGATGCCATCTCTCATCGCTTTTGCGTTTCGATTAGGAGGGCTGACCGCTTCAGGACCTGATCAATCAGAGGTCGATGTGGCCCTTTTCTTGAGAAGTCGACGCACACTGGCAGGCACGGCGATGTCAGGTCTTAGCCCAGGGGAAGGCTCAGGCGCGTCGAAAGAGGTCCGAATGGGCAGAACCCCAGCCCAAATATCGGCCTCAGCATCAGCGCTTTCGTCGTCACTTGGTGGGCCCGTGCGGATTTTGACAGACGCCTCGAGTATCGGCATCGCCAGCATTACGGTCGCATTCAACTCTTTAGGACTCGGTTGTCTAACCTCGTCCCACCGGCCTGGGAGGAGTTTGTTGGTGAAGCTCGCTATGGCTGCCAGGCGTTCCTGTGAAGTCTCAACTCGATGAAAGGTACCCAAAAGCACAGCCGCGCGGTAATTGGCCGAGTGCTCGAAGGCGGAGCGAGCAAGTACCAACCCGTCGAGCAGAGTCAACGTGACGCAAGCAGCGACGCCACTAGCGAGTACACGTATCGTCCGACTTGCCGTAGACCCGTGGATGTACACGGCGCCACCCACACGGGCGTGAAGCATGGGAATGCAAAAGGGCTGACCGTTCTCGACGAAACTGACGTGGGCGACTAGCCCAGCGTCTAGCACAGCGTTTACGGCTGCGCGGTCATAACTACCACGCGAGGGCTGTCGTCGCACTCGAATCCGCTCGGTCGAATTGCCTGGGTCCTGCGAAGAACCAGCTCGACTCGGTGGCACTAAGCTCTCCTTCTCACCAGCATCTCTACAGAGCCGCCTCAAGTCCTTCGAGCGTTCCGCTCAATGAGTTCAATCGGCCGGCCAATCAACTGGCCCTTAAAAGCGAATGGTTGCTCTTTGAGCGCTCGGACGAAATAAGGCAGAGAATCCGCGGTTAGTGTCCCTCCATGCATCGCATGAACCCAATTGGGCTGAAGTCGACCGATAGCTTCGACAACACTCCGCACGGGCTCCTCGTGAGCAAAAATGCCCAGATACCGATATAAGGCGCACATTTCCGAGCCGAGGTTCTCGGTGACAATCGGCGGCTGATCACCCGCTTGCATGAACAAGTCGGCTGGGAAAAGGCTCTTTGTGGTGTCATCGAACACCATCATTGAATCCCAGTGGTGAACATGCGGTGTCTCGAGAAATCGCAGCTTGTGACGGCCGAGATCTAGCCTATCCCCCTGCTTGAAGCCTTGGAGCCGCCCGCGGTAATTCCACCTCCTCAGGTTCACTTCAATGCTCAGCCAGCTCCCTGCGAGTACCGAGTCAAGTGCTGTCTCTGCGAAACGATCCATGCCTCCGCATTCATCGGCCTCGAAATGCAAGAGGATCACGTACTCCAGCTTTGACGGGTCGAGCACCTCGGCTATCGCCGCACGAACATTTTCATAATCGTCATATCGGCCGGTGTGGATCAGCGCCGGTCGCTCATCGGCGATCAGGAATTGGTTGAACGTAATGCCCGATTCCTCGCTCCAATGCGAGATTCTATAAATGTCTCCAACTATCTGGTCGATTCTGGTCGCCATCAGGCTGTTATGGCTGCGAACACCTTACTGAGCCCTCCCACCGCAATCGGTTCTTCTTCTCTAGCAATCGCGCCTTGCAACCCCGCCACAGTGCAACTCAAATTGCCCATGCCCTGATATTGCTCAAGCTCTGATCTCACAGGTAAGACCAATCTCACCCTCCAAGCCGAGACCAATCCGATTGAGAACGTTGTGAACCAGCCTTGCGCTCTACCGGTTCCGGACTTTCTCGTGTCGCGGGCGTCGTGTCCGTGGTCCATGACGACCGAATGACTCCCTACCAATGCTGGCTCAGACCGATCAGTCGGTCCGCCACGGCGTTCGGTTCGACCAGCATGTGGAAATGGTCTCCGGGCAATTCGGAATACGTCCAACCAAGTCTCTGCGCCTCAAACGCGGGAGCCTCGTATGCCGGATTCAAGCTGAATCGCAAGTACGCGCACGGCGCATCGGGCCACCCATCTTTTAGGGGGATGACCTCCCTCCAGAATCTCAGCGGCTGGGGTCGAACCTGCTGGAGTAACCATCGCCTCGTTCCCTCGTCTGGAACGGCCTCGCGGAGGTCCTCGTCCGACCAGTTCGGATATCGGCCGCCGGAACCGTAGATCGCTTGGAGCTGAGGGCCAAATGGGCCGTCAATCTGGGAACCGCCATTTTCTGGCAATCCAGCGTCGACAAAGATGTAGCCCGCCGCGGGCCGACCGACGAACTCCCGGATGGCGGGCAGCAAAGGGCCCGCACCGCTATGTCCGACGAGGATGAATTGAGTGCCGGCGGCCAAACCCGCGATGCTGACTGAGGCCGCGCGAATGTGCTGCTGCCACAATGGCTCGTCAACATTGCCGTCGCCGTTCAAATCCGGGACCAAGACTCGGACGTCTCGATTCCTGAGTGCAGCCCCGACCGGCTCCCACACTGTTGGAGTAGTGACTGGACTGTGGATCAGAATCACTGCTTTCATTGCGATAGCCGGTAGCTGCCTGCCGCCGCTCGAAGCGAGCTGTTAGAGCAGCGACGGCATCGGTTCCCGTCGGTCGCGGCGCCGGTATGAACCTCAGTTGTTTCGACCAGCTGGAGGCACACAGCGAAAGGCATGGGTTCACAAGATTGAAGCGGTGGACGCGGAGCAGCCCGCCGTTGACGCACCAAATCGCTTGGCCCAAGCAGAGGCTGGCGGAGCACCTGATGCATTACGGCCATCCCCGTATCAGGCTAGGCGAGCTTGCTCGCGATGCTGGCCTCGGTCGCGCGATCCTCCGCGGGGCCGGCATATCGCGCAGCGAGCGCAGCAGTGCTATTGCGGTCGCCGCCCCAAGTGTCCAGCCGAGGCCGGCGAGCTGCACTAGCGCTCCGCCAGCCAGCGAAGCCAGGAAGCTCGGTGCATTTACGACCATCGAGGCGCTGGCGCACACTCGTGCCTTGATCCATCCGACTGGGTCGTTCGTAATCGAAAGGCTCAATCGATATCGACGATCAGCCCAGGCGCGGCAATCGTTAGCGTTCCGTCGTAGGCGCGCCTGGCGGCTTGACGGGCGGCCTGCGGATCTGTGCCTGGCCATAGATGGGTAAGCACGAGATGCTTCACAGACGCTTCAGTTGCGACTTGGGCCGCCTGGATAGCGCTTGAGAGGTATTGCGCTGAGTCCACGGGCACATGCTCAGGGAACGTGGCTTCGGCGATATAGAGGTCGGCTCCGCGAGCCAGACTTTTCAAGTCAGGACTTGGCCCCGTGTCTCCTGTGTAGGCAAGCGTCTGTTCTGCTGTGCTTAGCCTGATCCCGGCATTCGGTAGCGAGTGCGGAAGTGCCCATGTATCAACACGAAAGGGTCCTATCTCGAACTTGTCGCCACCAGCGAACTCGCGGAGCTTGTACGAGTCCTCGAGCATGCCAGGGCGGTCTAGTGCAAGAACACGGTCGACTGCTTTGGGCAGGGTGAAAACCGGGAGCGGAGGCGACGGATCATCGCGCAATGCACGGGCACGCAACAGCGGGTGCAGGTCGGCGCAGTGGTCGGCATGCCCGTGGCTTATTAGTACGGCATCGATTAGTTCGGCACCTGCTGATTCCAAAAGTCGCGGCAGTGTCGCATAGCCCGGGTCGATAAGGAGCCGAAAGCCTTCGCTCTCGATGAGGTAGCCACTGCACGCCTGACCAGCCGCAGGCCAACCGCCGCAACCTCCGAGCACCAGCAGCCTCATCCCAGCCACCAATCCCTGAATTTGTAGCTACGTCGCCTTTGCAGCATCGTACGAATCACATCGGCCAACGTCAGTAGTAGATAGGTCGCTCCAGCGCCACAAGAGCACTGGGACTTAAGGCAATCGACTTCGTCAGCGACCCAGCATTGAAGTAGAGCTCCTCCTCGACAAGCAGATCGTTATCGAACAGGAGCGGGAGTCCGAAAAAGCGTCCGAGGGGCGGGAGTTCTCCGAACTCGCACCCTGTCGCCGCACGAAGCTGCTGGCGAGAGCCGAGGCGCGCGTCACGCGCATCGAGTAGTCTCGCGACGCGTTCGAGATCAGCACGCTTGTTGGCCTGCACTGCGAGAATTGCGAAACCCTCGCCATCGCCATCACGGTAGCGGAGGAATACGGCCTTCGGCATCTGCTCATAGCGGGTGCCGAGAATGGCGTGGTAATCGTCAGCCGACGCGGCTGGCTCATGCTCCATGACCCGGTACACGATGCCGTGATGGTCGAAGTATTCGCGAAGGCGATCTGCGACTGATGTCATACGCGGCGCCTGACCAATTGTCTATCAAGCGTCAGCAAATCGAGCGCGAGCATTCCCACCGTCATCGATCCATGTCGGGAGATTGAGATTGAGTGGTAATACCCAGGGACGGTAGCGGCCGGAGATCGCTGCCGTCTTGAACGATCCTGCAACCGCCGGACGATACAGAGCCGCTAACCGCCAGCAGCGAGAACCCGGGTATGGTGCACACCCGATACGAGTCGGTCGTGCTCCCAGCGGGCCGCCCCTGAACCGAGGAGGTCGAACACCATACGTTCCGCAAACTCCTCAGAGTGCAGTCCCGTCAACGGAGCGAAGTCGTGGAGCCAGCGTCTTGCCAGAAGGTACGGAAACACTTCTGAACGCACGAATCCGCCGTGGATCATGAGGGCGAAGCCGAACACCCGCCGGCACGTGTGGAAGGCCATGCGGGAGGGGTCCTGCTGCCAGAGCCGCATTCGCTCAAGCGATCGGTTGACGCATCCGGCCACGTCATCGATCACCTCGCCGTGGCCCGACACGGCCAGCCGTGCGTCGAGGCGGCCGATCCGCTCCACGGTAGAAATCGCGATCTCCAACGCCTCGGCACCGTCCAGGAAGGGGTTGATGAACGGCACGTCGTCGGCCAGGATGGCGTCGCCGGCGACTAGCACGCGGGAGCGCTCCTCGAAAAGGGCGACCTGCCCCAGCGAGTGCCCGCTCGCCTGCACGACCCGAAGGCTGACCGCACCCGAGTCGACCAG
>WNFJ01162092.1_pt1 | contig 12514 bp, 6 predicted proteins | sample 5400461 | NCBI WGS metagenome assembly WNFJ01 (sample SAMN13153349, study PRJNA577476) | soil metagenome | isolation source: 115 cm saprolite on Douglas fir-dominated hillslope | place: USA:California | collected 2013-09-17 | reverse complement strand
ACGGCTCTGCCGGTGTTTGCTCATGTGCCGCTCATTCTCGGCCCGGACAAGACGCGGCTGAGCAAGCGCCACGGCGCCACTAGCGTGATTGCCTATCGCGAAGAGGGCATTGTCCCCGAGGCATTTCGGAATTTTCTGGGATTGCTGGGCTGGACCCCTCCCGGAGGCCCTCCAGCCGAGGGCACAAAAGAGGTCCTGGGCGATGCGGAACTGATCCGCCTGTTCAACCTGGATTCCATCTCGCGCTCCAACGCCGTCTTCGATCGCGCCAAGCTCGATTGGTTCAACACCGAATACATCCGCGCGTATTCCGCCGAACGCCTGCTGCCGCTGCTTGAAGATGAATGGAAGAAAGTCGGATTGGCACCCGCTGCAGACCGCGAAGCTCTCCTTGCGACGATCGACCTTCTGAAGCCTCGCGCGCGCAACCTGAAAGACTTTGCCGTATCGTTTCGCGCGTTCTTCAGCGATGAGTTCGAGCCTGATCCAGCAGCGGTCGAAAAATTCCTGAAAGATGACAGCGTGAGGAAAATGCTGCTTGAACTCGGGGAGCGCTACTCCGCCCTTGAAGATTTCAGCGAGCCGGAAACCGAAAAAGTCCTCCGCGACTTCGCCGCCGAAAAGGGAGTAAAGGCGGGTGCGCTGATCAATGGCGCCCGCGTCGCGTTGACCGGACAGGGCGTGGCGCCAAGTCTGTTTGCTGTTATGCGGTCCCTGGGCAGAACCAAAACGGCTGCCCGGTTGCGGGCTGTCGAGGAACTGACGGTGCGGGCGCTCGCCGTCAGGGCGTGACGCGCCCCCCGTGTGGTTTCAGATCACTTACTCTTGTACGTAAATGTCACGTTGGTTTCCTCGTTGACCACCAGCGGCCTCACGAAGTGGAACGCTGTTCCAGCATGAGGCACCTCGATGGCCACCGGCAATACTCCCGCTACCCGCTTCTGGAGATTGAGCACATTGGAGGACGGAACATTCTGCGCAGCTTGTGCCTGCTTCCTGGCATCGCGCTGCTCTTTTTCATAGTCGTAGTTGAGTGGACTGGCCGCGGCGGTGACCTCCACCACTTCTGAAGCAGTCCCCACGCTCAGCGCAGTATTCACTGGCCCCGGCCGGTTCGAGTCATAGGCAAAATTCTGCGACCAGCTCTTGAATCCCGTGGAATCGACCCGAATTTTCAGCTGACCAGGGGGTGCGCCGAAGACTCTCCAAGAGCCATCCACATTTGTAGCTGCATTCATCTTGTATCCAGCATCGGATGTCACAGTAATTCGGGCGTTTGGGATGACGGCGCCGGCCGGGTCCACGACGACACCTCCCAGCTGGCCGGGCAGCAATGGCTCCATCCGGAAGTTGAAATTACCGGCGACCGGCATGGCTTCCGGCATCAGCTCGTTTGTGGCTCCAGCGTCGATCTCCACAAAAGCAGGCGGCACCAGATCGGCTGCCATGGCATCGCCGGCAAAGTTTTTTACCTTGTATTGCTCGGGAAGGAATATCTCCCACTGCAGAAGATCAATGGGAATGTCCATGCTAGGGAGAGAGATTTCGGAGCCGCCTTTCTTCGCGAACGGAGCACCGGAATGCATGAAGACAAAAGAGACGGTGTACACGTCGGTTGGGCGGAAGCCCGGACGCAACAACGGAACCCGATTGCCATCGGTACCCTCTACCGGCTTCACCTTTTCACCGGCGACATCGGCGGACAAAACGCTAGCGCCAGCGGGTAATGCAACTTTCAAGAAGGGTTGTGCCTGGTTCTTGATCAGGAGCTTCACTTCGGTCAGCGACTTTCCTTCAGATGTGACCAGCGTGGTGATCACCGCGTTTTCCGCAACCGCTCCGAGAACGCTGCTGTCGGGAAAGCGAACCCATTCCAAAGCGAGCGCAGGAGCTTCATTCGGCTGCCGGTGATAGCGAAAGGCCGCTTGGGGCGGAAAATGCGCCAGCGACCGCAGATATGGGTTGGCCTCTTTCACGTCCATGCGCTTCAGGCCTCCGGTTTCGGTCGCGGTGATTTCCATGCTGCCGGCGCCTTCCACCAGCAGCTCGCCCGTTTCTCGTTGAGCATTCTTAAAGCTGACAAATGGCGCGTCTGCGTTGGTCGCAGAAAGCGCTCGTTCCATGGAGATCAGGAACTCGTGGTTTCTCTGGCTTGGCGCGCTGACTTTCAGGATCAAAACCCCTGGCTGGGTTTCGGTGGAATCCAGCGATGCTCCGGTCACTCCGGTGATTTCGTATCCAGCAGGAACTTCAACTTCGAATTGCGCCGGGTCGCCCTGGACGACGGTGACGTCTGCCAAGACCGCAACTACAAGATCGGCTTCGCTGACGGAAACCAGCGTTTTCAGGTCGGCGAGAAAACGGACTTCGCGAGGTGCAACCGGAGGGGCCGTCTCTCGCGTCGCCCACCAGATACTGGCTGGCTGCCCTGGCGCCAGTGTCGCTTCCACAGTGGTGTGTCCGTTCTCCGATGTGCGGCTGGTTATCAAACCGGGACTGAGGTTTACCAATGTATGCTCGCCGGGAACAACCAGCGATAGGGTGGTGCTGCCGGCGGAGGGAACTGGCAGGCTCACCCAAGCGCGCCCGGCTTCCATTCTGAGCGGCAGACCTGTGTCCAGCAAGACAGAGAACTCGGCCGGACCGGAGAGAACCGCGGTCTGAATTCTGTTCTCCTGCAGGAGCGGTACGGCTTTGCTTTCGCGATGGGCATCGAGGATAGTCCAACCGGTGGTCAAGGGAACTTTGACCGCGCCCTTGTCTAGAACCTCTCCATCGAATTGAATCGTGCCCACCACCGAGTCATCGCCGGCCTTCAACTTCAGCGCAGCATGTTTGAGCGAATACGAAAGCGGTGGCACATCCGGCTTCTTCGCGGGCTTGCCGGCCAGTTCCATCAACTTGTTGTACTCATCAAGACCGAGGGTCACGTTTCCAGAATCCGGCAATGGCAATGCCGCCTTCTCCTGCGCCGCCGCCAAGAGAGATCCGAGTAGTACGAAAAAAAGGACAGATGTTTTCATCGCGCACTTCCTTTCTTTTCCCGCTGATAGCTCAACGATGAACTTGGAACCTGGCTGGCGCTGGTTAGTTCAGCGACCAAGAACAGAGACGGCCCAAAAGCCGGGAAAGAAACCTTAATGGGGAGAATTCCTTTGGTTCTGGATCCTTGCGATTTGGCGAAAAACTTATCAACCAGCGCTCGCGTGTCTTTACGGTCCCGCGCATCTTCGGATTGCATGGTAAGGACGTTTCCACCGATTCCGCTTCCAGTCCCTGTGGCAGCTTCGATGTTGAACGCCGACGAGGAAGGGTTCTCGTAAGTTTCGGTCCGGAAAGCGCCGGGCTCAGCCGACACTCTAAACAGCGGCGGATAATAGACCAGCAGGCCAGTTCGTGAAACCGGCAAGTCCAGTACGGGCAGCGTGAGCGGGAAGTTGCCTTTGTCTTCCCACTTGGTTCCGCGAGTGAAGTAGACCACTTCCACCGCGAACTCGGGCGCATCTTCGCCGCCTCGCGCCTTTTCCAGTGGAACCAAAAGACTTCCATCCGGAGCCTGGCCGGGCCTTATGGGCTTGCCCGACAAGGCGGCGCTCCACACGGTAGCGCCCGCGGGCAGCGTGATCTTAACGAAGTTCCTCTGGTTGTTGCGAATGGCATACCTGGCTTGGACCAAAGTCTTTCCGTCATTGCTCACCAGGACTCGATAGCGGGCTTCTTCGACGTTCGCCAGCAAGACGGCCTGCTGCGTGTAGCGGGCGACACTCACGGTGAGAGCGCGCGCTTCCGGGTCTCCACTGCGAAATCGAAAAGCAGCCAACGATGGAGACTGGCGGCTGGCGACCATTTCACCCAGATCGGTGGCATCGGCCTCTTCCAGACCTTGCGATTTCAGGTCTTTGATTTCCCCCGCCCCCAGGACTTCAACCGCCACGCCGCCGGTTTCGCGTTCAACATCAAGCAGGCGGAAGAGCGGGACCTCGACCTGCCCGTCACGAGGGAGCCGGGTCTCGCCGCTCACCACGAAGCGAGTACTTTGCTCGACCGGTTCGAGGAATGTGACCACCAGATCTCCCCCCTGCATTTCCCAATCTGCCACCGCCGCGCCAGAAACCTGATTGATGTTGATATTTGCGGGCAGATGAATCTTGACTGCGCGAGCCTCGCCTTGCGTGACCTGAACGTCCGCTTCCACAGCAATTGCAGTTGAATCCTCACTCAGGCTTACCAGTTGCGTGAGCGACCCTCGCATCCGCAAAAGCAGGCTGCTGTGGTGGTCCTCCGTCTTCCTGCGCCAGGTGAAAGTGAGTGGCTCCGTCCCGCGACCGTAGGCCATCCATTTGCTTTCGCGATTGGCTTCTGATTTTTCGGTCAGCAGTCCGCCGCCGACTTTCACGTTCACGTCCGGGCGAGAGAGTTGGACAGACGCGCGAGTCATCCCCGATTCAGTTGGAGGCAGAGAGATACTCTCCTCGCCAGCCATGGCTGACACCGGTAGAGCAATGCTGAGCACGAGCAACGCTCGGCCTGAATGGGAAAGGAGCGCCGACACTTGACCTTTCCCACCGGCAGTGAGCGCCAGAGGCTTGCCGTCAAGCTGCGCCTCCCGCACCAGCAGCCCGGATGGGATGGGAACGCGCACCCAGCCATCCTTCAGCACATCTACGGTCAGGTCCGCACGCCCGGTCGCCACTTCGCCATTGCCATTGATCCGCAGATCGTAGTCAACCCGCGTCAGCGTCGCATCTACGCTGGGCGGCTCGGCGGCGGGTTCGACCGGATAAGCCCTCGCGTGTAAATCGCGATATTCGTCAATCGGGATGACCACCCATCCCGGAGAATGCGCCAATTCCTGCGCGATGGAATTGCTCGCCAGTAAACAAAGAGCCGCGGCGCAGAGCCAGAATACCCGCGACCCTCTGGGCGACGAAAACGTCTCGGATCTCGACATGTGTCCTCCCCCTGTCGTCTTTAGCAGAACGCACTCAGGATGCGAACTTGCGGGAATTGTGGGCAGGCAAGGTCCGTGTGGGTCGGACACTCTTGTCCGACGCTCTTGACGTTGATTTTGGCTTTGCTTCGAAGGATTGAGCTAGAGCGACTCTGCCACGTCAACCCAACGTCAAAGGCGTCGGACAAAAGTGTCCGACCCACACGGGCAAATCAAATATCCAGGTTTTTCACGTCCAGCGCGTTCTCTTCGATAAACTTACGGCGCGCTTCTACGTCTTCGCCCATGAGGGTGGTGAAGATGGTTTCACACTCGGCTAGGTCTTCGAGTTTTACGGAAAGAAGCGTCCGGCGCTCGGGGTCCATGGTGGTTTCCCAGAGCTGCTCGGCGGTCATTTCTCCGAGACCCTTGTAGCGCTTAATGTCGTAGCCTTTACTGCCTTCTTGTTCTACGTACTCGAAAAGCTCGCGGGGAGTGCTCTTTTCTACTGTCGTAGGTTCAGCCTTGCGCCTCGCTGTGCCTTCCGCGGTTTTCTTCTCGCGGGTACCGTCACTCTCTTCAGCCTCATCCCCATCAGCGTCGGCATCTTCGGTGCTTTTGCCGGTGCCTTTGACCACGGCCTCCACCACGAACGGTGGCTCCATGTAAGGTTCAATCTGCTTGAACTTGGCGAGCATCTGCCGATACTCGGGCGTGGACGCCAGCTCCCAGTTGATGAGGTGTTCGGCGCCCTGCGAGTTCACGTAACGAACTTCCCAGAGGTTGTGCTCTTCGTCGAAGCGTGATTCGACTTCTTTGAATTGCAGTTCCTTTTGCAGCTTCTTCAGCTCTTTTTCTAGCTTTTCGATTTTCTTAGGCTGCGCTTTCTTATCGCCTTCAAAGTCGGCGCGCTTCGAAAGATCCAGCTTCGGCAAAACATCGGTTACGCGCTGGCTACGCAAGCGCTTGTCCACCTTGTCGAAAAGATCCAGATATTCCTTCAATACCGTCATGAAGCGAGCCAAGTGCACGCCCTCCAATTTCGCGGCGCCGTCACCGTACCGGACCACCAGACCCTCAGACGCGCGCTTGACCATGACCTTGACTTTCTCCCGCTCGTCTTTGAGGTACTGGAGGGACTTACCTTTCTTAATGGAGAACAATGGCGGTTGTGCGATGAACACATTTCCGCGCTTGATCAGATCCTGCATGTGGCGGAAGAAAAACGTCAGCAGCAGGGTGCGGATGTGGCTTCCGTCCACGTCGGCGTCGGTCATCAGGATAATCTTGCCGTAGCGTACTTTCGTGGCGTCGAAATCTTCTTTCGAAATGCCGGTGCCGAGCGCGGTGATCATGGCGCGAATTTCTTCGTGCCCCAGCATTTTGTCGTAACGCGCTTTTTCGACGTTGAGAATTTTTCCCTTCAGGGGGAGGATGGCCTGAAAACGCCGATCGCGGCCCTGCTTGGCAGTTCCGCCGGCGGACTCGCCCTCAACCAGGAACAGTTCGCAGCGGTCAGGCTGCCGTTCGCTGCAATCTGCTAGTTTGCCGGGCAGGCCACCGCCGTCGAGAGCGCCTTTTCGGCGCGTGAGATCGCGGGCTTTGCGGGCTGCTTCACGGGCGCGAGCTGCGTCAACTGCCTTGTTGATGATCTTGCGCGCGACCGGTGGATTCTGTTCTAGAAATGCGCCCAGCCGTTCGTTCACAAATGCCTGCACGACTCCCGCGATATCGGAATTCAGCTTGCCTTTGGTCTGACCTTCGAACTGTGGCTGCGGCAGCTTTACGCTGATCACAGCAACCAGACCTTCGCGCACGTCGTCTCCGGTCAGATTTTCCTTTACGTCTTTGAACAGGCCCATCTGCTGCCCAGCGTAGTTGATGGTGCGAGTGAGCGAAGTGCGGAAGCCCGAAAGATGCGATCCGCCGTCCACCGTGTTGATGTTGTTGGCAAAACTGAAAACGCTTTCGGAGTAGCCGTCGTTGTATTGCAGGCCAATTTCCATGGCCACGCCGTCGCGCTCGGCTTCCATGTAGATCGGCTTGTCGTGCAAGACTTGTTTGCCGCGATTTAGATGCTTGATGAATTCCGCGATGCCGCCGTTGTACTTGAACTCGGCGGATTTGGCTTCGCCGGTCTTGGCGTCAGTGGTGCGCTCGTCGGTAAGCGTGATCAGCAGGCCTTTGTTCAGGAAAGCCAGTTCGCGCAGGCGCTGCGCCAGCGTGTCGTAGTTGTATTCGGTGGCCGTGAAAATGCTTCTGTCGGGCAGGAAGCGGACTTTGGTCCCGCGCTTGGCTTTGACCGCGCCCGTCTTCTTAAGTTTGCTGGTCGGCTCACCTTTCGAATACGTCTGCTCCCAGGTGAAACCGTCGCGCCAGATTTCCAGTTCCAACTCTTCGCTGAGTGCGTTCACGCAGGAGACGCCGACGCCGTGCAGTCCGCCGGAAACTTTGTAGGTGGAAGAATCAAATTTTCCGCCGGCGTGCAGCGTGGTCATCACCACTTGTGCGGCGGGAATTTTTTCGCCGTCGATGTCCATCGCTTCTGTGGGAATTCCGCGGCCGTTGTCCACCACGGTGATGGAGTTATCGATGTGAATGGTGACTTCAATCTTGTCGGCATACCCGGCGAGGGCTTCATCAACCGAGTTGTCCACGACCTCGTACACCAGGTGATGCAGGCCGAGGTCGCCAGTCGAGCCAATGTACATGGCCGGACGTTTGCGAACGGCTTCCATCCCGCCCAGAACTTTGATCGAGTCGGCAGTGTAATCGCCGTTGCCGCCATTCTTGGTTTTGTCGTCTTTACCTTGGCCTATGATCGCGGTTGAGTTGATTTCTTTCGTCGCCATTCAGATGTGAGGAAGCCGATCGTTCCGCCTGCCCCTTTGAACGCAAAAGCAGGGAATTTCCGCCGTCTCCCAGTTACCCTTCTCGATGCCAGCAAAATGACCCACAAATTACTGAAATTCCAATAACTTAAGGCATCTTTGGATTACTTGAATTTTATCACAATAAAGACCTTTTTTCGACCCCAGAATCGGGGCGGTAAACTGCTCCATTTAGGCCTCTTGGGCCTGCTGAAGTCAGGCAGGAAGGGCACCGCCTCCGGCGGGCATTAGTGAGGGCAAGGTGCCGGAATCGTACCCGCAATTTCAGCTCGAACTTGGTAACATAGATGGATACCTCTATGAGTGTTCCTGTTTCCCAGATGTGGACCGTGGCCAGCTATGTGGTTGGGCAGAAGCTGGCCGGACGCAAGCAGTATCCGCTCGTCCTCATGCTCGAGCCTCTTTTCCGCTGCAACCTGGCTTGCGCCGGATGCGGCAAGATTCAATATCCTGCCCATATTCTGAAACGCCAGCTTACGCCGGAGGAATGTTTCAAGGCGGCAGATGAGTGCGGCGCCCCCATGGTCTCCATTCCCGGCGGCGAGCCGCTGCTGCATCCTCACATCGCGGAAATCGTCGAAGGCCTGGTGGCGCGCAAGAAATACATTTATCTGTGCAGCAACGCGCTGCTGCTCAAAGAGAAGCTCCATCTATTCAAGCCCTCGAAGTACCTGACCTTCAGCATTCATCTTGATGGTGAGCGCGAACACCACGACCTTTCCGTTTGCCTGGAAGGCGGTTACGACAAAGCCCTTGAGGGCGTTCGCGAAGCTTTGCAGCGCGGCTTCCGCGTGACCACGAATACAACTCTATTCGACGGCGCCGATCCCCAGAGCGTGCGCGCCTTCTTCGACGAGATGATGGAGCTAGGCGTCGAAGGCATGATGCTTTCGCCGGGATACTCCTACGACAAAGCTCCCGACCAGCAGCATTTCCTAGGCCGCGCCCGCACCCGCAAACTGTTTCGCGCGATTCTTTCGAACCGCAAAAAAGGCTGGCGGTTCAACCAGTCCATGCTGTTTCTCGAATTCCTGATGGGCAAGCGCCACTACACCTGCACCCCCTGGGGCATGCCCACCTACAACATTTTCGGTTGGCAAAGGCCGTGCTACCTGCTGCAGGACGGATACGCCGATACGTTCGCCGAGCTGATGCGCGAAACCGAATGGGCCAACTACGGCACCGAGTCCGGCAACCCGCGCTGCGCCAATTGCATGGTGCACAGCGGATACGAAGCGTCGGCAGTAAACGAGACCTTCGGGTCGCTGCGAGGATTTGTGGATACGGTGAAAGCGACGTTGTTCCATCGCTATCCAGATGCAGCCGCGACGAGGTTGCTGGATGAGATGTCGTCGCCCGAACACACCGTGCCGCTGGTGCAGATCGAATCCCAGTCGTTCGAAGAGACGCGAGCGTAGATTGCTCGTGTGGGTCGGACACTCTTGTCCGACAAGTTTGCCACGATGAGTGGCGGTTTCGCGTGAAGGTTCGTATCAGGGCATGACTTTAGTCGTGCCGCAACTCGCAAATAAGATTGCGGCTTTAGCCGCTGCAAAAGATCGTCGAACAAGAGTGTCCGACCCACACGATTCCTTATGAGTGTTCCGCAACGCAACATAACCGCGCAGGAAGCCGACGCTCTCGAACATGTCGCCGGACGCGAGCGTGAAAACCTCGAAGGCTGGATTCCACAACTCGCCAGCGACGAAGAAATCCGGGCTTCCTTAGAGAAGGCTTTCGACTACCGAGGCGATATCACTATCACCCTGAAGAGCGGCCAAAAAATCGAAGGCTACATCTTCGACCGCCGCACCGGCACCTCGCTTGCCGATTCCCTCGTTCGCCTCTACCCCAAAACCGGCAATCAGAAGATTTCTGTCCCCTACGCCGAGATCGCCGCCCTGGCGTTCACCGGCAAAGACACCGCCGCCGGCAAAAGCTGGGAAGCCTGGATGAAGAAGTACAACGAGAAGAAAGCGGCAGGGGAAAAGAACATCGGGCTTCAACCCGAAGCTCTGGAGTAAGACCGGCTTCCTGCGGGAATATTCGAACGCTTACACCGCGCCCGCACAAGTTACATCCGGAACAGCAGACTTCAGTTGACACTTTCCGACTACGGCACAGTTGTGCCAAGCTCTCAGAGTCAAGCCGCTCATGCAGTGTCCCATTTGTAAATCCGAAGCGCCGCCCGCTCCCAGCTTCTGCCCGCAATGTGGAGCATTCGTCAGTATGATACCGCGGACCGAGCCCTCATCGGCCGACCTCTGGGTAGTGCGGATTGCAATTGCGCTGGTCGTGGTTTTTGTGATTCTGGGCGTAGCGGGATTCAACGTGCTAAAACGCACCGGCGCCTGGGACAGGCTTCTGCACCCCGCACAGCGCGCCCGACGAAGCGAAGTATCCGTATTACACGGAAGCATCGTCCAGCCGGCAGAATTGCACGCGTCCGGGCAGCTCTATTTCGTCCCTATGGGTGGGCAAGTTATCTCGGCACAATCGTTGGCGGATTACTACGATAAGAAATTCGATTTACACATTAAGGTCCTTCCTGAGGTGCAACTCGACTCCTTGGCCTGCCTCGCGGCACGCAAGCAATGCGTTGCCGAAGAGATGGTGCTCGACATGAAACGCGCCTACCCAAAAATCGCGGGCCAGCCAGACTCGGTGATGATCGTCCTCACCGATGAGGACCTTTACTCCCGGACCCTGGGCTGGGATTTCACCTACAGCTATCACCCCAATTACCAGTTCGCAGTTGTGTCCACCCACCGCATGGATCCGGCATTTTGGCATGATCTCCCAAACGAAAAAGTGAGGCTCTCGAGCAGCCGACAGATGCTCACCGATTACATCGCCTTCCTCTACTTCCATATTCCTAGAAGTTCCGATCCCACCAGCGTCATGTATCAACCGTTGACCCCTGATGGCAGAAGCGATGATCTCTACGATTCTGATCTCCACTCAGAAGAATCTGCGAATGGGAGGCGGGGGGAAGGATATCCCTGCCTTTCCTTCAGCTACTCATTCGACACCGGCGAGATCGTCCCCTGGCCCCGGTTTGTGCACGACTGCTACGAAAACGCCAACCCTCGCTCAATCCATCAGGAAACGTTCCAGGTCGAGCTGGCCCACGGACAGCTGGTGCAGCGGAGCCTGGATTTCCAGTTGGACTCGACTCCGCCCATTGACTTCCGCCGTTCCTATTTGTCCCAGTACCTTGAACCACAGGCATTCGGCTTAGGAGGCAATCACAAGTACAACGCTTGGCTCCTCTCCGACGGCGCAGCCAAGCTGAGCTTCATCGACATTATTCATGAGGATGGAATGAGGGACCACTTGCAGAGGGTTTCGAGCGGGACTGGATTCTCTGCCGGCGTGGCTTTCGAAGACCGTAACGATCCGCTGGAACTCTACGGCGCTCGCATGACCTGGGATTCGGGCCATTTCAAATTGACGCAGCGCGACGGAAGCTGGTCCACGTATTTGCCTTGCGCCGACAGCCGCTGTTTTTGGATCGGATATCAGGACGGTAACAAGAACGGCCTGCTTTTCGACCGAGACGCCCACCTTGCCCTGCGTCGGCTTCAGGCCAGTGACGGTCAGGGCATTCAGTTTCAGGCCGACGCCCAAGCCAGGATCGTCGAAGGCACGGACACCCAAGGGAACCGAGTCTCCTACGAATACGATGCCGCGGGTTGCCTGTCGCGAATTCACCGCGGGCATGGACAAGTGGAACTCTACTCCTACGACTCCGGCCATCACATGACCACAATTTCCATCATCTCTCGGCCTGGAGAGTCGCCGCGCACGATTCTGATCAACGAATATGATTCCTTGGGGCGGGTGGTGGGCCAGACCCTCCCGAAGGGCAACACTTACAAAATGCAATATCTGGGCGCGGTCACAGGCCGCATTCCACACGTGAAAGTCAGCGACCCAAGCGGACACATTCTGGACCTGACGATTAGCGAAAACGGCTACACGGCGCGAATGGCCCCAGTTCGATTTCCGGCTGTGGTCGAAGGAACTCGCCGGCCAAACTAACGTTCTCTCCGGGCTCTCAGTTCCCCGTCACAAACACCAGACACACCGGCGATGCCGCCTTTCCAACCTCGCCCACAGGCTTCAGCCGACCTGTCGTCGGAATGATGTCGAATTCCACGAGATTGCCGCTGTCTTGATTGGCTGCCAACAGATGGGTGCCAGTGGGATCAATGGCAAAGTGACGTGGCGCTTTGCCGCCGCTGGAGATGCGTTGGAGAAATGTCAGCCTGCCGGTCGCCCGATCAATCGCAAACACGGCAATGCTGTCATCGCCTCGATTCGAGGTGTACAGGAATTTCCCGTTGGGGTGAATCGCAATCTCCGCAGCGCTGTTGGATCCGGAAAAGCTGGCTGGAAGCGCAGAGATTTTCTGTATCGATCGGAAGGTCTCTTTTGCATCGTTCGCAAAAACAGTCACGGTGGAATCCAGTTCGCCTAGCACGTACATCAAATTTCCGTCGCTGGAAAACGCGACGTGGCGCGGGCCTGTACCGGGAGCGAGCGTCGCCGAGAAGAAATCCTTCGCATCTTTGGATCCAGTGGAACCGGCCGCATTCTGCGAGGAACCCGCCGTATTCGTGGGCGCGTCGCCGAGGCTCAGCGTCCCATTGATTGCATCAAATTTGTAAATCAGGACGCGATCGAGACC